>Ga0334890_1000487_pt1 | contig 70251 bp, 58 predicted proteins | sample GraSluR1_MG_3_FD_207220 | JGI IMG/M metagenome (GOLD analysis project Ga0334890, IMG submission 207220) | Sludge microbial communities from methane-producing bioreactor in Wageningen University, Netherlands - Granular Sludge_31_08-R1 | ecosystem: Engineered > Bioreactor > Anaerobic >... | reverse complement strand
AACATACACTTCAGCAAGCTTCCATGTATGACCGTTCAACTTGCATGTGTTAAGCACGCCGCCAGCGTTCGTCCTGAGCCAGGATCAAACTCTCGATAAATTTACTTATCGAACCGGCGCTCTTCCTTTTCCTCTCGCTCTTCTCCTATAAAACTGTCAAGGTGCAGAAAATTCCCGCAACATTTGGCCTGAGCCAAAGTGCCTGAGTATAATACCTGACAAGGGGGCAGCTGTCAATATATTCCTTCAGTAATTAAAAAGCTATTTATGACGTCATTCAGATATAAAATCAAGACTATAAAAAAGCCGGGAGTTAAATGTTAAGAACACCCCCGACTATAAATCAAAAAAGAGTATTAATGTTGTATTTGCGCTTCTTTATTTTTCGATATCCTGCTCTTCTTCATCTTCGAGATCCAGAATTCCGTCTTCGATGGAGAGAGGGACAACCTCTTCCTCCCCGCCTTCTACCGGAGAAGCGGGCTCACGTTCGGACAGCGTGAAGGAAAGGCCTTCGGCGGCTGCAGCCAGCACCTCCGTCACGACCTCTTTCATCAGTTCCGGATGTTCTTCGATATACTGCGCAACGGTTTCTTTTCCCTGTCCGAGGGTCTCTCCCTTGTATGCGAGCCAAGATCCCTTTCTTTTGATGATGTTGAAGTCGATGGCCATGTCGACGACGGACATGCCCTTGGGAAGTCCTTTGCCGTAGACGAGTGTGCTGTGCCCGGTTTTGAAAGGGGGAGCCTGCTTGTTTTTCACCACTTTCATCCAGAGTTCGTGGCCTATCGTATCGTCGCCCTTGGTGACGCTCTTTCCCCGTTTGACCTCGATGCGGACGGAGCTGTAGAATTTGAGCGCCCTTCCTCCTGTCGTCGTCTCCTGGGGGCCCTGTGAATACCCTGTGCTTATCTTCGCCCGGAGCTGGTTGATAAAAACAACAACGCAGTTGCTCTTGGATATCGCCGATGTCAGACGCCGCAGAGCATACGACATGAGGCGGGCCTGGAGACCGAGCTGGCTGTCTCCGATCTTGCCGTCTATTTCAGCCTGGGGCGTGAGCGCGGCGACGGAATCGACTATCACGATATCGACAGCGCTACTGCGGACAAGGGTGTCCAGAACATAGAGAGCCTGCTCTCCGCTGTCGGGCTGCGCAATATACAGGGACTGGACATCGACTCCAAGGTTGAACGCAAGCCGGGGATCCAGAGCATGCTCGGCATCTATGAAGGCCGCGACACCGCCGGCTTTCTGTGCCTCGGCTACCGCATGGAGGGCAACCGTCGTTTTCCCCGAACCTTCCGGACCGAATATCTCGACGATCCTGCCCCGTGGAAGCCCTCCAATACCCAGAGCAACATCCAAAGGAAGAATTCCGGTAGGAATCACATCCACCGCCGCCTTGAAAGATTCTCCGAGGCGCATTATGGAACCCTCGCCGAATTTACTCCGAATATCGTCGATAGCCAGTTCGAGAACATCTTCCCGCGTCTGCGGGCCTTTTTTCTTCGCCAACTGAACTCCTCCCTTCAGGATAAAAAACGCCCTGCTACGGAAAAACAAGGCACGTTCAACATAGTAGATTCCAGACCGCCAATGGCGTATAGACGGGTCCGGAAGGTGCTAGAAGGCTCTTCATGAGTGTGATGTTTTCAACACGCCAGCCCAAACGATCCCATAACGCCTTGTCCGAAGGGACGAGAGATTCCGGCTGCCTCATACGGGCCAGCGTAACGTGCGGCACGAACGGGCGTCTTTCTGCAGGAATTCCATGTTCCACGGAAACAGTTTCAACCAGTGAAGCAATATTTTCGAGAGCATGCAGATCTCCCTCCACTCTCGCAACAAGAGTCCGCGCGCGCCGCATGCCGGGAAAAGCATCAAGGCTGCCGCAGGCAAGCGGGAAAGATGCCGGACAGTGAGACGAGAGATGTTTTTCAATGGTTTCGGAAAACGATTCGATGAAAGTTTGTTCCTGCTCTCCAAGAAATTTGAGCGTTATGTGAAGAGCATCCATCGAGACCCATTTAAAGGATGGGTTCTTTTGGCGCAGACACGCCGTTCTACGCCGCAACTCCCTGCGCACCGGGAGCGGGAGCTCAATGCAGATGAAAGAACGAACCCTGTCTTCCATGGATCACTTCGCCTCCAAAAGAGCTCTTCTGAGAAGTTGAAGCGCGGTATTCGTCGCTCTGTTGCGGATATGCATCCGGTCTCCCGGAAAGTGATACTGCTTGGAGGAAACTCCGTTGCGGTGCGCTACCGCGAACCAGACGGTCCCGACCGGCTTTTCAACAGAGCCTCCATCAGGCCCCGCTATGCCGGTGACAGAGACCGCCATTCCCGAGCCGAACTGCCTCATCGCTCCCTGCGCCATCGCAACGGCGCACTCGGAGCTGACAGCACCGTACTGCTCGAGAATATGAGCGGGCACGGAGAGGATTCTTTCCTTCGCTTCATTGCTATAGCATACAGCACTTCCGAGAAACACGTCCGAACTCCCCGGAGTATCGGTCAAGGCAGCGCCTACCATGCCGCCAGTACAGGATTCGGCGCATGAGATCGAGATTCCCTTTTCTCCGGCCTCGCGAAGGACCGCCTCTCCGATCGTGAGAATGCCTTCGGGAAGACAGTCTCCGGGGAGAAGCTCCCGTATGAGGATTTCAGCTTCTTTTATTCTTGAGGGCTCTCCTCTCAGGACAAGTTCTATGACCCCGGGCGAGGGAAGGATGGAAATGTGGAGGTCGTTTTGCTCTATCACCGGGGCGATGCGATCCTTAAGAAGGCTCTCCGGCCATCCCGCAACGACAACGGAGAGCATACGCCGGTCCCGTGCAAGCATCTCTTCCCACAACTCCTGCTCGGCCATCGCCCGATACTCTCCGGGAACTCCGGGAAAGGCGTACACTCGGGTTCCCTCCCGGACAAACGAAATGCCAAGTGCTGAACCGAGCGGATTATGCACGGACATCGCTCCGGCAGGCACGGAGCCCTGAGAGACTCTGCATGCTTCGAGGTTGAGCTTCATTTCATCCGGATAGCGCGAAAGGACTTTGTCGTAGGCGGATTCGTCGACGAAAAGAGGGGAATCAAGGAAACGGGCAAGTGCCTGCCTCGTGCAATCGTCATGCGTCGGGCCGAGGCCTCCCGAAATAACGACGAGGTCCGCCTTGCCGATCCAGAGTCCGAGCGTTTCCTCGAGCACACCCAATCCATCCGGGATGATCTCCATACGGAGCACTTTCCAACCGGCGAAAGCGAGGCGGCCTGCAAGCCAGCCGCAATTGCCTTCCCGGCGAACACCGCTGAGCAGCTCGTCGCCGAGCGCTATGAGAACAGCCTGTTTCACGTTCGTCCTCCTTGGAAGTGCCGTTTTACAGGAATAGGCCCCAGCCACCGCCGAAGTAGAGCCAGCGAAGCAGGACCAGGATGAGGTTGACAAGAATTCCGCCCACGATGTCATCGGCCATGATGCCCCATCCTCCGGGGAGTTTTTCCGATGCATTGACCGGGAAAGGCTTGAGAATGTCAATAATTCTGAAGAGAAACAGCGCCGGAATAAAAAAACCCGAGGGAAGGGCGTACATCGAGATCCAGGTGCCGACGACTTCGTCGATGATCACTTCCTTGGGATCGGTTACACCCGTTTTTTTCGAGTAGACATCGGAAGTGTACACTCCCAATGCGGCAACTGCGACGATCAGGTACCAGGGAACAGGAAACACGACATAGACAAAAAAAGCCGCCAGGGACCCCAGGGTACCCGGCATGGAAGAGAGAAACCCGAGTCCGAAAAGGGTGCCGACGCACCACGAGAAGTCTTTAGTTCCCTGAAATTTCCGCGAAGAGATCATGTTCTTCAGCATTCGTCACCAGCACCTCCACAAAAGATCCCGCAGCTAGAGATTGACCGCCGGAAATGCCCACTAGACCATCCACCTCCGGAGCGTCCCGATACGAACGCCCCCAGGCGAAATCATCTTCAGGATTGTTTTCATCAACAAGAACCCTGAGCCTGCGGCCTAAGAATAGGCGCTGCCTCTCCCTGGAGATTCCCGCCTGCAGCGTCATCAAACGATCATATCTGCTCTCTTTGACGGATGCGGAAATCTGCCCTTCCATGCGGGCGGCTGAAGTCCCCTCTTCAGGCGAATAGACAAACGCACCGACGCGGTCGATCCGCGTTTCTTCCAGAAAATCGAGCACTTTGGCGAACTGGCGTTCCGTCTCCCCGGGAAAACCGGTGATTATGGTCGTTCGTAAAGCAAAGAGCGGGTCGACGCTCCGGGCGTAGGTAAAAATATGCCGGATATGACCTTCTTTATCCGGACGGTTCATTCTCATGAGGATATCATCATCGATGTGCTGGATGGGGATGTCGAGGTACGAAAGAATACGGGGACACTCCGCGACCATATCGATGAAGGATTCATCGATTCGCGAAGGATGCAGGTAGAGCATCCGAATCCATACATCCGGAGGTAGTTCGTCGTCGAGAGCGCGCAAAAGCTCGCCAAGGCGGGGCGCTCCGTAGACATCTCTGCCGTAAATGGTGAGATCCTGTCCGACGAGACAGATTTCTTTCGCCCCCTGCTCCGCAAGCGTACGTGCTTCGTCGAGCAGGTCGGGAAGGGGAACGCTGCGGGCTCTGCCCCGGATCATCGGTATGGTGCAGTAGGAACAAAACGTGTCGCATCCTTCGCCGACTTTGAGATACCGCGACCAAGGGCGTGTTTCAGGAAGCCGGCCCCTTCCGTGCGACACCGGCATTGAACCGAAGAAAGAGGCTACAGCCCCCCACTCTTCGGCTCCAGCCCAGAAATCGACGGAAGGAAGCTCCATCTTCATTTCTGAGCCGAAACGGTTCACAAGGCATCCGACCACGCCGATCGCCTTGAGACGTCCTTCTTCTTTCATGGCCTCGAGATCGAGAATTACATCGACGCTCTCCTCCACTGCGGGCTGAATGAAGCCGCAGGTATTGACGATCGCGGCATCCGCTTCGGCAATATCGTCGACAATCGAGAGTCCGGCCGCCTCGAGAATTCCAAGCAGTTTTTCGCTGTCGACGGAGTTTTTGGCGCACCCCAGGCTGATCAGATGGAGTTTCACTAATTGAACCTTCCGGTGGAGCCGTCCGGAGCATAGTAGATTCTTTCGACACCCCTGCCCGGACTTCCCGTATCCTTGCCGTTCCAAGTGACTGTAACGACGTTTGCCCTGCCGTACGTCACGTTGAGTCTTTCCGTTACCTTGAAGTTGATGGTATCTCCTGCTTTGATCGTTCTCTCATAGATGGTCCTCGTTCCCTGGCGAACCCGTATCCAGCAGTCGCCGTTGGCGGAGATGACAAGCTCCTTGTCCTTTTTCTCTTCAACAGGCGCCGGAGAGGTTTCCACGGGAGCGGCGACCCCTATGAGCTGGGCGGCGGTGGGCGGCGTCGACGGATGCGAATCCTGCCCTTCTGCCGCACCTTTCGCTCCGGGAGCATCGGGATCATGTGACACTCCCGGTTCCAGCGATGCCGAACCGGCAGGAGGATCGTTCGTTCCGGCGAGCACAAGGGTTTCCGAAACACGTTCGGTGTTTTCTCCTCCGGACGCCTCGCCGGATCCGGGTTGGCCGGGCGTTATATCGCTTTCCCTGTTTACATTGAAAAGCGGGACTTCGCTCTGCTCCCAAGAATACCATACGTACCACCCCGAGCCCATCACGACGAGCAGAAGGAGAGCAATGAGCCAGAATCTGGATGCGGGCTTGAAACCTGTCGTAGGGGGTGTACATGTGCCGACGACGGGCTCTTGCGAGCGTTTTTTTTCGACGCCTTCGGACAGGATGGGAAGAAATTCACTCCAGAGCTCTTCAGCGCCGAGAAATTGGAGATAGGTCCGAATGAAGCCGCGTACGTACACCGTGCCGGGAAAACCGGAGTAGTCTCCCTGCTCTATCCCCTGCAGAAAGTTTATTCTGATTTTAGTCGCTTCATGAACATCTTCGAGAGTGAGTCCGAGCTCTTCTCTTTTTCTACGAATCTTTTTTCCTGCTTCCTGGAGCATGGTTTCTCTTTCTTCAGGCACGATTCATTGCCTCCTTAACAAGTTTCCGAATTTCCCGCAGTGTCCGGGCAGGTTCCGGCGCACCGAACACCGCACTCCCCATTACAAGAACATCGCTCCCCCCGAGAGCCGCCGAAGCCGCGTTATGCCTTCCGATACCGCCGTCCATTTCTATCAGGTAATTATACCTCTCCGCTGTTCTCCACCTTGAGAGCATCGTCACCTTCCCCATGACGGATTCTATGAAAGTCTGCCCTCCGAATCCGGGGTTCACCGACATCACCAGGACAAGATCGACCAAAGGCAGCAGCGGCCGCAGGAGTTCCTCCGAGGTGCCGGGGTTGATCGATATTCCCGCCTTACACCCCTTTTCCCTGATTCTCGACAGTATCCTGTGAAGATGCCTGCCCGTTTCTGCATGGACCGTCAGATAATCGGACCCCGCATCCAGAAATTCATCAAGCAGCCTTTCCGGATTCTCCACCATGAGATGGACATCGAGCGTCTCTTCCGGAAAAGTCTTTTTGAGCGCGGCGACAAATCCGGGGCCGAAGGTGATGTTCGGTACGAAACAGCCGTCCATTACATCTACGTGAAGAAGGTCCTGCTCCCCTTCGAGAGAGCGGACGGCTCTCTCCATGTTAAGAATATCCGCCGCGAGAAGAGAGGGAGCGAAAAGGATTTCCCTGTTCATTTGTACCGCTCCTGCCAGACGAATTCACCGCCGAGATATACCGTGACGACGGCTTCGGTAACGAACGGGGAGTCGAGAGAGATGAATTCGCCTCCCCGCACATCGCGTGCGAGAAGCGCTTTCGTCCCGGTAGAGTCGACCATCTCTATCTTGAGGCCGAGCGGCTTCGTCAGAGGAGGGACCTGGTATCGTATTCTTGCGGTTCCTGTGGCGGCGCCTCCCGGACGCGGAGCGGCCGGAGCGGGAGCCGACGGTGTCGGAGCCGGAGAAAGGGGCTGCCGGGGTATCGGAGCCCCTATCGCTCCTGCAAGTTCGCGCTGTTCGGGTGTAAGCGTCTGCACCGGTCCTGCAGGACCGATCTGCCTCGAAGGCGCCGGAGGCTGCTCGAGAACAACTCCGTCGGTAGAAGGCCGGGCAGGAGTGTCGGTTCCCGGGGCGGATGCGCGCGGCTGTTCCGGTGTAGGCTCTCTGCGTCTGCTCGCTGCTACCTGGATAATTACAGATCCGCCCTGACGGATCATCGTCCCCGCCTTGGGACGGGTCGACATTACCATACCGTCAGGAGTATGCTGCGTATTGACATACTCCACTCCTCCGACACGAAGCCCGCTTTGGAGCAATAGTTCCCGCGCCGCTTTTTCATCCCTCTGGGCAATGTCGGGGACAGGAATCTGTCCGTCGCGGGGAACCGGACCAAGGCTGACGAGCAGCTCTATTTTTCTGCCGCTTTCGACCATTGCAGGAGAGGCGGGATTTTGTGCGATCACGGAACCGGCGGGACGGGAATCGTCATGGATACGAAGCACGTCTCCGGGGGCAAACCCCAGCTCCTCCATCGTCTTTATAGCCTGCCCCTGTTCAAGACCGCGCAGATCGGGAACGTTCTTTCTGTTTCCGCCCTTGCTCACCTTGAGAATGACGGTCTTGTCCCTCCGGACTTTTGTTCCGGGATCGGGCCATTGAGCCAGCACCGTTCCTGCGGGGATGGATGAATCCACCTGCTCTATTTTGACTTCAAGCCCCATACGCTCAGCGCTCTCTACAGCATCGAGAACGGACATCTCCCGCAGCGGAGGCACGACCAAGTCCTTTCCTCCGAAGAATACTGTATAGAAGGCGACGCTTCCGGAAATCAGGATAACCAACAACGCCAGAACGACAGCCCACCGTAAGATTCGTCCTATCAACAGTTCTTCCCTCCCGATCTTTTCAAAATCACTGCCATGTAAAATCCGTCGAGCCAAGGAAGCTCAGGCCATAGATACATTCCCCACGGACGTCCTTTCCGGAAATACTTCGAAACAACGGGAAAGGACAATTCAACAAGGGAATCATCCTCCGAAAGCACGCCGGCAACCACGCTTTCGTTCTCGCATTTAAAGAGGCTGCATGTAGAGTAGACCACAATTCCTCCGGGCGCAAGCAGGGAAACGGCTCTTTTCAACAGATTTCTCTGAAGCAGAGAGAACGATTCGAGTTTTTCCGGTGTGAGCCGCCATTTCCCTTCGGGATGCCTGCTCCAAGTGCCGCTTCCTGAACAGGGGGCGTCAAGAGAGATGAGCCCCGGAGTCCGAAGAGGCGAAACGCCCAAGGCGTCCCCCTGGCGAAAAACGGGCGGCGCGGCGACGCCGAGCCTCTTCATCTCGCGCCCTGCGGCAGCAACACGTCCGGGAGAGAGTTCTATGCATTCAAGGGGACTCTCCGGAAAAAGCGATGCAAGATGTCCGGTCTTTACTCCTCTTCCGGAGCAGAGTTCCAGGAGAGACCCTCCCTTGTACACATTTCTTATGACCTCGACGACGAGCATTGAAGATTCCGATTGAGGTGTCGACCACCCTTCGTCATATCCCGGGAAGTTTCCCGGGTAGATCGTAGTGTTCAATCGCACGGAACAGGAAACGAGAGGAGACTGCCAGCAGTGAAGCCCGTTCTTCCGGGCTTGCTGCAGGACGATCTCTCTTTTTTCGCCCGGAAGAACCCGGAAGGAAGAGTACGGGCGAATCCCCGCCATACGAAGAAGGAGTTTCGAGTCGTCGGCAACGGTGTTTCGCCATATTGTTGCGACCCATGGAGGAATCCCGGCGACAAGCGCCTGCTCCCTGACTCCTCCGGACGATTCGAGCCTCGCAAGCTCACGCGCGCCTTCTTCGGCAACCCTTCGCAGGACGGCGTTCACAAGACGGGCTCCGCTTTCCTCTTTTTTTTCCTTTAAAAGCTGGACAAGACCGTTCACAAGTACACGGGGAGCAAATTTCTTCAGCTCAAGCAAACCTGCCGTCCCGATGCAAAGAGCATCGGCCGTCAGCCTTGAAAGTCCTGCCGGAGACGACTTGAGAAAATGTGAATAGATTTCCTTCCAGAGGAACTGCCTTCTGAGAGCCCCGTACACAAGGGAAGACGCCAGAGTAAGATCTCCGGGGGACATCGATTCTCCAAGGCGTCGTATTGCTTCCGAAGCGAATTTTCCCTCCCGCACTTCGTTCCAAACCAGAAGCGCGGCCTCAATTCCCCTCAAGGAGAAACCACCTCCGCGATCACGGGCTCGCCCCTCCGCTTCGTCCGAATAAAAACACTCGTGGGGGCAAGCATGGAGAGTCCCCCGAAAGCGATTTTTTCACTCTTAACGTCCACTCCGACAATATCCAAATCACCGATATCCGCGGATACTGTTCCGTAATACTGAAAAAGCATACTCAGCCGAGGGCCGATAAAATAGACCGCTGCAAGGGCTATAATCGCTGAAAGCATACTGAAGAGGCCGAGCATGCGGAAAAGAAAAAAGAGAAGAAACGCGAGGAAGGTATTGGAAAGGAGAACCGTGATTCCGCACCGGTGATAGAATGCCAGAGACTCGTCCCCTCCGCGCATACGCCGCAAAGCGGTCTGAGCAGCCTCAAGCGCCATCTCCGGGTCTATGGCTCCCCTCAAGGAAAACCCCTCTTCTACAGGCATGCCTTCGATGTTCAGACTACCGTATTCCTCTTCGAGAACACGAATCGTTCCGTGCGAAATCGCATGGTTTTTTCGAACTCGTCTGCTGGTAATAATACGAAAAAGCTGTGCCGGCTTGGCCAGGATCCAAAGAAAGGACTGAATCGAGAAACCAAGAGGCAGCAGCACAAAAAAAATCAAGATCAGCAGCAGGAAAAACCATGGAAAAAGAAAAAGAAAAATCAAAAATAAGAGCAGCTGCATGGGTATACGATTCCTTTCTCTCCGGGGAAATAAAATGGAGCGACCCGAAAAAGCCGCCCCATTTTCCAGAGCGTCGCTTCGAAGCGGACGCGGACGAGACTGATCAATCTCTGCCGCCGAACATCCCTCGAATGAAAAGAAGGCGGATAAGCTGCGCAAAAGCCATGACCGTTGCGGCGACATAGGTCCAGGATGCGGCCCGAAGCACCGAACGGGCGCCGCCGATCTCGTCCGTCGAGAGCATTCCGGTATCTGCGAGAACGCGGAGAGCCCTGTTGCTTGCGTCGAATTCCACGGGAAGCGTCACCAGGTGGAAGAGAATGACTCCAAGGAAGAGGAGAATTCCCAAATCCATCAGAGTCTGTCCGCGAAGCAGTATACCGATGAAGAAGAGAGGAAACGCCAAAGTGGATCCTATGCCGACAACCGGGACAATGGCATTCCGTATCTTCAACGGCGAGTAGTCTACGCTGTCCTGGATGGCGTGTCCGACTTCATGCGCCGCCACTCCTATCGCAGCGATGCTGGAGCTGTTGTACACGGAATCCGAAAGGCTCAAGCTCTTGTTCCCGGGATCGTAGTGATCCGTAAGGTTGCCGCCGACTCTCCGGACAGGAACATCGTTCAAGCCGAAACGGTCAAGGAGAGCTCTTGCAACCGACGACGCGGTAACTCCTCTTCTGGATCCGACCCTGCTGTACATCGCAAAAACCGATTTCACTCTCATCTGCGCCCACATGGCCAGAATCAGGGCGGGTATCAGCAACATCATGGTCGGGTCAAAGAAAAAAGGAAACATTGTTTCCTCACCTCCGGAATATACTCGAATTCAAAAGAAAGAGTACACTTCACGTACCTTTTCTCCATCGGTATTTTACACGGTTATGGGCTAAAGGTCAAGTTTGGTCAGTCTATTTTCCGAAAAACTTCCCGATCGCGTTTACAATCTGCCGCTGCTCCTCGATGGAAAGTTCAGGGAAGATCGGGAGCGCGAGCGTCTCCTCGCTGAGCATTTCCGAGACGGGGCAATCCCCCCGCTTGTACCCGAGGAATGAGAAGCATTTCTGCAGGTGGAGGCTCAGCGGATAATAGACCCTGCTCACCACGTCCGACTCTTCGAGGAATCGCTGCAGATCGTCTCTTTGCTGCACGCGGACAACATACTGGTGATAGATGTGATGGTTTCCTTCGAGCTCGACGGGCGGCGCGACGAAGTCGAGAAGCCCCTTTTCGGCGAAAAGAGCGTAGTACCTCCCGGCAACGATTCGTCGTTCCTCGTTCCACTGTTCAAAATGACGGAGCTTAACACGCAGAATGGCTGCCTGGATCGAGTCAAGGCGGCTGTTCAACCCCACTTCGTCATGGAAGTAGGTTTTCCCTCCTCCGTGCACCCGAAGCGTACGAAGTCGTGCAGCAATTGCCTGATCCGTACTGACGACCATTCCCCCGTCGCCGTACCCTCCGAGATTCTTCGTCGGGAAGAAGGAGAAACATCCTATACGCCCAACCGTTCCAGCACGAAGCAATCGTCCGTCGATGGAACGCCACGCGCCGAAAGCCTGCGCGGCATCCTCGACCACGGCAACGCCCCGCGACGTGAGTTCGTCCATGCACTCCTCCAAAGGTACCATCTGGCCGAAGAGGTGAACCGGGAGGAAGGCCTTCGTCTTTGGAGTAACAGCGTCAAGAACTTGCTGCATATCAACATTGAATGTAACAGGATCCACATCGACAAAAACCGGCGTCGCTCCGAGGCGGGTAACACAGCTTGCCGTCGCGAAAAAACTGTACGGCGTCGTGATCACCTCGTCTCCTTCTCCGATGTCGAGCGCCATCAGCGCAAGGACCAGTGCATCGGTTCCGGAGGCGCAGGCAACCGCCGAGACATCGCCGAGATAGCTCTCGCACTCCCTCTCAAAGAGAGGGACGTCGGGACCGAGTATGAAGTGCTGGCTTTCGAGCACTTCATGAACAGCTTCAAGTACTTCGTCTTTTATTCTCGCGTAGTTCCGGACAAGATCCAGTGTGGGTATTTTCGTCGCCATGAACAGAGTACCTCCTCTAAAAAATGGCTAAGCGCGGGGCTTCGCCTCCTCAAGAAACATCATTAACATCTTCACGTCCCAGACCGTTTTTTGGCATCCGGAGCACTGAAAAAACACAGGAAAAGACCCCTGCGGGCTTCTTTTCCGCGGGGTCATGCACGGGATGGAATCGTCTCGGCGGAGTTGCGTGCCCCCGAAACGGAACAGCCCTACTCTTCGACGACAATCCTGCCGAGTCCGGCCACCGCCTCTTCAAGATGCGCTTTCATCAGCGAAACGCTCGTCTCCGCATCATGTGCCCTGAGGCTGGCGAGAATCTCCCGGTGGGCGTCCTCTTTCGGGCTGGTTTCCACGTGGTAGAAGGGATCGTAAAAGACGATATACGCGTTCGTGCGGGCCAGTATGTTCTCGACATACTCCGAGAGCACCCTGTTTCCGCTTGCATCCGCTACGGTCTTGTGAAATGCCTCGTTCACCTCAAGGTACGTCTCGAGATCCTTGTCCTCGATCGCCCGGGCCTCTTCGACCAGCGCTTCCTCGATGCGGCGAAGGTGCCTCTCTCCGATGCGCTCGGCTGCCAGGCGTATTGCGAGACATTCCAGTTGTTCCCTGACGAGGAACGTATCCTCGATCTCACGGATGGTGGGAGCGGCGAGACGCGCACCGCTGTTCGGTATTATGAGGACAAGACCTTCGCTCGCAAGACGTCGAAGGGCTTCCCTTACCGGCGTCCTGCTGACGCCCATCTGGACGGCGATATTGACCTCGGGAAGACGCTGCCCCGGCTTCAACTGCTTTGTGATGATGCGGTGCCGAAGTTCCTGATAGGCATAATCGGCGGATGTGGTGTACAAACGTGGCTCTCTCATCGAAGGACCTCCCTATTTTTTCCAGGTGTGCAACAATGACAGGCTTATTGTATAACAGTCTGTATTGTGGATTTTGAGCCACCTTATCATATTCGTTCCGAATTCACAAGATCCGCAGAATAAAAAATTGCAGGGATGATACAATGAGATCATCAGGAAAGGGGCGATTTTGAATGCGCTTTACCGTTCTCCTTCTTTCAATGGGATCCGTTGTCCTCTACGGATACGCCCTGGCTGGACTTGCCGGCTTTTTCTTCGGAAAGGGTCGGTCGGACTACATTTTTTTCGGCCTTTTTTTCGGAACCCTGGCGGCTTCGCTTTCCCTTCTGCTGTGGAAGCGATATCTCGTAATCCTCGAAAGCGAGATAGCCGAAACAGAGAAAGCAAAGAGAAGATATCCTCCGCACACTTCCTGAAACCAGATCCGACATCCTTTTCCGTCAGAGATTGAATATCCGCCCTTTCCATGCTCTTTCAAGCCTTGCCACCGCTTCCTCCATGGAGGATTCAGGAACGGCGGAAAGTGAAAAACGGACAGCCCGCACCTTCATCTCCCTCAAGGCAAAGCAGGAACCCGGAGTAACGCGAACTCCACGATCCGCCGCCAGGGCGGCGGCGAACTCTCCTTCCGCTTCTCCGGTCGGAAACCAAAGATAGACGCCTCCCTCCGGTTTGACAACAGGGCTCTCGGGGAAACTCCGGGTCAGAAGGCGAAAGAGCGCCTCCATGCGGCCCGAAAGAATTATTCGAGCTCGTTCGACGGCATCCGCCAATCTCCCTCCCTCGAGGAAACGGCAGACAACAAGCTGGACGACCGACGATACATGTCCCCGGCGAATGCCCCCCGTCCGCAGGTAGGCCTCTTGCAGAGGTTGTGGAAGAAGAGTGTATCCGAGTCTCATACCGGGAAAAAGCACCTGGCTGAAGGAACCGACATAGACGACGCCTCCTTCCTCCTCCATCGCCTTCAAAGCCGGCACGGATTTTTCTCCGTACCGGAGCTCTCCGTAACTATCATCTTCAAGAATGAGAAAACCGCGCCTGCCGCGGATCGAGAGGATAGCCCGGCGCAGCTGATGGGACAGCGTTCGGCCCGTAGGATTCTGAAAGCTCGGGACAAGATACAGCACGTCACTTGGGGTAAGCCTTTCGAGGCAGGAGAGGTTCTCTTCATACAGGAGGGGAACTGTCCGCAGGGAGACATCTTCGTTTCCGGCGATGGAGGCGATTTCACCGTATGAAAGCTCCTCTGCCCACAGCCTTGCATACCCGCATTCACGCAAGGACCGCAAAGCCGTCGAAAGGGCATCTTTTCCCCCCGCGGTTACAACGACCTCATCAGGGTGGGCCGGAATACCTCTGAGCACCGCATGACGAAGAAGAAGGCGCCTCAGCGGAGAAAGTCCCTCCACCGGAGCTCCTTCGAGCGCTTCGGCAAGATCCGGAAGAGGAATATCCCGCAAGACGTCCGAGAGTTCTGAAAGCGGAAGAAGATCACGGGTCGGCTGCTCCACGTCGAAATGGAAGATATCTCCTTCTCCCTGGATCGGGGCGAGTCCTCGCCGGGGAAGGTCGGCGGCGTAGGTACCGCTCCTTCCGGTCTGAACGACAAAACCTCTTTCGGCGAGAATATCGTAGGCGGCCACCACCGTCCCCCTGCTGACGCGAAGCATACGGGCAAGCTCCCGCGTTCCCGGAAGCCGTTCGCCCGAGGATATGCTCCCCGTCGCGATCATCTTTTCGAGGTGTTCCGCGACCTGGCGGTACAACACCCCTTCTGAGTAGTTCAGCGGTATTTCAAGCAGCAATTTTCCATTCTCCTCTCGTTCAGGTCACGCTTCTGTTACAATGACCGGGAAGGAGCATCTATTTTCCGAAGGAGCGAAATCATGAACATTCCGGTATATTCCTTAAATCCCGATATCGTTGTATTCGACGTTGACGGCGTTCTTGTCGACACATCAAGATCGTATCCCGAGGTCGTCGCAAAATCCCTTCGATGGGCCTGGAGCGAACTCCTCGGACGGAACGTCGACTGCGACGGGTTCACCGACCTGCATTTCGCAGCGACAAAGACTCACCCCGCATTCAACGACGATTTCGATATAGCCTGGGCGATTATCAACTGCACCGCATCTTCACAGTCGTCTCTTCTTTCGAGGAGCCTTCCTTCGCCCGAAGAATGGAGGGAGCTTCTCGAAGGGTGCACGGAGAACGACGTCCCGGCCTGGGTAATGCGCACATTCGGCGAACGAATCGGCCGCGACGTCGTACGAAGAGCGTGCGAAGAGTTCTACTTCGGGTCCGAAGCACTTGAGCGCCTGGGCGAAAGAGTAGCATACGCCCCGCCGGTGAAAGGACTCTGGGAGAACGAACACCCCCTGGTTTCGATATCCTGGCGCGACATCGCGCTTCCCGCCGGCATCTATACCGGGCGTCCACTCAAGGAGCTGAGACTTGCATTGAAGCTCGTCGGATGGGAGGATTTTCCTCCGTCCATGATCGTGACGCCCGATTCAGGCATAAGCAAACCCTCCCCCTTGGGACTGAAACTCCTCTGCGAAAAGGCGGATGCATCATTCCCCCTTTTTCTGGGTGACGCGGAGAGCGACAGGCAGACCGTCAGGAACTTCGGCAGCGGAGCCTTTGCTGCGATCGGCGATTTTCTTCCTGATGCCGAGCATCGATTTAAGACCCCGGACGAAGCCCTGAGGCACTTCGGTCTTCTCCGGACGAGGAATGAATGATTCGCTGCTTTCATATCACTGTTTTCGCATCATGAGCCAGCGATAGGTCCCCTCGATGTTGCTCCAGAGCTCAACACTGAGTTCCGTGACAAGAGAGCTTCCCCGCACCCATCCGGAGGATCCGGCATCAACACCCTTGACGATATCCCGAACTGCCCAGAGAGGGCGGGACAGACCTCCGGGGTCGAGGACCGAAGCATAGGAGGGGGTATAACCGCGAAGTCTTTCCCCCGGATTCAGCATGATATCCCCCTCGGAAGAGACGGCTTCGACTTTGCGGAACTCGGCTGAGGGCATATGGAACTCTCCCCGGAAACGGAAGAGCTTCATACCTTCGTACTGTTTCTTGTTCGGCAGGGAAAAGGACTCTCCCAGGAGCGGAGCGACTCCGCCATTTACCAGAACGGCCTTCCTGGAGAGAAACATGGTGTTGAACCACTCCCGGACACCGTTTTTGCCGAGCAGCCTTTCCGCACAGAGAAAACCGGGGCCGTTCGGGATATAAAGCGCGTTTACATCTCGCTGGAGTACCGTACCATCAAGGGGAATACGCCGGATAGAGCATCCGAAGTGTGAAAAGAGCTGCACGGCGTTGTCTCCTTCGAGGTCAAGGGCCGGGTGAGAAAGAATACCTACGGTGAGTCCTGCAGCCTTGCCCCTGAAGGGTTCGAGAACGGGACTCCATTCCTTGCTCTGTTTCGCCAGTCCCCAGAGGATATTCCATTCCACCTGGTCCGTCATGCCCACCATTTGGGCCGAGGCCGCGTGGACAGGGAAAGAGGCACGCTCCGCCATCTCCTCCAGGCAAAGCTCGAGAAGGGGAGGAGAATTTTTTTCAAGCGTCCTGGGAATATATCCGAGACAGACCAGGGACATCCGCCTCCCGACTTCGATTTCCAGAAGCTGATACTCCCTCGGATTAAGGACCGAGGCAAAAAGAGCCGCAGAAACAGGAACGCCTCCCTGGGAGGCGACCCTGGAGACGATCCCCTCAAGAATTCTCGACGTGACCGCCGCTGAGCTGTCGGCGTAGATCAGTGAAATCAACGGGCATTCGAGAAGGCGGCATATTTCTTCAACCAGGGGATTGACCAGGAAGACATCATCGTCCCGGCGCCTTCCCGCCGAGGTGAATACCAGATTCAGCGCTTCCGGGCGCGCCGCCTGCTGAAAGAGAAGCTTGAAGTTGCGGACGCTGCCGCAGCTCCAGGGATCCAGCAGAGTGACTTCTTCCTTCGTCACGAGCTTCAGGAAACGGATGAAATGCTCGTCAGCGCCTGCGCAGAACAGGCGGAGAGGATGTCCGAGGCTTTTGAGAACGGAAGCCAGCAGAATACTCTGGGGGACTTTTCCTTCTCTTCTTTCATCCGCAAGAACAAGACGGGGAATAATCAATGATCCTTCTCCTTTTTTTTGCAGTATGATTTAGTGTATCATATAGCGCGTGTATTTTGAGTTTCAATTATCGTAGAAGACGTCTGGAGGTTGATGACGCATGACAGCACCATGGGTTTCCATCGGCGACCTTCCTTCCCGCGTGGAGGAGAACGTAGTCATCCGGGGTTGGCTCTATAACGTGAGAAGTTCCGGAAAGATCCATTTTCTTCAGCTTCGTGACGGCACCGGAACAGTCCAGGGAGTCATGGTGAAAAAAGAGGTTCCCGAGGACATCTTTGCCGCCGCCAAAGGACTCTGGCTCGAGGCTTCCGTTGAAGTTTCCGGAACCGTCCGGAAGGATGAAAGGGCGCCGTCCGGCGTCGAGCTTTCGGTGACGGATCTGAAGGTGTTTCAGAACCCTTCCGAGGAATATCCCATCGGGAAGAAGGACCACGGCATCGACTTCCTGCTCGATCACCGCCACCTCTGGCTTCGGAGCAGCCGCCAGCAGGCGATCATGCGTATTCGCGACCGTGTCATCCGCTCTGCGAGGGAATACCTTCAGAACAACGGATTCCTCCTCGTGGACAGCCCGATCATCAGCGGAGCCGCGGGTGAAGGGGCCTCCGGCCTCTTTGAAATCGACTATTTCGACTCGAAAGCCTACCTGGCCCAGACCGGGCAGCTTTATGCCGAGGCCGCAGCCGCAGCCTTCGGCAAGGTCTACTGCTTCGGCCCGACGTTCCGCGCAGAAAAATCGAAGACACGGCGCCATCTCACCGAGTTCTGGATGCTCGAGCCTGAAGTCGCCTTCTACGATCACAAGGACAACATGGCACTCCAGGAAGGCCTGATATGCCATATCGTCGCCCAGACTCTCGCACACTGTAAAGCAGAGCTCGCCGCTCTCGAACGCGACGTTTCGAAACTCGAGAACATCAAGGCTCCTTTTTACCACCTCCAATACGGCGAGGCCATCGAGATGCTGCACGGCCTGGGAAGCGACACCCCGTACGGAGACGACCTCGGCAACGACGACGAGACCATTCTCACGCAGCAGTTCGACCGTCCTGTTTTCATCGAATGCTACCCCAAGACAGTAAAGGCCTTCTACATGAAGGAGCACCCTGAAAACCCCGATCTCGTCCTGTGCGACGACCTGCTTGCCCCGGAAGGATACGGCGAAATCATCGGCGGCTCCCAGAGAGAGGACAGTTATGATAGACTTCTCGCAAGAATCAGGGAACAGGGACTTCCTGAAGAGCCCTATGAATGGTATCTTGATCTCAGGAAATTCGGCACGTTCGTTCACAGCGGATTCGGAATGGGGATAGAGCGCGTCGTGGCATGGATTAGCGGACTGCAGCACATCCGCGAGGCTATCCCATGGCCTCGCACAATCTACCGTTTGAAGCCCTGATGTTCGTTATTTTCCCATTTCGGGGAGGCATACGCAGGTGAGTTATTCGGATTTTGATCCAAAACCAACGTTTCGCCAGTTCAAGAGGCTGATCGGCGACGGTGAAGTAGGAGGGAAGGCGAGGGGGATCGCGTTCGCCTACAATGTGATCATGGGAAGCCCATTGGAAACATCGGTCGAATTCCCCGTAGTCAACTATGTCGTCACCACCGAAGGTTTCGACGAATTCGTCGACGACAACGGTATCGAAGAGATCCTCAGAGAGCATCTCGAGACGGAGAGCGATCCGTGCGACGAGGACTCCTCGCAGGAGTTCTTCGACAGGCTCGCCGCGGTTTTTCAGGCAGGGACTATTCGTTCTTCGCTTCTCGCCGATCTCGAAAAAGCGCTTGAAACCATCGGGGACTTCCCGCTGGCGATTCGTTCGAGTTCCATTCTCGAGGACTCGCGCAAACTCTCCTTCGCGGGAAAATACGGGACCCGTTTTTCCGCGAACACCGGCGCCATGGAAACACGCAGAGACCTTCTTGCCTGCGCTCTCAAAGAGGTATGGGCTTCACTCTACAACCCGGCTGCCCGGGCATACCGAAAGAAACACGGACTCGTCGACTCCGACGAATCGATGGCTGTCGTCATTCAACCGGTCATCGGGCGGGAGCACAACGGCATGTACTATCCGGAGATCGCAGGGACCGCGTTCTCGAAAGTCTATCGCCGGCCATCGACAAGACTCAAGAAGGAAAACGGCGTCGTGCGTTTCTGCTTCGGTCTCGGCACCCGGACCGTGGACCGCCTGAAGGCGAACATCGCCTACCTTTCGCACCCCATGCTCCGCCCGCAGGGGAACCTTCCGGCGGACATCGCGATGACAAGCCAGAGCGAATTCGACTATATCGACAGGAAATCGGGATCCTTCAGAACGGGACTTCTTTCCGAGCATTTGCCGTTCATCCTCAAGGAGCACAAACTCGCCTCCGCGTTCATCGAGATCTTCTCCGACAATCTGCTCTACTGGGCAGGCTCCGATCAGCTGAACGGCAAGCCGGTCTTCTCCTTCTCCAACTTTCCGAAGAGACATCCGAAGTTCTTCAACCTCGTGAAGGATCTGGCCGCCTTCCTCGAAGAACAGATGGGAATGCCCGCTGACATGGAGTTCACCTACGACACGGAACAGGAGAAACTCACCCTCCTCCAGCTTCGTCCCCTGGCGTCCTACGAGGAAATGGCGCACGTCGAGATACCGGATGTCCCCGAACAGAACGTCATTCTCACCGGAAACAGGATGGTGAGCAACGGCAAGCTGGAGAACATCCACCATCTGGTCTTCGTCGATCCTACTCTGTACGGAAAGGACGCCACGTTTCACGAAGTGGCGCGTGAGATCGGGCGGATCAACCATAAACTCTCCGGCACGGACTATATCCTGGTGGGACCGGGCAGATGGGGCAGCACCAATCCGAAGCTCGGCGTTCCCGTCCGCTACAACGAGATATGCCACTGCGGCTGTCTCGTGGAGGTCGGCATCCTGGAGAGCGACTACACCCCCGAGCTCTCCTACGGGACGCACTTCTTCCTCGATCTCGATGTGGATGGAACGCTCTACCTGCCGGTCTTCGACGGCATGAAAGGGAACCTCTTCAACCGGACATGGCTCGACTCGGCCTATTACGAACAGAAGCGGCACCCGGCGGTCCGTCACTACATCGGCAACTTCTCCGTCTTCCTGGACGGAGAAAAAGAGATCGGCACGGTCATCTCCAACGACTAATAAAAGCAGGGGCCGATCGCCTTTTTTAGACGATCGCCCCCTGCTTTTTTGGGTTTATACTTTTTAGTTAGGGCCAGATTCCCCTGAATCTCATCGCGTCGACAATCCGCCCGACTGCCTTTACATAAGCCGCCTGCCTGATGCTGATTTTTTTATCCTCCGCAATTTTCATAGTCTCATGGAACGAGTGGGTCATCCGCTCATCCAGCTTCTGGAAGACGTAGTCCTCCGTCCAGAAGTCTCCGGAGCGCCCCTGAATCCACTCGAAGCAGCTTACGATAACACCGCCGGCATTCGCGAGAACATCCGGTATAATCGTTGTCCCCTTATCAGCCAAAACAGCCTCGGCATCCGGCGTGACCGGTCCGTTAGCCAGCTCGAGCACCACGGTCGCCTTCACATCGGCCACGTTGTTCCCATCTACCGCGCCGCCCAAAGCGGCGAGAATAAGCACATCCATGTCAAGACCGAAAAGAAGATCGGGGAAGAGTACTTCTCCTCCCGGAAAACCTTTGAGAGAACGAGTGTCGTTCTTGTGCTTCCAAACTTCGTCGAACTTGATACCGTTAGGATTATAGACTGCGGCTCCGCTGTCGGAGACGGCGACGACCTTCAAGCCGAGGTCCTTCTCGACGAATCGGTGAGCGCGGGTACCAGCATTGCCGAAGCCCTGGATTCCGACCTTCAGGTCCTTCCCCAAAAGTCCCAGTTTTGAAAGCCCTTCCCGAAGAATAAAGATTCCGCCTTTCCCTGTCGCATCTCCTCTCCCTAGAGACCCTCCCAAAACCGGCGGTTTTCCGGTATAGGCGGATGGTTCACTCCAACCTTTCACTTTTTCATACGTATCGAGAAACCACGACATTATCTGAGGATTTGTATAGACATCCGGTGCAGGAATATCGTAGTCGCTGCCGACAAAACGAGACAGCCCCAATGCGTATGAGCGACTCATAATTTCAAGCTCGTTTCGGGAAAGCTCCCGGATATCCACAGCAATGCCTCCCTTTCCCCCACCATAAGGAAGGCCGGCAACCGCGCACTTGATCGTCATCCACGAGGAAAGAGCGACCACCTCGTCCCGGTCGACCAGGACATGATACCTGACCCCGCCCTTGTAAGGGCCGAGTGCATTGTTATGATGACTTCTCCATGCTCTGAAAACCTTCACACCGCCGCCGTCGAGACGCACTGGCAGAGACAGTTCGAGCACTTCCTTCGGATGCCTGAGAATCTCAAGGTATTCTGGTTCCACTGTGACATACGGTACAGCCTGTTCAAGCTGTTTCAAGAACATCTCCTGTGGATTCATTTTCACCCCTCCATTTCAGATCTGTGAATCATCTCTCCATTGCATTGCGGCGAACAATGCGAATTCATGAAATATACTACCATAATTTTGATCTTTTGAGAAATCGTTTTTTCCATAAAAAAGAGACGACCGGAAAAAACCGACCGTCTCTGGCGTTATTGAAAAGTTGAATTTCTTAACTGCTTTTTACAACCTAGAGGAAAACGCCTCTCATTCGCACTGCGTCGGCGACTCTCTGAATAGCCGCCATGAAGGCAGCGCGGCGCATCTTGACGTTCTTGTCCTTCGCATAGTTCCAGACTCGCTGGAAGTTGTCCTTCATGATGCGGATCAGGCGCTCGTTGTACTCATTCTCCGACCAGAAGAAACCGCCGAGGTCCTGGGCCCACTCGAAGTAGGAGCCGATAACGCCGCCGGAGTTGGCAAGAAAGTCGGGAACGACGAGTATTCCCTTCTCGTCGAGGATCGCGTCGCCCTCAGGGGTAATCGGGCCATTGGCGGCTTCGACGATGTACTTCGCCTTCACCTTGTCGGCGTTCTTGCCGTTGATGACGCCTTCAAGGGCTGCGGGGATGAGAATATCGCACTCCATGAAGAGCACTTCGGGGAGGTCGAGCTTCCGGCAACCTTCGCAGGTGAACCCTTCGAGAAGGCGCTTGGGGTGATTATTCACATGCTCGATGGCTTTCTTGATGTCAAGGCCGTTCTCGGCATAGTAGGTTCCGGTGATATCGCTGATGCCGATGACCTTGGAACCTGCTTCGATCATGTTGAGGGCGGCAAAGGTTCCCACGTTGCCGAAGCCCTGAATGGCCACGGTCGCTTCCGCGGGATTCTTTCCGAGATTCTTCAGGAGCTCGAGAGCGCATGTGGCGACCCCGTATCCCGTGGCTGCGGTGCGGCCCTTGGAACCCCACATTGGGATCGGTTTTCCGGTGAAGATTGCGGGCTCGAGCTGGTTCTTCATCTTGCTGATGGTATCCATGAACCAGACCATTTCGGGTCCGCCGGTGTTCACGTCCGGAGCGGGAACGTCGGTCCAGGCGCCGATGACGGGAGCCATGCGCGCGGCCCACGTACGGGCGATCCGCTCTTTCTCCCTCTTCGAAAGCTCCAGCGGTTCGCAGGAGACGCCGCCCTTGCCGCCGCCGTAGGGAATTCCGGCAAGCGAGCACTTCCAGGTCATCATCATTCCAAGGGCTTCGCACTCGTCAAGGTTCACCTCGGGGTGAAAGCGAACTCCGCCCTTGCCGGGGCCAATCGCGGACGAGTGGAGCACCCGGTATCCGTCGAAGACCTTCACAGTGCCGTCGTCCATCTCCACGGGAATGGAGACGCACGTCCGGCGCTCGGAATGGCTGAGAATATCGATGAGCCCCTCTTCGAGTCCCATTTCCTCCGCCGCCGCGTAGAAGTTCTTGAGAGCAGTGTCAAGGAGCACGTTCGAGGAAGTACGCTTTGTAACAGACATGAAACACACCTCCTGTATATTTACGGCCTGAGCCGTTTGAGACCTTGATCACTATCATATCATGCTTTTTCCAAAGAACAAGCGATTAATTGAAATTCATCATAATAATCCTAAATACCCGGCACAAAGGCGGCGCATCAATGACATTCGCCGCCGTCGCATGACTCCTCCGGCTCGACGAGAACGCCGGAGAGCATCAGATACGCCGACCAGAGAAACCCCCTCTGCACCACCTCTACTTCATTGTTCCGGAACTGCATGTACGAAGGAACCCAAAGCGAAATTCCGTCCTGTTCTATCTTTCGGTATTCGGCCTCCACCGGAGGCTTGCCGTCCTCCACCCGGACGACTCTGCGCGCGTTTCAGCCAAGCCCCAGCGTCCGCCTGATCGCGTGCGCTTCCTTCATCTTCAGGAGCTTTTCCATGACCTTCTTTTCCGCCGTTATTCTCAAACGCTCCATTTCCTCATCTCCTTTCCGTTTTTCCGAGAAAGATAGGGTTTTCCGTTAAGCGGGGGCTCTCCACCCTCTTGACCGGAGCAGATCCTCCATGTCTTCGGCCGGAGGGGCCGTGATCCGCATACCCGAGAGTTCCTCCAGATCCCCGCGAAGTGCGCCGAAAAGAACGGTGAAGCTATGCAAAAGAGGCCGCCGGACACCGCGCTTCCGCCATTTCGCGTTCGTATCTTCCCCCCCGTAGCGGATATCCCCCAGTACCGGATGACCGATGGATGCCATGTGGACTCTGGCCTGGTGAGATCGGCCCGTCACGAGATCAATCTCTACGAGAGAGATATCCCCTCCTCCCTTGAGAAGCCTGTACCGGGTGAGGGCCTCCTTTCCCTTTTCATCCACCCTTACCGTGTTGGACTCCGGATCCTTCAACAGGGGAGAATCTATCTCCCCCTTCACCGGAGGGACGCCGGCAACGACGGCAAGATAGGTCTTGCGAATTTCGCGGGCACGGAAGGCATCCTGCAGGATCCGGAGAGAGATTCCGGAAAGAGCCACCAGAAGGACTCCCGTCGTGTTCCGGTCCAACCTGTGCACGGCGTAGGCTCTTTCCTCGGCGCCTTCCAGGCTGCGCATGTACTTCACCCGGTCGAGAACATTGTCCTGATCCTTTCGATCCGGCTGGACGAGAAGGTTGACGGGCTTGTTGACCGCCCACAGCAGACTGTCGGAATAGAGCAGCGGAAGAGTCCTGCGGTAGCGGAATCCCTCCGCCCTCTCCGCGGGCCCCTCCCACGGGACGTACAGCTCCTGCCCCGCTGTAATCCGGACATCGCAGGAAGTTTTTTTTCCGTCAAGACGCACGGCTCCGGTCCGGATGCCCTTCATGACGACGCTCAGCGGCAACGCAGGCCAGATCGAGCGGATCGTCTTGTCCAGTCTCCTTCCGTCGTCCGACGGCGATATGTGCAGTTTATACCCCATTGGGCTGCTCCCACTTCCAGAACCGCCTCTGAGCGGACGGGTTGAAATCGGAGATTTCACGACCGTCCTCCATCTGGTCGACAGAGTGCTTCCAGCAGAAAAGGCGGAAGTCCATTTCATCGGCCGCGCTCACCGCCATGGCCTCGGGAGTGGCGGGAAGGACCGGAGAACCGTACTCGCGGCATCCGTGATGACTGACGAGAATATGCCCGATGGCCAGGAAGAGGCTTTCATCCAGACCGTACTCCCGGGCCATGGATTCGAACCTGCTGTACCCCAGCACGATATGGTCGTGGAACGTTCCGGCCACGGTCATCACCGGCGCTGGAACAAGCCTGTACGACTCCATCTTGCCGAGATCGTGCAGCAAGGCGCCGGCGACGGTCACTGAAACGTCCGCCTCGTACCCCCCTGCCCTTCCAGCCTCAACGATACTCTTCGCCGTTCGTGCGACCGCAACCGTGTGTTCCAGGAGCCCCCCGACATAGGCGTGGTGGTGCGAAACCGCCGCAGGGCATGTCTTGAAAGACTCCCACAGGTTTTTTTTAAAAAAGACGAAGTCCAGGAAGGCGCCGACAGGCCCCTCGCAAATTCCCAGCAATTCCAGGAAGCCTTCTTCCAGGACCTCTTCGGGTACCGGCGAACGCTGCACGTATCGGTACGGCGGATACTTCTCCTGGTTGACGAAGTAGACCGCATTAAAGTTGAACTGCGGCTGCCCCTTGAATTCGGTGACCTGGCCCGCCAGCCCGACGCTCTTTCCTACGAGATCGCGAAATATTTCGGATTCCGCAGGATCCGGTATCAGGACTTGATCGTTTTGCCTGTCCCACCATTGCGCATTGGACCAGGCTTTCCCCTCGAGCGTCCCTTCAGAGTCCATAATGCCGAGATCCCAATAATTTTTTCCATTTTTATCCTTGCGGACCGAGATCTTGACGACAACGCCAAGAACCTTGAACTTCTCGTCCTTCGACATTCGGCGAATCTGGCCGATGGTGCCGATACGCTGCTCTTCCACTCAATCACCTCATAATCTCCGCATCGGCGCCCGCATCCGAGTCCGATACTCAAAGAAATACAACCGGAACCCATCGTATCATGTTTCAGATATTTCCTGCACAAGCCCGTACTAGCCATCTCATCGCCTCAAAAATGAGAGGGTGCCAACCGGACGGCCCGATACCGACCGGCGAATACAGCTCCCGAAACACTTCTTTCAGGCGCCGAACTTCTCCAGCCGGTGGGCGTGGGCGAGCATGAGGCCGAGCAATTTTTTCCCTTCGAAACGCCCGCCTGCCCCGATACGGCACTCGTGCTCGTTGAACGCGTTCGAATCGCCCGACCGGACGAAAGAGCTCTTCAGCATGAAGGGAACCGGATGCCAGGAATGGCTGCTCATGACGCTCGGCGTGCTGTGATCACCCGTCACGACGAGAACGTCGGGCGAGAGGGCGAGCAGTCGCGGCAGAAGAGAATCCACGGTTTCGACTACCTTGCGTTTCCCGTCGAAATCACCGTCCTCGCCCCTGCTGTCGGTGTACTTCACGTGGACATAGAAGTAGTCGTAGTCGTTCCAGAGGCGTCCGACGGTATCAACAAGCTGCTCGAGCGTCTCACCCGCCTCGACGACGTTCATTCCCACCAGCTTGGCGAGCCCCCTGTACATCGGGTATGTAGCCACGGCCACCGGGTTCATCGTGTAGAGATCTCCCATAAGCGGGATATCGGGGGCGGAAGAAAACCCCCGCAGAAGGCAGCCGTTCGCGGGAGTATCGCCGCGAAGGACTTCGGAGACTCTCCTGATAAACGCGTTGGCGACCGACGCCATCCGTTCTCCGTCCGCAGCGAGGGGCTTGGCCCAGCGCATAACCGCTCCCTCCTGCTGCGGATCGGCGTCGGCGACGTTCTCCGTCAGGCCGTCGCCGGAGAAGACAACGACGAAACGATGCTCTTTTCCCGGATAGAACGTCACGGTCACGCCCTCTATCTCCGAAATCGCCTCGGCGAGTTTTTTGACGACGAGGGTGCTCTTCTCGGTGGCGATTCGCCCCGCCCTTCTGTCGGTGATGATGTCGTCATCGGTCCGGGTGCAGAAGTTGCCCCGTGCGCAGACATCACCCGGCCCCACCAGCGCGCCGACTCCCATAGCCTCGAGAATACCTCGTCCTATCGAGAACTCCATCGGGTCGTAGCCGAAGAGGGAGAGATGCCCCGGTCCGCTGCCGGGAGTGATGCCGATGTCGACCATATCCAGCAGTCCCAGCTCGCTCGTTTTCGCCAGGGCATCCAGGTTGGGCGTCGCCGCGGCCTCTAGCTCCGTCTTCCCCTCGGGGCCGGGAAGCCCTCCGATTCCGTCCATTACAAGAAGAATCATTTTTTTGCCGTTGTCGTACGCCAGGTGTTTGAGCATTTCCATTCTTTTCATCGAATCCACCTCCGAGGAAATCGTGTCGTTCGTCGTTTTTCCGGGATTTGTAGCGAGTGCTCATTTTTTTCTGCAAAAACCACCGACTTTATGTTATCATTTTCTTCAAAGATCCATCCAGTCCATTTAATCCAAGGGGGTCATCAAGGTGAAGTTTTCTGAAAGAGTCCTCGCAATGCAGTCCTCCCCGGTGCGCAGACTCCTGCCGTACGCGGAGGAGGCCAGGGCGAAAGGGAAGAAGATCTATCCCCTCAATATCGGGCAGCCGGACATCAAGACACCCGCCTCGTTCCTGCAAGCGATCAGGGACTTTTCACAGGAAGTCATCGCATACGCAACCTCTCAGGGGAACAACGACCTGCGCGACGCCATGAGCCGCTACTACAAAGAATTCGATATCCCTTTCGAGAGAGAGGACCTCATCGTCACCAACGGCGGCAGCGAAGCGCTTCTTTTCGCATTTATGACGATGTGCGACCCCGGAGACGAGGTGCTCATCCCCGAACCGTTCTACGCCAATTATAACGCTTTTGCACAGAGCGTGAACGTCAAAGTCGTCCCGATCACGACAAAAGCCGAAGAGGGGTTCCATCTGCCACAGAAAGAGCAGGTCGAATCGCTCGTTACGCCGCGCACCCGGGCGATCCTGGTGGCGAACCCCGGCAATCCGACCGGCACGATCTACACGGTCGACGAGATGAATATGCTCGCCGGCCTCGCTCTGAAGCACAACCTGTTTATCGTCGCCGACGAAGTCTACCGGGAGTTCGTCTACGACGGGCTGAAATACACCAGCTTCGGCCATATGCCGGAGATCCAGGACAGGGTTGTCATCGTCGACTCCGTTTCCAAGCGCTACAGCGCATGCGGCGCCCGTATCGGCTGCATCGCCTGCAAAAACAAGGACTTTATGGCGCAGGTCCTCAAAATCGCCCAGGGAAGACTCTGCGTGCCCACTCTTGAACAGGTCGGGGCAACGGCGCTCTACAGCACGCCCAAATCCTACCTGGAAGAGGTGAACAAGGAGTACCAGTCCCGACGCAACACGCTGTACGCCGCCCTGAACAAGATGCCCGGCGTCATCTGCTCCGAGCCGAAGGGAGCCTTTTACGTCATGGTGAAACTCCCCGTGGACGATGCCGAAAAATTCATCATCTGGATGCTCCAGAACTTCGACGTGGACGGAGAAACCATGATGGCCTCCGCAGGAGAGGGTTTCTACGCCACCCCCGGGCTCGGCAAACAGGAGTTCCGTCTCGCCTACGTGCTGAACAACGAAGATCTCGTCAAGGCGATGAACATCCTCAAGCTTGCGCTCGAGGCATATCCCGGCAGGATCGAGTCCGTAGCCGCCCTCTGATTTCGAGAAGCATACCGGCTGCGGAGTCCGCAGCGCAGAAACGCACATACCCCGCAGAGATATCCTGAATCTGCGGGGTATGATATCATGTTTTGCCAGCACACCCCAGGAAGAGAGGAATTCATGCATGCTGAAAGTCAAGGAAGCCATGCCGAAAGATGTAGGGCACGGCGTAGCGCGAATGGCCCCGGAGGATATTACCAGGCTGGGTCTTTCGGAGGGACAGATCGTAGAAATTGAAGGAAAACGCCGGACCCCGGTGAGAATCCTCTCGTGCGATTCCGACCTCATCACCTCGGGCGGAGGTAAGGGTTTTCTCCAGATCGACGGCATCACGAGGGACAACGCCCAGGCGAGCATCGACGACAAGATCGCGGTCCACAAAACGACGCATCACTTCGCCGGGAGCATCACCCTGCGCCCCCTCACCTCCACCGCACTGCTGGAAAAGGAACGCGACGCGGCCTATATCCGTTCACTCCTCGAGGGACTTCCTGTTCTCCGGGACGACCGGGTCCGCACCAACCTTTTCGGCAGCAGGATCTGCGACTTTCGCGTTGTCGACACCACCCCAGCCGGAACAGTGATCATCAGCAAGTCCACGTATGTGAACGTCGAAAAACAGGCGGAAGGCGAGAAGAAGGCCAAGGTCTCCTACGAGGACATCGGCGGACTCGGCCCCCAGATTCAGCGAATCCGCGAGATGATCGAACTGCCTCTTCGCTTTCCGCAGGTCTTCGAGCGCCTCGGCGTCCAGCCTCCAAAAGGAGTGCTCCTCTACGGCCCTCCGGGAACTGGAAAGACCGTAATCGCAAGGGCGGTAGCAGCGGAAACGGACGTTTACTTCACCCACATATCCGGCCCGGAGGTCATCGGCAAGTTCTACGGCGAGAGCGAGGAGAGGCTTCGCAACGTCTTCGAAGACGCACAGTCCCACGCGCCATCCATCATCTTCATCGACGAGATCGACGCCATCGCCCCGAAACGGGAGGAGATGGGCGGCGAGAAGCAGGTGGAGCGGAGGGTGGTTGCCCAGCTACTCGCACTGATGGACGGACTTGAGTCGCGCGGCCAGATAGTGGTCATCGGAGCCACCAACATTCCGAATACGCTCGATCCCGCACTGAGACGTCCGGGGCGTTTCGACCGGGAAATCTCGATTCCCATTCCGGACAGAAACGGCAGGCACGAGATCCTGACCATTCATACCCGGGGGATGCCGCTCGCAGCGGACGTGGATCTCCGCCGCCTGGCGGACATGACGCACGGATACGTGGGAGCCGACATCGAGGCGCTGGCCAAGGAGGCCGCAATGGCAAGCCTGCGGGAACTCCTTCCGGAGATCGACATGGAGATGGAGGAAATTCCGTACGAACGCCTTCTCGCAATGGACGTCCGTATGGATCATTTCCTCGACGCCTTCAGGGAGGTCGATCCTTCGGCGATTCGCGAAGTGTTCGTTGAGATTCCCGATGTCTCGTGGAGAGACATCGGCGGTCTCGAAAATATCAAGGAAGAGCTGCATGACGCGGTGCAGTGGCCCCTGCAGCACGGGGACGTCTTCGAGAAGTTCGCGATCATGCCCCCCAAGGGAATCATGCTGCACGGACCTTCGGGAACCGGAAAGACGCTTCTGGCCAAAGCGCTGGCGCACGAGAGCGGGGTCAACTTCATCTCGGTGAAGGGGCCTGCGCTCATGTCGAAGTATGTCGGAGAGAGCGAGCGCGCTATCCGGGAGGTCTTCCGCACCGCCAAGCAGGCCGCACCCTCGATTCTGTACTTCGACGAGATCGAATCCCTGGTTCCCGTCCGGGGAAAGGACAGCGGCAGCGGGGCGAGCTTCACCGAGCGGGTGATCAGCCAGTTTCTTGCGGAGATGAGCGGCATAGAGGATTTAAAGGGAGTTGTGATTCTGGCGACAACGAACCGTCTGGACCTTGTCGACCCTTCTCTCCTCACGAGCGGGCGTTTCGACCTGGTGCTTGAACTCCCCAAACCGGACGCTGCGGCGCGGGAGAAGATATTCGAGATTCACCTCAGAAAAAAACCTCTCTCGGCCGAAATTCGAATTCCGACGCTCGCCAGGCTCATGGACGGACGGACGGGCGGAGAAATAGCCTTCGTCTGCCGAAAAGCGTCGATGCTTGCCATCCGTGAACATATTAAAAGCGACGGCGAAAAAGAGCCTCTTATGGAGTGGGGGCACTTTGAAACGGCAATGAAGGAGTTGAAAGGAACTTCCTCCGCCTGAATCCGGAAAACACCCTCACGTCCGACCCGCTTCAGGACATACGATCGAAAAGAAGGGCGGTCCGCACAATCGGACCGCCCTTCTTTTCGATCGTATTGGTGCTATTTTCCGCCGTCATCGTTCTGAGGAGGGGCATCGTCGCTTTCTTCAGGTTCAGGGCCGCCGCTTCCGGGCTCCTCGTCTTCGTCCGGAACAACTCCCGGCGCCAGCGCATCGGCCGGCTTCAGGAGCGAAGGAGAATACAAAGTCCGGTAGATATGAAGATTCGCCATCACCTTCTGGACGTAGTCGTTGGTCTCCTCGAACCGGACCGATTCAATCCACTCGTCGAGCGGCACGTTTTTGCGTTCTGCAAGCCATCGGCGGGCGTTGCCTCCTCCGGCATTGTATGCGGCCAAAGCCTGCTCGACATCGCCGAAAGAACGAAGCAAACGGGCGATATGCGCGGTTCCGAGGAGAATATTCTGTTCCGGATTGTAGATATTATAACTTTTCATCTCAAGCGCTTTCGCCTCGCTTCTTGCCGTTGCCGGCATGAGCTGCATCAGGCCCGAAGCCCCGACCCAGCTCGTGGCGTTCGGATTGAATGCGCTTTCCTGTCGCATGATGGACCAGACCAGGTTGTCCTCTACTTTGAACCGCTCCGCTGCCCTGGCGACCTCGTGTTGGAAGGGGCGGGGAAAGAGAAAGGAGAGCGCTCTCCGGTAAAAGAACGGTCCGCGGCGAATCTGGTCTGAAAGTCTGCCTGCGGCCGAATAAGCCGCCTGCTGATCGCCAGTCCACTCAGCGAGAAGAGCCGCCCTGTATATTGAACGAGGATCGCCCTTGGCCAGAAGGACCCTTCGGGCATGCGAGACAAACCCCCACTGCTCCAGCGCGGAGCGCTCTTTGGTAGCAAGCTCCGGAGGGTCGCCGGGCTGGATGTCGAGTTTATCTCCGCCGCTGATGAAAGAGTAGATCGAAAGAGGGTGTTCTTTATGAAGCTGCCGAATAAAAGCTTCCCGCTTCACCGTCTCGTTCAGAATTCCGTACCCTTTCGCGACCCAGTAGATCACTCTCGGGCGCCAGTTTCGGTTCATGGCTGGGACGAGGCTCTTCTCCCACTCCTTGACCGCGCCCCGGACATCTTCCGAATCCCAGCGGCTCCACCCTCTTCTCCAGAGAATCTGCGTCGTGAAGAGAGAGTCCGGCGCGAGTTCGATCACCTTGTTCTCGGCCTCTGTTTTTTCCTTGCCGGAAAGATGCGTCGAGAGCGAGTAGTAGGCCCGGACCTGAATGGCGCCTTCTCGCGAAGAGGCCACCTCCCGGAGAACACGGAGCGCGCGATCCCTCTCCGCACGGCCGGCGAGAATGGATATGCGGCGAATGGACGATTCCGCGTAGGTGGTTCCGTTTTTTGCAAGGTAGCTCCACGCTTCCAGCGCACCGCCGTACTGCCTCTGGCTGTAGAGAGAGAACGCTCTGTAGTAGCGGGATTTTCTTCCGTGTCGGGAGTCCATCGGAATCGCGCGGAAAAGAGGAATGGCCTTGTCGTACTGCCCCCGAAGGTACGCCGCGTATCCTACCGCCATGTTGACGTCGGGGCTCCACGGCTTGGGCAGCGATTCGAGGACTTTCAGCGCCGCGCTGTTTCGAGGGGAGATATTCGTCAGGTTCAGCGCATAGGCCGTCTTGTCGCCCGGCAGCTTCAACAGGTTGGTGAGGGCCGTCGTTCTCTGGGCATTGTTGTCGGCCAGGCTGTACATGCGCTGCAGATACTTCCGTCTTCCGTCGTGGTCATTCTCATCGGCGAGCCTGAAGAGGGCGTACGCCGTATAATACCCCAGGTCGCCGGGTGCTTCCGGAAGAAGACGGAGAGCCAGTTTCCGCGCTTCCTCCTTTTGGTTTGTCCTCTCAAGCGCCAGGATGGTCATAAAGGTTCCGTAGGGTTTTACTTCGGGCGGCCAGGCAGCGGCACTTTTTTCCAGCAGGGCGAGGGATTCCGCCCATCTGCCCTGGAACCAGAGAGCGTTGGCGGCGAGCGACAAATCCAGGGGAGAGAGGGGGTTCCCCGAGGCGAGAAGAGAGGCGACTCCCCTCCAGTCGCGCCGCTGGAACAGGTCCTCCATTGTCGGAGCATTGCCCTCGGATGAGGAGACAGGAAAAAGGATCAAACAAAGAAACAGTGCCAGTAACCGAAAAAACCGTCCGTGCATCGCTCTTCCTCCCTTATTGTGCTCTGTGGCGAATTTCCCGGCAATTTTACGGGAAGAGCTCGCTCCGGGCTCCGGTAGAATTACGGGAAAGGCGGCTCAGCGGCTCACCCTGTTCCGCCCTTCCCTCTTCGCGCGGTACAGGGCCTTGTCGGCTTCCGCAAGAAGCGCGTCCACGTTGTCCATCTCCTTGCCGCAGTCGCAGATGCCGATGCTGGCGGTAACCTTGATGGACACCTCTCTTCCCCGATAATCCCTGGTGAAAAAGGGCTCGGACTCGAATGCTCCCCGAATTCTCTCGCAGGCTATATCAGCGTATTTCCCCTCCGCGCCGGGCAGCAACACGAGGAATTCCTCTCCGCCATACCTTCCGATTGCGTCGTAGGGGCGGACGGAATTCCTGATCCTGAGCGCGCTCTCCGCAAGAACCGCATCGCCGGCCGCGTGTCCGTAGCTGTCGTTGACATTTTTGAAATGGTCGATGTCGAGAAGAGCCACGCTCAGGGGAGTTCCGTTCCTGGCCGACCGGCAGAGTTCCTCTTCAAGACGTTCGATGATGGCACGCCGGTTGTACAAGCCCGTAAGCGCGTCGTACATGGCGGCGTTCCGGAGCTGCTCCTGGAGATCCAGAATCCGCTTCCCCACCATGACCCGCATTTTCAGTTCATGCGCATCGAACGGCTTCGTGATGTAGTCGTCGGCCCCCGCCTCAAGGCCTGCGATGACATTCTCCTTCTCTCCCTTGACGGTGAGGATGATGACGTACTGATAAGGTTTGCCCATCTCCTCCCGCCTGTTTGCGCCGCCGTTCTGCCGGGAAGCGAGACTCCTGCAGATCTCGGGGCCGCTTTTCCCCGGGAGCATCCAATCCAGGATCGCCAGCAGCGGAGGATCTTCATCCTGAAGAACGCGCAACGCTTCTTCACCGTCGGAGAGGGCGACGACGTCGTATCCCCATTTCATGAGCAGCGACTGGAGCATGAACAGTGATGTCTTGTCGTCTTCCGCTACCAGTATTTTCATATGCCGATCTCCTTTCTCACTTTTCATCCGAAAGCATCCCTCCGGCGGAGAGAACCGCCTCTATAAACTCTCTCCGCGCATTCCGGAGCTTCGGCAGCGCGTCGAGAACCCGCTCGATGTCTTTTTCCGCAGCGGCCTGTTCCGCTCCGTCGGCAAGCCGCATCATAACCACCGCCTCCACGTTGGCAGAGGCTCCCCGGAGAGCATGGACCATCCTTCGGGCTTCCGCCGCATCTCCGGTTTCAAGAGTCTCCTCGATACTATCGAGCAAAAACTCCGAATCTTTCACAAAGAGTTCTATTGCATGCCTGCACAGGTCTTCGTCGTTCCCCATCCGTTCCAGCAGGATCTTCCGGCGGAAAACAGGCTGCTCGTCCCCCCTGCCGGCACCGATAGATCCGTCCGCGCTTCCAGACGGAAACTCGTCGGAAGATGCACGTTCCTCCATGCAAAAAAACCGCTGCACAACCCTTCGCAGTTCAGCAAGAAAAACCGGCTTGGAAATATAGTCGGACATGCCCGCCGCTAAACAGCGCTCCTTGTCTCCGGGAAGAACGTTCGCCGTCATCGCGACTACGGGTACTCCGTGTTCCAGGACGGACGACGAAGGGTCGCGAATGACGGAGATCGCCTCAAGGCCGTCCATGACCGGCATCTGCAGATCCATTAAGACGATATCGTACCGTGCGGACGAGAGTTTTTCAATCGCTTCCAGTCCGTTTTCGGCGGTTTCCACGGTTTGAAGCCCGATCAGGTTTAAAAGAGCGACGGCAATGAGTTTGTTTGTCGCATTGTCCTCGACGACAAGAGCCGAGGCGGTTGGAGGAAGTGTTTGCGTCGCTTCCGTCTCCGTATCGGTGAATTCCGTGCTTTCCACGGCGGAAAGCTCCCGGAGCGGCACTGTAATAGTAAACCGTGTTCCGTTTCCCTCGCCGCTCTCGAAGCCGATATTTCCCCCCATCCCTTCGACGATTCGCTTCGATATAGCGAGACCGAGGCCTGTGCCTCCGAAACGCCGCGTCGTCGAGGCGTCTCCCTGGACAAAGGGCTCGAACAGCTTCGTCGCTTCTTGAGGCGAGATCCCGATCCCGGTATCGCAAACCTCAACAGAAAACAGGAAGTTCTCGCTCCGTCGTTCCAGGCATCTGCCGGTCACGTGCACGCTTCCGCTCGAGGTGAATTTGACGGCGTTTCCGATGATATTGCCAAGGACCTGGCGAAGCCGGAGCGGGTCGCCGGATACTTCGGAAGGCACGGATTCTTCGAGCTTCATGCCGAAGACAAGCTTCTTCGCGGAGGCGCGCGGAAGGAAGCTGTCCGAGACGCTGTTCCAGAGCTCATCGAGATTGAACGGCGTCTCTTCGAAAACCAGTTTTCCCGCCTCCATCTTGGAGAAGTCGAGAAGGTCGTTGATGAGGTGCAGGAGAGAGCCTGATTCGTCCTTGAGAACACGGATCATCTCGCGCTGGGGCGTGTTCAGCGGAGTTTCCTCAAGGAGAGTCGTGATCCCGATAATGCCGTTCAGAGGCGTTCTCACCTCGTGGCTGACATTCGCAAGAAAGACGTCCCTTGTTCTCATCGCGTCCGCCAGATTCCGCTCGGACTCCTCCAGCCTTCCTATCTTGCTTCTCAGCTCGGAATTCAGCTCCCGGATCATCGAGTAGAGTTCGGCGTTCTGGAGTATACCCGCCACGGAACCGAGAAGCACTGTAAAAAAAGCGAACGATATGTCGAGAATGACTGCATCGTCTTCGCCGAGCACCCCCATGAACATTCCCACGGTGCGGTTCTGCGTCGTTATGGAGTGAAGCAGTATCCGGCGTTCCCCGTTCACTCCGGATGAGGCGCCGTCCGCAGTGCGCGCTGTTACGACAACGGGTTTGTTCCGGTCCACTGCCCAGGCGAAAGTACCGTCTTCGACGAGCGGCAGCATCTCCGACTCGAAAAACGGGAGACTCTCCGGAGGATCGCAGTAAGCGGGCGTGAAGTCCAGCCCGTCGGAAGAAAAGAGCAAAAAGACCATCGACTCCAGCTGAATGAACGATCGGAGTTTCTGCGCGACCTGCGGAAGAAGGGCCCGGGAAGAAAAAGATTCGTCGACGACGACGGAAAATCCTAGGGAGTTCACGGCCGATTCGAGCACCCTCTTCGCGGCCTCTCTCTCCCGGGTGAGAAGCTCTACCCTTTCCTGGAGTTTCCCGACGTTGTCTTCACGATCCCCGGTACTCATGACGTCATCAGAAAGATGTTCATGATTTCGCGAACCTGGCGCTCTCCCTGGACGAGCACCGATTCGATATCACCCTCGTCCAGCTCGAGACGCTCCCAGATGGAAGGATCGATCCCGGAAAGATAGAGCGAACCGCTGGTACCGATTCGCAGGCTGTTCGCGAAGCAATCGGCGACATGGACAAAGACGGATTCCTCGGAGGCGGATTCCTCGAGAGGAGCGTGATGATCGTCGCAGAGCAGGCGGATACCCTGAGGTATTTTCCACTCTTCCATGAGCACTTTGCCGACCGCGGTGTGGTCGAAGCCGAAGACTCTCTTTTCCGCACGCCACAAGGGGATACGTTCGAAGAAGGAAAGTTCGAGGGCATACGTCATCTCATTCGGCGTCTTGGTATAGAGTATGATGCGTCCGAGATCGTGAAGGAGGCCGGCGAGGAAGAAGCGCTCCTCGGCATGGATCCGCCTGTTGTATGCAAGAAGGCGCGAAAAGACACCGCAGGCGATCGAATGCCTCCAGAAGGACTTCATGTCGACGTACTCTTTTGGAACATTTTTAAAAACGGTCATCGTTGAAACTGCAAGGGCAAGGGCCGTCAGCTCATTGGAGCCGATAATCGCGATCGCCCTCGGAATGGACTGAATGGGGTTCGGAAAACCGTAGAACGAGCTGTTCACGAGCCGCAAAAGCCTCGCCGTGAGGTTCGGGTCGTTGCTCACAACTTTCGCGATCGATGTCGCCGAGCTGATGGGCGAGTTGATGACCTCCTGGATCTTGAAGTAGATATCGGGGAAGGAGAAAAGGCGGACCTCGTTCTTCGCCAGGGCGTACGCGGAGAACGAACGGCCGAAGTGCCCTTCGGGAGGACGGGGCGGGGACTTTCTTTCAGGCGGCGGCGAAGGCGGCGCACCCGAAGCGAAGTCTTCCGCGAAACGGCGGATGCAGAAATCGCGGACAGCGGCGGCACAGGAGTCCTCAGCTTCCCGGGGTGGGAAATACGCGTCAACGAAAATACGGGCCTCGTTGGCGGCATCTTCCTCCACAAGCGCCCTCCGTACCATTTCACCGTCTTCGACGCCCTCGACGTCCGCACCGGTAATGCCCCAGATCTTGAACATCCTGATGTACTTATCCTTGAGGACAGCCCCTTTGCCGAGAATAAACCTCCCGTTGGGGGCACGTAGATCCTCTTCAAGAATCATTCCGTCCAGAAGGTTGTTCACGCTGACTCGACCCATTCTCTCTCTCCCCTGGTAAATGGAACAACTATAGCACAGAAACCCCCGGCATCAGAGGGGCGGGGCTTGATACAGCGATAATACTTTATCCGTCGCCTTCAGTCCGGAACCCGAGAGCAGCGCGACGATCCGCTCTCCTTTCCGGACAGGCGTTCCGGTCAGGTTCTCCGGGACATCCTTCCGGACGAATTTTTCGAGAGCCGCCGCAACGACCGCACTCGTCGGCTCGACGTAGAGGCCTCTTCGGGCAAGAGCCTGGAAACCGTTCCAGATCTCCTTCTCCGACAGCGCGAGAATTGCTCCCCCGCTGCGCCGGACCGCCGCGAGCACCTGGGGGCCGCGAACCGGTTCGGCGGAGCTTATTCCCTCCGCGATCGTCTCCTTCTTCTCCACCCTGTCGGGGGCGTCCATCCCTTTTCGAAAAGCGCTCTCGAGCGGAGCGCAGTGCTCCGGCTGAAGCGCGTAGATGCGCGGAAGGCGATTGATTTCCCCCGAGGCCATAAGCTCTTCGAAGGCAAGCGCCCATCCAAGAACGAGACTTCCTTGCCCGGCCGGAAGCAGGACCGCGTCCGGTGCACGAAATCCGAGCTGTTCCCAGACTTCGAAGCCGAAGGTCTTGATTCCGTGCGCGAAATACGGGCTCCAGTTATGGCTCGCATAATAGGTTTTCTGCGCCGCCGACTCCGCCGCACGGGTGGTATCCTCCCTGCTCCCCGGAATCCGCACAAGCTCGGCGCCGTATGAGCGAATCTGCACGCATTTTCCCTGGGACGTATAGTCCGGGACGTAGACCCTGCAGCGAATTCCTGCAAGGGAGCAGTATGCGGCCATCGAGGCTCCGGCATTTCCTGAAGAGTCCTCGATGACCTCCCGGACCCCCAGTTCATGCAGGCGGTTCGCCAGGCACGCCATCCCCCTGTCCTTGTAGGAGCCCGTAGGGCAAAGATAGTCGAGCTTCCAGAAAACGGAAAGACCGTTCCACTCTCCGGGAACGAGCGGTGTCCAGCCCTCATGCAGCGAGACGCGCGAATCCGGGAAGGAAATGGGCAGGGACGAAGCGTAGCGCCACATTCCGACCTCTTCAGGAAGAACGGAGGAGCGTCTCATCGGAGCGTCAGGGATCCAATCGAGAGGTCCTCCGCAAGGGCATCTCCAGAACAAGGCTTCCTCCTGAACCTGTTTTCCGCACCGGGAGCAATGCAGCATCGTACCGACCTCCAAAAGAAAATATCCCTTATTATATACAGGATAAGTGCCGATGCATATCGGAATATACGTGTTTTCCCTCTTTTTAAAAGCGGGGAAAAGAGGTATTATTCTTCCACGACAAGGGGTTCTCCCCGAAAAGGAGGAATTCGAATGAGAAAAGTATTCGGAAGTCTCTTCCTCTGTATCGCGCTCTTCTTCGCACTTGCAGACATCTCCGAAGGATCCATAAACCAGGCGACCGTCGACCGCGCATGGAAACGAATCTCCGCCCAGGCAGGTATCCCATGGCAGCAGGTGATCTACGAGAACAAAAAAGAGCCCAACGCCTGGGTCAGATTCTCTCCCGGCAACCATACCGTCCACGTCACAACCGGTCTCATGGCCATACTGAATACAGAGGACGAAATCGCGGGTATTCTCGCCCACGAGGCCGGGCATATCCAGCTCGGACACTACGGCAGCTCGGTGGGGCGCAATCTCCTCTGGGCTCTTCTGTTTCGCTCGCTCGAGGGCAATACGGCCCGCGAGGTCGTGGGAGGCGTCGGCATGGCCCTCGCTGAATCCGGCTTCAGCAGGGAGCAGGAGGTGGAAGCGGACGACTACGGTATCAGGATCTCCGCCGCCGCTGGATACAGCCCATGGGGGCTTGTCAGTGCCATGGAGAGAATGAAGGCTGCAGGATTCAAAACTTCTCCGAGCGGTTTCAACTCGCACCCGCCCACGGAACGGCGCCTGCTCCGCCTGCGGAACAATGCCGCGGCTATAGCCCCCCGTCCGTGAAGATCGGCCGCAGGATATGATCCCGAAGGCCTCGAGGCGGAGATTCCGGAAAACACTCCGCGCGAGGCCTCTTTATTAATGAGTACTCCGGCAATCACGTAGATGCTCAACGGGAAGACATAGTCGGAGTCTTTGTAGGGCATCGATCATAAGGGCATCGATCATACGGACTCTCCCCGTTTCAATCCGATAAGTTCATCCTGGCAATCATGCAGATCCGCCCCGTATAAAAGAGTATCCCTGCAAGAACGCTTTCACAAGACTTCCCTGATTGATTGAAAGCACTTCAGAGAGGTCGTTTTTTAAGTTTCACTCTCTCCTTGGGCCATTCAACTTTCCTGTGAGCTTCGTGCTATAATTGCATTATATTCTCTTACTTTTTGAGTCTTTACCGGACATCTGTTCAAACAGGCTCAGCATTCTTTTTCAAACAAGGAGGCGGTACGTATGCGCAGTATCTGGGGGGAGAACTTCAGCGACATTGCGAGGAACAACAGGCCTTCGCCGATCCGTGAAATGCTCGCTGTCATCAAGCAGCCGGGCATGATCTCCTTCGCCGGCGGGATGCCGGCGCCGGAGATCTTTCCGGTAGAGCAGTTCTACGAAGGAGCCCATATCCTCAGGGATGACGGCAAAAACCTGCTTCAGTACGGCACCACCGAGGGGTATCCGCCGCTCAAGGAGTTCCTGGCCTCCTGGACGGCCCCTCGAATGGGGCGCACCGTGAGCCAGGATGAAATGCTCATCACGACCGGATCCCAGCAGGCGCTCGATCTTTTTGCATGGTCCATGATCGACGAAGGCGATTACGTCATCGTTGAAGACCCTTCTTACCTGGCCGCCCTGACGGTCTTCTTCAACCACGGGGGAAACTTCCTCGGAGTCCCTATGGATGCCCAAGGGATGCAGGTGGATCTTCTCCCCGCCATCATCGAAAAGGCACGTTCCGAGGGCAGGAAGGTGAAGTTCATCTATACAATCGTCAACTTCCAGAACCCGGGCGGCTCCACAATGTCGGTGGAACGGCGCAAACGCCTCGTCGAGATATCGAAGAAGTACAGGATACCCGTTTTCGAGGACGACCCGTACGGCTATGTCCGCTACGACGGCGAGCATCTTCCGTCCATCCTCTCCTTCCACGACGAGGACGGGGTGGTCTATGCAGGCTCCTTCTCGAAAATCCTTTCACCCGGCACCCGCATCGGCTGGGTCACCGGCCCGAAGGAGATCATCCGCAACCTGACCGTGTTCAAGCAGGCGACCGACCTCTGCTCGAGCACCATCACCCAGGCGCTCGTCGCGGAGTACTGCGCCAAGGGGTACCTCGACAGCCACCTTCCGGTGATCATCGACAACTACAGAGTCAAACGCGACGCCATGGAGAGAAGTTTCGAGAAGCACCTTGCGCCCTTGGGCATTACATGGGTCAAGCCCGAGGGAGGATTCTTCTACTGGCTGAACGTCCCTTCGGTCAATACCAACGAACTCTTCAAAAAAGCCATCGAGAAGAAGGTCGCTTTCGTTCCGGGCGCTCCCTTCTGCCCCATGGAGGGTTCCGGACTGCACAACGCCCGGCTCTGCTACACCTTCCCCTCCCCGGAGACCATCGAAGAAGGAGTGGCCAGGCTGGCCGAAGCCATCAGCGAACTGGCGATACCCGCCATGTAACCTCCGGCAAAAGAGTCTTTCCCGCAGCAAAAACCTCTCTTCCTTCCGGAAGAGAGGTTTTTGCTGTAATATAGGAAGGTACCGGAATCCAATACGACGACCTTGGGGGGAGAGAGCATGCCGCCGCAAACACACTCTTTCAGTGAAGATACTATTGCCGCGATCGCCACGGCCTGGGGCGAGGCGGGCATCGCCATAGTAAGACTTTCCGGATCGAACTCGCGCAGGATAGCGGACAAGACGCTTTCTCTCGCAGCCCCTCTTGAGGAGACTCCCGCGCGCTCCATGCGAATCGGCTATCTCCTGGACGAAAACGGAGATCCTCTCGATCAGGTGCTCGCGGTTTGGTTCGCCGCTCCGAAAAGCTATACGGGAGAGGATGTCGTCGAAATCCATACCCACGGAGGCACTCTCGTCGCCTCGAGGTGCCTCGAAATGCTCATCTGCCGCGGGGCCCGCCCCGCCGAACCGGGCGAATTCACACGGCGCGCCTTCCTGTCCGGACGGATCGACCTCACACAGGCCGAGGCAGTCCTCGGCATCATCCGCTCGAAGAGCGACGAAGCCCTCAGGGCAGCTACCCGGACGCTTCGCGGGGAACTGGCTTCTTTCGCAATGGACATCCACCAGGAGATCCTCGCTCTCTCGGGGCGCATGGAGGTCTCGCTCGATTTCCCGGAGGAAGATGTCCCCGTCCAGGAGGACGATGAGATCATACAGGCGATTCAGGCCCTTCGTCAGAGCCTCGAAGATCTCCTCGACCGCTGCAATACCGGCTTCCTTCTTCGTGAAGGCATCAGAGTGGCCATCGTCGGCCGTCCGAACGTGGGAAAATCGTCGTTGTTGAACGCCTTGCTCAAGACGTCCCGGGCGATCGTCACATCGATTCCCGGAACGACCCGTGACCTTATAGAAGAGGTGCTAACGTATCGCGGAATCCCCCTCCGCCTCGTGGATACCGCCGGCATGGGGATTCCTTCCGACGAGGTCGAAGCTCTCGGCATCGCCCGCGCGGAGGATACCTTCCAGAATGCGGATATCAGGGTGTGGGTTGTTGACGGCAGCGCTCTCCCCGGAGACGAATTCGACCGTGAGATGGCGGAGCGCCTTGCCGGACTTGAGCACGTCGTCGCGGTGAACAAGTCCGACCTTCCGCGGGCGAAAGCGCCGGACGGCCGGACCTCCGAGGAGATTCTCGGAGAACTCCTGCCGGGGAGCACGATCCTCTCCATTTCTGCGAAACAGGGGCACGGGCTTGATGCGTTGAAGGACGCGATCGTCTCTTCGATCGCGGGTGCGGGAACGCTTGATTCCGGGCTGAACGCGTCTGCCAGGCAAGTGAACGAGATCCGCACGGCGATCGCGTTTCTGAAAGACGCCTCCGAGACTCTCGGGCAGGGACTCGGTCAGGACGCCGCCGCATCATGCCTCTCGGAAAGCCGCCTTGCCATCGAAAGGCTGCTCGGCATCACACAGGACGACACCCTTCTCGATTATATCTTCAACCAGTTCTGCGTCGGGAAGTAACGGTATTCGGAAGAGAGGCCGGGGGAAACGCTTCCTCACGGCCTCTCTTTTTTTTTATTTCCGGTCCGCAAGGGAGAGTATGTATTCCATGCACGTCCGGACGGCGAAACCTGTCGCTCCTTTTGTATAGACGGAGTACTCGTCTTTTTGCATATCGACCCCGGCAATATCGAGATGCATCCACGGAATGCCGTCCCCGACGAACTCCTTGAGGAAACGGGCCGCGAAGATCGCGCCGCCGTAGCGGCTGCCGCTGTTCACAAGATCAGCAACGGGCGACTTCATCGACTCGGCGATCCGTTCGTCATCGACCGGAAGACGCCAGAATCGCTCACCGGTACGCGAGGAAGCTTCAAGAAAATCCGCGGCGAGCGAATCGTCGGGGGTGAAAAGGCCGGCCATGTTCTGTCCAAGGGCAACGACGCAGGCACCGGTGAGCGTCGCCATGTCTATCACGACGTCCGGCTGCTGCTCGCAGGCGAAGCAAAGCGCGTCGGCGAGGACAAGCCGCCCCTCGGCATCGGTGTTGTCGATCTCGACGGTCTTGCCGTTCCTGAGCCGCAGTATGTCGTCCGGTCTGAAGGAAGTTCCGCCCGGCATGTTCTCGGCAGCTGCGACGATACCGTGGACTTCGCACGGGACGTTCATCTTCGCAAGCCCGCGAAGAACGGCGAACACGTTGCAAGCACCGGATTTATCCCCCTTCATGCTTCGCATGAAATCTCCGGTCTTGATGTTCAGTCCGCCGCTGTCGAAGGTGATTCCTTTTCCTACGAGCGCGATCTTTCGGACCGCCTTCTCCCGGGGTTTCCAGACCATGTGGATCAGGCGGGGAGGGCGGGCCGATCCCATCCCGACGGCGTAGAGTCCGCCCATTCCTTCCTCCAGTATCTTCTCCTCGTCCCAGACCGCAACGTCGAGACCGAACTCCTTGCCCCACTGGACGGCCATTGCGGCGAGGTTCACCGGGTTGATTCCGTTTCCCGGCTCGTTCGCGAGATCGCGAGCCCAGTTCTGAGAACAAGCCAGCATCCTGCCCCGCGCGAGCCCCTCTTCAACTCCGTCCAGCAGGACCAGTGTCCCCGGTTCGGGAAGCCGCTCATCCTCAGGCACATTCTTGTACTTTCCGAAAAAGTACGCGCCGAGCTCCGCTCCCTCGGCCACCGCACGGCTCATGCCGGACGAAGGACTGTCCGGGAGAGAAATCGTGATCTTCTCGACGCCTTCGGCACGGCATCGGCGCAGGAGTTCGGCACTCCTTGAACGAAGGGTATCCTCCGTTTTTTCCGGAGAATCCTCCTTTCGCTCGCCAAGACCTACAAGATAGAGGGACGAATATCCTGCCCCGCCCAGCGGAAGACGCACGATCTTTCCTTTTTTCGCTTTGAACGAAGGGTCTTCGAGGAGAAGAGCCGCCCACTTCACCGAATCTTGATCAAGTATTCCGGGATGAAGAGGTTCGCCGGCAAAGAGAAAGAGCGCCAGCGCGCCTTCACAAACAGAGCCCCCCGGAGAAGAGGGGGCTGCAAACATTTTCATCGAACGCCACACTCCTTTTTTTCGAAGGTTGTCGAATTTCAAACTGCTGACTTTTCACTGCTCCGGCGTGGCATGGTTTTCTTTACCTCCTCGCCGGCGCATATCTCCTGGACAGTTGATTGACGCACCAGACTCCCGAAAATACCAGGGCGCCGCCGACGATCATGGAAAGCGTGACCGGTTCGCCCAGGAAGATCGCCGAGATGACGACTGCCACTACGGGATTGACGTAGAGAAATACTCCTACTTCGGATGCGGGAAGCAGCTGCAGCGCATCGTACCAGAACAGATAGGCGAGTGCGGAGCAGAATATCCCGAGAAAGAGTATATTTCCCCAGGCCATCGCCGAGACGGCGGCAATTTCGCCCGTTCCCCCTGAAACGAGAAACGGCACGGAGGCAAAGATCCATCCGAAAAAAAGTGCATACGTCATTCCAATGTCTGGAGATGTCTGCTGAAGCGCTTTCCGCGAGAGAACCGAGAAGAAGGCCCAGGAAAAAACGCTGAAGACCATGACGAGCTCGCTGAAGGAGTAGTTCCCCGACAGAAGGACGGAAAGATCCCCGCGGGAGATGATCACAAGGACGCCGCAGGCGGCGAGCAGAATACCGGCGATTTTAATCCTGTCGAGGCGTTCTGAGAGGATGAGCGAGCCGAGAACGGCGATCACGATCGGGTTGGCGGCGACGATGAGCCCGGACATGCCTGCCGAGACGGTCTTCAGCGCATAGGCCTGAATAGAATTGTGAAAGAACACCCCCAGAAAACCGAGAGCGGCGAAAACGGCGGCTTCTCTCAGCGGCAAAATACGCAGTCTTCTCCTCACCACGAGGAAAAGAAGCAGCGCTATCAGGCCCGATCCGAAACGGAGCCAGACCAACGTGGAGAGGGAAACTTCAGCCACCGCCACCTTGACGGAGGGAAGCGACCCTCCCCACATGATCACCGCGATCAGGGCCTTCAGTCTTGCGACGGAAGCAGGTTTCACTTCGCGGCCTTCTCTTCTTCTTCCTTCAGGCTCTTGGCGAGGATTCCGGTCACGCGGCGCGCGAAGAGAGCCGGTTCCTCCAACCGCCCTCCTTCTGCAAGGAGACACTGGTCGTAGAGCAGAGAGACGTACTCTCCGAGCGTCTCCTTGCCCTCCCCCTTTGCGAGGCGGCGTTCCAATGCCCGGATTACCTCGTGTTCCGGATTGATCTCAAGCACTCTTTTTACCGGAGGCACATCCCGCCCCATCGAACGAAGGATCTGTTCCATTGCGAACGATCCGCCGTCATCCGGGGAGACGAGGCACGCAGGAGAGGCCGTCAGCCGTTTCGAGATACGGACATCCTTCACGGTGTCGTCAAGGACTTCCCTGAAAAAGGCGACAAGGCCCCCGGAAGTCTCCGGCGCCGCAGAATCTTCGTTCTCCGGCTGGGCGTCCTCCCGTTCAAGCGAACGAAAGGATTTGCCGGAGTATTCGGTGAATGTCGGCGCCGCCACTTCATCCACAGGGTCGGCCATCAGCAGAACGGAATAACCGGCGCCTTCACAGCGCTCCAAAAGGGGAGAGTTCCTCAGCACCGGAAGATTCCGGCCGGTGAGGTAATAGATGTGCTCCTGTCCTTCGGGCATGCTCTCGATGTACTCCTTCAAGGTGACAGGTCCGTCTTTCGATGTCGAATGGAAAAGGCAGATATCGAGGATGGCATCCCGATGTTCCTCCTCGCGTCCGTCCAGGGAGACCAATCCTTCTTTTACCACCTGGCCGAACTCGTTCCAGAAGCGCTCATACTTCTCACGGTCCTCGTTCAGCATCTTTTTCAGAGAGTTGAGAACCCGCCGGGTAACGCTCTTCCTGATCACCCTGAGAAGCGGATCGTCCTGCAGAATCTCGCGCGATATGTTGAGCGGCAGATCCTCCGAATCCACCACGCCGCAGAGGAAGCGGAGCCAGGATGGAATAAGCTCCTTGCAGTCGTTCATGATGAAAACATTCTTTATGTACAGCGATACCCCTTCCCTGCGGGGGGCGAACATGAGGTCGAACGGAGCTTTCGAGGGAATGAAAAGGAGCCCCCGGAACTCCGTTCCCCCTTCCACGGAAAAGACAAGGCGGGCCAGAGGTTCGTTCCAGTCATGGCTGGAGTGTTTGTAGAACTCGGAGTACTCCTCTTCGGAGACCTCTTTTTCCGGGCGCCGCCAGATAGCCTTTCCTGAGTTGAGGCGCTCTTCCGGCGTCTCCTCTTTTTCCTCGTTCTTTTTTCGTACCTCCATGAGGATCGGGTACGTAATAAAGTCGGAATATTTTTTGACGATTCCCCGGAGAGACCACTCGTCGGTATAGTCTTTTTCCCCTTTCGAGGAATCCGGTGCTTTCAGATGAAGCAGGACTGTCGTTCCCGGTTCGGGACGGTCGGCGGGCTCCACCGTGTACGTTCCGTCTCCGGTGGATGAAAAACGCCATCCGTGCTCATCGCCGAGGCGGCGCGTGATCACATCCACCGTGTCCGCAACCATGAAGGCTGAATAGAAACCGACTCCGAACTGGCCGATGAGCGTCTCGGCCTGTACATTTCCCTCCCTGGCGGCTGCCAGGTACTCTTTGGCTCCGGATTTCGCAATGGTACCGATATACGAAGTCAGTTCATCCCGGTTCATACCGATTCCGTTGTCGGAAATCCCGAGTGTCTTCGCCTCCTTGCTCCTCGATATCCGGATGCAGGGTTCGGAGAGCCCCTCTCCAAGATCCGGCCTTGATGCAAGTTCGAGGCGCCGCTTGTCAAGTGCGTCGGAAGCGTTTGAAACCAGTTCGCGGAGAAAAATGTCCCTGTTCGAGTACACGGAATGGATCATAAGATCGAGAAGCTGTTTCGTCTCCGTTTGAAACGAGTACCTTTCCTGCTGCATTTGTATCCTCCTAACAGTTCTATATGGTTCGCGACGCCCGAACTCTACCGTACAGGCGCCGGCTCGTACTCGCTCATCGCCCTCCTGAGGCTGACGAGAGCGAGGTACATTTCCTTGATGGCATCGAGATGCTCGGTCCGCACCCGTTGATTGTCGACCTGGGCGTTCAGCAGGTCGATCTGCGCCCCCATGCCTTCCATGTACATAAGCTGTGTAATTTTCAGCTCCTCGTCGGAGCGGGCAACCTGCTTGCGTTTGCTGGCCTCGAGCGCAGCGGCCTTCTCCCATTGCGTCCTTGCCTTGAGCACGTCCTCCCGGACCGAAAGACGGCGAGCTTCAAGCGTTCTCTCAGCCGCCTCAATGCTTCGGGCTTTCTCTTCGGTGTCCGCTTTCGTCCTTCCCCCGTCGTAAACCGGGACGGAGACGCTCAGGGAGAAGAGGAATTCGTTCTGGTCCGGTTGCTGCGACAGCGAGTCGGTAAGGACGGTGTATCCGATCGATCCCTCCACGGTTGGAGACATTCCCTTCGCGGCAAGCGTCCGGAGCACCCCTGCACGTTCAAGCGTCAGTTCGGCAGCCCGGACGTCGTTCCGGGTGGAGAGAGCGGCTTCAACTCCGGCCTTTACGGAGAGCGAAGGAACGAGGAGTATTTCCGCGCGTGGCACGACGGGTATCCCTCCGGCAAGCGTGGCAAGCTGCGTCAAGGTGTCCCGGTAGACCGACTCGGCCTGCACGACAATGCTCTCCGCCTCTTCAACCCTGGCCTGGGCCCTTACGACATCGAGCCTGGGGATGAGTTGCTGGCGGAATTTCTCCTCCGTGATGCGAAGGTCCTCGCGCCGCTGTGCGAGGATCTCTTTCTGGAGCGCGCTGTTTTCGCGGGCTATGAATGAGCTCCAGTACAGGCTTTCGGCCGAGGCGACCGTGTTGTTGATCAGCGCGAGATGCTCGGACGCAAGGGTGTTGTACTGAAGAAGCAGCTGTCTCTCCTGGGCGCTGTAAACACCGCTTACGTCGAATCGGTGAGAGACGGCGGCTGAGAGAGAGTACGCGCCCTGCCTCCGCAGGGAGCCGTCGGTATTGTAAGAAGCGCTCCCGCGGAGCCCCACACCGGGGCGCTGCGTCGCCACGGCGGCCCGTACGGTGTGATAGGACGCTTCAAGTCTCTTGAGCGATGCCTGCAACCCCTGGTTGTTCTCACGCACCGAGAGAAGAAAGGCCTCCAGGGACATCTCCGATGCCGCTGCCGGAAATAACCAGATCATAAAAAACAGAACCGTGAAGATACAGAAAAAGACTTTTCTCATCGCCGCACCACGTCTCCCTTTCACGTAACAAAATGAAAGCCGCCTTCAAATAAAAAGACAACAAACGCCCGCAATTCTCATGCGGGGAAACTATTCGCTCAATATCAGAAACACTACAGCTTCCGATGGAAAACCATTATATAACAGATTTTCCCAGTTGACCCGCATCGGCCGCAGAAACGAGAGAAAGTCATGTTACCTGCAGGAGCACACCAAACAATGAAATTACCCTTCAATCGTTCACATGATTCTCCGCCATACGGAACAGAAAGTTCCGGTGGGCCGTAACACTCTTTACAAAAGCGGCGAGATGGTATAGCATAATTTTCGACATTGCTCCAAAACCTGATGTGATCAACATTTTTTCCTTTTCTCCACGCACCTAAACCAGATTTACGCACTATAATCAAGAAGGAGGAGATATACGTATGAAACGCTACACCAAGGTTTTGTTCGCAGTTGCGCTTGTTCTTGTGTTCGGAACGGTTGCCTTTGCGGCTCCGAAGATCGGCATCATGACGGGAACGGTTTCCCAGGGTGAGGAAGAATACCGCGCGGGCGAGGAGATGGTCGACAAGTACGGAGCCGACAGAGTCATCCATGTGACGTACCCCGACAAGTTCATGGACGAGCAGGAGACCACCATTTCCCAGGTAATGGCCATGGCCTCCGACCCCGACCTGAAGGCGATCGTCATCTGCCAGGGCGTTCCCGGAACAGCGGCCGCCATCGACAAGGTGAAGGAAGTCCGCGACGATATCGCATTCATTATCGGCACCGTTCACGAGGAGCCCTACATGATGGCCGGCAAGGGCGACATTCTCTTCGAGATCGACCAGCCCAGCCGCGGCACCTCCATCATCGAAAAGGCAAAGGTCATGGGCGCCAAGACATTCATCCACTACTCCTTCCCCCGACACATGAGCTATCCCCTGCTTGCCACCCGCAGGGACATCATGGAGAAGACCAGCAAGGAACTGGGCATCGAGTTCGTCTTCGTCAACGCTCCCGACCCCACCGGTGAAGGCGGCGTCGCCGGCTCCCAGCAGTTCATTCTCGAGGACGCGCCCCGCCAGGTCGAGAAGTTCGGCCCCGACACCGCGTTCTTCAGCACGAACTGCTCAATGCAGGAACCTCTCATCAAGTCCGTCGTCCGCGGCAAGGCCATCTACCCCGAGCAGTGCTGCCCCAGCCCCTTCCACGCGCTTCCCAACGCTCTCGGCCTGAAGGTCGAGAACAAGGGAGACGTACCCTACATCCTCAAGGCCATCGACGACAAAGTGAAGGAACTTGGCATGGAAGGCCGTATCGCGACATGGACCGCCCCCATCACGATGAACTTCATCCGCGCCGGCGCAGCATACGCCATGGGCTATGCGAACGGCGAAATCAAGGATAAGGCCGACATCGCCACTGCACAGAAAATGCTCAAGGAAGCTGCGGGCGAGGTAAGAGTCCGACCCTTCGATGCCGAGAAAGCCCCCAACTTCCTGATGGTGGTCGGCGAATCGATTATCTTCGGCAAAAAGTAGCCCGCGAGGCAATAAGTAAGCATGCATGCAAGACAGGGCTGTCCAAAGACAGCCCTGTCTTTAGTGAGAGGAGGTCGGTTTTTTGACCGCAAAAGCTCGGCTTGAAATGCGGAACATCGGCAAGGAGTACTACGGAAACCGGGTTTTAAAAGGGGTTTCCTTCACTCTCGACGAAGGAAAGGTTCTCTCTCTCGTCGGAGAGAACGGCGCGGGAAAATCCACCCTGATGAACATTCTTTTCGGCATGCCCGTCATCCACTCCACGGGGGGATTCGACGGCGGCGTCTATCTCGACGGAACGAGCGTTTCCATCAGATCTCCGGAGGAAGCCATGAAACTGGGTATCGGCATGGTCCACCAGGAGTTCATGCTCCTTCCCGGATTCACCATTACGGAGAACATCAAACTCAATCGTGAAACAACAAAGGGAAACCTTTTCAGCAGGCTTTTCGGGAAACCCATGAAATGGCTCGACATGCCGTCCATGCAGAAAGACGCCCGGGATTCCATGGACGCCATCGGCCTTGGAATCGACGAAATGCTGCCTGTGCGCGGGCTTCCGGTCGGCCACATGCAGTTCGTCGAAATCGCTCGGGAACTCGACAAAAAAAACATTCGGCTTCTCGTTCTCGACGAGCCGACGGCCGTTCTGACGGAGACCGATGCGGATAAACTCCTCGAGGCGATGCGCGTCCTGACGGACAAAGGAATTTCCATTCTCTTCATCAGCCATCGCCTGGACGAAGTCATGAAAGCGTCGGACAAAATCGTCATTCTCAGGGACGGAGAACAGATAGCGGAGACAACGCCGGACGAGACGACCATCGAACGAATCGCCGAACTGATGGTCGGACGGAAGATCGAGAGCGGCCAGATGCATGGGCGTGCGGTCTCCTCCATCAAAGACGAATTTCTTCTCCAGATCAAGGAACTTCACGTCGAGATGCCCGGAGAAGCCGTCAAGGGCGTCACCCTCGACATCAAAAAAGGAGAAATCCTCGGCATCGGCGGTCTTGCTGGCCAGGGAAAAATAGGAATCGCCAACGGCATCATGGGACTTTTTCCGTCGAGAGGGGAAGTTCTGAAAAACGGACTTCCGCTCCGTCTGAACGACGCACGCTTCGCACTGGACAACAGCATGGCGTTCGTCTCCGAAGACCGCCGGGGAACCGGACTTCTGCTGGACGACTCGATCGAGTTCAACATCGTCGCCACCGCGACCCAGATTCAGGGAAAGTTCATGACCCGGGGCAAATTGAGGATTTTGCATTCAAAAGCAGTGTCCGACTACGCGGCCAGGATGATCAAAGAGCTTGATATCCGCTGCACGGGCCCCTCGCAGCTCACACGCCGCCTCTCCGGAGGAAACCAGCAGAAGGTCTGCATCGCGCGCGCAATCACGCTTGCCCCCAACCTTCTGTTCGTCTCCGAACCGACGCGCGGAATCGACATCGGGGCGAAGAAGCTCATTCTCGACCATCTCGTCAAGCTGAACAGAGAGCAAGGATTGACAATCATCATGACATCCTCCGAGCTGGCGGAACTCCGCTCCATCTGCGACCGAATCGCCATTGTGTACCAGGGAAAGCTTGAAGGTATCCTCCTTCCCACCGACAGCGACCGGGACTTCGGTCTCATGATGGCCGGCGAATACCACAAGCTTCACGAAAAGGAGGCTGTCTGATATGGAAAACGGTCTTCTGGGCCGCATGGGCATACCCCGCCTCATCATCTCGCTCTTCCTGGCTTTCCTTGTGGCAATGGCATTCAGCTACGGTCTTCCGATGGGACAGATCTTCAGCGCCATGCTCACCCGTTTTGGAATGAACGCATTGCTCGTCATGGCCATGATACCGACGATCCAAGCCGGCGCGGGCCCGAACTTCGGACTTCCCTTCGGCATTATCTGCGGGCTCATCGGCGCGACACTCGCGATCGAACTTGACCTCCGGAACTTTACGGCGCTCTTTTTCGCCATCGGGGTCTCGATTCCCCTGGGAGCGTTCGCGGGCTGGCTCTACGGTCTCCTGCTCAACCGGGTGAAGGGACAGGAGATGACTGTCGGGACCTACATGGGCTTCTCCATCGTCTCGCTCATGTGTATCTTCTGGCTCATGGCGCCCTATTCAAGCCCTGAAATGGTCTGGCCTTACGGCGGCGACGGCCTGCGAGTCACGGTCGTCCTCGACGGACGAATGGAACAGCTGCTCGACCGCCTGTGGAGCTTTACCATCGGTTCAGTACGAATTCCCACCGGTTTGCTTCTGGTCACGATCTTCTGCTGCATTCTTCTGTGGCTTTTTCTGAGGACCAGGACAGGCCTCGCAATGTCGATCGTAGGCTCAAACCCCCGTTTCGCCGAGGCCTCCGGCCTGAATGTGAACAAGTACCGCATGATCGCCTCCATCATCTCCTGCGCCATGGGCGCGGCCGGCATCGTCATCTATTCCCAGAGCTACGGGTTCATACAGCTCTACCAGGCTCCTCTCTACATGGCCCTTTACTCGGTCTCGGCAATCCTGATCGGCGGAGCCTCGCTGCAGCGCGCCACGATCACCCAGGCCCTCATCGGTACATTTCTTTTCAACGCGCTCCTTGTCATAGCCCTCCCCGTTGCCAACGTGGCCATGGACAGCGACATATCGGAGATCATGCGGGTCATCATCAGTAACGGCATCATTCTCTACGCGCTCACCCGCAGGGAAGTCGGAGGTGACGCCCGATGAAGCTCATTCAGCGCAACATAGTCCCTATTCTTTTCATCATCCTCTGCACGATAGGCTTCCAGTACTCGGGACTCTCCTGGATGTTTTTCGCCAACGACCTGATGGCGAGACTTGCACGGAACTCTTTCCTCGTAATCTCTCTCATCATTCCAGTGCTCGCCGGGATGGGGCTGAACTTCGGAATCGTCCTCGGCGCTATGGCAGGACAGTTCGCGGCATTCATCACCGTCGTCCACAACCTTACCGGTGTCGGCGGTTTCTTCGCAGCCTGCGTCATGGCGATTCCCTTCGCCGTTCTCTTCGGATGGCTTACCGGCATACTCTTCAACAAGGCCAAGGGCAAGGAAATGATCACCGGCCTGATCCTCGGCTTTTTTGCGAACGGAGTGTACCAGCTTATCTGCCTCATCTTCATCGGATGGCTGATTCCCATCTCCAACAAGGCACTTCTCCTTCCTTCCGGAGTTGGCTTCGTCAACACGCTCGATCTGAAAATCTGGCAGTACGCCATCGACAAGTTCTACGTCTTCCGGGCACGCGGCATCGACATCCCGGTTCTCAAATACCTGAACAACATCAATATTCCGGTTCTGACGCTGGTCATCGTGGCGATTCTCTGCACGGCGGTCGTCCTTCTCTTCAAAACAAAGCTCGGACAGGACTTCCGCGCTGTGGGACAGAACCGGCACATCGCCGAAATCGCCGGCATCAAGGTTGACAAGGTCCGCATCATCGCCGTCATCTTCTCCACCGTCCTGGCCGCATGGGGTCAGCTGATCTTTCTCCAGAACATCGGGAACGTGCAGGTCTACGGATCGCACGTTCAGGTAGGAACATTCGCGGTCGCGGCCCTTCTGATCGGCGGCGCAACCGTCTCGAAAGCCACTATCGGACAGGCCTTGCTTGGAACGGTGCTCTTCCACGCCCTCTTCATCGTCTCTCCTCTTGCAGGAAAGAACCTTATGGGAAGCGCGCAGGTCGGAGAATACTTCAGGGTTTTTATCGCTTACGGCGTCATCGGTATCGCGCTCGCACTCCACGCATGGCAACGATTGGCGAAAAAAACATAGAATACTCCTATCACGTATTGACAAATCCCAAAATTCGAGGATAATGGGCCTTTGTCAATGGAGGGAAAATTTACGAGTGGACCCCCTGAACGGGGTCCGCTCTTTTTTGGGGACTATCGGGCCACTCGAAGAGCAGGGGCGAACTTTAGTGCTTTTATCGTCTCCAATATTTGCCCTCCTAATTTGAGGAGGAATAGTATACTCATGAGTGAAAACGGTTTCGCGTGCTACTCCCTGCGGGAAGAACTTCTTCTCGCGCTGAACAAGAAAGGCTTCTCCATTCCTACCCCGGTCCAGGAAAAAGTACTCTCGATGGACCAATTCGACACGGATCTCATCGTCCGCGCCAAAACAGGTTCGGGAAAGACCCTCGCATTTCTGCTGCCTCTTCTCCAGGAGATGGAACTGCCCGTCTCGAACCCTCGAATTCTCGTCCTCTCGCCTACAAGAGAACTCGCGCAGCAGACGGCGAGGGAGGCCGAATGGCTTTCCCGGTATCTGGACATCTCCGTCGCCACCCTGGTCGGCGGTCTCGACATGTCGACACAGATCCGCTCGCTGAAAGAGGGCGCCGTCGTCGTTGTCGGAACCCCCGGAAGGACGCTCGACCATATCAACCGCGGTTCTCTCAGGACGGAACACATCCATACGATCATTCTCGACGAGGGCGACCACATGCTCGACATGGGGTTCAGGGATGAACTCGAAGGGATCCTCGACGCTCTTCCGCACCGGAACAGAACATGGCTTTTCTCCGCCACCATGCCCCGCGAGGTCAAGGAACTGTCGAGGAAGTATCTCACACGCCCCGTCTCCATTTCTCTCGTGGAGGACGGCGACCAGCACGAGGACATCATCCACAAGGCCTACCTCGTTCCCTTCCGCCACAAGATAGAGGGACTCGTGAACGTGATTCTCTGGGAACGCCCCAAGAGAGGACTGATCTTCTGCCATACCCGCCTCGAGACCATGAGCGTCTCCCAGCGTCTTACCGAAGAAGGATTCAATGCGGGGGCGCTTCACGGAGAAATGACGCAGAGAGAGCGGAACGCGGTGCTCGCGGCCTTCAAGAACGGACATGTTCCCCTTCTCGTGGCGACGAACGTTGCAGCCCGCGGCCTTGACGTCGAGGGTGTCACGCACGTTATACAGATCGGACTTCCGGACGACAGGGATACCTTCGTTCACCGCAGCGGACGGACCGGCAGGGCAGGGCACGAAGGAGTGGACATCCTCCTTCTCTCTCCCCAGGAGGCGGAAAAATTCAAGTACATGATCGGGTCGGCGAAAGTGGACATCGAATGGAGCAACGTTCCGGACGTCCAGGCTATCGGCAGGGTGCAGCGGGAGATCGCGGAGGAAAAGCTGCTGACGATGAGCGAAGCCGCTGAGAACGAGGATTATCTCCAGTGGGCCGATGACCTTCTCACGAGAGTGAGTCCGAAGAATCTCGTCGCCCGCCTTCTCTACTCTCTTGCCTCGAAGCGTTCCGCAGGATACAACCTCTCGTCGGAGCTCGAGAGAGAACTCCGCAGGAAGAGCCGGGGACCGTCCGACAAGGAACGCACGCCCGGAAACCGCTCGCTGAAGGGCGGCCGCCCGAAGGGCACGATGCTCCGCCTGAGCAAGGGACTGGCTGACGGGTGGGATGTCGGTCGGGTGCTCCACTCCGTGTGCACCTCCCTGAATGTGGATCGTTCCGAGGTAGGCGCGATCCGCATGAAAAACGACCATGTCCTCGTGGAGCTTCTTCCCGTTGCCCTTTCCCGTTTCGAACAGGACTCCAAAGGGCTCGAACGGTGCGGCCTGATAGAAGCAGGCAAGGGAAGGGACGTGCTTTTCCCTGCATACACGGCGTCTCCGAGGGAAAGGAGCGGCGCTCCCCGTCCGAGACGGCAGGCTAAATACGAATCCCGTAACAGGTAACCAAAAAAGAGCCGATCTCCTGAAGGAGACCGGCTCTTTTTTCAGATATTATGAATAAGCGGGGATGATTACATCTTATGGACGTTGGCAGCCTGAGGCCCCTTCTCGCCGTCCACGACATCAAAGCTTACCTTCTGTCCCTCGGCGAGGGTCTTGAAACCATCGCCTGAAATAGCGCTGAAATGAACGAAAACATCCTTACCTTCGTCCGTCGTAATAAAACCGTACCCCTTGCTATCGTTAAACCATTTCACTGTTCCCTGACTCATCCAAAGACAGCCTCCTAAAACTTATTGAATTCCACAGTGCGAACCAAAGGCCGCATTGCCATTAAACAATATAGGATTTTAGCCCTTATGTCAAGCTGTTTTTGGAACTTTTCCACTCTGAATCCACTTCCTTCTCCTTTCATTCTTCGGAGAGCATACAAAAAAATGTGGAATAAAACGTTATTTCAGGATATGAAATCCAGCTTCATTCTGAATAAACCACTTTTTATTTTTTGCTTTGTCTAAAAATCGATGTTTCGGGAACCAGAAAAGCGAATATCACAGAGAAAATGGACGACAACAATCCGAGGGAAAAAGCTCTTCGATAGGCTGTTGCGACAGGAAGATCCGCAGAAAAATCAATCACCATCCCCATGACGGACGTCAAAATTGCAATGGCCAGAAAACCGGCCGTATTGATCACGGAAATCGTCAGTGCCGTGTATTTCTCCGAAGACAGCTCCTTCCCCACGGTCCATGCAAGAACAAACGAGGAATTTGTCACTCCCAGAAGAAAAAAGACTGTTTTGATGGAGAATATGGAAAGCGATTTTTCCATAGAAAAGAGTATTACACTCCAGAGGAGTGTATGAATCGCTGCCGCTATTATCATAGGCAACTTTCTTCTCCCTATTCTGTCGGAAATCCAGCCGGTAAAGATACTTCCCAGCATGCTCCCAACCACCATCATCACCATCAGAGAAGAGGCTTTCGACACCGACATGCCGTAGACATTCACGAGCCATGCAGTACCCCACGTTCCGAGAAGCGCGAAGAAACCGCCTTGATTGAAGAAATAGAAACAGGCGGCTGCAGGCACTCCTTTTACGGAGAGAACAGCTCTCAAACCTTCCGAAATTGAAAAAGCTTCGTTTCGCCTCCCTTCCCGAAGGACCTCTCTCTCATTGATTGCAGGGAAACCCATATCCTGGGGACGATTTCGAATGAATACATAACACAAAAAGGAAACGCATAATGTCATTATGCCTATCCCCACAAAACTCGATCTCCATGAAATAATTGTGATGAGAAGAGCGAGCGGTCCCTGGGACAGAATTCCTCCGCTATTTCCGATGAGAGCCATCGCACCCGAAAGCGTTGCGAATTCCCGATCCCGAAACCATTGAGACTGGATCTTCATAATGCACGCGAAGACGGTTGCGACCCCCAAGCCGACCAGGAAGCGTCCGGCGAGAAGCCATATGTACGACGGCGCGAAACCGAATAGAATGGATCCGGCTCCCGCCGCAAACATCCCTGCGGATACGGTGATCCTCGCTCCCAGGGTATCCGCCAGCAACCCCACCGGAATCTGCATCGCCATGTACGCGTAGAAATACATCGACGACATGGCGCCGAATGCCGTCGCACTGAGTGAAAAAGCGCTTGTTACGTCCTCACGTACGACTGCCGCGGCAAGCCGGTGAAAGAAGACTATCATGAATGCGAAGACCATGATGCCCCATACAACCCAGCGGTAGGAAAGCGCCCTCTTTATCGCCGATTCCCGCGCTTCGACTCCGAGCGCGGCTTTTTTCTCTTCCATCGAAAACTCTCCTTTGTGTTCCTGATGTCGTTTCCATGCTCTGAACTATCGGTTCAGGATATAATAGCATCAGATAATCTTTTTTTTCACCTCTTTTATCCAGTCGATGCACCCTTTATAATAAACTTCGGACAAGACCGTCAGGAAGGAGCACTTCTTGGTGATTCATCTTTCAAATATTACACTCCAATTCGGAGAACGCTTTCTTTTCCGGAATATATCGTGGTCGATTCCCCACGGTTCCAGGGTGGGCCTTGTAGGGAGCAACGGGGCCGGCAAAACCACCCTTCTCCGCATTCTCGCGGGAGAAGCCGAGGCGGATTCCGGAAACGTTTCGATCGCAAAAGAACGGACGACCGGGTATCTTCCGCAGGATCTCGTCGAAATCCCCGATGTACCGGTGCTCGCTCTCCTTCGCGAAAGAGCCGGGCTTGCCCGGCTTGACCGCAGGCTGGAACTGTGCAACAGGGAGCTTGCCTGCGCCTCTCCGGATTCCGGGGACGGCCGGAAACTTCTTCTTCTGCACGACTCCCTCATGAAAGAATACGAGATCCTCGACGGTTTTTCCTTCGAGGCCAGGGCTCGAAAAGTTTTAAAGGGACTCGGTTTTTCGGAGGATGACGCATCTTCGTCCTGCGGTATGTTTTCCGGAGGCTGGAAGATGCGCATCCATCTCGCGGGACTCCTCCTGACGGCTCCGGACGTCCTTCTTCTCGACGAGCCGACGAACCACCTCGATACGGAAAGCATGGAGTGGCTTGAGAGCTGGCTCTCCTCATTTTCCGGAACGATCATCGCTGTTTCGCACGACAGGCGGTTTCTCGACAAGATGTGCACTTCGGTGGCCGAGCTTTCCCTTGGAAACCTTTCACTCTACCAGGGCAACTTCTCGGCATATGTCGAGGAACGTGAGCGGCGTCTGGAAGAGCTCCGCAGGACGCAGAAGCAACAGAAGGAAGAGATTGCCAGGATGGAGGAGTTCATCGAGCGCTTCCGGTACAAAGCTTCCAAGGCCTCTTCGGTCCAGAGCCGCGTCAAAAGACTGAAGAAGATGGAGATCGTCGAGATCGAAGAGGAGACGAAGCGGGTGCATTTCCACTTTCCTCCGTGCACCCGGAGCGGCCTCGACGTGATCTCCCTCCAGGATGTCAAAAAGCAGTACGGAACCAAGGTTGTCTTCCAGGACGCTTCATTCACGATACAGCGGGGCGAAAAAGCAGCGCTCGTTGGTGTGAACGGGGCGGGAAAATCCACGCTCTCCCGTCTTCTCAGCGGAGTGGAAAAACCGTCTTCCGGAACGGTACGGCTCGGGCATAATGTCAAGCTCGCTTTCTTTTCCCAGGAGTCATCGCAGAACCTGGATTACTCAAGGACTGTCTGGGACACTATTTCCTCCAGAAACGAGGCTTGGACTGAAAAGGACAAACGGAATCTTCTCGGGGCATTCCTCTTCGGAGGGGACGATATCCATAAATCCGTTTCAATTCTCTCCGGAGGAGAAAAATCCCGTCTCGCACTCCTTAAGCTTCTGCTGGAGGAAGCGAACGTCCTCGTCCTGGACGAGCCGACGAACCATCTCGACATGCAGACGAAGGATCTCTTCCAGAGGGCTCTCCTTGAATATGACGGAACCCTGGTGATTGTTTCCCACGACCGTTTTTTCCTCGACAACCTCGTGACCAAAGTGATCGAGATCGCTTCAGGCGCCATCACAGTCTATCCCGGCAACTACTCGTGGTTCATCGAGAAGCGGCGGGAGAGGGCAACTTCGGATCCTGCGGCTCCATGCAACGGCCGCGAACCGTTGCCTTCAGCCGCGCCCAGAACTCAAAAGCGCATCGAGGCGGAAAGGCGAAACGAGTTGTACCGCCGAAAAAAGAAAGTGCTCGATTCCATGGAGCCGCTCGAACAGAGGATCGAACTGCTCGAGGAAAAGCAAGCGGAGCGGGATGCGCTCCTCTGCGATCCCTCCTTTCTCGCGGATTCTTCCGCGGTCTCCTCGCTTCTTATCGAGAGGAACGAGACCGCACGGGAACTGGAAGAGCTTCTCAAAGACTGGGAGAAGCTGGCGGAAGAGGTTGAGCGCATAGAAGAAACAGGGTAAGATAACTGCAGCGTCGTTAAACCTTTCCTATTTCCAAGTCCTCAGGCGGAGGCGCCCCCCGGAACGGGAGCCCTCTTCGACCGGAAAGCCGGGGAATTGGTCAATTTTTCAAAAGGAGGAAACACATCGAATGAACGGTATCCTGCGCCCAAAGACGGTATGGAAAAATAACACCGCCATGCACGGCGGATATTTCAGGGCGGGCCTGATCGCGGTCCTCCTAATTTTTCTGCTGCTGATCTCCGCCCGGGATGCCTTCTCGTCGCAGCCCGGACAGACCGCTTCCGGGACTCGCGGCGAAAGACTTCTTCAGTACTTCGTGGAGGAGTTCCGGCCGGAGAGGATGACAATGATCATGGAGAACGAGCCCACCGACGAGGGACTTGTCCGGGAACTTTTTCTCGACGTCACCGGCTGCGATATCGGCGGTGTTCGCATCGATTCCCTCAAGTTGCGTGCAACCGGAGTCACGCTCAACCCTCCCGCCCTCTGGGAAGAAGAGGGTGTCGACGCGAGGGAGATCATCAACGTCCATGCTTTTGCACGCATTACGGAAGACGACCTCAACGAAAATCTTCTTCAAAAGCAGTTCGGCGACGACGACGAGTGGCATAATCTCCAGGTACGGATGACCCCTGACGGAATTTACGCGCGGGGCAACTATCATGCCCGGGTGCTTTTCACGCTCAACATTCTCATCGAGATCTTCAGCAAGTTCAGGATCGTGGATATGCAGCAGGTTTGGCTGGACGACTACACGCTCAGGGTCAATCGTGTCGACGTTCCCGGATTCATAACCGAAAAGGCCGTCTCCCAGATTCAGCCGCTTCTCGACTTGAGCAAGTTCATCTTTCCGCTCCGGCTGACTTCGATAACCTTCGAGCAAGGGGGCATGCTGATCTCAAGCAGAATCATTCCCCAACCCTTCGAGGGAATCCGCTATGAATACGGAACGGAGGAGACCCGGACGGCGAAGAGCAGCTGGTAGGAAACTTGTTGAACGGGGAGTCGTTCCATGCGGACGCTCCCCGTTTTTATGCGGGCGGTCCGGCGAAAGCACCGAGAAAACCACGGATACTGTTGCCCAGGAAGGCGCGTTCTCTCGCCTTGATGTCGGGCTGCATCCGACTCCATGCCGCCAGAAAGGGATCTCTTTCCAGGAGCTCCTGAAAAAAAACCTCTTCGTCGTTCGGCGGCGTTCCCTGTCGAAGCAGCCCGAGAACAACATCCTTCCAGAAGAGGATCTGTTCCTTGGCGAACGTGATCATCTCCCGCGCCTCGCCGGCGGAGCCGTAGTGGCCGTAGCAAATCCTCGAACTGCCGCATTCCAGAAGCCGGTCGAGAGAGGCGAGCGTTACCTCCGGAAAGAAGCGCGGCGGCGTCGCCGGGCGAAGGTATGGAAAAGGTTCCTCCCCTTCGAGGCAGACTCCGGCCGCCTCGCCCGGAAAGAGCGTGAGAAAGCCCTCGTCGTCGAATACAAACGATTGATGATGAGCGGCATGTCCCGGCGTGTCGATCGCTGCAAAGCCTGCGGGAAGGGCTCCTTCGGGGAGAATGAGCTCCTTCGGTACCGGAGTTGGCTCGCCGTAGAGAAGCGCTGTCTCGCCAATCGTCTGCAAGGTTCCCTTCCAAAGCGCCGAGGGGTCGAGCAGATGAGGTATTCCCTTCGCGGGAGCAGCGACGGGCGCATTGTACTCCCTGGCGGCGCAGCCGGCGGCTCCGGCGTGATCGAGATGCACATGCGTCAGGAGAATGGCGTCGATGCGTCCGTCGCCGATTTTCTCGACAGCCTCCCGGAGGACCGGCCAAACCGACGGAGGGCCGGTATCCACGAGATAGGTCTTATCTCTTTCCGCATCACGAAGAAGCCAGGAAGAAAGAAAATTCCGGAACCCCGCCCTGTGCAGCGGAAGGTCGACCAAGTGGATTTGCATTGCTCTTCCCCTCCTACTCCGAGATGATGACCTTCATGCCGATATGTACTTTTTGCTTTACCTCTTCCAGGTCGCGATTCGCTAGGCGTATGCATCCCTGTGTAATCATCGTGCCGATGGATCCGGGATCATGAGTGCCGTGTATGCCGATACCGCTCCATCCCGGAGTTCTCAACCGGATGAACCACGGTCCGTACGCGCCCCGTACAGGCCCCTTCCCGTCGCCGAAGTCGTAGGTCCATTTTCTCGAATCCTGGATCTGCTGCACCGAGAAACGACCGACCGGGGTGCGGTTGTCCCCCACTCGCTGCTTTTGGCCGCCGTTGGCGCCCGTCGCGACCGGATATACTTTTTCCAAGACCTCGCCCCGATAGAAGTAGAGGCGGAACTGTCCTTTCACAATGTGAATCCATGGTTCATCGATCCGCGCCTCGTAGGGCAGGGAAGGCTGGATTATCTCCACATGCTCTTTTATCGGAGGCAGAGAAGCAGGAGCTGTCTCCGGCGGAGGCGTCGTCCCGGGACGAGTTTCGGTTGGCAGGGGATGTTCCGGAGCCGGAAGAGGAGCCGGAGTCGGAACAGACACAGGCTCCGGCTCCCGGCTGCTGCGAAATGCCTGATGCCCCTTCCAAAAGGGAAGAACGACCAGGAGTACCGCAAAAACAACAGCAGCCCATTTAGCCCATAAAGGGAGACGCCGTTTCCCGTAGAACATGCAGTCTGCCTCCTCGTTGATCCGATACGGAATTTCACAAAAACCGCTCTCGATTCTATCATGGAAAGCAAAAAAAAGATGAGAGAAAAATACGTACTCTCGCGTTTTTCCCCTTGCATTTCCGGAGCGTAGGCCGTACACTGCTTCAGGCTTGCAGATTACATCCGAGGAGGAGATAAAGACGTGGAAAACCTGTTTCAGTTCGACCTGGAACGCTATATGACGCAAGAACGGTTCACTCGAATAAAGGAGTTCTCCCTGGATAAGGAGACCCCTTTTCTCGTCGTGGACTTGAAAAAGGTCGAAGAAAAATACGATGAGCTTTTGAATTCGCTGCCCTTTGCGAAGATTTACTACGCCGTGAAGGCGAACCCTCTTGAAGAGGTGATCCGTATGCTCGTCCGGAAGGGAAGCTGTTTCGATATCGCCTCCGTATACGAGCTGGATCAAATTCTCGCGCTCGGCGCTTCGCCGGACAGAATCAGCTACGGCAACACCATAAAAAAGGCCCGGAACATTGCGTACGCATACTCCAAGGGAGTTCGCCTTTTTGCCACAGACTCCGAGAGCGACCTCAGAAAGATCGCGGCGAACGCTCCCGGATCTCGTGTTTTCTTCCGCATCCTCACGGACGGAAGCGGCGCCGACTGGCCGCTTTCCCGAAAGTTCGGCGCGCATCCGGACACGATTTTCAAGCTGATCCTCCTGGCAGCCACTCTCGGCCTCGAGCCGTACGGCATCTCGTTTCATGTCGGCTCACAGCAGAGAGACATCGGTCAATGGGACAACGCCATCTCGACCTGCAAATACCTCTTCGATTGTGCTCAAGCAGAGGGAATTCCGCTGAAAATGCTCAATCTCGGAGGTGGTTTCCCCGCCACCTACATATCGCCGACGCACGAGACTTCGGTCTACGCGGCGGAGATCATCCGTTTTCTCAAGGAGGATTTCGGCCAAGATCTTCCCGAAATTCTTCTCGAACCGGGCAGATTCATGGCAGGAGACGCCGGAGTGCTCGTCACCGAAGTCGTCCTCATTTCAAAGAAATCGGAGGCCAACCAGTACTCCTGGGTCTATCTGGACGCCGGAAAATTCGGCGGTCTTATCGAGACGCTTGATGAGTCCATCAAGTATCCTATCTACTCGGAGAAGACGGGACCGATCCAGGAGACCATCCTTGCAGGGCCGACATGCGACAGCATGGATATTTTGTACGAGAACGAAAAGTACACTCTTCCAGCTTCACTGGCGGAAGGAGATCGACTCTTCTTCTTCACGACGGGCGCGTACACGCAGACTTACTCCTCGGTTTGCTTCAACGGATTTCCTCCTCTCAAGGCGTACGTCCTTGAAAATTGAAGAGAGTTCTTTTATACTGGACAATTGATGCCCATCGGGGACGGGGGAATCCCGTCCCCTCTTGTTTATTGAGCCCGTGCCTCTTGAAAGGAGAATGCCTTGTGGAAATTCGCCAGAAACGGACAAACGAACTGTGGTTCACCGAGGAACAGAGCCCGAATATGAAACTCTCCCTCCGGGTTTCCGACGTTCTCTTGAACATTACAAGCCCGTATCAGGATATCCTCCTCGTCCAGACCGGAGAGTACGGAAGGATGATGGTGCTCGACGGTGCGATCCAGATCACCGAACGCGACGAGTTCTGTTATTCCGAGATGATGGCTCACGTGGCCCTCTGCTCGCACCCCGATCCGAAGCGAGTGCTGATCGTCGGGGGCGGAGACGGAGGGGTCCTCCGCGAGGTGCTCCGGCACAAGGGTGTGCGGAAGGCGACGCTGATAGACATCGATGAAGAGGTGATCAACGCCTCGAAAAAATTCCTCCCCACGATCAATGTGGCATTGGAAGATCCTCGGGCCGATGTCCGCCCGATGGACGCCATCGAATACATCGAATCCTGTTCCGATGAGTTCGACGTCGCAATAGTCGACAGCACCGATCCCGTGGAATTCGCGGCGGGACTCTTCCGTTCCCCTTTTTACAGCAACATTTTCAACGCGCTCAAAAAGGATGGAATGCTGGTTGCCCAGACGGAATCCCCTTTCACCGACACATCCGTCGTCAAAGGAGCATTCAGGGAGATGAGCACGGTGTTCCCAATCGTCAAGATGTACTGGGGAGCCATGCCCACCTATCCCAGCGGCATGTGGACCTACACCGTCGGGTCGAAGACCGCCGACCCCGCCGATACGCGCCGGCCGGCCCCCGAGGGCACCAGGTACTACACTGAAGATATTCATACGGCGGCTTTCGTGCTTCCCCCTTTTGTCAGGGACTTGCTGCAATAAGCCGTATACTCTACAATATATAGTGAACTATTGACATTCAGGAGGGGAATCGACAGAGATGAGAGTTTTGGTCGCCCTTGGGGGCAACGCAATCCTTCAAAGAGGACAGAAGGGTTTCGCGTCGGAACAGCGGGATAACGTCCAAAAGACGGTGAGCCAGATCGTCCGCATGATCCGGGCGGGGCATGAGGTGGTCATTACACACGGGAACGGCCCTCAGGTGGGGGCAATTCTCATACAGAACGAACTCGGAAGCACGTCCGTTCCGGCGATGCCGATGGATATCTGCGGCGCGGAGAGCCAGGGGCTCATCGGGTACATGTTCTGCCAGAGCGTCCAGAATACACTTCTCGCAGAAGGTCTCGAAGGGCACGCTCCCGCGTGTGTCGTCACCCGCGTGGAAGTGGACCCTGCCGACCCGGCGTTTGTCCATCCGACGAAACCGGTCGGTCCTTTCTACACGGAGGAAGCCGCAAAGAAAAGGATAGCCGAGACTGGGGAGACCTGGATCGACGATGCGGGGCGCGGTTGGCGTCGCGTCGTCCCCTCACCGGACCCGAAGTCGATCGTAGAGAAGGACGTCGTAAATACGCTGCTTGAAAAGGGATTCACCGTGATTGCCTCAGGCGGCGGCGGCATCCCCGTCATCCGCAGGGAGGACGGGAAATGGGAAGGCGTCGAAGCCGTCATCGACAAGGACCTGGCAGGCGAACGCCTCGCCGCGGCCGTCAACGCGGATCTCCTGATGATTCTCACCGATGTTCCCAAGGTGGCGATCCACTACAACACACCCGAGCAGAAATGGCTCGACGAACTGACGCTTTCCGAGATGGAGGAACTCGAGAAGGAAGGGCACTTCAAGGCCGGCTCAATGGGACCGAAGGTGAAAGCCGCGCTCCGTTTCGTGCGCAACGGCGGCGACCGTGCCGTGATCGCCAGCCTCGACGAGGCGCTTGAAGCGCTTGAAGGAAGCAAAGGAACCCAGATCGTCAAGAATTGAATCCTTCCGCGGAAATACACTGCAGAAAACGGCCTCCCTCTTTCCTCTAGGGAGGTTTTTTGTCGTCAGTGAAAAAAAAGTCTTTCCACGGGATAATAAATGATGTAGAATTTCTTTCTTAGTTTTTCCACACGATCGGGGAGATGCGTTCATGAAAACCCTAGCAGTCATTCCTGCCCGCTACGCCAGCACACGGCTTCCGGGGAAACCGCTCATTGAAATCGGCGGAGTACCGCTTGTTCTCCATGTCCTGGCGCAGCTTCGCCGCTGCGCTACCGTAGACCGGATCATCGTCGCCGCCGATGACGAGAGAACAGCACACACTGTAATACGGCACGGCGGAGAGTGCATGCTCACCCCTTGCGATCTCGCAAGCGGCGGGGACCGCGTGGCCTGGGTTTCCGAACGCATCCCTTCGGAGATCGTTCTGAATGTGCAGGTTGACGACCCCCTGGTAGGCCCGGACATGATCGATCCCCTCTCTCAAGCTCTATCCGACGGGGAAACCGTCCTCGCGCTGCTCGCGAAGCGCATCGAAAAAGACGACGAGATAGAATCGCCCAACATCGTCAAGACGGTCTTCGACAAGAACGGAAAAGCACTCTATTTCAGCAGATCCCCCATCCCCTACCCCCGCAATCCCGGAGCAGTCTATTACAAGCATATCGGCCCGTACGCCTGGAAAAGAGACTTTCTTCTCGAGTTTTTCCGCTGGGAACAGACACCCTTGGAAAAGGCGGAGAGCCTTGAGATGCTCCGGGTCCTTGAAAACGGATTTCCCATTCGATGCATCCAGGTCGAAAGAGATACCATAGAGATCGACACTCCGGACGACGTCTCGGCGCTCGAAGCGTTTCTCGCCCGGCAGAACAGCCGGGAATACAGCATCTGACTGCGGAAGAACCGCAGGGAATACGAGGTGGAACACAGGATGACATTCAATCTCTTTCTGGCGGGCCGGATTTCGTTCGGCCCCGGAGTCTCCTCGCTTGTCGGGGAGAAGGCAACCGCACTCGGCGGCAAAAGGATCTTCCTCGTCACGGACCGGACGATGGAAAAGCTTGGAACGGCGGAGAAAATCAGCACGCATCTCTCCACCGCAGGGCTCTCCACGGTCGCCTTTTTCGACGTGGAACCCGAACCCTCGGTGGAGACGGTGGACACCGCGGCTGCTCTGGCGAAGGAGCACGGGTGCGATATTGTCGTGGGCCTCGGCGGCGGGAGCTGCCTCGACGTTGCAAAGGCCGTGAGCGTCTTGCTGACGAACGAAGGCTCCGCCGCGCAGTACCAGGGGCTCGGGCTCGTGAAAAGGCAGGGCGTTCCGAAGATCATGATACCCACTACTGCCGGAACGGGCTCGGAGGCGACGTTCACAGCCGTCCTGATCCGAAAGAGCGACGGAGTGAAGGGAGGCATCAACGGCGATCAGCTTTATCCGGAGTGCAGCCTGCTCGACCCCGAACTGACATTCTCCATGCCGCCGCATGTCACGGCAACCACCGGCATGGACGCTCTGGCCCATGCGCTGGAAGCCTATACCAGCAAGCAGGCGTCCCCGTTCAGCGACATGTTCGCCGAGGAAGCCATCTCCCGCATCGGACGCTATCTCAGGGTGGCCGTCTATAACGGCACGGACCTCAAGGCTCGGAGCGAGATGATGCTCGCGGCTTTCTACGGAGGCGTCGCCCTCGCGAACGCAGGCGTGACGGCATGCCATGCGCTTGCATATCCCCTCGGCGGCATGTTCGGTATCGGGCACGGACAGGCGAATGCCCTTCTGCTTCCCTACGTAGCGCAGTTCAACGCAATGGCGCTTCCGGAGAAGTTCGCCGCGGCCGCGCAACTCCTCGGCGGTTCGTTCGAGGAGAACAACCTCCGGGAATCGGCCTCGATGTGCTCCGCCCTTTTGCACCAGCTTGTCGCAGATATAGATCTTCCCGCCACCTTCTCCGCGCTCGATCCGCGGATCACCGGGGACCACTTCACAACGATGGCGGAAAAAGCCATGGGAGTCGCACGCCCGATGGCCAACAATCCACGAACCATGAACACCGATCTGTGTGTTTCAATCTATAGGGAGGCGATGTAAATGCCGGGTTCCGAGCTTTTCGATCATCTTGAAATAGAGGCCGTCACCGACGTCCTCAAGCGCAAAATCATCCACCGATACGCCTATCACGATGTCCGGGACGGAAACTACCGGGTAGACGAGTTCGAGGCGAAAGTCGCAGAGCTCGCCGGCGTGAAACACTGCCTCGCCGTGAGCAGCGGCACGGCCGCACTCTACGTTCCGTTCAAGGCGATGGGGATCTGCCCGGGCGACGAGATCATCAGCTCCTCGTTCACCTTCATCGCCACCGTCGAGGCAATCCTGGAATGCGGAGCCGTTCCCGTGCTCGGCGACATCGACGAGAGCCTGAACCTCAGCCCCCAGTCGGCCGAGGACCTGATCACGGAGCGGACGAAAGCCATCATGCCGGTGCACATGTTCGGCGCCGCGGCGGATATGGACGCCTTCCGGGCTCTTGGTGCGAAATACGGAATTCCCGTCGTGGAGGATGCCTGCCAAGCCATGGGAGGAACCTACAAGGGCAGAGCGCTCGGATCCATGGGGCTTTGGGGCTCTTACAGCCTCGACCCCAACAAGCTGCTCACCGTAGGCGAAGGCGGTCTGATCGTAACGGACGACGACGAGCTGGCCGCCAGAATGGAGTACTACCACGACCACGGGCACATTCACAGCAAAGTCCTCGACCGCGGCGCGGAGGGAAAGGCCTGCCTCGGCTTCAACTTCCGCATGAACGAACTTCAGGGCGCACTCGGCCTCGTTCAGGCCGGGAAGATGGAGAAAGCAATCTCCATGACGCGGAAAACCAAAGCGGCAATCCTGGAAGCCGTGAAAGACACCGGGCTGCACCTCAGGGCGCTTCCGGACCGGGAAGGCGAGATCGCCACGCAGATCGTCTTCCTCCTCCCCTCTCCGGAAAAGGCCGTCATCTTCCAGAAAACCGTAAAAGAAGCGGGAGCGGGCTGCTCCATTCTCTCCGGAAACACCTGGCACTACGCGAAACACTGGACGACGCTCCGAGAAGGGGCAATGTACAGCAGAACACGATGCCCCTACGACTGCCCCTATGTGGAGGACATGCCGCTCTACCGCCCCTTGGAATGGGAGAAGACAGAGGCAGTCCTGAGCCGTGCAGTCATGTTCGGCCTCAATATCGTGATGGACGAGGCGCGAATTGAGAAGATGATCAGTGCAATCAGGGCTGGAGCGAAGGCTGCTCTCTGACGTTGATTCCTCATTCCTAAAAAAGCCTCCGCTTTCGCGGAGGCTTTTTTCACGTCGTCTTCGGTCCGATACGCAGTCTTACATAAGTGCGGGCGTACCGGGGCCGAGGGGCAGGCCGAGCGTGTACCACACGATCAGCAGCGCGGTGAAACAAATGAGATAGGCTATCGTGTAGGGCATCTCGAGCGAGATGACCGTGCCGATGCCGATCTTCGTATCCGGGTCGGTGCGGTACTGCTCCAGGAAACCGATGATCACCGGCACGTAGTAGGAGAGCGGCGAGATTATATTGGACGAGGAGTCGCCGATACGGTACGCCACCTGCGTCAGCGCCGGAGAGAAACCGACTATGGAGAACATCGGGACGAAGATGGGCGCCAGGATGAGCCACTTTGCAGATCCGCTGGTGATGAAGAGGTTGATGAAGGTGCAGAGCAGAATAAACATGATGAGCAGCGGGATGCCGCCGAGGTTCATGCGCTCCAGCCAGTGCGCGCCGTTCACCGCGAGGACGGTCGTCAGCTTGCTGGCGTTGAAGAGCTGGACGAAGATGGCCGCCGGAAGCACGACGACCATGAAGCTCAGACCTCCGGAAAGTCCCTTCTGCATCAATTTGGGCACATCGTCCATCTTCTTGATCGTCCCGGCGCCGAAACCGTACGCGATGCCGACGAAGAAGAAGAGGAAGAAGAGAATGCCCACAACGCTGCTCAGCAGAGGCGATCTGGGAACGATCGAGCCGTCGTCCGCCCTGAAGAAGGCTCCTTCCGGAATTGTCAGGTAGAGCAACACTCCGATGCACAGCACCGCAGCGATTGCAGACCAGCGAAGGCCCCGGTTCTCAGCAGGAGTTACGGCATGCTTCAGCAGCTCGTCGGAGTCCTTGTCGTGCGCAGTGTCGCCGAGTATTTTCACGGTGAACTTCTCGGTGACGAAGGTCGTGACGAACATGACCACGACGGTGGCAACCGCCATGAAATACCAGTTGATCAGCGGATGCGTCGGTCCGGGAATGTTCATACCCTGGGCGGCCGAGGCCGTGATTCCGGCGAGCAGCGCGTCGGTCCCGGCGATGAAGAAGTTCGCCGTGAAGCCTCCGCTCGCCGCAGCGAATCCCGCGATGATTCCGACCCATGGATTCCTGCCCAGCGCCTTGAAGACCGCGGCGCCGATGGCGGGCGTGAAGATGATGCCCGCGTCGGAGGCCAGGTTCGCGTTGATGCCGACCAGCGCAAGAACCGCGGTCACCATGTAGGACGGCGCCCCGAGGATCGTCTTTCTCATGAGGGCCGAGATCATGCCCGACTGCTCGACGAGACCGATGCCCAGCGTCATGACGATGATCAGCCCAAGAGGGGCAAAATTGACATAGGTCTTAACAAAGTCAGCCATGAAGCCCCGCATGTACTTGAAGGACAACAAATTTTCAACGGCGACCGTGACTTCCTTGGGGGCCTCTCCTGCCTTCGCCGCCATGTACTTCACGGCGACTCCCTCATTGCCGAGATAGTACGAGAGACCAAGCACGATGAGCGAAAGGATGACGAAGAGCCAGAACGGATGCGGAAGCCAGTTTCCGACCACTTCGATTCCCTTGATGAAGCTTTCGAATAACCCCCTCTTCGGGGCCTGTTCCTTCTTGTTTTCCACGAATATCCCTCCTTAAACGTCTTTGTTCGCTGTTCCCCCTCCGTGTCCCCTGAACGACAAAAACACGGCACTTCCTTTTCTACGGTACCTTTCGTTCACCTCCTCCTTCTTGAAGATTATTTTCCCGACAAGGCGAACGCCAGGTCG
>Ga0334890_1000486_pt1 | contig 70337 bp, 58 predicted proteins | sample GraSluR1_MG_3_FD_207220 | JGI IMG/M metagenome (GOLD analysis project Ga0334890, IMG submission 207220) | Sludge microbial communities from methane-producing bioreactor in Wageningen University, Netherlands - Granular Sludge_31_08-R1 | ecosystem: Engineered > Bioreactor > Anaerobic >... | reverse complement strand
GGCAAGATTAGGGACCTCAGCGCTGAAACCGGCCAGCCGAGCCGAGGGGGAATTGAACGTGGCGAGTGTCGCCGAGTGGATCGAGGGCGCGCGTCTGCGGACGTTGCCCGCAGCCGTCGCACCAGTGCTGGCGGGTGCCGGTATCGCGATTCACGAGCAGGGGTTCAGCGCGACCCGCACGATCCTGGCCGCGCTGGTCGCCCTCGGGCTGCAGGTCGGAGTCAACTACGCCAACGATTATTCGGATGGGGTGCGGGGCACCGACGCGCAGCGGGTCGGCCCGCAGCGGCTGGTGGGGTCCGGAGCGGCCCGTCCGGGGCAGGTGAGAGCGGCGGCGTTCGGCTGTTTCGGTCTGGCTGCAGTCTTCGGGCTGGTACTGGTCGCCCTGGCCGGCCAGTGGTGGCTGATCGGAGTCGGAGCTGCCTGCATCCTGGCCGCTTGGTATTACACCGGCGGCAAGCATCCTTACGGCTATTTCGGGCTGGGTGAGGTGTTCGTCTTCATCTTTTTCGGCTTGGTGGCCACCGTCGGAACCGCCTATGTGCAACTCGGGCAGGCGCCCTGGCCCGCCTGGACCGCCGGCACCGGCATGGGAGCGCTCGCCTGCGCCGTGCTGGTCTGCAACAACCTGCGGGACATCGCCAATGACAAGGCCGCCGGCAAACGCACCCTCGAAACCCGACTGGGTGAGCGCGGCAGCCGCATCTTCTACGCCATCCTCGCCGGCATCGCAGTGCTGGCCGTGATCGCCACCGCCGCCGGCACCACCTGGTGGGCGCTGGCCGGCCTCGCCATGGTGATCTTCCTCATCCCTGCCACCCAGCATGTGCTCGGCGGTGGCCAGGGCCTGACGCTCGTCCGCACACTGAAATTCACCGGCTTCGCCGAGCTGGCCGGTGGCCTGGGCATTTTTGCCGGAATGTTGATCGGAGCCTGAAATGTTCGCCGGAGTCTTCGACGAGGTATTTGTCTACAGCATCCCCATGCGTCTGCCGATGCGCAATATCACCACCCGTGAAGGCATGCTGCTGCGTCGCCGGGACCGGTGGAGCGAGTGGAGCCCCTTCCTCGAGTACTCGGACGCCGACGCCGCCCGCTGGCTGCAGGCATCGCTGCTGAGAACCGATCCGGAGATCAGGCGCGACCGTATCCCGGTCAATGTCACCATTCCGGTCGTCTCGCCGCGCCGCGCAGCCGACCTGGTGCGCTGCTCGGGCTGCCGAACCGCCAAGGTCAAGGTCGCCGACCCCAACTCCTGCCTGGAAGACGACCTCGCGCGGCTCGCGTCGGTACGTGCCGCACTCGGCGACGAGGGTGCGGTCAGGGTGGACGCGAATGGCGCCTGGAGTGTCGATCGCGCCGAACGGGCGCTGACCGCGATGGCGGCCTACAACCTGCAGTATGCCGAGCAGCCGTGCGCCAGCGTCGAAGAGCTGGCCGAGCTGCGGCGCCGGCTGCGCGACAAGCAGATCGACGTGCCGATCGCCGCGGACGAGTCGATCCGCCGGGCCGAGGACCCCTACCGGGTCGCCGAACTCGATGCCGCCGACGTGATCGTGCTGAAGACCCAGCCGTTGGGTGGCTGGCGTCGCTGCGTCGAGTTGGCCACCGATCTGGGCTTGCCTGCTGTGATCAGTTCTGCTTTGGAGACCAGTGTCGGCATCTGGGCGGGCCTGCAGGCCGCGGCAGCATTGCCGTCCCTCGACCTGGCGTGTGGCCTCAACACCGTCAAGATGCTCGCCGACGATGTGATCGATCAGCCCCTGATCGCCACCGACGGCTATCTGGTGCTGGGGGAGCGCCCGATACCGTCGCCCATCGCGCTGCTGCGTGTTCGCGCGGACTCCGCGCGCCAGACCTGGTGGCGTGACCGGCTCAACCGGTGCCTCGCACTGGCCGTGGACAAGCACTGATGGGCTCAGCCGGTTTGGGACTCGCGCTGGCCGAGGGGTTGGCGTCGGCGGGCATCACGCAGGTCGTGGTCTGCCCGGGTTCACGCAGCACGCCGGTGGCGCTGGCCCTGGCCCGCCTGGCCGGCGAGGGCAGAGTCCGGCTGCACACCAGAACCGATGAACGCGCCGGCGGCTTTCTTGCCCTGGGGCTGGCCAAGGCGGGCGGGGCAGCGGCGGTGCTGGTGACCTCGGGAACCGCGGTCGGCAATCTGATGCCGGCGGTGATGGAGGCCCGCGCGTCCGGGGTGATGCTGGTGGTCATCACGGCCGATCGTCCGGCCACGTTGGTGGGCACCGGCGCCAACCAGACCACCCATCAGGTAGGCATCTTCGGCCGCCATGTCGTCGGCGACCTGGCGCTGGCCGGCAGCGACGACGCGCCCGCAGCGTGGTCCGCGCAACTGTCGCGGCTGTTCGCGGCAGGGTTCGGGCTGCGCACCCGCGAGCCCGGCCCGGTGCACATCAACGCCGCCTTCACCGAACCCTTCGTCGATGATCTGATGGCCGATCCGGAGCCGACCAGGCTGACCTCGGTCGCCTGTTCGCGTCCGGCCGTGCCGGCTCAGCTGGTGGCGGGCCCGCGCACCGTCGTGCTGGCCGGGGACGCCCCCGCCCAGGTCGGGCACCGCGCCCGCGAGCTGGCCGAGACCGCCCGGCTGCCGCTTTTCGCCGAGCCGTCCAGCAATGCACGTTCGGGCCGGTGCGCGATCGCCGGGTACCGGCTGCTGCTCGACACCGCACTGGGCGAGCGCATCGAGCGCGTCCTGGTCTTCGGCCATCCCACCTTGTCGAGGCCGGTTCATCGGCTGCTCAGCCGGCGCGACATCGAACTGGTCGTGGTCAGCCCCTCGGCGAGCTGGCCGGATCCGGGCTGGGCCGCCAGCCAGGTCTGCGATGATGTCGAGCTGGCTCCCGGCGATGATGACTGGCTGAACGAGTGGCGGCTGGTCGACCGGGAGCTGCCCACCGACCCGAGTTCGGCCGGTCGGCGCGCCGCAGGCCGTGGCGGCGGTGTGCTGACCGGGCAGTCGGTCGCCGATGCCGTGGTCGCGTCCGCACCGCAGAACCTGGTGTTCGGCGCGTCCAGCCTGATCCGCAACGCGGACCTTTCCCCGATCGCCGACCCGATACGCGACGACCCGCCGACCATCTGCTGGGCCAACCGGGGACTGTCCGGCATCGACGGGGTGATCTCGACCGCCGCGGGCATCGCGTTGGCCACCGCCCGCCCCGCGACCGTGCTGATCGGCGACCTGGGCTTCCTGCACGACGCCGGCTCCCTGCACATCCCGGCCGGTCAGCCGGTGCCTGATCTGCGCATCGTGGTCGGAGACGACGACGGTGGCAGCATCTTCGGCACGCTCGAGGTCGCCGATGCGCCTTGCTACCAGCCGCTTTTCGCCATGCCCCACGGACGCGATCTGGCCGCGATCGCCGAAGGCTACGGCTGGCCCGCCCGACGCGTCGACGGCGTCGATGAGCTACTCGAATATCTCGGCCGGCCGGTGCACGGCATCGAGGTGCTGGTCGCCGTGTTCGGCGCGTAGCCAGGCCCGCAGTGCGGCCGTGGCCCGCACGTCGTCCTCGTTGTAGTCGAGGACGCGCTGCCGGGCGTCGTCCCGGGTCCGCGGGTCGGGGCCGTGCGCGGCCTCGGCGAACCAGCTCTGCGAATTGAGCCCACCGGGGGAGTCGTCGCGCCAGCTGAATCCCGCACCCGCATGCGCGACCGTCTTCAGGCCGAGCCCGTGCGCGCCGAAGAAGTGCTTCCTGATCACGGTGAACAGGTCCACATGGGCGCTGCGGAGCAGGTCCAGGGCCTGGCGCAGCTCCGGGGACTTGGAGACCTGAACGAGTTTGGTGAGGTGCACCATCTCGTAGTCCGAGTAGTGATAGACGCGGGTGTGCGGATGCTCGGCCAGCATCGAGGTCAGCCAGCTCATCGCCTGGATCGCCAGCCGGATCTCGCCCTCGGCGTCCAGATCGCGGAACTCACCGAACCAGGCATAGCGCCCCGATTGCCAGTCGTCGCTGCCGGCCACCCAGAACCCCCACAGATAGATCCGGTCGGCTGCCGAGGTCTCGATATCCCAGTCGATCTCGATCTGCGACGACGGCAACCCGATGGCACCACGGGTGGTCCGCTCCAGGTCGACCCCGCTGCTGATCATCCGGGCCCGGCGGGCAGCCAGCAGCAGCCGGTCGTCCGCATGATCGCGGTGGCGCACCTCGGGCAGATAACGCGGCAGCAGCGCGTCCAGATCAGCGGTCGCCAGGTCGTGGATGGACTGGATGCCGAGACTGCGCAGCACGCTGACCTCGCGGACATCGAGCGGTGACTTGTCGATGCGTACCGACAGATCGTCCGAACCCAGGATCGGCGCGCATACCGCCCACCACTGGCAGGAGCTGCATTCGCGGACGAAGATCGGCCGCACCATCGGGCCGACGCCGGTCTCGCCGTGCGCGCGCTCGCGGGCCGCCCGGGCCAGGTTGACCCGGAAGGTGTGCTCGTGGTCGTAGCGTTCCAGCGGCGAACGCAGCGTCCAGCCGGACGATGATGTCCGCGAGAAGGTGCGGATCTGCTTGCGGCTCAACTCCACCCAGGCGACCATCTGGGTTCCCGATGATCCCGGCCCGCTCGCCAGGCTCAGCGCCGGTTCGCTGGCCCGCTCACCCTCGGTGAAGAAGGTGCGGCGCACGGTGTCCTTGCCGATGATGCCGGCGACCGGCTCCCCGGCCGACTGCCAGCCGGCCGCCTCCAGGAGCCGCCAGAAGTGGGCGAGCTGCAGCTGATCGTTCTCGCGTCCGGTGCGCAGCCGGGCATCGGTCATCTCGAGCCGCTCGCCGTGCCACGGGGTCGCCAGCGGGCTGCCGGCCAGCTGATGGGCGCGGCTGTGGCGCTCCAGCATCCGCTTCGGCTTCACGTGGACGGGCAGATAGCCGGGTGTTCCCTCGGCATGGTCGGCGCCCCGGACCAGCACCGACGGGCTGCCCCAGCGGTGTCCGGCGTAGTCGATCGGCAATTGCGGGGCGATGATCAGCGGCACACCCGAGCCCACCGCGTCGCGGGTGGCGTCGCGGATGACCGCCAGGTCTTCACCGGCCAGCAGCCGCAGATCCAGCGCTCCGGTGACGCGGGCCAGCCGGTCGAGCATCTGGTCGATGAACTCCCGGCTGGCGAAACGCTCGGCCTGAAGCTCGCTGCTGATGCGCACCCCGGCCATACTGCCGCCCACCGGCGACGAGATCGAGGTATCGAAATGGTTCTGCACCTTCACCGGGCAACGGATCGCTGCGTAGGAATCGAGCAGAACCGGATCGTCCGGCAGGCTCACTTCACCCAGCCGCGATGCATGGCGACGATGCCGCCGGTCAGGTTCTTCCACTGGACGTCCCGCCAGCCCACCTCGGTCATCAACTCGGCCAGGCTGCGCTGGTCGGGCCAGGCCAGGATCGACTCCACCAGGTAGTCGTAGGCCGGTGCGTTCGACGAGACCACCCGGAAGCGGGGCATCACATGATGCATGTACCAGCGGTAGGCGATGCGGAACGGCGTCCAGGTGGGGGTGCTGAACTCGCAGACCAGGATGCGTCCGCCCGGCCTGGTGACCCGCAGCAGTTCGGCCAGCCCGGCCCGGGTGTCGTGCACATTGCGCAGGCCGTAGCTGATCGTCACCGCGTCGAAGCTGTCGTCGGCGAACGGCAGCGCCAGCGCGTCGCCGGCCACGAACCGCAGATCGGGGTAGCGGTGATGTCCTTCGGTGAGCATGCCGAGCGACAGATCGGTGGGGAACGCGATGGCACCGGCTCGGGCCAGCGGTTCGGACGAGGTGCCGGTGCCGGCAGCCAGATCGAGGATGCGCTCGCCCGGCTGGGGCGCGATTGCGGCCAGCACGGCCTTGCGCCAGAACCTGACCTGGCCGAAGGTCATCAGGTCGTTCATCAGGTCGTAACGGCGGGCAACGTCGTCGAACATGCCGGCGACATCGCCGGGCTGCTTATCGAGATCTGCGCGGTTTGGCACCCCACTACCTTGCCACAGCCCGCGCCGAAAGTAGCGCGCCGGCCGGTCGCCAATCGGTGCAATATCCGGCCGGGCTGCTATGCTGATGTCAATCCGCGTGGAGAATCGGGTGAAATTCCCGGGCTGACCCGCAACCGTCATTGGCCGCAAAAGCCAAGAGCCGGACCGATACGTGGAGAGTAAGAGAACCGTCTCGTCGCGGTAAAGCGAGACTGGGTCAGCCCTCGGGCTCCCCGGACAAGCAATGTCGCACAAGGCTCGGGAACCGAGAGGCATCACGATGCGTAGTCCCACTAGCTCCCTCCGTGCTAGCACGCGGCCTGTTTGTCGATCGCTCCCCTCCGCCTCCAGCACGAATCCACGGTCGCGCTGAGGAGGCTCTTGAGCAGGGCCCGGCACTCCAACGGATGGGTTTCCCTCCCAAACAACCCATCGTCACCTCGTTGCGAAGCGCCGGGTCCTGCCTTTTCTCTGCCTGGTTCGCCTGCTGCACGCGGCCGGGCCGTCCATGTCGATGACCTGAGGTGAAACCGGTTGGGTCCGAAGGCCACAATGGGAGCCATGGCCAAGCGCGAGACGGTCCTCAAGGTGACCGACCTGATGAAGAAATATGGCGATCATGTGATCGTCGACCGATTCAACCTGACTGTGTACTCGGGTGAGGCTGTGGCATTGACCGGACGCAACGGCTCCGGTAAGTCGACCGTCCTGCGCTGCATCATCGGCGCCGATCGTCCCAGTGAGGGGCGGGTCGAGGCATTCGGACGCAAGGTCAGCGAAACCGACCCGGCATTCCGCCGCGATGTCGCCACCATCGTGGACGACCTGGATTTCTTCCCCGACCTGTCGGTCGTCGAGCATCTTGATCTGCTCGCGCGTGCCCACGGACTGGCCGATCCCGACGCGCTGGTCGACGAGGTGCTCGATGAGGTGCAACTCGTCCCGCAGTCGGCTCAGTTGCCCGGCACGCTGTCCAGTGGCCAGCGGCGCAGGCTCGCCCTGGCGACCGCCCTGGTGCGTCCGCGCAAGCTGCTGGTGATGGACGAACCCGAGCAGCGCCTCGACGTCGAGGGCGTCGCCTGGCTGGGCGCTCGGCTGAAGCATGAGATGAGCAAGGGCCTGGCGATCGTGATGGCCAGCCATGAGCCGACGCTGGTGAACGCGCTGGGGGCGCGGATCGTGCGCCTCGGTGCAGCCGCCGAGGCCAGCGAATCGCAGGTCGAACCGGAGTACGAGTTGTGAGCCGCACCAGCAAACGCAATCGGCGTCAGTCGAAACCCAAGCCCCAGCAGGCCCCCCGCCCCGAACAGGCGCAGCCGGAGCCGGCCGCGCTCGAGCCCGTGCTCTACGAGCGCCAGACCGCGTTCGCCGACGTGGAGGACTTCGAGACCGGACTGGCCGACGAGAAGCAGCTTCAGCTGCTGATGAAGGACTGGCGCAAGGGCAGGGCCACCCGGACCATCTGGGACATGATCACCGACGGCTATGTGGTGATCTTCTCGCTGGTCGTCATCATGGCGATGATCGTCAGCGGCATCATGTCGGTTCAGCAATCGGCGGCCGGCTGCAGCACGTCCGGCTGCCTGACGGCGCGCGGTCTGCTGCCCTGGCTGGTTCTTTCGCTGGTGGTCGTCGTCGGTGTCAGCGTGTCACGGATCTTCGGGCCGGTCATCGCCTCGGCCGCCGAGGGTTTCTGGCTGCTGGACGCCCCGGTGCGGCGCAGCCGACTGCTCAACCGGCGGCTGTGGGCCGTGGTGATCGGAGCCTGCGCGATCGGTGTGGTGCTGGGTGGTGCGGTCACCATGGTGACCGGACTCAGCTGGACCGCGATCGGCACCTGGGCAGCGGCGATCGGCCTGGCCACCGCCGCGGTGGTCGCTCTGGCGGCCATCGAACAGGCCGCCGAGCGCACCACCGTGCTGGCCGTGCTGCAGGCAGTGATCTCCGTGCTCGCGATGGGCGTGCTGGTCGTCATGATCGCGGTGGCCTCCGATTGGATCAGCCTGCCGATCGATCCGGCGCACACCGAGGAGTTCGGCGTGGGCGTGCTGGCCGTCGCTGGCGTGGCTGCCATCGTCTGCTCGGTGATCGCCCGCCGCAACCTGCACAATGTCCGGCGGACCCGCCTGGTCTCGGGCGGTGACCTGCTGTCGGGCATGCAAGGCGCCATGTTCGCGCTCGACTTCGGGCTGATGCGCGACATCGTGGTGAACCGCCGCTGGCTGGCGAAAGGCCATGTTCATCCGTCGAAGGGACGCTCGTCCGGACGCGCGGCGCTGATCTGGCGTGAGGTCGAGCGGCTGCTGCGCAATCCTCGCGGCGTGGTCGTCCTGCTGGTCAGCGCGGTGGTGCCCTACGCGCTGCTGTCGCTGGGATTGGGGAACCTGACCCCGGCGGTTTCGGCGATCGTGCTGATGTTCGTGATGGTGCCATTCTTCGACTCGTTGCGGGTGCTGAGCCGCACCCGGGGCCTGGCGCGAGCCTTCCCGATGTCCACTTCCCAGCTGAACGGTTCGCTGACGGTGGTGCCGGCCGTTCTGGCGCTGCTGTGGGCGATCGCCGCCGGACCCGCATTCGTGCTGATCGGGCCGGACGCCCCGACCCCCGCAGGGCTCGGCAACGGCCTGATGAAGGGTCTGATCACGGCGGTGGCCGGGTACATCGCGGCGATGCGCTGGGTGACGGCCAAGTCGGCCGACTACTCGTCCCCGATGGTGGCCACCGGCTTCGGTGCGCTGCCGCCCGGGCTGATGTTCAACCTGGTGCGTGGCTTCGACGTCATCGCCCTGATCACCCTGCCGGTGCTGTTCGGCTGGAGCCCGATGATCTCGATCGTGATCGCGATCATCTGTTACATGGTGTTGCGCTCCGGCGGTATCAATACCCAGGACCTGATGGAGCAGAACGAGGAGGCGCAGCGCCAGCTGGCCGCCGCCAAGAAGGGCGGCGGTGTCTCCGGGCAGCGGGAGAAGATCACCTACACCCGCAGCAAGCGCTGACCCGCGACCGGTATCGATGGATCGCCCCGGGGCGCCCGGGGTGATCTGCGGGCAGGCCTCAGCGGGGCACCAGGATGAGCCAGCCTCAGCGGGGCACCAGGAATGAGCCAGCCTCAGCGGGGCACCAGGGAATCGTTGATCGCCTGCGCGATCGCCGCCAGTTCGGCGTCCGAGGCCGGTTGGCCGAGCACGGCGTTCCAGACCGGGATCAGCTCGCTCTGGTACTGGTGTCCCTGACCTGCCTGCGGTGTCAGGGCGTCCGGCATGTCGAGGGTGATCTGCCAGAACGTCACCCACGGCATCCAGGTCATCGTGGCGCCCGACTGGTTGCTGGTCTGTTCCCGCATCCAGTCCGGCTCGCGCCACAGCAGATCCGCCGACCACCAGACCACCGGATCCGACGCATTCTGCAGGTACACGACCCGGGGATGCTGCTGCCATGGTTCGTACAGGCCGCCGAAATGGTCGTGCTCCAACTCGGCCACGTTGGTGGCGAATCGGATACTGCGCCCGTTGTCGATCACCGGGGCGACCTCCGGGGAGCCGATCCGGCGGGCCGCGGTCAGCTGTGCCCACAGCGGAGTGAAGCGCGGAGTGCCCGCCCAGACCGCGCCGTAGGCCTCGTCCAGCAGTTCGCCGGGCGAGTCGAAGGCGGCCTGGCTGCCGAAGGCGCCCATCGATTCCCCGCTGACCAGCAGCTTCGGACGATGATCGGCCGGCAGTTGCAGCCAGCGCTGGTAGATGGCCTGCCACAGGTCCCGGCCGGCCTCTGCGGCGCTGCTGCGGTCGATGACGTAGGCCACGCCGCTGGGCAGGAACGAATACTGCATGCTGGCCGAGGCGACATCGCCACGGGTCAGGTACTCGACCGACGCCAGCGTGTACTCCTCGGTCCAGCCGTTGCTGACGGCGGTCGCGACCATGAGATAGGAACGCTGCCACGCGTTGGTGCGGTCGAGTTCGGCGACCACGGCCTGGGCGGTCGCCTCGATATCGCGTCCCGCACTCAGCCCCGCGTATGCCCGGATCGGTTCCATGGCCGGCTCGCCGGTGACGCGGGCGATGTCCGCCGCGCGAGGGCCGTCGGCGACCACGGCCCGGCCTTGGCGTCCCAGGGACTCCCAGGATTCGTTCGAGGCTGCACTGCCCGAACGCTCCGGTTCGACCGGGGGCTGGCGCCCGGACCCGGTGACGCCGTTGCTGGCCGCGGCAGCCTTGGTGATCTCGTCCAGCAGCGGCAAGATGACAGCGCCGCGGGCGAGCAGAACCACGATCAGGGTGACGGTGCTGACCGTGGTGATCAGAGCCAGCCAGCCGGGCAGCACGAGGCGCAGGCGATGCCCGATCAGGTGAGCGATCCACAGCGTGGTGCGGCCGGCGCCCAGCAGCAGCGCGAAGATGACGATGCCCAGCAACAGCCCGAGCGACTGTCCTCGCCAGCCGGCCGAGGAGACTCCGACGCTGGTAGCCAGCCCCTGCTGGCGTTGCACATTGGCCCACCATGAGACGGCGGTGAGCACCACCAGCGCACCGAACCAGCCGCGACGCAACCACCGCTTCCAACCGGGGCTGATGCTGACGGTGAGCTTGGACGCCCGGCTGAGCGCCACCCAGCCGGCTTGGACGAGCGTGCCGACCGCGTAGCCCACGATCGCCGACAATCCGACGGTGATACCGGTGGCCCACCAGTTGCGGGGCAGCAGGCTGGGCGACAGCGCCACCCAGCTCATGGCCAACGCCAGGGTGGCTCCGGTGCCGGTGAGCGTCCAGACTGCGGGCCCGTCGCTGGGACGGCGCGTTCGGGTCGCTGGCACGGCACCAAGCGTAGGACGCTCAGCTGGAGGCGATCACAGTGTTTCGCGCAGGGCGGCTTTCATCGGCGAGAACTTGGCGTCGGTCTCGACCAGTTCGGCGTGCGGGTCGGACGCGGCCATGATCCCTCCGCCTGCGTACAACCGCATCCGGGTGGCGTCGGTGGCGTCGATCTGACCGCAGCGCAGCGCGACCGCCCACTCGCCGTCGCCCTGGGCGTCCATCCAGCCCACGGGCCCGGCGAACCGTCCACGGTCCAACTGCTCGTAGTGGGCGATCAGCTGCCGGGCCACATCGGTCGGTGCGCCGCAGACCGCGGCCGACGGATGGGCGGCGTCGGCCAGCGCCAGCGTGCTCAGCCCGGGCTCCGAGATGCCGCAGATGTCGGTGGCCAGATGCAGCACATTCGGCAGCGTCAGCACATAGGGTGCCTCGGGCACATGCATGGCCAGCAGATGCCCGCGCAGGGACTCGATCACCGAGTTCACCGCGAAGCGGTGTTCCTCCAGGTCCTTGGCGGACGAGACCAGCTGGGCGGCCCGCTGGGCATCGTCCACTCCCTCGACCCGGGGAACGGTGCCGGCCAGCACCCGCGAGGTGGTCAGGCCGCGTTCACGGCGCACCAGCATCTCGGGGGTCGACCCGACCAGCCCGTCGATCAGGTAATTCCAGCAGGAGCCGTAGCTGGCCAGCAGCTGGCGCAGCGGCCAGCGGGGGTCTATCGGGTCGTCGGTGCGCGCCTCGATGTCGCGGGCCAGCACGACCTTGCTCGCCTGGCCGGCGCGGATGCGCAGGGTCATGTCGCGGACCACGCCCATCCACTCGCTCTCGGTGATGCTTCCGGAGCTGAACCGCAACCCGGTGGGTGGGCTGGGTTTCGAGTGGCGGGGCGGCAACTCGGGGCTCACCCGGTCGTATCCGATCTGGGTCAGCCAGGAGTGGCCCCGGTGCCGGCCGATGATGATCTCCGGGACGATCAGCACCGAGGAGTACTCGGTGTGGCCAGGATCGAAACAGAAGGTGCCGTAGGTCAGGGGACCGGTGCCGAAGCGCCCCGGCATCTCCGACTCGTTCTCGATCTCGGACACCATCTGGCGCCACCAGGCGTCCGCCTCGGTCATCGACGTGCTTTCGTGGCGCGCGACTTCGCCCAGGGCGACGAAGCCGTCGGAGCCCCGCAGGAAGCAGGCGTCTTCGGCGCAGAGGAAGTCGGTGAGCGGGCCAGGGTCGTCGATCCAGATAGTGGAGGCATGCAGACGAGATGACCCCGGGTTGATGATCACCTGCACGACAGTACCTGATGACAGGGACCGGGCCCGGAGGGCGCGACCTCGTTAGGGCTGGGCGATGCCCGCGGGCTAGACTTCCCCGAGTGGATCACAGGTCGAGGAGGTGTGTTATGCCGGAAGCTTCCCGTGCCTCGAGTATCGCTGGGCCACGAGCGTCGGCGATGACGTTTGCCGATCCACAAGCCACCCAGGACGCCGATGTGGTCGTGGTCGGCGCAGGACCCGGCGGTTCATCGGCGGCGACGTTCCTGGCCCGTCAGGGTCTCGATGTTCTGCTCTTGGAGAAATCCGAGTTCCCCCGTGAGAAGGTGTGCGGCGACGGGCTGACCCCGCGCACCGTGCGGATGCTGGGCAGGCTGGGCATCGACACCAGCCCGTCGTCGGGATGGGTTCGCAACAAGGGGCTGCGCATCCACGGCGGACGAACCGAGCCGTTCACGATGGCCTGGCCCGAGCTGACGGCATTTCCTGATTTCGGCCTGGTCTGTCCGCGTTCGGTCTTCGACGACCTGCTGGCCGGCACGGCCGTGCAGGCCGGTGCGCGGCTGCACACCGGCGTGCGGGTGAGCGCCCCGATCGTCGACGACCGCAGCGGCCGCGTGGTCGGCGTCACCGATGCGCGCGGCCGCGAGTACCGGGCGCCCATCGTGGTCGCCTGCGACGGTGTCTCGTCCAGGCTGGCCGAGGCGACCGGGCGCACCAGGCTGGCCAAGCGGCCGCTCGGAGTGGCGGTACGCAGCTACTACACCAGCCCGAAATCCGACATGGAGTGGATCGAGAGCTACCTCGAACTGTGGGACGGCAAGCCCGGCGAGTCGAACCTGCTGCCGGGCTACGGCTGGGTCTTCGGCTTGGGTGACGGCTCGGCCAACGTGGGGCTGGGCATGCTCGATTCGAGCAAGGCCTTCGGCAAGACCGACTACCGCCAGCTGATGCGCACCTGGCTCGACAACACTCCCGAGGAGTGGGGTTTCCGCGAAGCCAACCGACTCGAACCGATCCGCGGCGCCGCGCTGCCGATGGCGATCAACCGGGCCCCGCTGTACCGCGACGGCCTGATGCTGGTCGGCGACTCCGCCGGCATGGTCAATCCGTTCAACGGCGAGGGCATCTCGTATGCGATGGAGTCGGCCGAGATGGCCGCCCGTGCCATCGTGGACGCCCGGGCACGCGGCTTCGGCAGCCCGGGCGCCGAACTGGCCTTCCAGTCCTACCCGAACCAGGTGAAGCAGGCCTGGGGAGGCTACTACCGGCTCGGCACGGTCTTCGTCCAGTTGATCGGGCGTCCCGAGATCATGCACCTGTGCGTCACGTATGGACTCCCGCGTAAGCACCTGATGTACCTGGTGCATAAACTGTTGGCGCACCTCACCGATGAGCCACCGGCTGATTTAAGTGATCGTCTCATTGCATTAATGTCCAGGGTGGCGCCTTCGACATGACGATCACGACGTGATAGGACAGAATGGTCCTTGATCGCCACCCATTGTTGATCGCGAAAAAGTAGAGAAGGGCGGAGCAGACATGAACCCCTATATTCCCATTGCCGGGATGGTGGTTCTGGCTACGGTATTCGTGCTGGCAGCGATCCCGCTGAGCACGGTAATCGGGCCCGCGCGATACAACCGCACCAAGTACGACTCCTTCGAGTGTGGGCTTCAGGCGACGCCTCAGCCCACAAATGGCGGTCGCTTCTCGGTGAAGTATTACGTAACAGCAATGTTGTTTATTATGTTCGACATCGAGATCGTATTCCTTTACCCCTGGGCGGTGGCCTTCGGTGCGCTGGACACGCTCGCCGTCGCCGCCATGATCTTGTTCATCGTCACCGTCGTCGTTGCCTACTACTACGACCTGCGTCGTGGTGGCCTGGACTGGGACTGAATCGGAAGGGGAGTACTCATGGGTATCGAAGACCACGTACCTTCGGGTGTCCTGCTGACCACCGTCGAAGCGATCGCAGGCTGGACGCGCAAGGCGTCGTTCTGGCCACTCACGATGGGCCTGGCCTGCTGCGCCATCGAAATGATGCAATACGGCGGCCCGCGTCACGATGCCGGACGATGGGGTCAAGAGGTCTTCCGCGCCTCACCCCGCCAGGCGGATCTGATGATCGTCTCCGGACGCGTCAGCCAGAAGATGGCGCCGGTCGTCCGCCAGCTGTGGGACCAGATGCCCAACCCGAAGTGGTGCATCTCGATGGGCGTGTGCGCGAGCACCGGCGGCATGTTCAACAACTACGCGATCATTCAGGGCGTCGATCACATCGTCCCGGTCGACATGTACGTGCCGGGTTGTCCGCCGCGTCCCGACATGTTGATCGATGCAGTCTTCAAGCTGCGTGAGAAAGAACTGCAGTGGGGCCCGATCGGTGCCGATCGCGACAAGGCGATCTCCGAGAAGGAGGCTGCTGCTCTCGAGGCTCCGGCGCTGCTTGAGCAGAAGGGGCTCATGCGATGAGCGAGAAGAACTCCGAAGGCAGGGATCCGAAGGTGGTCGGTACGGCAGACAACCCGGTCGCCGGTCCCGAAGAAGTGACCAAGGGCGAACTGATCGCCGAGGGAACCGGCTCGGCCAGCGAATTGGCGAGCGGGCCGCACGCGCATCTGGACCGGGTGCTGGTGCCCCAGGCCCCGACCGAAGGTCCCGTGGTCACGGTCCGCAAGGGCATGTGGGGTCCCGGCCACGGATCCGGCGACACCAGCGGCTTCTCGGGCATGACCCGCATCATCGAGATGCCGGGCACCGCCACCCCGCCGTTCGGCGGCTGGTTCGATGATGTCGCCGACCGGGTGGCCGAGCTGGTGCCGCACTTCGCGTCCCGGGTGATGATCTGGCGCGGCGAGATCACCTTCGTCGTGCTGCGGGAGAAGCTGCTCGAGGTGGTCAAGGCGTTGCGCGATGATCCCGCGCTGCGTTTCGAGGTCTGCATGAGCGTTTCCGGTGTGCACTACCCGGAGATGACCGGCAGCGAGTTGCACGCGGTCTACGACCTCCTCAGCTACACCCACAACCGCCGCATCAGGCTGGAGGTCACCTGCCCCGATGGTGACGCTCATATTCCCAGCGTCGTCCCGGTGTACCCGATGGCGAACTTTCACGAGCGCGAGACCTGGGACATGTTCGGCATCATCTTCGACGGCCATCCGGCGCTGACCCGTATCCTGATGCCCGACGACTGGGTCGGTCATCCGCAACGCAAGGACTACCCCTTGGGCGGCATTCCGGTCGAGTACAAGGGAGCGGTCGTGCCGCCCCCGGACGAGCGCAGGAGCTACCAGGCATGAGCGAACAGACGAAGCGGAGTGCGGGCGTTCCCGGCTCGGAGGACGTTTTCGCGGTACCGGGCGAGCCGATCGCCGATCAGGCCTACTTGTCCTCGGGTGCCGACTGGGACCAGATCATCGAATCCCAGCGCGAACGCGCCGACGAGATCATCGTGGTCAATCTCGGCCCGCAGCACCCCTCGACCCACGGCGTGATGCGTCTGGTGCTCGAGATGGACGGCGAGAACGTGATGAGCTGTCGTCCGGGCATCGGATTCTTGCATACCGGCATCGAGAAGAACTCCGAGTACCGCACCTGGACGCAGGGCTCGACCTTCTTCACCCGGATGAACTACGTAGGCGGCATTCATAATGAGGCCGCCTATTCGTTGGCCGTGGACAAGCTGCTCGACATCACCGATGACATCCCGCGGCGCGGCAACCAGCTGCGGGTGCTCGCGATGGAGACCAACCGCATCGCCTCGCACCTGACCGCGGTGGGCGCCAACTGCCTCGAACTGGGCGCCACCTCACCTCAGGAGGTCGGCCTGCGCGAGCGGGAACGCATCCTCGAGTTCACCGAGGCGCTGACCGGTCTGCGCATGAACAACGCCTACATTCGGCCGGGCGGCGTCCAGAACGACATGCCGGACGACGGCATCGACCTGCTGGACGAGTTGATCAAGCAGCTGAGGATCAACGTCCCCGAGATCGCGCTGTTCATGCTCGACAACCCGATCTTCAAGGCCCGCACTCAGCACATCGGCGTGCTGGATCTGAGCACCTGCATGATGCTCGGCATGACCGGCCCGGTGCTGCGGTCGACCGGCTACCCCTGGGATCTGCGCAAGACCCAGCCGTATCTGGGCTACGACCACTACGACTTCGATGTCTGCACCGAGACCAGCTGCGATGCCTATGGACGCTTCAAGATCCGCTGCGACGAGATGATGCAGTCGCTGCGCATCCTCGAGCAGGTGCGCGACGAGCTGGTCGAAAGCCAGGGCGAGCCCTTCCGGGTACAGGATCCCGACCTCGAATGGCCGAGCGATCTGACGGTGGGCGCCGATGGCCAGGGCAACTCGAACGAGCACATCAAGCACATCATGGGTGAGTCCATGGAAGCGCTGATCCACCACTTCAAGAAGGTGACCGAAGGCTTCAAGGTGCCGGCGGGCCAGGTCTACGTGGCCATCGAAGGCCCCGCCGGTGAGCTGGGCGCTCATCTGGTCTCCGACGGAGGTACCCGGCCGTACCGGGCACATATGCGCGACCCAGGCTTCAACCACGTTCAAGCCCTGCCGATCATGTCCGAAGGTGCGATGCTGTCCGACCTGCTGATGGCGCTGGCCAGCATCGACCCGGTCATGGGAGGCGTCGACCGATGACGGATATCTTGCTGACAAGGAGTGAGACTCGATGAGCGGGCATGAGTTCGTCGCGGCATTCGACGATGCCTCCGGTATTGACGTGCATGACGACCGCACCAATATCGGCGAAGACACGATCGCGGAGTTGCGCCAGATCATGGCGCGCTATCCCGAACCGCGCTCGGCGCTGCTGCCGATGCTGCATCTGGTGCAGTCCGTCGACGGACGTGTCACCGATGCCGGCGTGCAGATCTGCGCCGACCTGCTGGGCATCTCCACCGCCCAGGTCAACGGCGTGGCCACCTTCTACACCATGTACAAGCGGCGTCCTGCCGGCCATCACCACATCGGGGTGTGCACCACGACGGTCTGCGCGGTCATGGGCGGCGACATCCTGCTGGATCAGATGAAGGAACGGCTGGGCATCGACGAGGGCGAGACCACCGAGGACGGCATGTTCAGCCTGGAGCGCCTCGAGTGCAACGCGGCCTGCGACTTCGCCCCGGTGATGATGGTCAACTGGGAGTTCATGGATTCCATGACCCCCGAGAAGGCCGCCGCCCTGATCGACAACCTGGAGGCCGGACGCGAGGTCCGCTCCACCCGCGGAGCGCACATCACCAGCTGGGCCGAGGCCGAACGCGTGCTCGCGGGATTCCCGGACGGGCTGGCCGACGAAGGTCCCACCGCGGGCCCGGCGTCGCTGGCAGGTCTGAACATCGCCCGCGAGAAGGGCTGGGTTTCGCCGGTTCCTCCCACTTCTGCTGCTCTCGATGGAGGTGCGTCCGAGTGAGCGTTGACGTCCTGACCCCGACTCTGACCGATAACTGGGATCAGCCCGAGGCATGGAAGATCGCCAACTACGTCGCCCAGGGCGGCTACCAGGCCGCGCGCAAGGCGGTCGGCATGGATCCGGATGCGATCATCACCTTGGTCAAGGATTCCGGACTGCGCGGTCGTGGCGGCGCCGGCTTCCCGACCGGCGTGAAGTGGAGCTTCATCCCGCAGACCAACCCGAAGCCCAAGTACCTGGTCATCAACTGCGATGAGTCCGAGCCGGGCACCTGCAAAGACATGCCGATGCTAATGGCGACCCCGCACACGCTGGTCGAGGGCGTCATCATCAGCTCCTATGCGGTGCGCGCCCATCACGCCTTCATCTACGTGCGCGGTGAGGTGCTGCATGTGATCCGCCGGCTGCAGCAGGCCGTCGCGGACGCCTACCAGGCCGGCTACCTGGGCAAGGGCATCTTCGGCACCGAGTACGACCTCGACATCGTCGTCCATGCCGGTGCTGGCGCCTACATCTGTGGTGAGGAAACCGCGCTGCTCGATTCCCTCGAGGGACGCCGGGGCCAGCCCAGGCTTCGCCCGCCGTTCCCGGCGGTCGCCGGCCTGTACGCATCGCCGACCGTGGTCAACAACGCCGAGTCCATCGCCTCGGTGCCGGCCATCGTGGCCCGTGGGGCCGACTGGTACAAGCTGATGGGCACCGAGAAGTCGGCGGGTTCGACGATCTACTCGGTCTCGGGTCATGTCAAGCGCCCCGGACAGTACGAGGCGCCGCTGGGCACCACCTACCGGACGCTGCTCGACCTGGCCGGCGGCATCCGCGACGGTCACCAGCTGAAGTTCTTCACACCGGGTGGCTCGTCCACCCCGATCCTGACCCCCGACCAACTTGACGTGCACCTCGACTACGAGGGCGTCGCGGCGGCCGGCTCGATCCTGGGCACCAAGGCGCTGCAGACCTTCGACGAGACGGTCTCGGTGGTACGCACGACATTGCGGTGGACCGAGTTCTACAAGCACGAGTCCTGCGGCAAGTGCACGCCATGTCGAGAGGGCAGCTGGTGGCTGGTGCAGACCCTGCACAATCTCGAGCAGGGCAAGGGCCACGAGGGCGACATCGAGAAGATCCTCGACCTGTGCGACAACGTCACGATGAAGAGCTTCTGTACCCTGGCCGACGGCTTCGTGGCCAACATCACCAGCTCCATCAAGTATTTCCGGGACGAGTTCGAGGCCGGATACCACACCCCGGCCTGGGAACTGTTCCCCTACGAGAAGAGTGTCTACTTCCCGTACGAACGCGAGAGGATCGCTGTCAGTGAGGGGGCAGACCAGTGAGCACCGACGTCAAGAAGCCTGACGGCGAGGTGGCCAAGGCCGACCTGGTGACCGCCACCATCGACGGCATCCAGGTCAGCGTGCCGAAGGGCACCCTGGTCATCCGGGCTGCCGAGCGGCTAGGCATCGACATCCCGCGGTTCTGCGATCACGAACTGCTCGATCCGGTCGCCGCCTGCCGGCAGTGCCTGGTCGAGGTGCCCGACGGAGGCAATGGGCGTCCGATGAAGCCGCAGCCTGCCTGTGCGCTGACCGTGATGCCGAACATGGTCGTCGAGACCGCCGCCACCAACGAGAAGGTCGCCAAACACCAGCAGGGCATGCTGGAGTTCCTGCTGATCAACCACCCGCTGGACTGCCCGATCTGCGACAAGGGCGGCGAATGCCCCCTGCAGAACCAGACGATGAGTCATGGTCCGGGCGAATCGCGGTTCGAGGGCCTCAAGCGCACCTACCCGAAGCCGGTGAACATCTCGGCGCAGATCCTCATCGACCGGGAGCGCTGCGTGCTGTGCCAGCGCTGCACGCGCTTCGGTGAACAGATCAGCGGCGACGACTTCATCTCGCTGTCGGAGCGGGGCGCGCTGAGCCAGATCAACATCTACGCGAGTCATCCCTACGAGAGCTACTTCTCGGGCAATATCGTCCAGATCTGCCCGGTCGGTGCCCTGACCAGCGTCGACTACCGCTTCCAGGCTCGCCCGTTCGACCTGGTCAGCACCACGACGACGTGTGAGCACTGCGCCAGCGGCTGCCAGTTGCGCACCGATCATCGGCACTTCCAGGTGAAGCGGCGACTGGCCGGCGACGATCCCGAAGTCAACGAGCAGTGGAACTGCGACAAGGGCCGTTTCGGCTTCTACTACGGACGACAGGCCGACCGGCTGAGCTATCCGCTGGTACGCCGCGACGGTGAACTGGTACCCGCCAGCTGGCCGGAGGCCATCGACGCGGCAGTCGCCGGCCTGAAAGCCGCCGGAGCCTCGTCCGGTGTGCTCACCGGCGGCCGGTTGACCTTGGAGAACGCATTCGCCTATTCGAAGTTCGCACGCGCGGTACTCGGCACCAACTCGATCGACTTCCGGACGCGCCCCTACGGCGCCGATGAGGCCGGCTTCCTGGCCGCCGAGGTCACCAGCCGCGAGATCGACGTCACCTTCACCGACCTGGAGAACGCTGCCAAGGTCGTGCTGGTCGGCTTCGAGCCGGAGGAGGAATCCTCGGCGGTCTTCCTGCGGCTGCGCAAGGGCAACCGCAAGAACGGCACGCGGATCCTCGCGGTCGCGCCATTCCTGACCAACGGATCACGGAAGCTGGGTGCCGTTCTGGTTCCCACGGCGCCCGGCGACGAAGTGCAGGCACTCGACTCGATCGCTGCCGAACTCGACGAGGGCACCATCGTGCTGGTGGGGGAGCGGGCGGGACTGGTTCCCGGGCTGCTGCCGAAGGTCCGCGAGTACGCCGCCAAGGGCCTGCGCTGGGCGTGGATTCCGCGCCGGGCCGGCGAATTGGCCGCACTGGAAGCCGGTTGCCTGCCGCAGCTGCTGCCGGGTGGACGCCCCGCCTCCGATGCGTCGGCGCGCGTCGACCTGCAGGCTGCCTGGGGTATCGACCATCTGCCCGATACCGCTGGCCTGGACGCCGAGCAGATGCTCGCGGCGGCTGCCGCGGGTTCGCTGAAGGCCCTGGTGACCGCGGCTGTCGATCTGGCCGACATGGCCGATCCCGAAGCCGCCTACGCCGCCTTGGCAAGCGATGATGTCTTCGTCGTCAGCCTCGAACAGCGGCGCAGCGCGGTGACCGAGGTGGCCGACGTGGTCTTCCCGGTCGCGCTGCTCGAAGAACAGCTCGGCACCTTCATCAACTGGGAGCACCGGCTTCGTCCGGTGAACATCATCAACACCGACGCGCCATCGGTGATGACCGACGTACGGGTGCTGGCGGCACTTGCCGATGCGCTCGGATCCGACCTGGGCATGCGCACGCCGCCGCAGGCGCAGGCCGCCTACTACGAGATCACCGACTGGGAGGGCGCCAAGCCCGGCTTCACCGCCGCGGCCGGCGCACCGGCCCAGGCCGGCGGCGAGGGCCTGAAGCTGGCCAGCTGGCATCAGGCGATCGATGACTCCCGCTGCCTCGACGGTGCCGAAACCCTGCGGCTCACCGCCCCGGCCCCGCTGGCACGGATCTCGCCGGCCACCGCGGCCGCGCTGGGAGTGCGCGACGGCGAGCCGGTGATGATCGGCACCGACAGCGGCGAGGTCGTGCTACCGGCGGCGGTCACCGCCTCGATGGTGGACGACGTGGTCTGGGCGCCGACCAACTCGGGCGTCGAATTGTTCCGTACGCTGCATGCCCGCCCGGGTGACCGGGTCCGGCTGGCGGTAGTCAAGACCGCAGGAGGTGCGGCATGACCAGCATGGAAACGGTCTTCCTCAACGATCCTTGGTGGCTCATCCTGATCAAGGTGGTGGGCGTCTTCGTCCTGCTGCTGACCTGGACCATCTTCAACGTGTGGTTCGAGCGCCGGGTACTCGGCAAGATGCAGAACCGCAAGGGCCCGATCATGAACGGCCCCCTCGGCCTGGGCCAGGCGCTCGGCGACGGCGTGAAGCTGCTCTTCAAGGAGGACTTCCGCCCGGCCCGCACCGACGCGCTGGTGTTCAACATCGCACCGATGCTGACCGCGGTCGCCGCATTCGCCTCCTGGTCGGTCATCCCGCTGGGCGGCCCGGTGCGGATGTTCGGGATCGAGACCCGGCTGCAGCTGACCGATCTGCCGGTGGCAGCCCTGCTGGTCATGGCCATCGCCGGCGTCGGCTTCTACGGCTTCGTGCTGGCCGGCTGGTCGTCCAACGGCACCTATTCGCTGCTCGGCTCGATGCGCGCCACCGCGCAGGTGATCAGCTACGAGATCGCCATGGGTCTGTCCCTGGTCGCGGTCTTCATGTACGCGGGGACGATGTCGACCAGCCAGATCGTCGCGGCTCAGGCTGAGCCGATCAATCTGTTCGGCGCCACGATCGCGTTGCCGAGTTGGTACGGCCTGCTGCTGTTGCCCAGTTTCGTCATCTACTACGTCTCGATGTTCGGCGAGACCAACCGTCAGCCGTTCGACATGCCCGAATGCGAATCGGAACTGGTTTCGGGACACATCACCGACTACTCCGGCTTCCGTTACGCGCTCTACTTCCTCGCCGAGTACATCAACGTCGCGACCGTCTCGGCGGTGTCGGTGACGCTGTTCCTCGGCGGTTTCCACGCACCGTGGCCGTTGAACGGCACCTTCTTGGATCAGGGCTGGTGGACGCTGCTGTGGTTCGTCCTCAAGGTGCAGATCATGATCTTCACCGTCGCGTGGGTGCGGGCAGCGGTTCCTCGCGTGCGCTACGACCAGATGATGAAGCTCGGCTGGAAGGTGCTGATTCCGGCGAACCTGGCGTGGATCGTGCTGCTCGCCCTGGTGCGCGGCGCATCGGTGCACGGCTGGTGGGCCGACCCGATCTTCATCGGCATCCTGATCGTCTTCCTGGCGGCGGTGGTGGCGGCGATCTGGTTCAGCGGTCCCGAACCGCAACCCGAAGCCGAGCCGATCGACCTGGACGCCGAGTTCGACGCCTTCGCCGGGGGCTATCCGGTACCGCCGATGCCCGGCCAGAAGCTGATCACCGCGGTGGTGGCAGAAGGTACCGCCGAGCCGGCAGGGGCGGCGGCCTCGTCGTCCGCCCGGCGCGCGGCGACATCGAATGGAGCTGAACTGTAATGGGCGCCTGGTCAGGATTCGGCATCACCTTCAGGACGATGTTCCGCAAGACCTTCACGCAGGGTTACCCGCAAAAAGGTGAGGAGAAGATCACCGCTCCGCGCTACCACGGCCGTCACCAGCTGAACCGCTGGCCCGACGGACTGGAGAAGTGCGTGGGTTGTGAGCTGTGTGCCTGGGCATGCCCGGCCGATGCCATCTACGTCGAAGGCGCCGACAACACCGAGGAGGAGCGCTACTCGCCCGGTGAGCGCTACGGCAAGGTGTACCAGATCAACTATCTGCGCTGCATCCTGTGCGGCTACTGCATCGAGGCCTGCCCGACGCGCGCGCTCACCATGACCAATGATTTCAAGTTCTCGAACCGGACTCGCGAGCTGATGATCTACGAGAAGGATCAGTTGCTGGCGCCTCTGCTGCCTGGCATGGAGGAGCCACCACACCCGCGCAGGCTCGGCGCTGACGAAAAGGACTACTTCCTGGGGCTTCCGCCCACCGGCCAGCCCGACACCCGGACCGGCCAGCCCGCAGCCAAGGAGGCTGAGAAGTGATTCCGCTCATAACCGGGCAGGTGGTGGCGTTCTGGATCTTCGCGCCCCTGTCCATCGCTGGGGCCCTGGGCATGGTGATCGCCCGCAAGCCCGTGCACTCGGCGATCAGCCTGGCAGGCATGATGGTGGCGCTGGGCTGCCTGTACGCCTCGCTGGACGCGCCCTTCCTGTTCGTCGCGCAGATCATCGTCTACACCGGCGCCATCATGATGCTCTTCTTGTTCACCATGATGATCGTCGGCGTCGACACGACCGACTCCCTGATCGAGACGCTGCGCGGCCAGCGGGTCGCCGCAGCGATCTTCGTCTTCGCTTTCGCGGCGTTCATCATCGTGGTGGCCGGCAACGGCATCGTCACCGGTGCCGGTGGCCTGGAGACGGCGAATGCCGGGGGCAACGTCGAAGGCATCGCGAAGATCATCTTCGGCACCTACGTCTTCGCCTTCGAGCTGACCGCCGCCCTGCTGATGGTCGCCGCGCTGGCGGCCATCGTCCTGGCACACGGTGAGTCGCTGCGCAAGCGTGAGACCCAGGCCGAACGGGCCCGCCGCAAGACTCTGGAGTTCGCCGAGACCGGGAAGGATCCTGGTCCGCTGCCCGGCCCCGGTGTCTACGCCCGGCACAACTCGATCGAGTACCCGGCGTTGCTGCCGGACGGGTCGATCGCCGAGAAGTCGGTCTCGCCGACGCTGGCCATCCGCGGAGTCGCGGTCGTCGAGAACGACGGTCTGCGTGCCGCGCATCGAGCAGCGATCACCGAGTTCGTCGAGGTTCAAGACGAGAACACCGGCAGCGATGAGGCGCCGAAGGTCGCCGAAGAGCTCGCCGATCCGGGTTCTGTGGAGCGCACCGCCATCGAGACGACCGATGGCGATCCTGACACCCCCAAGGAGCAGTGATGAGCCCGAACGCCTACGTTGTGCTGTCGGCGATCCTCTTCTCGATCGGGCTGCTCGGCTTCCTGATCCGCCGCAATGTCCTGATCGCTTTCATGTCGGTGGAGTTGATGCTGAACTCCGCCAACCTCGCGATGGTTGCTTTCAGCTATGCCAACGGCACTCTGCTGGGCCAGGTCGGCGCCTTCTTCGTGATGGTCGTCGCCGCCTGTGAAGTCGTAATCGGATTGGCCATCATCATGATCATCTTTAAGACCCGCCGCTCGGCCTCGGTCGACGACCAGAACCAGCTGAAGCACTGAGGGGGCTGTGGTGAGTCTGTTGGAAATCGTCATCCCGGTGGAAGCCACTGGGCTGTTCTCCTACGCCTGGCTGATGATCGCGATACCCCTGGTGGTGTCGGCGATCCTGCTGCTCGGCGGCAAAGCCACCGACGCCTGGGGCCATTGGCTCGGGGTACTCGGCGCGTTGGGTTCGTTCGTCGTCACGGCGGTGCTGTGGATCCAGATGCTCGGTGCACCGGTCGACCAGCGGGCGGTGCACGTGCCGATGTTCGACTGGATCAGCGTCGGCAGCCTGGATCTGAAGGCCGCCCTGCTGGTCGACCAGCTGTCGATTCTCTTCGCGCTGCTGGTGACCGGGGTCGGATCGCTGATCTTCATCTACTCGGTCGGCTACATGGCCCACGACCCGAACCGCCGTCGCTTCTTCGCATTCCTGAACCTGTTCATCGTGGCGATGCTGACGTTGGTGCTGGCCGACAACTACGCGCTGCTGTTCGTCGGCTGGGAGGGTGTCGGCCTGGCGTCCTACCTGCTGATCGGTTTCTGGCAGGAGCGGCATTCCGCGGCACTGGCAGCCAAGAAGGCCTTCGTGGTCAACCGCATCGGTGACCTCGGGCTGCTGCTCGCGATGTTCACCATGGTCGCGCTGTTCGGCTCGGTGAATTTCACCGAGGTCAACCAGGCGGCCAGCTCCGCCGGCTCCGGCTGGCTGACTGCGCTGGGTCTGTTCCTGCTGCTGGCCGCCTGTGGCAAGTCGGCCCAGGTGCCGTTGCAGTCCTGGCTGTTGGACGCGATGGAGGGTCCCACCCCGGTGTCGGCGCTCATCCACGCCGCGACCATGGTCACCGCCGGCGTCTACCTGGTGGTGCGCAGCCACTCGATCTATGAGCTGACCGCCGCCGCCTCGCTGGCGGTCTGCATCGTCGGTGTGGTCACGCTGCTGGCCGGCGCCTGGATCGGGTCCACCAAGGACGACATCAAGAAGGTGCTCGCCGGTTCGACCATGAGCCAGATCGGCTACATGATGCTGGCCGCGGGCATCGGCCCGGCCGGCGGCGCATTCGCGATCTTCCATCTGTTCACCCACGGCTTCTTCAAGGCCAACATGTTCTTGGGTGCCGGTTCGGTGATGCATGCCATGAACGACGACACCGACATGCGGCACTTCGGTGCGTTGCGCAAGGTGATGCCGTGGACGTTCATCACCTTCGCGATCGGCTACCTGGCCATCATCGGCATCCCGCCGTTCGCGGGCTTCTACTCCAAGGACCACATCGTGGTCGCGGCCTGGGAACGTGGCTGGTACTTCGGTGTGCTGGCGATCGTGGGTGCCGGTATCACGGCCTTCTACATGACCCGGCTGATGATGATGACCTTCTTCGGGACGAAGCGGTGGGCCGACGGCGTTCACCCGCACGAGTCGCCGAAGATCATGGTCGGCCCGCTGGTGGTGCTGTCGATCGGCGCCGCGGTGCTCGGCATGATTCTCAACAATTCGATCCAGCATTGGCTGGCTCCACCGACCGGCGGTCATCCGCATGACGCCGCGCTGTGGGAGATCCCGTGGCAGGGCTGGGTGACGCTGCTGGTCGTCCTGGTCGGTGTCGCGATCGGTTACCTGATGTATCGCGGTGAGATCAGCTTCGAGCAGCCGCACACCACCAATCCGATCGTCTACATCGGACGCAACGATCTGCTGGCCGACAAGTTCAACGACGCGGTCTTCGTCCGTGGCGGTGGCAAGGCCGCGGCCGGTGTGGCGGCAGTGGACGATCTCCTGGTCGATGGCGGGGTGCGCAGCACCGCAACGCTGGCCACCAGCCTGGGCGGCGCGCTCGGCAAGCTGGAGAACGGCTACACACGAAGCTACGGCTTGACGATGGTAATCGGCGTCGTCGTGGTCGGCGCGGTCTTGATCCTCGGCCGGCTGGCCTGAGGGGAGGAGCTGAGATGAGTAACTCGATCCCCTTGCTGACGATCCTCGGTGTGCTGCCGCTGGCTTTCGCGTTGATCGCCTTCGTGGTGCGCGGAAAGGCCGGCAAACAGCTCGCGCTGGTCGGTTCGCTGGTGACCCTCGCGGTGGGCGTGTGGGCCTTCTTCGCCGCAGGTTCTGGCGACCTTTCGGAGCTGGTTCCCTGGATTCCGCAGATCGGCGCCTGGTACGCGCTCTCGCTGGACGGCATGGGCCGGGCGATGGTCTTGCTGACCGTCATCCTGGTGCCGATCGTCCTGGGCGCCGAGTGGACGCTCGACCAGAAGAAGGCTGAGGCACATGCCGAACCCCGCTGGGGCGGCAACGTCTTCGGCGCCCTCGCCCTGCTGGTGGAAGGCTTCGCACTGTTCGTCTTCATGTCGGCCGATGTGCTGCTGTTCTACATCTTCTTCGAGGCGACCCTGATCCCCATGTTCTTCCTCATCACCGGATGGGGCGGGGCCAAGCGGGGCAGGGCAGCCATGAAGTTCCTGCTCTTCTCGCTCGCCGGCGGCCTGGTCATGCTGTTCGCGGTCATCGGCGTCTACGGCATCACGGCCGGCGCCGGACAGCCCAGCTTCCTGATCGACGACTTCGCGTCCATCCCGATGAGCGAGACCGTGCAGAAGGTGCTGTTCGCCGGGTTCTTCATCGCCTTCGCGGTGAAGGCGCCGATGGTTCCGGTGCACACCTGGCTGCCGGACACCGCCGAACAGGCGCTCCCGGGCGCGACCGCCCTGCTGGTGGGCATCCTCGACAAGATCGGCACCTTCGGGATGATCCGGATCTGCCTGGGCATGCTGCCCGGTGCGAGCCTGTGGGCGACCCCGTTCGTCGTGGTGCTCGCGGTGATCTCGATCATCTACGGTGCAGTGCTGGCCATTACCAGCACCAACCTGCTGCGGCTGGTCGCCTACACCTCGGTCAGCCACTTCGGGTTCATGGTGCTCGGCATCTTCGCCTTCACCACCACCGCGATGAGCGGTTCGATCTTCTACATGCTCGCCCACGGGTTCAGCTCGGCGGCGCTCTTCCTGGCTGTCGGGTTCTTGCTGAACCGCCGCGGCTCGGTCGAAATCGCCGATTTCGGTGGCGTGCAGCAACTCGCCCCGCTGCTGGCGGGAGTCTTCCTCATCTCGGGCCTGGCCACCCTCGGCCTGCCCGGCACCGCGAACTTCGTCGGCGAGTTCTCGATCATGACCGGCTCGTGGCAGCGCCAGACGGCGGCCGTCGTGATCGCCGTGCTCGGTACCGTGCTGGCTGCGGTCTACGTGCTGTGGGCCTACCAGCGGGTGTTCACCGGCCAGCCCACCGACGCGGTGAAACAGTCGGTCACCAGTGATCTGGGTGGTCGCGAGAAGCTCGTGATCGGCCCGCTGATCGCGCTGCTGCTGCTGTTCGGGTTCTACCCGCAGCCGATGATCAACGTGGTCGAGCAGACGGCCAGTACCACCATGAACGTCGTAGGCATGACCGATCCGCTGCCCGGGTCGATGGGAGGAAAGTGATGCTCGAGGAGTTTCTGCCCGCCGCACCGGTCTTGCTGGTGCTGCTGGGTGGCACGATCGCCATCGTCTTCGAAGGTGCGGTACCGCGACTGGTTCGTCCGACGGTTCAGGCGGCCTGGGCGCTGCTGGTGCTGATCGGCGCATTCGGCTGGACGCTGGTCAACTGGTCGGCCAATGCGCCACAGCTGGCCGCGATGAACGCGCTGACGCTTGACGGCCCGTCCCAGCTGACCTGGATGCTGCTGCTGTTCTTCGGAGCGCTCGCGGTGCTGTTGTTCGCCGAGCGGCGGGTCGGCGGCGGCGAGTCGCCGTTCGCGCCCAACGCGTCCGCGGTGCCCAGTTCCCAGGCCGAGCGTGAGGCCATCGCCGCCCGTCAGGAGCAGACCGAGGTCTTCCCGCTGCTGCTGTTCTCGCTTGCCGGCATGATGGTCTTCGCCGCCGCCAACGATCTGCTGACCATGTTCGTCGCTCTCGAGGTGCTGTCGTTCCCGCTGTACGTCTTGTGCGGTATGGCACGGCGCCGCCGGCTGCTGAGCCAGGAAGCCTCGTTGAAGTACTTCCTGCTCGGCGCACTCAGCTCGGCCATCTTCTTGTACGGTGTGGCGCTGACCTTCGGATATGCGGGCTCCTTCCACTTCCGTGACATCGATCTGGCCGTCCAGTCCAATGCGCAGTCGCCGTGGCTGCTGCTCGCCGGTCTGGCCCTGCTGGGCGTCGGGGTGCTGTTCAAGATGGGCGCGGTGCCCTTCCACAACTGGGTGCCGGACGTCTACCAGGGCGCACCGACCCCGGTCACTGCCTTCATGGCGATCTGCACCAAGCTGGCGGCGACCGTCGGCCTGCTGCGGTTGCTGTACGTGGCGTTGGGGTCGCTGCGCTGGGACTGGCAGACCGCGCTGGCCGTCATCGCGGTGGCCACCATGGTCGTCGGCTCGCTGATCGGCCTCACCCAGACCGATGTGAAGCGGCTGCTGGCGTACTCGTCCATCGCGCACGCCGGGTTCATCCTGGTGGGTGTGGTCGGCGCTGTCACCACCGCGAATGGTCTCGCGGACGACCGGGTCGGCTCGGTTGCCGCGATTCTGGTGTACCTCGCGGCCTACGGACTGGCCACCATGGGCGCCTTCGCGATCGTCACCCTGGTTCGTCGTTCGGGTGCCGAGGCCACCAGCTTCGCCGCCTGGTCGGGGCTGGGACGCCGCGATCCGCTGCTCGGTGTGTTGATGACGATCTTCCTGCTGAGCATGGCCGGCATCCCGCTCACCGGTGGTTTCATCGGCAAGGTGGCGGTCTTCGCGGCAGCCTGGAACGGTGGCTATTCCTGGCTGGTGCTGATCGCCGTGATCGCCAGCCTGGTGACTGCCGGCTTCTACTTCCATGTCATCTGGGTGATGTTCGGGCCGAACCCCAATGATGAGACCGCCCTGGTGAGCCCCGGAATCGGCACCCAGATAGTGATTTGGGTGGGTGTTGTCGGTACGCTTCTTCTTGGTGTGCTACCTGGCCCGCTGCTGGATATCGCGATCAACTCTGCAGGATTCATACGCTGACAATGGCTGACGAACTATTTGCGCAAACTGTTGCCGAAACGCTTGCCCTCATCGAAGACAGGCTGATGGAGGCAACAGTTTCGCAGTATTCGTTCGTCACCGAAGCCGCCCAGCACATCGTCTCGGCCGGGGGCAAGCGGTTTCGTCCGGCCCTGGTGGTGACCGCTGCCCACCTCGGCTCCGATTTCGATCTCGATGAGGTGATCGGCGCGGCCTTGGTGATGGAACTGACCCACGTCGCGAGTCTCTATCATGACGACGTCATGGACGAGGCGGACCTGCGGCGCGGCGTTTCCAGCGCCAACAACCGGTACGGCAACTCGACGGCGATCCTGGTCGGCGATTACCTGTTTGCACGGGCTTCTCGTGAAGTGGCCAGGCTGGGCCCCGAGTACGTCGATCTGCAGGCGCAGACCTTCGCCGAGCTGGTCGAGGGACAGATGGCCGAGACGACCGGGCCGCTGGCCGGTGAGGACCCGATCGATCACCATTTCAAGGTGCTGGCGGGTAAGACCGCCTCACTGATCCGGGCATCTGCGCTGTTCGGGGGCATGGTCGGGGGCGTCTCGGATCTGGCCTTGGACGCCCTGGGACGCTTCGGCTTCGAGATCGGGATGGTCTTCCAGCTTTCGGACGATCTGATCGACATCGTGTCCGACACGACCGGCAAGACCCCGGGCACCGACCTGCGCGAGGGCATCCCCACTTTGCCGACGCTGTTGTTGGCCTCGTCGCCGGCGGTTGGCGATCACGAGTTGGCTGAGCGTATTGCCGCCGGCCTGGACGATGATGGCGATCTGGCCGAGGCGCTCGCGGCGCTTCGGGCCAGTGCCGTGATCGATCAGACCCGGTCGGAGATCGCCCGCCGCGCGTCGGTCGCCCGCGATTACCTGACCCCGCTGCCCGCCGGTCCCGCCAAGGACATGCTGGACCGCCTCTGCGATGAGGTCGTAACCCGTTCGTCCTAGTCGTCGCACACAGTGCTGGGCCCACCCGGGGTGACGGGCGGGCCCAGCACTGCAGCTGCTGCCACGGTGGCAGAGCTTACTGCGCGATGAGTTCGGCGATCTTGCGATATCCGACCGGCAGGTTGATCCCGGCCAAGGAGGACGCCTCCGTCATCGCAATCAGGTGCACATTCTGGTTGGCGATGGCCGGCACATCTTGCACGGCCGTGTTGGCGAGGAGTTCAGCGAAGGGAGCCTGGCCGCTTCCCTGGAAATCCTCCAGCAAGATGATGTCGGGGTTGGCTCGTATCAACAGCTCGGCATCAATCGTCCCGGTGGCGGTGATGCCTGCCGTTTGTGCCGCATCGCTGGCACCGGCCCGCAGCGCAAGGCCTGGCAGCATATTGTCCGACGACATCGCCATCACATTGCCCCCTCGCGCCATCAGCGCCAGCACGCTGGGGTGCTTGTCGGACCGCTGCGAGTCGATCTCGGCGATGGCATCGTGCAGTTCACTGGCGTACTTTTCGGCCTTCTCGGGTTGTCCGACGGCGTCTCCCACGGTGCGCAGTGCGGATTCATAGGCCTCGGGCGTGTTGAAATCCGCCGACTCGAAGGTGATCATCGGCACTCCCGCGGCGGCGAGTTGCTCGTTAGCGGTCTTTTCGCCGCCGTGGCGCGAGGTGGTCAGCACCAGATCGGGCTGGTAGGACAAGATCTGCTCGGGATCGGGAGTCACTCCGGCCGGCAGCGTGGTCTCGACCTGTCGGGCCAGATCGGGGACCATCCCCATGGCCGGCGACTGGGAACCAACGGCAATGGCTGCCATCGACTGGGGACCGGCCAGCAGCAATGCCATGTCCGCGGTTTCGCTGGTTATCGCCACGATGCGCTGAGGCCGGACGATGTCGGCAGACGCCTCGGATTGGCTGGCGGCCGGGGTGGCGGCCGATGCCGCGCCCGGGGCCGAGCAGCCGACCAACAGCGCTCCGCCGGCCACCAGGGCCATCAGCGCCTTGAGTGGGTGAAGAGGTCGTGTCATGGGTTTCCTTTCATCTGGAAGTCATAGAGCGGTCACGCTGAGAGAGTCGGTGACCGGCGAACGACGCACGTCGACGTCGATGCCGTAGGCGGCCCGCAGGAGGTCCACGGTGAGCACGTCGTCGGGGGTTCCGTGAGCGGCGATCACGGCTCCGTGCCGGCCGGGAGTGAGCAGGATGAGGTCGTCGCAGAACCGAGCGGCCAGCGACAGATCATGCAGGACGACCACGACGAGCCTGTTCGCCGGATCTTCGTCGAGCCAGGGGTGCAGCAGACAGAGCACGGCCATCTCGTGTGACATGTCCAACGCCGAGATCGGTTCGTCGAGAACCAGCACCGGAGCCTCCTGAGCCAGTGCTCTGGCCAGGCCGGTGAGCTGACGCTCCCCGCCGCTGGTGCCTGCTACCGGTCGCTGCGCCCATGCGTCGGCGCCGGTGAGTCTCAGGGCGGCGTCCACGGCGCGTTCGTCGGCCGAAATCATTGCTGCGAACCGGGACTGGCGCGCGTAGCGCCCCATCTCCACAAGCTGACGCCCGGTGAAATCGGCCGGCGAGGAAGTCTCCTGGGCAAGATAGGCCAGGTGCCGGGCTCGTTGCCGAGGGTTCATGGAGGCCAGACTGCGCCCGGACACCGTCACGGAGCCTTCGTACGCGATCAACCCGAGAACAGCCTTCACCAGGGTGGACTTGCCTGCTCCATTGGGTCCGATCAGACCATGGACTCTGCCGGGTGTCAGATCGACAGACAGTTCATTCAGGACGGTCCGCGGCCCGTAGCTCACCGTCAGCCCGGTCAGCGATAGCCCCGCACTCATCTGGGATCCTTCTTGCGCAAGACCAGGAAGAGCAGGAATGGCGCACCGATCAGCGAGGTGATGGTTCCGGTCTGAAGCACCACGGGGTTGAAGATCATTCGGGCGGCGGTGTCCGCGCTGGTCAAGAAGATGGCCCCGACCAAGAACGATGCCGGCAGCAGGAAGGTATGATCGGCGCCGAAAACCAGACGCACCAGATGCGGTACCACCAGGCCGACGAAGGCGATGATCCCGGTGGCCGCCACTCCCGCGGCGGTGGCCAGCGCAGCGAACGCCAAGACCAGGTTGGACACCAGACGGACGTTCACGCCTGCTGATTGTGCGGTGGCCTCTCCCAGCGCCAGCATGTTGAGTTCGCGGGCGAAGAACAGCACACCGCTCACTCCGATCATCAGCGGGGCCACCACCATCCAGACGTCGGCCATCGTCCGCCCGGTGAGGTCGCCGTTCAGCCAGAACATGGCCGATCTGGCGTTCTCCGCGTCCGGCGCGTTGGCGATCAGCGCAGCGGTGATCGCGCCGAGAAACGAGTTGAGGGCCATGCCGACCAGCAGCAGCGAAGCCGTCGACCTACTGGCTCGTCCGTAGCCGACACCTTGGACGATCGCGGTCGCGCCCAGCGCCCCAACGAAAGCGCCGACCGGCAGCAGCCAGGAGGTGGCGCCGACCATGCCGGTCACGATCAGGCCGGCCGCGATGACCGCTGCGCCGGCTGAGACACCGGTGATACCCGGCTCAGCCAGGGGATTGCCGAAGACTGCCTGCATGGCGGCGCCGGCCACCGACAGGCCGCCTCCCACCAGGATCGAGATGAGAATGCGCGGCAGCCTGATCTGGGTGATCAGGGCGTCGCGTGCGCCGTCGCTGGTGCCCGCGAGCATTCGGCCAACCGCATGAAGCGCGGTACTCGTGGGCACATTGACCGGGCCGATACAGATGGCTGCGACCGCCCCGACAGCGACGGCCGCGGCGAGCACCATGAGCCAGCGGATCTGGCGACGAGAAAGGATCATGCAGGCAGGACCTTCGGTGAACGAGTTGACCACCGAACAATAACGATAATCGTTATCGCATGCAACTCTGGTGAGGCCTCCCCGCCAGGCGCAGCCCAGCAGTCCTGCACCAGAAGGAATCGGGTCCGAGCGATCCGGTCCCGCAGATCTCCGGCCTGCAGACAAGTAGGTGGCCCCCGGACGCTAGCGTCCGGGGGCCACCTACTAAGTCTACGCTGCCGACCTCAGTCGGACCGCCGTCAAATGGCGATCAGTATCTGAGTGCACCGTCCACCGGCGCACCGTATTGGTTCGCAATCGGCTGCGGGGCTCCCAGGCAGAGCACCAGGAGGATAATCCAGCCGACGACGGGGATCAGGTTGAGCAGGATGAGCCAGCCGCTCTTACCGGTGTCATGCAGCCGGCGAACAGTGACCGCCAGCGAGGGCAGCAGAATTGCGAGGCTGAACAGGCTGAGCAGGATGGAGATCGGCGAGTTGCCGTTCGCATTGGTGGTGAGCGAAACCAGCAGGCCGAGTACGGCATTGATGACCAGGCACGACAGCCACCAGGTGACCCACTCCCGGCGGCTTGCGCGGCCATCGAAGACCACGTATTTGGAAAGGGTGTACTTGAGGGATTCGGTTATGTTCATGAGTTTCCTTCAGTAAGGGCATACGCCGGGACGAAGCTTAGTCCAGCGGGGGGTCACCAGATGCGGACGCGTTCGCTCGGCTCCAGCCACAGCGCGTCGCCGGGTGTCGTCCCGAACGCGTCATGGAACTCGTTGATATTGCGGACGGTCTGATTGCAGCGGATCTCGTCCGGCGAGTGCGGGTCGGTGGCCAGCCGCTCCTTCTGAGCCTGCGGGCGCAGGATCGTCCGCCAGGTCTGGGCCCAGCCGAAGAAGAGCCGCTGATTGGCGGGGATGCCGTCCACCGGTTCGGGGTCGGTATCGCCCACGGCCAGCCGCCAGGCCTGATAGGCCACCTGCAGGCCGCCCAGGTCACCGATGTTCTCGCCGAGGGTCAGCTTGCCGTTGACATGCACATCGGGCACTTCGGCGGGGGAGAGCCGGTTGTACTGGTCGACCAGCGACTGGGTGCGCTTCTCGAAAGCCTCGCGGTCCTCGTCGGTCCACCAGTTGCGCAGCCGCCCATCCCCATCGCAGGTGGAGCCCTGATCGTCGAAGCCATGACCGATCTCGTGCCCGATGACCGCGCCGATGCCGCCGTAGTTGACCGCATCGTCGGCGTCCGCGCTGAAGAACGGCGGCTGCAGAATCGCCGCGGGGAAGACGATCTCGTTGCGCAGCGGGTGGTAGTAGGCGTTGACCGTCTGCGGGTACATCAGCCACTCCTCGGGGTCGATCGGCCCCGAAAGCTGGTGAATCATGTAGTCGAAGGCGAAGCTCTCGGCCCGCAGCACGTTGCCCAGCAGATCGTCGGAGGTCACCTCGAGCGCCGAGTAGTCACGCCAGCGGTTCGGGTAGCCGATCTTGGCGCGGAACTTGCTCAGCTTCTTGAGGGCTTCGGCGCGGGTGGCGTCGGTCATCCAGTCGAGCTTGCTGATCGATTGGTGGTAGGCCTCCAGCAGGTTGGCGACCAGTTCCTCGGCGCGGGCCTTGGTGGCCGGCGGGAAATGCTCGGCGACGTAGATGCGCCCGACGGCCTCGCCCAGCACGCCCTCGACCAGCGAGACGCCCCGCTTCCAGCGCTCCCGCAGCACGGGGATGCCCTGAAGCGTCCGGCCGTAGAAGGAGAAGTTCTGCTCCACCAGCGCCTCGGGCAGGTAGGGTGCGAGCGCATCCACGATCTGCCAGCGCTCCCAGGCCCGCCAGTCGTCCAGTGAGTCGGCGGTCACCAGGGCCGCGGCATCAGGCAGGAAGGTGCGCTGGCAATTGATCACCTCGGCCACAGCGGCCTCGGGCAGTTCGGCGCCGGCCAGGAAGTCGTCCCAGGCCAGGTCGGGGCTGAGAGCGGTGAACTCCTCCCAGGTCTGCGGGAAGTACATCTGCACCATGTCGCGGGTGCGTACCTTGTCCCAGTGGCAGGCGGCGACGCGAGTCTCCAGATCGAAGATCCGGCGGGCTTGGTCAGCCGCATCGGGGATCCCGGCCAACGAGAGCATGGCTTCGATGTGCGCCAGGTAGGCCTCCCGGATCTCGGCATGCTCGTCGAGACGGTAGTACTCCTCGTCCGGCAGGCTGATCCCGGACTGGCCGACGAACAGCAGGTAGCGCGCCGGATTACCCGGATCGGCATCGTTGTCGAGATCGAAAAGACCTCCGATGCCGTGTCGCAGCGACCATCCCCAGAAACGTGCCAGATCGGCGGTCGAGGTGATCTGGTCCACCTTGTCGAGCAGCGCGCGCAGCGGCGCGATGCCCAGTTTCTCAACGGCCTCGGTGTCCATGAAGGAGGCGTAGAGGTTCGCGATACGCGCGGCGTCCGCGCCCTCGCCCTCGGCGTCCCGAGTCTCGATGATCTGGCGGACGGCCGCCTCCGAGGCCTCTCGCAGCTCGTAGAACGCACCCCACCCGCTGCGATCCTCCGGGATCTTGGCCCGAGCCAGCCAGGCGCCGTTCACATGCCGGAAGAGGTCGTCGGACGCACGGATGTCGTCGTCGAAGAAGTCGCGGTTCAAAGCTTCGCTAGTCACTGAGTCAGCCTACCCTTGGGTCCGGGACGGGAGCCGGAGTCCGCAGGTCAGCTGACCGTCCAGGGATCGTCGCCGGCCAGCAACTGTTGCAGCTGGGTCTGCTTGTCGTCACGGCTGTCGGCCGGCCCGCCCTCGGCGGTGGCGATCTGCTGCCGCGCCAGGTCATCGAAACTCGGACGCTCGACACTGCGGAAAATGCCGATCGGGCTGCGGCGCATCACGCCGGAGTCGGTGATGCGGCTCAGCGCGAAGGCGCGGGTGGGGTCATCGGCGCCGGGATCGTGGACGATGACGTTCTCCAAACCGACCTCGTCGACCGCCTTGACCTGCAGATGCCCGTCCGGAGCCTGCACGAGCCCGTAGCTGCCGCCCGGAGTCAGCACCGGTTCGCCGGCCTCCAGCTTGATGACACCCTCTCCGTCCGGAGCATCCGGGGAAGTGAGCTGATCCCAGGCGCCATCGTTGAAGATCGGGCAGTTCTGGTAGACCTCGACCAGCGACGACCCGCGATGCTCGAATGCCGCACGCAGCACGGAGGTCAGATGCGCGCGATCCGAATCGATGCTGCGCGCCACGAACGTCGCCTCCGATCCAAGTGCCAGACTGACCGCGTTGACCGGGGTGTCCAGCGACCCGGCAGGGCTCGACTTGGTGACCTTGCCGATCTCGCTGGTGGGTGAGAACTGGCCCTTGGTCAGCCCGTAGATGCGGTTGTTGAACAGCACCACGGTCAGGTTGACATTGCGGCGCAGCGCGTGGATCAGATGGTTGCCGCCGATGGACAGCGCATCCCCGTCGCCTGTGGCCACCATGATCGCCAGATCGGGCCGGGTGACGGCCAGGCCGGTGGCGATCGTCAGAGCGCGGCCATGAATCGAGTGCATGCCGTAGCTGTTCACGTAGTAGGGGAAGCGCGCCGAGCATCCGATACCGGAGACGACCACGGTGTTCTCGCGGGCGATACCCAGTTCGGGCAGCAACGCCTGCACCGCGCTCAAGATCGCATAGTCACCGCAGCCGGGGCACCAGCGGACTTCCTGATCGCTGGTGAAGTCCTTGCGCTTCAGCGGGTTGATGCTCAAGGGCACCTGCCCGAGCCCGCCGATCCCGAGCCCGTGCACGGAAGCTTCAGACATGCTGCACCTCCTCGACTTGTGACAGCAGGTATTCGGTCAGCTCGCTGACTCCCAGCGGCAGGCCTCGCATTCTCGACCAGCTCCTGGCGTCCACCAGGTATTTCGCCCGCACGATCATGGCGAACTGACCGAGATTGACTTCTGGGACGATGACTCGGTCGGCCCGGTGCAGCAGCTGCCCGAGGTTGGCCGGCAGCGGATTCAGGTTGCGCACGTGTATCTGGGCGATCGGGACGCCCAACTCGCGAACCCGGCGCACCGCGGCGGTGATCGCACCCCACGTCGACCCCCAGCCGAGCACCGCCAGCTTGGCGACCCCGCTCGGGTCGTCCCAGGTGGCGTCCGGTACCGCAATACGCGCGATGTGCTCGGCGCGCAGCTTGACCATGGTGTCGTGGTTGTCGCCGTCGTAACTGATCGTGCCGAGACCATTGGACTTCTCCAAGCCGCCGATCCGGTGCTCCAGACCCGGGGTGCCCGGAATGGCCCACGGCCGGTCGAGCGTCAGCGGATCGCGGTGGTAAGGCGCGAAGGTGCCCTGCTCGGTATTGGCTTCGGTCGCGAACCCGGGATCGATCGTCGGCAGGCTACCGGCGTCCGGAACCAGCCACGGCTCCGAACCGTTGGCCAGGTAGGCGTCGGAGAGCATGATCACCGGCGTGCGGTGGGTGAGCGCGATCCGGCAGGCCTCGAAGGCCGCGCTGAAGCAGTCGGCCGGCGAACTGGGCGCGATCACCGGCACCGGGGACTCGCCGTTTCGTCCCCACATGGCCTGCAGCAGATCGGCCTGCTCAGTCTTGGTGGGCATCCCGGTCGACGGGCCGGCGCGTTGCACGTCGATGATCACCAGCGGCAGTTCGGTCATCACCGCAAGGTTGATCATCTCCTGCTTCAGCGCCAGCCCCGGCCCCGACGTCGTGGTCACACCCAGCGCACCACCGAAGGACGCACCCAGGGCTGCACCGACGGCGGCGATCTCGTCTTCTGCCTGGAAGGTCTGCACGCCGAACGCCTTGCGCTTGCTCAACTCGTGCAGCAGATCGGAGGCCGGGGTGATCGGGTAGGCACCCAGGAACAGTTGCAGGCCGGAGGCGACCGAGGCGGCCAGCAGGCCGAGCGCGGTCGCCTGGCTACCGGAGATCTGGCGGTAGCGTCCGGGGGCCTGGAAGATGGAGGCCACCTCGTAGCGCACCGCGAAGGTCTCGGTGTTCTCGCCGTAGTTCCAGCCGCCCTCCAAGGCGGCCAGGTTGGCGTCTCGAACCTCGGGCTGGGCCGCGAACTTCTGCTGCAGCCACTCCCGGGTGGGCGTCATGTCGCGGCTGTACAGCCAGCTGACCAGTCCCAAGGCGAACATATTGCGTGCCCGGGAGACGGCCTTGCGGCCCAGTCCGAACGGCGCCACCGCATCCCCGGTCACCGAGTTCAAGTCGAGGCGGACCAGCTGATAGCTGGCTTCGAGGCTGCCGTCGTCCAGCGGGCTCACCGCATAGCCGGCATGGTTGAGATTGCGCTTGGTGTACTCGGACGAGTCGGTGATCAGCACGCCGCCGCGGCGCAGCGAGGGCAGATGCACCTTCAGCGCGGCCGGATTCATGGCGACCAGCACGTCCAGATCTTCACCGGGAGTGACGATGTCGCGGTCGGCGAAATGCACCTGGAAGCTGCTGACGCCACCGATACTGCCCTGCGGGGCACGGATCTCGGCCGGGAAGTCGGGCAGAGTGACGATGTCGTTGCCCTGGCGGGCGGATTCGGCTCCGAATCGGCCACCGGTGAGTTGCATGCCGTCGCCGGAATCTCCGGCGAACCGCACGACTACCCTGCTGACTTGCTCAGGCACTCCGATAACCTCCAGTAAGAAACGCCTCGTTCATCGTCCTTGGCGAGGATTTCGCGTGTGCGCGTCGGACGAGCTTTTTCAACGATAGTTGTTGTAGAAAAGTTGGCGGGCGGTCTCGGACGCGGGTAGTGCCTTCTGCCGGGCTGTTCACTCAGGGCGTAGGCTTATGCGCATGCCCGCAGACCCCCCTCAGTTGAGGCCTTGCGCCCAGTGATCGGCTGGTTCGCGTCCCACTGGGCAAAGGTTGTCGAAGCCTGGCGCGTGAAGAATGTGCGCCGGGGTTTCTACGGCACCCTGCTCATCACCCTCGGCGCCTTCTCGCCCGCCTACCTGCCGCGCAATTCGCCGTGGTGGCAGATGCTCACGGACGCTCAGATCAGCGGCTGGCCGGCCAAATTGGCGGGCACCTTGTTCACGATGGTCGGGCTGTTCCTTCTCCTGGACGCCTGGTTCCGGCTGCGACCCAAGGACGGGGCCAGCGCCGCCGACGTCTACGCCTACCATCACGTGCGGCATTGGGCGATCCTGCTGATCTGGGGTGCACCGTTTCTGCTGGCGCCGCCGATCTTCAGCCATGACGCCTACAGCTACGCGGCGCAGGGCTGGCTGGTGCACAACAACATCAACCCCTATGAGGCCGGCCCGGCCGTGCTGCCCGGCGCGTTCGCCGACCAGGTCTCCTGGGTCTGGCGAGACACCCCGGCCCCCTACGGGCCGCTCGCGCTGCAGTTGCAGCACCTGATCGTCGACCTGATGGGCTTTCGTCCCTACGCCTCCGCGGTCGCGATGCGGGCCCTGGCGGTGATCGGCGTCGGCCTGATCGGCTTGCTGATTCCGCGGATCGCGCGTATCCGGGGCGCGGACCCCGCCTTCGCGGCGTGGTTCGGGACGCTCAACCCGGTGCTGGTGATCGACTTCATCGGCGGCGCGCACAACGACTCGCTGATGATGGGCCTTGTGGTGGCGGGGTTGTGGGTGACCCTGCTGCCCGTCAAGGGCCGCTTCAACGGCTGGTGGCTGCTCGGTGCGGTGCTCGTCGGTATCGGTGCAGCGATCAAACAGCCGGCCATCATGGCTGCCTATGCGCTGCCGTTGATGGCGCGTCCATGGGCGGACTGGAGCCTGCGCGAGGTCGCCATCACTGCCGGACGCGTGCTGGCCAGCTTCGCCGTGGCGATCGGCTCGTTCAGCCTGGTCACGGTGGCCACCGGACTGGGATTCGGCTGGATCAATGCGGTCAGCGTGCCCGGCCGGGTGCTCACCATCGCCCCGTTCACCATCATCGGCCAAGCCATTCAGCTGGTGTTGAACCTGTTCGGGCTCGACGCGAGCGGATGGGCGGCGATCACGGTTTCCCGTGCCGCCGGCGTGGTGATCGCCGCAGTGGTGATCGCAGCGATGGCGGTGACGATCGCGCGGACTCGTCCGCTGCTTTTCTTGGCCCTGGGTTATCTGACCGCCGCCCTCGCCCTGCCCGCGGTGCGCAGCTGGTACGTGTTGTGGGGCGGATTGCTGCTGCCGCTGTCCGATCCGCCGCGGCGGGTGGTGAATGTGGCGGTCTGGGCCACGGTCGTGCTGCTGTGCTACAACGGCATCAACATGGCGTGGCGCAATGATGCCATGGCTCTCGGGTTCGCGGCCGCCGCCGGTATCTGGTGGCTCGCGCGGACCCATCGTGATACCTCGCCCGGCAGGGGCGACCGGCGCCGGAAGGTTCCCGGGGGCGCCGCCCATATCGAGTTGCAGGAGGACTGAATCAATGACCAACGAGATCCTCAGTGAAGTCGGCGACGGTATCGCCACGTTGACACTGAATCGTCCACAACGCATCAACGCGGTGAATCGTGCCATGGTCGACCAGATGTCGGACATCCTGCATGCCTGGGCCGATGACGACCGGGTGCAGCAGGTGAGGCTGGCCGGTGCCGGGGAGCGCGGTTTTTGCGCGGGGGCCGATGTGCGCGCGCTGCGTGACAGCATCGTGGCCGGCCATCCCGATCAGGCGCTGGACTTCTTGTACGCCGAGTATGAGATGGAGCGCTACATCGCCTACTACCCCAAGCCGGTGACCTCATATCTGTCGGGTATCGCGATGGGTGCGGGGTTGGGCATCGGATTGCACAACACGACCAGCATCGGGCAGCCGGGCACCCGGTGGGCGATGCCGGAGACCGCGATCGGGCTGTGGCCCGACGTCGGGGTCTGCTACGAGCTGTCGCGTGCCCCGGGGCGCATCGGGGAGTACCTGGCGATGAGCGGGCAGACGATCGACGGGCTGTCGGCCCACTGGGCGGGGCTGCTGGTCGAATGCCGTGGAGGTGACGACCCGGCATCGTCGGCGCTGGCAGCCGCATCGGGCTGGATCGATGAGTGCTTCGCCGGCGAGGACGCCGGCGAAATCGTCGCTGCGCTGGAGTTGCATCCGGACAAGGATGCGCGAGGCGCTGCCGAAACGATCCGGGCGCGCAGCCCGTTGTCGGTCTGTGTCGCGCTGCAAGCTGTCCGCAATGCCCGCGCGATGGCCGAGATCGGCGATGTCTTCGACCAGGACGGGAAGCTGGCCACCACATTCATGGCCGATCCGGCCGACTTCGTGGAGGGCGTTCGGGCCAAGATGGTCGACAAGGACGGCAACCCGCGCTGGCGGCACGCTCGCATCGAGGACGTCGACCCCGCCGAGGTGGCCACGCGCTTCATGACGGAGATCTGACCCGCCGCCGGTTCGTCCGAGCTCAGATCGCGTAGTCGATCACCACGGGCGCGTGGTCGCTGATCCGCGCTTCATAGCAGGTCTCCTTGTCGACCTGACCCGCGGTGGCCAGCCTCGCCAATCGGGGGGTGGCCAGCTGATAGTCGATCCGCCATCCGGTGTCGGCGTCGAAAGCCTTGCCACGCCAACTCCACCACGAGTACGGGCCGTCGGCGTCCGGATGCAGCTGCCGCATCACATCCACCAGGGTGCGCGGCGACACGATCGAGCCGAACCATTCACGTTCTTCCGGCAAGAACCCGGCCGAGGTCTGGTTGCCGCGCCAGTTGCGCAGGTCCCGCCGGGTATGGGCGATGTTGAAATCGCCCAGCACCACGTACTCCCTGCCGCGTCCGGACGCCGCCAGCCGCGCCCGGCGCAACTGCCGCGCGAAACCGGCGAGGAAGGCCATCTTGCGTTGATAGCGGATCTGGGCAGCCGCGCTGCCCGACCGATCGCGCGGGGCGACGGGGGAGTCGCCCTTCGGCACGTAGACACTGGCGATCGTCACCGGCGCCCCGGCCAGATCGACTTCCAGGTAGCGTCCCTCGGCGACGAACGCACGCAACTCGCGGGCCAGCGCGCAGTCGTTTTCAACGTCGGCGAGCACCGGCACCGTGCCGGGCGCCCAGGATAAAACCTGGGTTCCCCAGGACCGCACCGCAGCGACCGGCTCCCGGGTGAGCAGGGCGACGCCGTTGCGTCCGGCCAGAGTGCCCGGATCATAGGTCACGTGATAGCCGCCGAAGACCTCCAGCGGCAGCTGATCGGCCGGGCAGCGCACCTCCTGCAGCCCGATGACATCGGCCATCCGCCCGTCACGCCAGGTTTCGAACCCTCGTCGCTGAGCAGCCCGGATTCCGTTGACGTTGTGTGTGGCGATGCGCATGGCGCCACCATAGACGACCCGCGCCGAGCCTCCGACCGGGCAAAGCGACGGCGGCTAGGCTCGCCGTGTGAGCAAGCGGCGAGCAACGGCGAAGCACAGCATCGGGCCCGGTTTCCGCAGCCGTCCTGCCTGGATCGCGGTGATCGGCTGGTGGAGCGCGGTCGTCCTGGCGATCGTGGCGACTGTGCTGCTGAACAGCTGGCTGGCCGACGAAACCCGCATCGGCGCCCAGCGCGCCGGCATCTGGCTGGCCGGTTTCGCCGCGCTGGCCGCGATCACCGGCTGGGTCGGCAGCATCGGTTCGGTGCTCAAGGACGACGGACGCGTCCGCGCCGGCGCCAGCTGTCTGCTCGCCATACCGATCGTCAGCCTGGTGATGGGAATCATCGCGGTCTCATCGACCGTCGAACGGCCTACTGATCCGCTGCCGGTGCTGTGGGTGATCATCTCGGGCCTGTTGCTGCTGGTGGGAACGCTGCTGATCGTGTTGCCAGAGCATCTGGGTACTTCTTGAATCGCCGATCCCGACCGGCAAGGATCAGCCTATGAGCATCGAAACGGTGGACGTCGGCAGCATGATCCGGCTCGGGCAGTTCCTCAAGTACGCGGGCATCGCCGAATCGGGGGCGCATGCCCGCGAAATGATCGAGGCCGGCGATGTGGAAGTCGACGGTGAGATCGAGACCCATCGCGGCCGCCAGTTGCACGGGGGCGAGGTGGTGACGGTGATCACCGAGGCCTTCGAGACCACCGTGCGCGTCGGCTGAGCCGGGGGCGGGAATGACTTTCTGGGAGGTCCTCGGACAGGGCGCGGTCGCGCTCTACAGCCTCATCACGCTGGCGCTGGTCACCTTGCTGGTGGCGCGCACCAGCAAACGGGTGCTCGGCATTCAGGTGTCGGCGATACGGGCGATGCTGGTGGTGATCGGCATTTTCGCGATGCTGGGCCCGGTGCTCGTCTACTTCGGCGAGCACACCGATCTGGAGGGCACCTCGGCGTCCAACATGGTCGCCGTGACCGTGCTGATGGTCGGCCTGGCACTTGGCGTGTTCGCGCTGGGGCTGCTGGCGCTGATGGTGCTCGAGGTCATCATCCCCACCGGGTCGACCCCGCCGCTGCGGGTGATGCTGACCGGCTGGCGGGCTCGCCTGCGCCGCACCGGACGTTACGTGCAGATCATGGTCATCCTCTTCCGGCGGGGTCTGACCGCCCCTCTGCGCGGGGTGCTCAACGTCGGGCCGAGCACGGCCGAGTCGGTGCGGCTGGCCATGGAGGACGCCGGAGTCACCTTCGTCAAGCTCGGGCAACTGTTGTCGACCCGCAGCGACCTGCTGCCCCCCGAGTACATCGCCGAACTGTCCAAGCTCACCAGCCAGGCCGAACCCCAGCCCTACGAACGGGTCCGCGCGACCCTCGAGAAGGAACTGGGCGACAAGCTGGCCAGACTGGACGTCGATCCCGCCCCGCTTGCCTCCGCATCACTGGCCCAGGTGCATGCCGCAACTCTGGACGGCAAATATCAGGTGGTCGCCAAGGTGCAGCGCGCAGGCGCCCCCGAGCAGGTCGAGATCGATCTGCAGATACTCGGACGCCTGGCCCGCAGGTTGGTCCGCAACGCCGAATGGGCCCGCAGGCTCGGCGTCGACGACATCGTGGGCGGTTTTGCCGACTCGGTGCGCGATGAGCTCGATTTCACCATCGAGGTCAGCAATATGGATGCGCTGCGTCCCGAACTGGTGGCCGGTGGGGTGCGGGTGCCGGCGGTCTACCACGAGCTGTGCGACGAGCGAGTGATCATCATGGAACGTTTCGACGGCGTTCCCGTCTCGCGGGCGAGCGAACTGATCGCGTCCATTCCGCAGCCGGTCCGTGAGAAATCCGCGACGGTGCTGCTCAAAGCCGTGCTGGGGCAGATCCTCGGCAAGGGCATCTTTCATGCCGATCTGCATGCCGGCAATGTGCTGATCTGGCCCGACGGCGCCGTCGGCCTGCTCGACTACGGTTCGGTGGGACGCCTGGACGCCACGGCTCGCCGCAGCCTGGGTCTGCTGCTGTGGTCGGTGGACGCCGATGACGCCGCGCTGGCCACCGACGCCGTGCTGGAACTGCTCGATCACGACGGGCAGATCGATGAGCGCGATCTGCAGCGCCAGCTCGGCAGCATCATCACGCAGGTGCGGGCGGGTGCGACCGGCACCACGATGGCCTTCTTCTCCCAGCTGCTGCGGCTGGTGCTGGACAAGGGCATGAGTGTGCCGGGCAATATTGCGTTGGCGCTCCGCTCGCTGGGTGCGCTGGAGGGCACCTTGAAGCAGATCAATCCGTCGCTGGATCTGATCGACACCGCCCGCGACCAGGCCCGCGCCGTGGTCGGTGATGTCACCCCCGCCGGCGCCAAGCAGCAGATCGCGAACCAGGCGATCCGGCTGGTGCCGCTGATCAGCCACCTGCCGCGCCGGGTCAACCGCATCACCGAAGACCTTGCCACTGGACGCTTCACCACCCACACCCGGATCGTCTCGCATCCCGACGACCGGGCCTTCCTGACGGGCCTGGCGAACCAGGTGGTGGTCGCGATCCTCGCCGGTTTCGCCGTGATCGGGGCGATCCTGTTGGTGACGGCATCGGGCGGGCCCGAGATCTACGGTTTCCGCATCTCCGACCTACTCGGCTTCCTGTTGGGCTTCAGCGGATTCATTCTCGCGTTGCGATCGGTGGCGATGGTCTTCGGCCGCCGCACGTAACCCGCCGCACGTAACCCGCCGCACGTAACCCTCCGCACGTAAGCCCCCGCGCCCGGCCCGCCGCGCGCAATCCACTGCCCACCCGACCGGCCGGTGAGCAGCTCAGCGGTAGTTGACGAACTGCACCGCGAACTCGTAGTCGGCGTCCTTGACCATCTTCTGCACCTGCTGCAGTGCATCGCGTGACTTCGAGCTGACCCGCAGCTCGTCGCCCTGAATCTGCGCCTTCACGCCCTTCGGACCCTCATCGCGGATCAGCTTGGAGATCTTCTTCGCATTCTCCTGCGAGATGCCGTTCTGCATGTCGGCGGTCATATGCCACAGCTTGCCGGACAGCTTGGGCTCGCTGGCCTGCACCGACTTCAGGTCGACCCCACGGCGCACCAGCTTCGATTGGAAGACATCCCAGACGGCCTTCACCCGCTCCTCGCCGCTGGCCTGCATCGCGATCTGGTCGCCCGACCAGCTGATGGACGCGTCGGTGCCCTTGAAGTCGAAACGCTGCCGTACCTCCCGGGCAGCCTGATTGAGCGCGTTGTCGACCTCCTGGCGGTCGACCTTGCTGACGATATCGAAGGAACTGTCTGCAGCCATGCGTCCATCTTGCCATCGCCGGCCGACCGGTTATGACATCCCCGCGAGGGTCTGCTATCGTCTTTCTTCGCTGGTTCGCAATACGGCAGCTTGCCCGAGCGGCCAAAGGGAGCGGTCTGTAAAACCGTCGGCTTCGCCTACGATGGTTCGAATCCATCAGCTGCCACCAGTGAAGAAAAAGAGCCCCGATCCATGTCGATCGGGGCCTTGTTCTTTGTTCGGGGTTCTTTTATTCGGGTTCTCTTGTTCGGGCAGTTCTGGTGGTGCGACGGCCGCTGAAGTCGAGAAGTCTTCTCGTCCTGGTTGGGATCTGTTGCCCTGGCCCAATCAGTCGGTGTAGTGCGGGGTGATCGCCAGTTCCTTGGCGATCTGCGCACCGAGCGCGACATTGCGGCGATAGAGCTCAGTGTTGAGCTTGCGGGCCTGGCCGTGCGTGGCTTCCTCGAAACTGGCCAGCAGCACCTGAGTGTCCTCGGCGCCGCCTTCAGGCAGGTGAGAGGCGATCTCGATGGCCTCGCTGACGCGCGCCTGATAGTCGCTCACCTCGAGGTCGGGCGGGGTCGGATTGGCGATCACCAGTGACTGGCTCAGATTCAGCTCATCGCGGGCCCGGGCGATGTCGGCGATCTCCGAGGCGCTTTCCACCCGATGGTCGACCTCGTAGCCGGTCTCGGCCAGGTACATGCTGGGGAATTGCAGGGTGCGATAGCCCAGCACCGGAATGCCCATGGTCTCGAGCCGTTCCAAGGTGGCGGCGACGTCCAGCATCGGACGCACACCCGAGGTGACCAGGACCAACGGATGCGTCGACAACGCCATCAAGTCGCTGGATTCCTGGATCAGGCTGCCGCGCCGGCTGGCGCGATGAACCCCGCCCAGCCCGGTGGTGGCGCAGACCTTGATGCCGGCGCGGTGGGCCAGGTGGATCACGGCGCCCAGGTTCGTGCCGCCGGTCAGTTTGCGGGTCTCGACGATGGGCAGGTCGCTGATCGCGACCCGGACCGGATCGGGTTCGTTGGCGATGCGCTCGAGTTCGCTTTCGGTCAGGCCGATCACGGCGTCTCCGTCGATGGCGGCGATCGCGGCCGGGACGACATCGGCGGCCAGGATCTGCTCCTGCACAGCCTTTGCGGTCTCCAGATTGAGGGGCCGCGGCATCGAATGGGTCACGTTGGCGGTCTCCAGCGCCAGCACCGGATAGCCGTGGTCGAGTGCGTCGCGAACCAGGGGGCTGTAGCGTATGGTCACGGTATCCTCCAGAGTTGTGGGCGGAGTAAAAAACCTCACCTGTCGAAGTCGATTCTTGCGCAGTCAGCAAGCTGAAGACGGCTCAACTCCCGATTTGATAGTTGATCCAAAGCACGATAAGTTATCTCCTCGGCTGGCCCCGATAGCTCAGATGGTAGAGCGCGTCCTTGGTAAGGACGAGGTCTGCGGTTCAATTCCGCATCGGGGCTCCGTTGATCCCGGAGGCTCCGCTACCGCGGTGGGGCTAGAATCCGGGTGAAGCGCAAGGCGGGATAGCTCAGGCGGTAGAGCAAGCGGCTCATAATCGCTGTGTCGCGGGTTCGAGTCCCGCTCCCGCTACCGGTGACTGAGATGAGTGGAGATCGAGCGCAACTCGAATCCCCCCGAGTCGATGGAATCGGCTGCGCGATGCGTAGCATCGTGAACACAAGTCACACGAGCACCAAGCTGAAGAGGGACCATCATGGCGAAGAAGGCGCAGGACGTTCGTCCGAAGATCACTTTGGCGTGCACGGAATGCAAGGACCGCAACTACATCACCAAGAAGAACCGTCGCAATACCCCGGATCGTCTTGAGCTGATGAAGTTCTGCAAGCGCGAGGGCAAGCACACCTTGCACCGCGAGACCCGCTGAGTCTCGCTGCCATCCCAAAGCGAACGGCCGTCTGCATTGCGCAGGCGGCCGTTAAACGTCTGCGCTTCGGATACCTTAGGTGGGTGCCCATTTCTGCAGACCATGTCGGACGCGTCTACCCGGCGACCAAGCCGTACCGGGTGAGCCGCGCCAAGATTGCTGAGTTCGCCACCGCGCTGGGGGACACCAACCCGGCCTACTTCGACGACGAGTCTCCGATCGCCCCGCCCACCTTCGCGGCGGTAATCGCTGCGCAGGCCTGGGGTGCGATGTTCGATGATCCCGATCTCGGGCTGGCGTTGCGCCGTACGATCCACGCCGACCAGCGTTTCGACATCGTCCGGCCGCTGCGCGAAGGCGACGATGTGGTGGCCACGCTGACCATCGAGAAGGTTCGCTCCCGCGGCAATGTCGACATGGTCACCATCGGAGTCGCCCTGTCGACCGTCGGGGGAGAACCCCTGGGCACCGCGACGAGCCAGCTGATTCATACCCGCGAGGAGGCCGTGGCATGAGCGCCGTCGAACTGTCCGAGATCGCTGCCGGCGACCGGCTGCCCGATCTGGAGCTGCGGCTGACCAGGCCGGATGTGGTGCGCTACTCCGGTGCATCGACAGATTTCAATCCGATTCACTACTCCGACCGGATCGCCAAGGCGATCGGGCTGCCCGGAGTCGTCGTCCATGGCATGTGGACGATGGGTGCCGCGCTGCGCATCGTCACCGACTGGGTGGGCGATCCGGCTCGGGTCGCCAGCTACTTCGTCCGGTTCGTCAACCCGGTGCCGGTGCCCGACGACGATGAGGGCACCACGGTGCAGGTGCAGGCCCACGTCACCGGCGTGACCGACGGAGTGGCGACGATCGCCATTGAGGCAACTCATGGCACCGACAAGGTGCTGGGGGCGGCCAAGGCGACCGTGCGCCTCGACTGAGGAACTCATGTCTGACTATTCCAACGTGCCCGACGACTTCGACCCGATGCAGGTGGATTCCTGCTCGCTGGAACGTCTGTCCGGTGCGCTGCCCACCCGCGCGACCACTGATTCGGTCGTGCTGGCCGACCATACGACGTTTCATATCGGGGGGCCGGCACGCCGGCTGGTGCGTGCCCGCACCCCCGACGAGGTCGTCGACGCGGTCCGCGAGGCCGATGCCGCGGGGGAGCCCCTGCTGGTGCTGTCGGGTGGATCGAATGTGCTGATCGCCGACCGGGGCTTCGACGGCACGGTCGTGCTGGTCGACACCCACGGCGTGGACGCCGATGTGAGTGCCTGCGGGGGAGCCTTCGTGCGCATCCAGGCGGGCGAGATCTGGGACGATGTCGTCGCCTACACCATCGAGCAGGAGTGGGCCGGCATCGAGGCGTTGAGCGGCATCCCCGGGCTGGTGGGGGCCGCCCCGATCCAGAACATCGGCGCCTACGGGCAAGACGTCTCCCAGACCATCGCCCGCGTACGCACCTGGGATCGCCAGGCGGGAGAGTTCCGCACCTTCGTCGCCGACAAGTGCGGCTTCGGCTACCGCGACTCCCTGTTCAAGCGCTCGCGGGTCGCCGGCCAGGCGACCGGACGATATGTCGTGCTGGAGGTCTGGTTCCATCTCGGGCTGGCCAGCCGCTCCGAGCCGGTGCGCTATGGACAGTTGGCTGCGGCGCTCGGGGTCGAGATCGGCGATCGCGCGCCGACCGCCCGCGTACGGGAGGCCGTCTTGGCGTTGCGCGCGAGCAAGGGCATGGTGGTCGATCCGGCCGACCACGACACCTGGTCGGCGGGCAGTTTCTTCATGAACCCGATCCTGGAGCCGGAGGCGGCCGTGCAGCTGCCCGCCGATGCGCCCCGGTTCCTGCAACCCGACGGCAGGGTGAAAAGCTCGGCCGCGTGGCTGATCGACCACGCCGGCTTCGTCAAGGGCTTCCCCTCGCAGGGGCCGGCACGGTTGTCGAGCAAGCATGTGCTGGCGTTGACCAACCACGACGGCGCCCGCGCAGCCGACATCGCCGAGCTGGCACGTACCGTGCGGGCCGGTGTTGCCGAGCGGTTCGGTGTGTGGCTGGAGCCCGAACCGGTCCTGGTCGGCCTCGAGATCTGAGCCGGCCCGGCCGGTGGCCTAGCCGCGAACCACCGAGGCTATCGACGACGCCACGTAGCCGACGTTGTTCTCGTTGAGCGCCGCCACGCAGATGCGCCCGGCGTCGGTTCCGTAGACGCCGAATTCCTCACGCAGCCGCAGCATCTGGTCGCGGGTCAACCCCGAGTAGCTGAACATGCCGACCTGCTCAGCCACATAGCCCATCTCGGGCACCCCGGCTTGGGCGAGTTGGGAGGCCAGCGAGGTCCGCATCGACTTGATGCGCTCCCGCATCCCGGTCAGCTCGCTCGTCCAGATCTCGCGCAGCGTCGGATCGGCCAGCACCGTGGCGACCAGCTGGGCGCCATGAGTCGGCGGGTTCGAGAAGTTCGTCCGCACCACGATCTTCAACTGTGAGCGGACGCGGGCAGCCTCGTCGGCGTCGCGGCACAGCACCGACACGGCGCCGACCCGTTCGCCGTAGAGACCGAAGTTCTTGCTGAACGAGCTGGCGCAGAACAGATTGCCGAGCCGGGACGCGAAGGTGCGCACCACCCAGGCGTCATCGGCAAGCCCGACGCTGAAGCCCTGGTAGGCCAGGTCGAGGAACGGAACCAGATTCCGCGCCTCGACGACGTCCAGCACCTGGGCCCACTGCTCGCGGTTGAGGTCATAGCCGGTCGGGTTGTGGCAGCAGGCGTGCAGCACCACGATCGTGCCCGGCTGGGCGGCGGTCAGATCGGCCAGCATCCCGTCGAAATCGATGCCCCGGCGGGCCGGGTCGTAGTAGCGGTACGACGACACCGAGAACCCGGCCCGGGTGAACAACGCCCGGTGATTCTCCCACGACGGATCGCTGATCAACACAGTGGCCGCGGCGTCGACCTGGCGCAGGAAGTCGGCGCCGAGCTTGAGACCGCCGGTGCCGCCCAGCGCCTGGACGGTCACGACCCGTCCCTGGCTGATCAGTGGGGAATCGGCCCCGAAGACCAACTCGCGCACGTCGGCGGTGTAGCTGGCCAGACCGTCGATCGGCAGATAACCGCGCGGCTTGGGGTCTTCGGCGAGCCGCTGCTCGGCGATCTCCACGCAGCGCATCAGGGGGAGCCTGCCGGAGGCATCCTGGTAGACACCAACGCCCAGATTGACCTTCGCCGGACGCTTATCGGCCAGGTACTTCTCAGTCACGCCCAGGATGGGGTCCGGGGGAGCTTGCTCGACGGTGCTGAACAGCGACATCTGTATACCCTTCGAATGCGGATTGCCGTCCCCAAGGCTACCGCTGGAATGTGGCGGACGGCCGGAGCCTCCGGTTGCGTGGCAGGCCGGGTTCGCATTGCGCGCGGCCAGCTAGTACACTCGGGTACTTGTCGGCAACATTCAGTGCTGGAGTGCGCCTGTGAGGCGGGCGACCGGACACCTGGGTGCAGTCGAAGGGCAATAGCTCAATTGGCAGAGCAGCGGTCTCCAAAACCGCAGGTTGGGGGTTCAAGTCCCTCTTGCCCTGCGAACCGGGCGTGGGTCGAGGCGGGATTCCTTGCCCACGCCAGTTTCATGACAGCAGGATTTCGGTGGAGGACGAGTAGTGGCGGATAGCAGCAAGTCCCGTGGCGACGGCAAACCGGCTCGTGCCGCTTCGTCGTCCCCGGATTCTGAGGCCGAAGAACTGGTCGTCGAGGAAACCGGCGAGGTGGACGACGAACTGACCGAAGCCGTCGACGATGACCTCGCCGATGCCGACGACTCGTCCGAACCGGGCGAGGGCGAAGAGGCCTTGGCTGACGAGGCACCGGTGTCCGCGCCCAAGCCCGCCAAACGCCATCAGACCGTCGCACCGGTCAAGAAAGCCAAACCAACCCCCAAGCAGTCGGAAGCCAAGAAGACCGATCACAAGCGCACCACGCTCGTCCAGTTCATCAAGCAGGCGATCGGTGAGCTGAAGAAGGTCGTCTGGCCCACTGCCGCCACGACCCGGCAGTATTTCGTCGTCGTGCTGGTCTTCGTCTTGTTCATCATGGCGTTCGTGGCTGGTCTGGACGCCCTGTTCGGCTGGCTCTTGCTGCTGTGGCTAGCGTGATCGACGAAGGAGGAATGATGAGCCAAGACGCCAATGACGATCTGAGTCGCGACGAGGTTGAGATCGACCTGGGGGCCGGTCTCGCGGACGAGTCACAGCCGTCGGACGATATTGAGATCAACCTCGACTTTGATGATTTCTCCGAGCCCGAGACTTCGGACGAGGACCTCGGCATCGATCTGTCGCTCGGTGACGACCAGGACAGCGCCGAAGCCGCTGAGGCCGAGGCCGCCGATGAGGAGCCCGACGAAGCACTGGAGAAGGCCCTCGAGGATCTGCGCGCCGAACTGCGCGCCAAGCCCGGCGACTGGTATGTCGTGCATACCTATTCCGGCATGGAGAACCGCGTCAAGCAGAACATCGACGCCCGGGTGATCTCGCTCAACCTCGAGGACTACATCTACGAGACCCTGGTGCCCACCGAGGATGCCGTTGAGATCCGCAACGGCCAGAAGAAGAATGTCACCCGTACCTTCATGCCCGGCTATGTGCTCGTCCGCATGGAGCTCACGGACGAATCGTGGGCCGCGGTGCGCCACACGGCATCGGTGACCGGCTTCGTCGGCCATGCCAGCCAGCCGGTTCCCCTCGATCTGGTCGAGGTGGAGCGCATGCTCACCCCGGCCGTGCAGGCGAAGGTGGCAGCAGCCAGCCAGACGCCGTCCAAGAAGCGCAAGAAGATCGAGGTCGTCGACTACCAGGTGGGCGACTCGGTGCAGATCATCGACGGTGCCTTCGCGGGCGTCCATGCCTCGATCACCGAGATCAACCCCCACAACCAGCGCGTGAAGGCCATGGTCGAGATTCTGGGTCGCGAGACGCCAGTAGACTTGACCTTCGCCCAGATCCAGAAGGACCTCTGACCCGAAGGATCATGCCGTCTTCGGACGGCGCAACCGCATACTCCGGACAGGCCGTCTACCCGACCGGGGATGCGTCAGTAAGAACAAGATTGGAAAAGGACCCAGAATGCCTCCCAAGAAGAAGGTAGCGGCGATCGTCAAGATCGCCATCAATGCGGGTGCCGCTACTCCGGCTCCGCCAGTAGGTACCGCCCTCGGTCCCCATGGTGTCAACATCATGGAGTTCGTCAAGGCTTACAACGCCAAGACCGAAGCCCAGCGTGGCACCGTCGTCCCTGCTGAGATCACCATCTACGAGGACCGGACCTTCACGTTCATCGTGAAGACCCCGCCGGCCGCAGAGCTGATCAAGAAGGCCGCCGGGCTGCAGAAGGGCTCGGGCAAGCCGAACAAGGAGAAGGTCGGCAAGATCACCAAGGATCAGGTGCGCGAGATCGCCAACACCAAGCTGCCCGATCTGAACGCCAACGACGTTGACGCCGCGATGAAGATCGTCGAGGGCACCGCCCGTTCGATGGGTGTCGTCGTCGAGTGACGCTCCCATGCCCTGCGTGAGCGTGGGCATCCGACATGACCAACCACCTGGCAGGACGTGCAATCCGGACCAGGACCTGGTGAATCAGCCTGCGAGGCTGACAGAAAGGAACCAGACATGAAGCACAGCAAGCGCTATCGCACTTCGGCAGAGCTGCGTGACGGCGATCAGCTCTACACGCCCGAAGAGGCCATCAAGATCATCAAGCAGTTCCCGGCCGGAGGCTTCGACGAGTCGGTCGAGGTATCGATGCGGCTGGGTGTCGATCCCCGCAAGGCCGACCAGATGGTCCGCGGCACGGTGAATCTGCCCAACGGCACTGGCAAGACGGCACGGGTCCTCGTCTTCGCCCAAGGCCCCAAGGCTGCAGAGGCACTGGCGGCAGGAGCTGACGAGGTCGGCTCCGACGAACTCATCGAGAAGGTGGCCGGCGGCTACCTCGACTTCGATGCCGTCGTGGCCACCCCCGACCTGATGGGTAAGGTAGGACGCCTCGGCCGCGTGCTCGGCCCGCGCGGCCTGATGCCGAACCCGAAGACCGGCACTGTGACCATGGACGTCACCAAGGCCGTGTCCGACATCAAGGGCGGCAAGATCGAGTTCCGTGTCGATCGTCACGCGAACCTGCAGTTCATCGTGGGCAAGGTCAGCTTCACCGAGCAGGCCCTGGTCGAGAACTACCGGGCGGCCATGGACGAGATCGCTCGCCTGAAGCCGAACACCTCCAAGGGACGCTACGTCCGCAAGATCACCCTGTCGACCACGATGGGCCCCGGCGTGCCCGTCGATGTGGCCGCCTCGAAGCCGGTCACCGCGGAGGCAGCCTCCTGATCGGCTGATCCGATCAATCAACCGACCCCCGTCAGGCCCCAGGCTTGGCGGGGGTCGTCGCATCCGGGTCGCCGGCCCCGGCCGGGAGCGCGATTTGGTTCGCAGCGGCCGGGCAACTAGCATGGGTCGAGCCGCAGACCGCCGGTAGTTGCACTTCAAAGTCCGCAAGGACGCCTGCGCAGGTTGATCCAGCCTCGAGCTGCCCATTCATGGGTGAGCGCGTGTGCCCCGGAAGACGCCTGCGTCCCGGGGCTTTTTTGATGCCCGAGCAGCAGGCGAGCGCAACCTCAGTGGTCGACGGCACCAACAAGAAGTGGGAAGGAGACCCAATGGCGAGGCCTGACAAGGCAGCCGCGGTCGCGCAGCTGAAGGAAGAATTCTCCAGCAGCTCTGCCGTCGTGTTGACCGAGTATCGCGGACTCACCGTCAAGAACCTGAAGGACCTTCGCAGGTCCTTGGGGGAGGACGCCAGCTACGCCGTTGCGAAGAACACTCTGGCCCTGATTGCCGCCCGCGAGGCTGGCGTCGAAGGACTCGACGCCCAGCTCACCGGTCCGACCGCACTCGCCTTCGTCAAGGGCGATGTGGCCACGGCAGCCAAGACTCTGCGTGACTTCGCAAAGGCCAATCCGCTTCTGGTCATCAAGAGCGGCGTTCTCGAGGGCAAGATCCTCGACGCCGACCAGGTCAAGAAGCTGGCCGACCTTGAGTCGCGTGAGGTTCTGCTTGCCAAGCTGGCTGGCGCGATGAAGGCTTCGTTGAGCACGGCGGTGGGTACCTTCGCCGCTCCGCTCACCCAGGCTGCACAGCTTTTCGGCGCTCTGGAATCCAAGCAGTCCGACCAGAAGCCCGACACCTCGGCAGAAGCCGAGACCACCACCGACGCGGCAGCTGCGGCTGCTGACACCCAGTAAGAAAGGACGCCAACCATGGCGAAGCTGAGCACCGAGGATCTCCTCGATCAGTTCAAGGAAATGACCCTCATCGAGTTGTCCGAGTTCGTGAAGGCGTTCGAGGAAGCTTTCGACGTCAAGGCCGCCGCTCCGGTTGCCGTTGCCGCCGCCCCGGCTGCTGCCGAAGAGGCTGAGGCTCCCGAGGAGAAGACCGAGTTCGATGTGGTCCTCGAGGCCGCCGGCGACAAGAAGATCGGCGTCATCAAGGCCGTTCGTTCGCTGACCAGCCTGGGCCTCAAAGAGGCCAAGGATCTCGTCGAGTCGGCTCCGAAGGTCGTCGTCGAGAACGCCAAGAAGGAAGATGCCGAGAAGGCCAAGGCGGCCTTGGAGGCCGAGGGCGCTACCGTCACCCTCAAGTGAGGCAAGCCACCCGAACGGTCTGCTGACCGTTTGAACGCGGATGGGGTCGGACGCTTCGGTGTCCGGCCCCATCCGCATCTGCGTCCGGTCAGCGCGGGAACCGCGGCACACCGCGTCCGTGCTTGACTGAAGGCGGTCCGATGATGCACTCTTGCGGTGGACGTTGACGAGGAGGCGGCGGCAGATCAAAGTTGATCCGCCGGATTTGCATCCGGTATATAGCGTGAGCTATAGTTTTTTGTTGCACATATCGTTTGGTGACCCATGGATTTGACATGGGTCGTTCAGCATGCATAGAACCACCGTGAGTTCTGGAAGGACCACATCTTGGCCACCTCGCGCAATGCGTCGAAGAACACCAACGTCATCTCCACCAGCGGCCGCATATCGTTCGCCAAGATCGCTGAGCCGTTGCAGGTACCGAATCTGCTCGACCTGCAGATCGATTCGTTCAACTGGCTGATCGGCAGTGAGGCCTGGCAGCAGAAGACGGAGCAGGCTCTCGCAGAGGGCCGTACTGACGTGAACACCAGGTCCGGCCTGGAGGAGATCTTCGACGAGATCAGCCCCATTGAGGACTTCAATCAGACGATGTCGCTGAGCTTCCGCGACCATCGCTTCGAGGAGCCCAAGCACAGCATCGACGAATGCAAGGATCGCGACACCACGTACGCGGCCCCGCTGTTCGTGACCGCCGAGTTCATGAACAACGAGACCGGCGAGATCAAGAGCCAGACCGTCTTCATCGGTGATTTCCCGCTGATGACCGACAAGGGCACCTTCATCGTCAGCGGCACCGAGCGCGTCGTGGTCAGCCAGCTGGTCCGTTCGCCGGGCGTCTACTTCGAGCAGACCCCCGACAAGACCTCCGACAAGGACATCTTCACCTGCAAGGTGATTCCTTCGCGTGGTGCATGGCTGGAGTTCGAAATTGACAAGCGCGACCAGGTCGGCGTGCGTCTCGACCGCAAGCGCAAGCAGAACGTCACCGTGCTGCTCAAGGCGCTGGGCTGGAGCGAGGACCGCATCCTCGAGCAGTTCGGTCAGTACGAGTCGATCCGCATGACCCTGGAGAAGGACCACGTCACCACCCAGGACGAGGCGCTGCTCGACATCTACCGCAAGCTGCGTCCGGGCGAACCGCCGGCCCGCGAGGCCGCCGAGCAGCTGCTGACGAACTACTACTTCAATCCGAAGCGCTACGACCTCGCCAAGGTCGGCCGCTACAAGATCAACCAGAAGCTGGGACTGAACCTGCCGTTCGACATGCAGGTGCTGACCATCGACGACATCGTCGCAGCGATCGACTACATCTGCGCCCTGCACGAAGGCAAGGCCGAGATCGAGCGCGAGGGCGGCGAGACCGTCATCGTCGAGGCGGACGACATCGACCACTTCGGCAATCGTCGTCTGCGCACCGTCGGTGAGTTGATCCAGAACCAGCTGCGCACCGGCCTGGGACGCATGGAACGGGTCGTCCGCGACCGGATGACCACGCAGGACATCGAGGCGATCACGCCGTCGACCCTGATCAACATCCGTCCGGTGACCGCTGCCCTGAAGGAGTTCTTCGGCACCTCGCAGTTGAGCCAGTTCATGGACCAGAACAATCCGCTGGCCGAGCTGACTCATAAGCGCCGCCTGTCGGCTCTGGGCCCCGGTGGTCTGAGCCGTGACCGGGCCGGTATGGAAGTCCGCGACGTGCACCCCTCGCACTACGGACGCATGTGTCCCATTGAGACCCCTGAAGGCCCGAACATCGGCCTGATCGGTTCGTTGGCCTCCTTCGCCCGGGTGAATGCATTCGGCTTCATCGAAACCCCGTACCGCAAGGTCATCGACGGTCGGGTCACCGACCAGATCGACTACCTGACCGCCGGGGAGGAAGACCGCTACAACATCGCGCAGGCCAACGCGGAGCTGAACTCCACCGGCCACTTCACCGAGGACCGCGTCCTGGTGCGCGTTCGCCACGGTGATGCCGATACCGTGCCGGCCAGCGAGGTCGGCTACATCGACGTGTCCCCGCGCCAGATGGTGTCGGTCGCGACCGCGCTGATCCCGTTCCTCGAGCACGACGACGCATCGCGTGCCCTGATGGGCGCCAACATGCAGCGCCAGGCCGTCCCGCTGATCCGCAGCGAGGCTCCCTACGTCGGCACGGGCATGGAGTACCGCGCCGCTGTCGACGTCGGCGATGTCACGCTGGCTCAGCGTCCCGGTGTGGTCACCAGCGTCTCGGCCGATCTCATCGATGTGGCCAACGACGACGGCACCTACCAGACCTTCCGGCTGGAGAAGTTCCGTCGCTCGAACGCGGGTACCTGCGTCAATCAGCGTCCGATGGTCTCGCCCGGCGACCGTGTCGACGTCGGCACGCCGCTGGCCGACGGCCCCTGCACCGACAACGCCGAACTGGCCCTGGGTCGCAACCTGCTCGTCGCGTTCATGCCCTGGGAGGGCCTGAACTACGAGGACGCGATCATCCTCAACCAGCGCATCGTGAGCGAAGACATCCTCACCTCGATCCACATCGAGGAGCACGAGGTCGACGCCCGCGACACCAAGCTGGGTCCCGAAGAGATCACCCGCGACATCCCGAACGTGTCCGACGACATGCTCGCCAACCTCGACGAGCGCGGCATCATCCGCATCGGCGCCGAGGTCGGCACCGGCGACATCCTGGTCGGCAAGGTCACCCCGAAGGGCGAGACCGAGCTCACTCCCGAGGAGCGCCTGCTGCGCGCCATCTTCGGCGAGAAGGCCCGCGAGGTCCGCGACACCTCGATGAAGGTGCCGCACGGTGAGAACGGCACGGTCATCGGCGTTCGGGTGTTCGACCGCGAAGAGGACGACGAACTGCCCCCCGGCGTCAACCAGATGGTGCGGGTCTACGTGGCTCAGAAGCGCAAGGTGCAAGAAGGCGACAAGCTCGCCGGCCGCCACGGCAACAAGGGTGTCATCTCCAAGATCCTGCCCGCCGAGGACATGCCGTTCCTGCCGGATGGCACCCCGGTCGACATCATCTTGAACCCGCTGGGTGTGCCTTCGCGTATGAACGTGGGCCAGGTGCTCGAAACGCACCTCGGCTGGATCGCCCACTCCGGCTGGGACATCAATGATGTCGACAGCGACTGGGCGGAGCGGCTGCGCGAGGTCGGTCTGGGCACCGTCGAGCCGAACTCGCGGCTGGCGACCCCGGTATTCGACGGCGCCGACGAGGACGAGATCGGTGGTCTGCTGGCGAACGGCCTGCCCAACCGTGACGGTGAGCGCATGGTCAACGCCGACGGCAAGGCGACGTTGTTCGACGGGCGCTCCGGTGAGCCATTCCCGGAGAAGGTCGGCGTGGGCTACATGTACATGCTGAAGCTGCACCACCTGGTCGACGACAAGATCCACGCGCGCTCCACCGGCCCGTACTCGATGATCACCCAGCAGCCGCTGGGTGGTAAGGCGCAGTTCGGCGGCCAGCGTTTCGGTGAGATGGAAGTGTGGGCCCTGGAGGCGTACGGCGCCGCCTGGGCACTGCAGGAAATGCTCACCATCAAGTCCGATGACGTGCCTGGTCGCGTCAAGGTCTACGAGGCGATCGTCAAGGGCGAGAACATTCCCGAGCCCGGCATCCCCGAATCGTTCAAGGTGCTCGTCAAGGAAATGAAGTCCTTGTGCCTGAACGTCGAGGTGCTCAGCAGCGATGGCGCAGTCGTCGAGTTGCGTGACAGCGAGGACGACTACCGCTCGCAAGACGATCTGGGTATCGACCTGTCGAGGCGTCCGGGTGCTGACTCGTTCGCCATCGCCGACGAAGTCTGATCCGCCAACCCTCATTCGATTAGACCAACGACCCATAAATCGGGAGACATACAAGTGCTGGATGCCAATACCTATGACCAGCTGCGCATCGGGCTGGCGACCGCGGATGAGATTCGTGAGTGGAGCTTCGGCGAGGTCAAGAAGCCGGAGACCATCAACTACCGCACGCTGAAGCCGGAGCGGGACGGTCTGTTCTGCGAGAAGATCTTCGGCCCGACCCGTGACTGGGAATGCTACTGCGGCAAGTACAAGCGCGTTCGTTTCAAGGGCATCGTGTGTGAGCGCTGTGGCGTCGAAGTGACCCGCAGCAATGTGCGCCGCGACCGCATGGGCCACATCGAGCTGGCTGCCCCGGTGACCCACATCTGGTACTTCAAGGGCGTGCCGAGCCGGCTGGGCTACCTGCTGGACATCGCGCCGAAGGACCTCGAGAAGGTCATCTATTTCGCCGCGTACATGATCACCAGGGTGGACGACGACGCCCGTCACCGCGACCTGCCGAGCCTGGAGGCCAAGGTCGCCGACGAGCGCGCCCACCTCGAGAAGCGCCGCGACGCCGACATCGAGGCCCGCAGCGTGAAGCTCGAGGAGGATCTCGCAGCGCTGGAGTCCGAAGGTGCCGAGCGCGATACCCGCAAGAAGGTGCGCGACTCCGCCGAGCGCGAGATGAAGCACCTGCGTGACCGTGCCCAGCGTGACCTCGACCGCCTGGACGCCGTGTGGACCCGCTTCAAGACCCTCAAGGTGCAAGACCTCGAGGGCGACGAGGTGCTCTACCGCGAGATGAAGACCCGCTTCGGCCGCTACTTCGAGGGCTACATGGGTGCCGAGGCGATCCAGAAGCGTCTGGAGAGCTTCGACCTGGCCGCAGAAGCCGACTCGCTGCGCGAGATCATCCGCAGCGGCAAGGGCCAGCGCAAGACCCGCGCGCTCAAGCGTCTCAAGGTCGTGCGCGCCTTCCTCGACACCGGCAACTCGCCGCTCGGCATGGTGCTGAACGCCGTCCCGGTCATCCCGCCCGACCTGCGCCCGATGGTGCAGCTGGACGGCGGCCGCTTCGCGACGTCCGACCTCAACGATCTGTACCGCCGCGTGATCAACCGCAACAACCGTCTCAAGCGGCTGCTCGATCTGGGTGCTCCCGAGATCATCGTGAACAACGAGAAGCGCATGCTGCAGGAGGCCGTGGACTCGCTGTTCGACAACGGTCGCCGTGGGCGTCCGGTCACCGGGCCGGGCAACCGTCCGCTGAAGTCCATCAGTGACATGCTGAAGGGCAAGCAGGGCCGCTTCCGCCAGAACCTGCTGGGCAAGCGCGTCGACTACTCCGGCCGTTCGGTCATCGTGGTCGGCCCGCAGCTGAAGCTGCACCAGTGCGGCCTGCCGAAGCAGATGGCTCTCGAGCTGTTCAAGCCGTTCGTGATGAAGCGGCTCGCCGAGCAGAACTACGCACAGAACATCAAGAGTGCCAAGCGCATGGTGGAGCGGCAGCGTCCGCAGGTCTGGGACGTGCTCGAAGAGGTCATTCGTGAGCATCCGGTGCTGCTGAACCGCGCACCCACGCTGCACCGTCTGGGTATCCAGGCGTTCGAGCCGCAGCTCATCGAGGGCAAGGCGATCCAGCTGCACCCGCTGGTCTGTGCGGCGTTCAACGCCGACTTCGACGGCGACCAGATGGCAGTCCATCTGCCGCTGAGCACCGAGGCGCAGGCCGAGGCCCGCATCCTGATGCTGTCGAGCAACAACATCCTCAAGCCTGCCGACGGCCGGCCGGTCGCCCTGCCGAGCCACGAGATGATCATCGGCATGTACTACCTGACGCAGAACCTCGACGGTCTGCGCGGGGAGGGCCGGGTCTTCAGCTCGGTCGAAGAGGCCATCATGGCCTACGACCTGCACGAGATCGACATCCGCTCCAAGATCAAGGTCCGGATGCGCGACATCACCCCGCCGGCCCGGCTGGCCGATAAGGTGCGTCCCGATGGCACGCTGCTCATGGACACCACCTTGGGCAAGATCATCTTCAACGAGGCCATGCCCGACAGCTACCCGTTCGTCGAAAGCCACGTCGGCAAGAAGCAGCTCGGCGCGATCGTCAATCAGCTGGCCGAGCAGTACCCGAAGACCGTGGTCACCGAGGTGCTCGATGCGCTGAAGGATATGGGCTTCAAGTGGGGTACCCGCTCGGGTGTCACGGTGTCCATCGGCGATGTGCAGACCCCGCCCGACAAGCCGGAGATCATGGCCGGCTACGACACCAAGGCCGCCAAGATCGACAAGCTCTACGAGCGTGGCGCGGTGACCGAGGACGAGCGGCGCGAGGAACTCATCCGGATCTGGACCGACGCGACGGCCGAACTGACCAGCGCGATGGAAGCCAACTTCTCGGCGACCAACCCGATCTACATGATGGTGAACTCGGGTGCTCGAGGAAACATGACCCAGATGCGCCAGATCGCCGCCATGCGAGGCCTGGTGGCCAACCCGAAGGGCGAGATCATCGCCCGCCCGATCAAGTCGAACTTCCGCGAAGGCCTGACCGTGCTGGAGTACTTCATCTCCACCCACGGCGGCCGCAAGGGGCAGGCCGACACCGCACTGCGTACCGCCGACTCGGGTTACCTGACCCGTCGCCTGGTCGACGTCTCGCAGGACGTCATCATCCGCGAGGAGGACTGCGGTACCGAGCGTGGTCTCACCAAGGTGATCGCGGCCGCGGACGAGACCGGGGTGCTGCGTCAGGTGAAGGCGCTGGATACCAGCGTGGTCGGCCGTAACCTGGCCACCGACGCGGTGACCGATTCGGGCGAGGTCGTTGTCGCGGCCGGTACCGATGTGACCGAAGACCACATCAAGGTCTTGGTTGCCGCCGGAGTGACCACCATCAAGGTGCGTTCGGTGCTCACCTGTGAGGCCGCCAGCGGCGCCTGCGCGATGTGCTACGGACGTTCGCTGGCCGGCGGCAAGCTGGTCGATGTCGGCGAGGCCGTCGGTATTCAGGCCGCTCAGTCCATCGGCGAGCCCGGCACCCAGCTGACGATGCGTACCTTCCACACCGGTGGTGTGGCGGGCGACGACATCACCTTGGGTCTGCCGCGTGTGGTCGAGCTTTTCGAAGCCCGCACTCCGAAGGGCAAGGCGCCGATCGCCGAGGCCGATGGTCGCATCAAGATCGAGGACGGCGACCGCGGCCGCAAGCTGCTCATCGTCCGCGACGACGGCCAGTCCGATGTCGAGTACGTCGTTCCGCGTCGTGCCCGGCTCGAGTTCGATGACCATGAGGGTGTGCACCGCGTGATCGCCGACGGTGATCACGTCAACGTTGGCGATCAGCTGACCGCTGGCACGATCGACCCGCAGGACGTCCTGCGGGTTCAGGGTGTGCGCAAGGTGCAGGAGCATCTGGTGGCCGAGGTGCAGAAGGTCTACGCGACCCAGGGCGCCCCGATTCACGACAAGCACATCGAGATCATCATCCGGCAGATGCTGCGCCGCGTGACGGTTATCGACTCGGGCGACACCGAGATGATGCCCGGCGAACTGATCGATCGTCAGTCCTACGAGCAGGCCAACCGCAAGGCGCTCACCGAGGGTGGACGTCCGGCAGAGGGCCGGCCCGTGCTGATGGGCATCACCAAGGCGTCGCTGGCAACCGACTCCTGGCTGTCGGCGGCCTCCTTCCAGGAGACCACCAAGGTGCTCACCGACGCTGCGATCAACGGCAAGTCCGATCACCTGCTCGGTCTGAAGGAGAACGTGATCCTCGGCAAGCTGATCCCGGCAGGCACCGGGCTGGAGCGCTACCGCAACATCCGGGTCGAGCCGACCGCCGAGGCACGGGCCAACGCCTACACGCTCAGCTACGACGCGTTCGACTACGACTTCGGGTCGGGCAGTGGCGCGGCGGTTCCGCTGGACGATATGGACTACCGCGACCTGCGGTGATCCTGCCGATCTGACCAGAAGGGGTATCCGGGCTGTGCTCCGGGTGTCCCTTCTCGTCGTCCGGGTGTGGCAGAGCTCGGCACTCGGGCGGATGCCAGATCTGGCAACTCGGTTGCCAGCAGAACGTATCCCGTGATGAACTGGTGCAAGTAACGGAACTATCCCGGCCGAAGATGGCCTGCTCGTCCGATGAACAGCCCCAGGTCTGAGGTGAAAGAGGACTGATGAAGAACTCGCTCAAGATCGGCGCAGTGTTCGGCGCTGTCATCGTGTCGGGCTCGTTGAGCCTGACTGCCGCGAGCTTCGCGAACGCCGACATCAGTCCTGTTGCCACGGTTGCGGTCGCGCAGAGTCCCGAGCAGCCCGTTTCGTCGGGCGGCGGCCGGCAGCTCGACAACCAGGTCATTCCCGGCACTGCGTGGTTCGAGATCCCGGCCGATCAACTGGGCGATGGGCCGGGTGAGCAGAGCGTTCCCCGGGACGACCTCCGTCCCAGTGCGCTTCCGAATGCCGGCGGTGAGGGCATGGGGCTGACCTCGGCGGCCGCGTTGATCAGCGTCGCGATGGGCGGGGTCGCGGTGGCTCTGCGCTCGCGCAAGCAGGACTGAGCCCGCTCGATGGAGGGCGTCCGGCGCGAAAACAAGCCCATCGGACCCGGTGCTGCTGCCGCGTTCAGGAAGCCGAGTTTTGACCGGCTGGTGGGCACCGAGTAGACTGCATAGTTGTGTCCGGTCTGTCCGGCACCATGTGCGTACCCTGGCGGTTGAGCTGGGCACCTAAACGTTGCGAGGAGCCTAGGACAAGTGCGGAGTTCGCACGGTGGCTCCCGCTCGCCTGAGGGATATCGGTGGTTTCTCAGCCGAAGTGACGTGCCGCAGCCAGGGAAGTAGACAACGAGGTGTGTGTCGTCCAACCACGATGCCCACCGCTTGACGGAAAGAGATACCAGCAGGTGCCAACCATCCAGCAGTTGGTCCGAAAGGGCCGCACTGACAAGGTCAGCAAAAACAAGACGCCCGCGCTGAAGGGTTCTCCGCAGCGCCGCGGCGTGTGCACTCGCGTGTACACCACTACCCCCAAGAAGCCGAACTCGGCGCTGCGCAAGGTGGCTCGCGTCCGCCTCAGCTCGGGTGTCGAGGTCACTGCGTACATTCCAGGCGTCGGCCACAACCTCCAGGAGCACTCGATGGTGCTCGTGCGCGGCGGCCGTGTGAAGGATCTGCCCGGTGTGCGGTACAAGATCATCCGTGGTGCGCTTGACACCCAGGGTGTGAAGAACCGCAAGCAGGCCCGCAGCCGCTACGGCGCGAAGAAGGAGAAGTAATGCCTCGCAAGGGTCCGGCGCCCAAGCGCCCGGTCATCATCGACCCGGTCTACAGTTCGCCGCTGGTTTCCCAGCTGGTCAGCAAGATCCTGCTGGACGGCAAGAAGACCGTCGCCCAGAGCATCGTCTACACCGCTCTCGAGGGAACTCGTGAGAAGACCGGTGTTGATCCGGTGCAGATCCTCAAGAAGGCCCTCGACAATGTGCGGCCTGCCGTTGAGGTGCGCAGCCGCCGCGTCGGTGGCGCCACCTACCAGGTGCCCGTCGAGGTCAAGCCCGCGCGCTCCAACACGCTGGCGATGCGCTGGCTGGTCGGCTACGCCCGCGACCGCCGCGAGAAGACCATGTCCGAGCGGCTGATGAACGAGATCCTGGACGCCTCCAACGGCCTGGGAGCTTCGGTCAAGAAGCGCGAAGATACCCACAAGATGGCAGAGGCCAACCGAGCCTTCGCTCACTACCGCTGGTGATGTGCTGAGGGGTCGCCCTCGTTTGGGGGGCGACCTTTCGCATGTCCGGCTTCGGTTACGCGGAGTCGAACACCACGTGAACGATGTCCATCCCAACTCCCGCCACACACACGACAAGAAATAGGGGATTTCGTGGCCCTCGACCTGCAAACCGACCTACACAAGGTACGCAATATCGGCATCATGGCTCACATTGATGCCGGTAAGACCACCACTACTGAGCGGATCCTGTTCTACACCGGCATCACCCACAAGATCGGTGAGGTGCACGACGGCGCTGCCACCATGGACTGGATGGAGCAGGAACAGGAACGCGGCATCACCATCACCTCGGCAGCCACCACCTGCTTCTGGAAGGGCTACCAGATCAACATCATCGACACCCCAGGCCACGTCGACTTCACCGTCGAGGTGGAGCGTTCGCTGCGCGTCCTGGACGGTGCGGTCGCCGTCTTCGACGGTGTCGCCGGTGTCGAGCCGCAGTCGATGACCGTATGGCGTCAGGCCTCCAAGTACGGCGTCCCGCGCATCTGTTATGTCAACAAGCTGGACCGCACCGGTGCCTCCTTCGAGCACTGCGTCCAGACCATCAGGGATCGCCTGCAGGTCGTGCCAGTGCGTCTGCAGCTGCCGATCGGCTCCGAGCACGACTTCCTCGGCATCGTCGACCTGGTCGAGATGAACGCCAAGACCTGGCGCGGCGAGACCCAGATGGGCGAGGACTATGTCGTCGAAGAGATCCCGGCCGATCTGAAGGACGCCGCCGAGGAGGCGCGCGCCGAGATGATCGAGAACATCGCCGACTTCGACGATGAGCTCATGGAGCTCTACCTGGAGGGCGAAGAGCCCACCGTGGAGCAGATCAAGCGGGCGATTCGCCGCGGCGTGCTGGCCAACGCCTTCACCGCGGTGGTCTGTGGCACCTCGTTCAAGAACAAGGGCGTGCAGCCGCTGCTGGACGCGGTCATCGACTACCTGCCTGCTCCGGTCGACGTCCCGGCCATCGAGGGTTTCAAGCCCGGCGACGAGTCGGTGATCATCGAGCGTCACGCCGACAAGAATGAGCCGCTGGCTGCGCTGGCGTTCAAGATTGCCGCCGATCCGCACCTGGGCAAGCTGACGTTCGTCCGGGTGTACTCGGGCATCCTGCAGTCGGGCAGCCAGGTGCTGAACGCCGAGACCGGCAAGAAGGAGCGCATCGGCAAGATCTACCAGATGCACGCCAACAAGCGTCAGGAGGTCGACTTCATGCCCGCCGGCAACATCTGCGCGGTCATGGGCCTGAAGCAGACCGGCACCGGTGACACCCTGTGCGATCCGGCGAACCCGGTGATGCTGGAGTCGATGGAATTCCCGAACCCGGTGATCGAGCAGGCCATCGAGCCGAAGTCGAAGGCCGACCAGGAGAAGCTCTCGATCGCCATCCAGCGGCTCGCTGAAGAGGATCCGACCTTCCAGGTGCACACCGACGAGGACACCGGCCAGACCATCATCGCGGGCATGGGTGAGCTGCACCTCGAGGTGCTGATCGACCGGATGAAGCGCGAGTTCCACGTCGAGGCGAACATCGGCAAGCCGCAGGTCGCCTACCGCGAGACCCTGCGCCGCAAGATCGAGAACGTCAACTACGTCCACAAGAAGCAGTCCGGTGGTTCGGGCCAGTACGCAAAGGTCATCATCACCTTGGAGCCGCAGGAGACCGGCGCGGGCTACGAGTTCGTCAACGCCGTCACCGGCGGTCGCATCCCCAAGGAGTACATCCCCGCGGTGGATGCCGGCGCCAAGGAGGCCATGCAATTCGGTGTGCTGGCCGGTTACCCGGTCGAGGACGTCAAGGTGACGCTGACAGACGGTGCTTACCACGACGTCGACTCCTCGGAGCTGGCGTTCAAGATCGCCGGCGCGATGGCGTTCAAGGAGGCCGCCCGCAAGGCCAGCCCCGCCCTGCTGGAGCCGCTGATGGCGGTCGAGGTGACCACTCCGGAGGACTATCTGGGTACTGTCATCGGTGACCTGAATGCGCGCCGTGGACAGGTGCAGTCGATGGACGAGGAGCACGGCAACCGCGTCGTGCGCGCTCTGGTCCCGCTGGCCGAGATGTTCGGCTACGTCGGGGACCTGCGGTCGAAGACCTCGGGTCAGGCCACCTACACGATGGAGTTCCACTCCTACGGCGAGGTTCCCAAGAACATCGCCGACGAGATCGTGGCCAAGGCCCGCGGCGAGAACTGATCGCCTGCTGTTTGAACCGGTGAGCGGCCGGTCCGGAACTTCGGTCCGGGCCGGCCGCTTCGCTGTGGGTCGAGCGCGGACGATCTTGCTGCAGCGCCCGCGAATGGCCGTCTATGATTGCTGTCAACAGCACGTCTTCAGGCGGCTCGGACCGGCCCGCTGTCAGTTCGCTATCAGCACTGCAAAACCGGTTTGACTCGCGGCGTTTGGACGACGACAATTACTAAGGTTCGTGGGTGATTGCCCGCGGCCCTGAGCAAGCTGTAACAAATCAGGACAATCGAGCTGCGGGACCCTCCCACAGCCACGACAAAAGGTGTGCCACGCAACCAGCGTGGCGACTAACCAGAAGGAGCCCAAGTGGCAAAGGCCAAGTTCGAGCGGACCAAGCCGCACTGTAACATCGGCACCATCGGCCACGTCGACCACGGCAAGACCACGCTGACGGCGGCGATCACCAAGGTGCTGCACGAGAAGTACCCGGACCTGAACGCGGTTTCGGCGTTCGATCAGATCGACAAGGCGCCGGAAGAGCGCCAGCGCGGCATCACCATTTCGATCGCGCACGTCGAGTACCAGACGGAGAAGCGTCACTACGCGCACGTTGACTGCCCTGGTCACGCTGACTACGTCAAGAACATGATCACCGGTGCCGCCCAGATGGATGGCGCGATCCTGGTTGTCGCCGCGACCGACGGCCCGATGGCTCAGACCCGTGAGCACATCCTGCTGGCCCGCCAGGTTGGCGTTCCGGCCATTGTCGTTGCCCTGAACAAGTGCGACATGGTGGACGACGAGGAGCTCATCGAGCTGGTCGAGATGGAGGTCCGCGAGGCCCTCTCCGAGCAGGAATTCGATGGCGACAACTGCCCGGTCATCCGCGTGGCCGCTTACCCGGCCATGAACGGCGACCCCAAGTGGAGCGCGTCGATCCTCGAGCTCATGGATGCTGTCGACAACTACATCCCGCAGCCCGAGCGTGAGACCAACAAGCCGTTCCTGATGCCCGTCGAGGACGTCTTCACCATCACCGGTCGTGGCACCGTGGTCACCGGTCGTATCGAGCGCGGCATCGTCAAGACCGGCGAGACCGTCGAGATCGTGGGCCTCGCCCCGACCCAGACCACCACCGTCACCGGTGTCGAGATGTTCCGCAAGATCCTCGACGAGGGTCAGGCGGGAGACAACGTTGGTCTGCTGCTGCGCGGCACCAAGAAGGAAGACGTGGAGCGCGGCATGGTCGTGACCAAGCCGGGTTCGACCACTCCGCACACCGAGTTCCAGGGCAATGTCTACGTGCTGACCAAGGAGGAGGGTGGCCGTCACAAGCCGTTCTTCTCGAACTACAGCCCGCAGTTCTACTTCCGCACCACCGACGTGACCGGCACCGTTTCGCTGCCCGAGGGCACCGAGATGGTTATGCCTGGTGACAACACCGACATGAACGTCGTGCTGCAGAAGCCGATCGCCATGGAGGAAGGCCTGAAGTTCGCCATCCGCGAGGGTGGCCACACTGTTGGCGCCGGCCGCGTCACCAAGATCATCAAGTGATCTGACGCACCAGCTCATCGCTGGCTGAAGCCCGTTCCCGCAAGGGGGCGGGCTTCAGTCGTTTGCGCGCCGGTAACCCGAAGCCCTGCTCTCAGATGGATCTCAGATTCACAGGCGAGAGATATTGCGACTCGCGGGTGTGTCTCGTGGAGATCATCTTCGAGTTGCCCTAGGTTCGGCGGAGCGGTGTCGGAACGTCAACCGCGCACACAACAGAAAGCAGGACAACGTGATTCGGGACCTTCCCCGCAACTCGAATACGGCTGTTCGGTCACTGCGGTGCAGCAGGCAGCGCATCGGCGAGGTCCTTGCCACTGTCGGGCTTGCCGTCGCGCTGTTGCTCGGGCCAGCTGCAGCCACCGTCCAGGCTGACGAGCTGGACGACCAGTACGCCCAGGTTCAGAACCAGATCGACGCTTCGCAGACCGACATCGGAGGTGGCCAGTCGCAGCTCGACGCGGCCAATGCCGTTCTCCAGCAGTCGCAGACCGAACTGGCGAACGCACAGGCCGCGCTGGCCGCCGCGCAGTCGGCAGAAGCAGCCGCCCAGCAGCAGGCCACCGACGCGTCCGTTGCGCTGCAGACAGCTGTTGAGAACCTCACCCAGGCCCAAGCCGACGTCGACACCGCCCAGACCGCGGTCGACGAGCAGCACAAGCGCGTCGGGGTAGCGGCGCAGCAGGAAGCACAACAGGGCAAGTCGCTGCAGGGCATCGGGCTGTTTTTCACCAACATGGGAACCGGCGACCTGAACAACAGGCTGCAATGGACGAACAACACCGTCAACACCGTGCAACACGAGCTCGACGCCTTGAACGCGGCGTTGGACGAGCTGCAGAAGCGCCGCGACGCCATGGCCGCCGCCGAGACGGCCGCTCAGGCCGCTCGGGACGCCGCGGTCGCCCAGTTCGAGCAGACACAACAATTGTCGTTGGCAGCATTGAACGCCGCGAATGAGGTTGCGGCTAAGGTGTCGGCCAACCAGTCGGCCCTTGACAGCGCCCAGCAGGTGCTCAATGCGGCGCTGGCCGCCGACGAGCAGTTGCGCGGCCGGGCGTCCGACCTGGCAGCGCAGATCCAGGCACGCAACGATGCATCGGCAGCCGCGGCGGCATCGGCTGCTCAAGCGGCGGCCGCGAGTTGGGTGACGGCGCAGACCTCGTGGGTCACGGCGAACATTGCGTCCGGCCAGATCACGCCGTTCAGTGTCGACCAGGCCATCGCACAAGCGCGCTCCATGGTCGGCAATATGAACTACGGAAATATGTGCCTGGCCCTGGTGGCGGCTTTCTACGGTTACTCCAGTTCGGGTGTCAACAGTGCTGCGACCGCGGCCGGCATGATCGAGGCCGCCGGTCAGATGCGCTACGACATGTCGAACATTCCGGTGGGTGCGCTGGTCTTCTACGACGGTACGCCGGCCGGCAATCCGTACGGCCACGTGGCTATGTATGCCGGTGACGGGATGATCTACAGCAACGGTGCGGCCAACGGGGGAGTAGGCATGATGTCGCTGTATACGCCGGCTTCGTCGTGGGGTGAGCCGATCATCGGCTGGTCGAGCGTCTGGCTGCCCTACGCCACAGCCTGATCTGCTCCTACACTTGCGGCATGCCGCAGCCACCAGCTTGGCTTCAGCCGCCGCCATCGGCACC
>Ga0334890_1000483_pt1 | contig 70539 bp, 67 predicted proteins | sample GraSluR1_MG_3_FD_207220 | JGI IMG/M metagenome (GOLD analysis project Ga0334890, IMG submission 207220) | Sludge microbial communities from methane-producing bioreactor in Wageningen University, Netherlands - Granular Sludge_31_08-R1 | ecosystem: Engineered > Bioreactor > Anaerobic >... | reverse complement strand
AATTACAATGCAACCGAACCGGCTGAAAATTGTGGAAATCTGATCTATGCAACCTATGATGTCGGTCTCGAGCGAGGGCTCCCGTTCTTCAGGATCGTAACGTTTGATGAGACGGGAAAAGTCGCGTCGTATTATCAGGATCCGACCACCATAACGATCGATTCGTGGGAATCGAAACGGGATCTTTTTGCAACTGAATTTGACATGGATGCGCTTACCTCAGTTGGGATGACCTTGTATTTGAATGATGTGGCATGGGGACCGCATCCCGATGATGACCTGTAGAAATCACTCAGTACAGCCGCTCTAGCTTCACGGTCGCTTGGGCTTGTAAGGCATGCGTGGTACCCCTTCGGGCAAAAAGAAAGATCGGGAGGAATTCCCGAGCTCTCGATTGGACTTGTCTGAGTGTACAGTAGCGTGCATGGCCAACTGAGCACAACTGTTAAGTTCTGATGTTTTAACGATAGGGTTAGAATACGGTAGGTCGTTCAGAAAGAGAAGTAGGACGAATAATATTATATTATTTTACATTTTTGTTGCTTTTTTGGTATCATATGTAGTATTACTATAGTATCAATTCGTAGGGAACTTTTGGATAAGTTGGAAAAAAGAATACGAAAACTGGTGTCCCAACCGAATGATGTAGATTATGACGAACTTCGGTACGTGCTACTAGGTCTTGGCTGTATTGAGAGAAATGGAGGACGAGGGTCCCATGTGGTCTTCACTCACCAGAAAAGAGAAATTGTGGTTACTGTACCCATCCAGAAGCCTCTGAAGCGGGCCTATATTGTGCAGGTAATCAGGTTGTTTGGATTAAAGGAGAATTACGATGAGATCATTGGAAGACTATCTTAAGCTTCCGTATACTATCGAGACTAAAAAAGAGTCTGACGGCTCATATTTCATCAAAGTCAAGGAGTTGCCAGGATGTATGTCTGTGGGCGAAGGCATAGAGGAAGCCTATGCGATGATCGAGGACGCCAAGGCTGATTGGATTCAATCCTGCTTGGATGATGGCCGTGTAATACCAGAACCTGAGGAAGATGGTGCAAAAGCTTATAGTGGCAAATTCATGGTTCGGATTTCTTCAAAACTTCACCGCGAACTGTCCGAGACTGCTGATGAATATGGTGTGAGTTTGAATCATCTTGTCTCCGAGATGCTTTCCCAAGAGAATGGAATTATAAAAGGTCAAGAAAGGACCATTGAGCATTTGTTAAGCAAGGTTTCCCCCGTGCCTACAATGACGGTGGAAAAACGAGGCGCCTTCGAAATTCCCCGTATGTCAGAGCAATGGGCTCCAAGGGGCACCAATTTTCGCGACCGAACTCAACGCCAATATTGATTTTCCAGGCTCGGAAGAACCGGAGAAACACTACCCAATGAGGTTGTATTATGACAATTGCTGAATATGCAAAGGACGCAGACATTCTTTCCCTCTCAGTTCCCAAACTTGAGTATGAATTCTTCGATGAGAAGATGAACTCAAAGTCGAAATTACTCTATTCCTATTCCCCTGTTGTCGACAAGATTACATTGCTCCAGAAATCGGGGGACATCATCGTACGATTTCCGATGGAATTCTCTGCTGTTGGCAAACAGGATCACTCTGATGATCCCAAAAAGGAGGATTTGTTCTTCAAGTTGAAAGTCGAATTTAAAATTGTATTCAGGAGCAAGTACAAAAAAAAGGTCTCTGAACAGGTTAGAAAGGAAATAGTCGAGCAATTGGTTCCAAGAGTCATTCACCCATACTTCAGGCTCACTATCTCAGACTCCCTTCAGAAAGCTGGCCTTCCACCCTTGCAGATCCCGCTGATCGAGAGCCTTGAGGATGATGATTCCGAGGCCTTGTAGTTGACAAGCTACTGGTGTTGACCTTGCTATGAACTAGATATGATTTCACGTTCAGTCTTTTTGTAAAGGGAGACTTCGGATTCCGATAAAACCGGCAGTGCTTCCCCCTTGACGGGCTATATGCTTTACTGTATTCTACGGTAAAGTATGAGCGAGGTCAAGATTCATGCATGCAGAAGAAGCACAAAAAGTATTCGATGATTGCTTGGAGAAGCACAAGAACCTGCTCGGACAATTATCCGCTTTGGGCTTCATAGCCCAAGGTTCCATCTATGAACGGTATTTGACTTGTTCCTACAAGAAGTGCCCTTGTCATTCCGACCCTTCCCAACGTCATGGCCCCTATGTGTACTGGACTACCAAAGTACAAGGCAAGACGGTCTCAAGGATATTGAAGGGTGACACTGCGGACCTGATGCGTCGATGGGTTGCCAATAGGATTGAATTGGACAGCATCGTGGAACAACTTAGGGAGCTGTCCGTCAAGGCACTCGAGCCTGCAGTGCTACTCATGCAGCAAGAGAGTGAAAGCACCGATTAAGGCTGCCCAAATAAATTACCCGGAAAACACCCGATTTGGGGTGCGGAAAATGAGGTAACAGCATAGACTCCGGGTTATTTGCAATATGAGATAGGGGAATCTGCCAAGCAGGTTCCCCTTCGTCGTCTCTAGCCCTTGCTACTCTTCCTTGGTATCAGTTTTGATTGAAGTACATGTTGGGATTTACTGTACATTCCTGTATGTATTGCCTGCTTAAGCAAACTTACACCCAGCATACCCATCTGTTGTAAAGGAAGCTCAAATGTGGTGATGGGTACATTCCAGAACTCTGAGAAATCACGATTGTCAAAGCCCACTACACGTACTTGATGTGGTACCTGATAGCCCATATGCTGTAATGCAGCAATGGTTCCTGCAGCAATATAGTCATTTGCACAAAAGATACCATCGGTTTGAGGGTATTCTTGCATCAGTGATTGGGTAGCTTCAAAACCATGATTGAAATCATAATCACCATAGTAATAATGCGTAGGCATTTGTAGCTGTAACTCGCTTACCCGTTGTGAGAACCCTTGAAGACGGTCTTGTACAGAGAGTCGTTCTTCTGGCCCGCTGATCATCGCAGGGTGGCGCATCCCGCACCCATAGAGGTGTTCTGCCGCCTGATACCCTCCGGTTGTATTATCAACAACTACACTAATCATCTGTTCTGCAGCCATATTGATCGAAACAATAGGAATATCAGAATTCTGTGTATCAAGGTTAAAATCTTTCCAAATAGGAATATGATGACAAAAAAGGATTCCTTCAACGTTGTGACTCTTGAGAAAGTTATAGGCCTTTTTCAAATCGTTTCCAAACTCAATGCCACTGACAAAGAAGAGGGAGTATTGGCCACCAGAAAGCCCATGCTCGATTCCACGCACAATCTGATTGACAAAGGTTTCGGTAATATCGGCTGCCAAGCACCCGATTATTCCTGAATTCCCCCGTTTCATCCTAGAGGCATTCCAAGACGGCACATAGCCAAGTTGTTCAATGGCCTGAAGTACTTTTTTTCGAGTAGCTTCTCCGACCGGACGTTTCCCATTCAGTGCATGAGTGACCGTCGCTGGGGAAACCCCAGCTGCTTTCGCAACATCCACGATAGTCACTTGTTCACGCATATCCACCCCCTGTTTCGTAAGTGTAAAGCCTCTTACAGGCTTTGTCACTCGTTTATCGCCACATGGAGACTTTCTCCCTCCAAAAGGCTATCAGGATTGAAGCTTTCCTGTGAGCAAGCATACCCGAGAGGAAGTTGTAGATTGAACACTCTTTTTTTAGAAACTCTCCCAACTTTCTTTGTGATGAGCAAAGAGTCCTCCGAGACAGTGAACTCCCAGAGATTATACTGTTTGTTGGCAAGCTCTGTACTCCCATCATCCTCAAAGTAGTACGATGTCACTGTCATTCCCCTCGTTTTACAAGGATGTACCAGTAAATGGACTATATCGATTAACCCACTTTCCAGATGCCTTACATGCGGAGCAGTCGGGATGACCGATCCTTCCTTGGCAAACCAAATAACTTCTCCTTCAGGAGGGTAGTCAAGACTCAAAGTAATACCTCCCTTCCAAGGCTTACCCTCCTTGTCATACCACCAGAGCCCCTTCGGCAGATATACATCCTTCTTACTCATCCCTTTTTCGGTTATCAACACCTTCAAGATAGATGGCCCGAAAAGAGAGTTTACTTCGTCTTTTTTAATCTGGTCATCATCAGGGAATTCAAGCAACAGTGACCGTTCGATCGGGATACCTTCTGTACAGGCTTCGAACGCACAGGTATAGATATACGGCATGAACCGATAATGCTCAAGAATGAGAGATCGAATATGAGGCAGAGCAGTTGTATAGGACCAAGGTTCGGTAGGAATGCCATCTTCTCTCCAGGAATGGATTACAAATCTTCCCTGAAATACTGCCGATTGACAAGATCGAACCAGTAATTCCTCTTCAGGAAAAGCTCCAAAAAATCCTCCCAGGTCATGACCGAAGAACGGAAGGCCGGACAGCCCAAAACCGAGTCCCATGTACTGATTGAATTTCAGCGTTTTGTAATCACTTACATTATCGCCTGACCAAGTTCTGGCAAAGCGTTGGAGACCAGAGTAGCCACTCCTGCTGTAAATCCAAGGCCGCTTATCAGGGCTTTGCTGTTTGAAAGCCTCATACGAGGCCTCAACCATCTTGATGGGATACAGCGTTTTTGTCTTGTAAGCTTCAAGTTCGATATCTTCAAGCTCAAGCTCATTATTGTCATTCCAAATGCCTGTGCACCCATGATCGAGATACTGAGTCTTCAGTTGGTTCTTCCACCATTCTTTCGCCTCAGGGTTGTTGAAATCGATGAAGGACGCATCACCTCCCCAGAAAAACTCCTGATATGGGCCTCCTTCATTATCTTTTATGAAATACCCTTTTTCCTCCAACTCTGCATACCAAGGATGAGAGGTAAGAATCCCGGGTTTTATATTCATACATAGATTGTATCCCCGCTTGGAGAGAGAGGTGAGAAACGCCTTGTAGTCGGGAAACTTATCCTTATTCCAAAGAAAGGCATATCGCTTGCCCTCAGAACTCTTTAAATACCCGGAAGAGACATACATTCCCTCACAAGGTATCTGATACTTCTCGATGGTCGCAAAATATTCCAAGATACGATCTTGTGCATCATCGGGTTCTGCATAATTCATGGATGAGCCAAAAAAGCCGAAGCTGAAGAGAGGAGGCAAGGCAGGGAACCCAGTTATTTTGAAGTAATTCTTCAACACTTGATGGTATGACTCTCCCAACATGACAAAATAGCTATACGGCCCGCCTTCGACTTCAACAGAAAAGTAGAAAGGACTCTCTCGTCCAAGATCAAATAACTTTATCAGGCTCTGGTCAAAAAGCAGCCCGCACATTACTGCTGTCTCGGGATTGCGCTTGATCATGAAAGGAACAGATTTATACAACGGATCGGAATTGGAAGCATCATAGCCAAGAGAGTCTCGATTATACATGGAAAAGCGTCTTCCTCTCCTGTTTGGAAGACCACTCTTATCGCCAAGCCCATAGAACTCGTCACCCTCTGCGAGTGGAAAGTTGAACCGACTGAATGAATCTTTTGAATCTCGTTTGGTAAAGCAACGGACCTGATAGGATGGAAGCACTGTGTCGGCAGTACCAACCCTTCCTCCATGTTGCAGTTTGCCTCCATGCCATATGCTTATCAAGGCATGTTGCTTTTCCAGCACGACCCTGCATTGACCGCAGGTGATGACAAACACATCTTTTTCATCCTTGATCCCAACAGGTTCATCAAGACAGAGACTGTCGCTCATACTGGTAATATAGCGGCTAGCCTGCTGGAATACCTCGTGCACAGTTACAGCTTCAAAATGATAGGAAACCCTAAGAATCTCACTGCTGAAGAACTGTATATGCATAGTCCCACCTGTCCCGGTTGCTTCGATCGTGGAAGGACTGAGAAGACGGCAAGCACAAAGAGAGTGTATAATATGTTTCATGTATTCAACCTTTAACTGATCCTGCAGCTATGCCGGAGAAGAAAAACCTCTGGAAAGCGAGGAACACGATGATGACGGGGATTATTGCGATAGTAGTCATGGCAAGCAGATTCGACCAGTTTATCTGCAATTGACCGACGAAGTTCGCCAGCGCTTGTTGAATGGTCTGTTTGCGATTGTCTGTGATGACAATCAAAGGCCATAAGTAATCATTCCAGCGCCACATAAAACTGAAGATGGCGATAGTAGCAACAATGGGCTTGCTCATAGGCACAATGAGTCTGAAAAAGATCGTATGTTCCTTAGCTCCATCTATGCGAGCAGCCTCTATCAGTGAATCAGGGAGATTGATCAGATACTGTCTTGCAAGAAAGACTCCTGTCGGGGTTGCAGCAGGAGGAATGATAATCCCCCAAAGAGAGTTCAGCATTCCTAGACTCTTCAACTGCAGAAATATCGGAATCATGATGACCTGTAGTGGAATCATCAGGGTAGCTATCATGATGGTAAAAATGAGGTCTCTCCCTCGAAAAATGTACTTAGCCAAGGCGTAGCCTGCCATCAGGTTGATCAAAACTGTGATACAGGTAGAGATTGTCGCCACAAAAACGGTATTGGAGAAATAAACAGGGAAATTTCCTGCAGCAAGACTTGAAACATAGTTTTCAAGCGTCCATTGGTGAGGAATGAACGATAGGGGAATTCGGAATAATTCGCTCTGTGGCTTGAATGAGGAGAGAACTACCCAGAGTACCGGAAGTAAGGTAGCTAGGGACAGTAATGTCAAAACAAGATAATGTAGGGTTATCGATGCTCTCTGTTTACTCATAATCTTGGTCCCTCCCACTGACCTTGAATTGGACCACGGTGAAGAGCGAAATGATCAACATCAGTACAATCGACATGGCACTTGCATACCCCATCCTGTCTTCAAGGAAGGCAACCTGATACACTTGTTGGACGATGAGTTTGGTTGCATACCCAGGACCTCCTTTTGTCATTACCGCAATCAGTTCATATGCTTTGAAGGAGGTGATGGTGGCAAGCACCAAAACAACCAGCAACGTGCTTTTTAGTAGGGGGAGGGTGATCGAAATAAAAGTTCTGGGTGTAGACGAACCATCGATTTTTGCCGCCTCGTACAAATCGAGGGGAATGGCTTGAAGTCCGGCAATCAGAATGACCATGTAGTAGCCTGCTTGAGCCCAGATGGATACGCCGATAATTGAAACCATGGCAAGTTTGCTATCTGTGAGCCATCGGACCCCGCTACCTCCGGAAGCTCGAATCAAGTAGTTGATAATCCCCATCTCATCACCGAGAATGAAACGCCAGGCAATACCGACCGTAATCATACTCAACAGCGAGGGTATATAAAAAAGAGAACGAAATGCTTTTTCTCCTTTGATGGTATTTTTATACAACAACAAAGCCAAGGCTAAAGCATAGATCATGATCAAGCTGACGGTGAAAAAAGAGTACGACAGCGTATTGGCGAAAGTTTTCCAAAAAACTTCATCTGCGATCAACTCTTTGAAGTTGTCTAGGCCGATAAAACGCGGGGTCGTGAAGACTCCCCATTCTGTGAATGACATTCTCAGCCCTTGGACGGCTGGAATAATGATGAATGTACCGAAAATGACAATATTGGGAAGCAGGAAAAGCAGCGGAGCTGCAGTTTGGTGGAAATTCCCTTTTGTACGTTGTTTCATATGGTTTCTAAGGCAGGCAGCGCTGCTGGCCAGAAGAATCGGACTCCTCCTCAAGGAGGAGCCGATATCCAAATTCCCTGTGTTTATCTAAAGAAACTGGCTCCTCGATTGTCAACATTTGCCACAGCCTGTTCAGCTGTAACATTGCCAAGCAACACTTCTACAATCTGTTCTCGAATGTAGGTGGTGATTTTGCTTAGGTTGGTATTCTTCCACTCATTGGCAGTATATGCTGGAGTAACTTTCAGCTCTTCAAGAAATACCTCGAAGTCCTTGCTGTTGGAAGGATAGGTCACCTGGGCATCGTTGCGGGAAGGAATATTGAAGGTGTCACGGCTGTATCTCTCGTTATGTGACTTATCAGCGAAAGCTGCCATGAGTTTGAAGGCTTCTTCTTGGTTCTTTGTACCTTTGAACGAAGCAACAAACTTGCCACCGGGAACAGATGAATTGATACGTCCTTGAGGCATTCTTACTGCTTTCCACTCAAAGTCCTTCACATTCTTATTATACGTGTTGATGTTCCAGCTGCCTCCGATATGTCCTGCAACCAAACCAGCTTGGAAGAGCTCTGCAGGGTTTTCTGAACCGAGCCATACACTTTTTGGAACCAGATCTTCATCATGAATATGCTTGAACCATTTCAGAGTTTCAATGGTACCGGGATTGTTGAACTTGATGTTCGACTGGTCTTCGTTCAAAAACCGTCCGTTCCACTGATACATGAGAGTAGAGAATCGGTGTGGGGTAAAGTCAACGGCGAGTCCGTACTTCATGCTCGGGTTGGCTGCAACAACCTTCTTGATGATGGTTTCCCATTCACTCCAAGTCCAGGTCTTGCTGACTTCGTCTACATCAATTCCAGCCCTGTCAAATGCAGTCTTGTTTACCAACATGCCATTAGCAGTAGCTTCAGTGGGATAGGCAACGAACTTGCCATCCTTGTTGGTGGCAAAGGCTACCATCGAAGGAAGATATTCCTTCTTTACAGCTTCAACATCGCTCACATGATTATCGATTGGTTCAAGACTATCGACTACCACAGAGAGCGTATTGGTTGTGATGCGAGCCAAATCTGGAGGATTACCTCCGCTGATCATCATCTTGAGCTTTTGGTCATACTCATTGTAAGCAATGATCTGTAGATCAAGTTTTACATGAGGATTGGCTTTTAAATAGTCATCCATCGTCTTTAGAAAGACATCCGACTCATTGGCATCATTGAACCAAAGCACAGAGAGTGTTACCTCTTTCTTTGCTCCCTCTTCCTTTGTTCCTGCTGCAAAAATGGTCGTACCCATAAGCAGTAGAATCATCAAAGCAATACAAGCTTTTTTCATAAAATCCTCCTTTTGGATTCAAATGTATGTAAACGCAAATTTACGCAAAACGTTTTTACTGTTTTAGTATATGCTCTCATTTTTTGATTTGTCAAGGATTGCTTCTTTGTGAGAAAGGGAAAAAAAGGGAAGTGGATGAAACTTCCCTATACACACATTATGCTGAATCATCAAGCTATACAGAAATTTCTCTCAAATCAACTCAAGCGTAGCATCGAACTCCTTGTCCAAGGGGTAGATGGGACGAGGGAGGTTCTTGTAGGGAAGCCGCTCGAAGAGCTCGTCGGAGGAGCCTGTGGTGAGAGCCATCATCGAGCGCTTGGCGATCGCGCGTATCCCAGGCTCCAGATAGCCCAGCTTTACCACGATCGCCTTCCTGTCTTTCGGCTCTACTTCTAGGATTCTCATCATCTCTGGGTCGTAGAACCCCACGTGCTTGCTGGCGACCACCACGTCGACTCCTTGAACATCCAGCAGCGCCAGGTCGGCCCCGTTGGCCCCCTGCCATTGCCCCTTCAGGCTCCTCACCCGTACTTTCGCCTTCACCGGCTTGCTCTTGAGCGTGTCGAACTTCGCACCGAGCGAGCAGTCGAACGAGGAGCCTATGCCCTCCTTGAATGCCTGAGCGACCACCTGTGGGTCGTAGAAGCCCTGGTAGAGCAGGGGCGGGTCGAGTTTTGTGAGCACGGGGTCTCTGAGGATGAGGCTGAGAAAGTTTGTCACATCCCCGCTTGATCCGGCTGTGGGGTTGTCCCCGCTGTCGCTGATGACCACCGGGTACACCCCCTGTTCAATCGATTCTCTAGTTGCCTTGAGGGCGTCCTCGCTCGTCCTCGTCTCGTTGTAGAAACCGAATTCGCCTCTTCTGTCCCAGAAGAGCGAGGCAAGCTCTTTTGCCAGGCTGTCTGCCAGCCTCTGGTCGTCCTGGGTCACCACCACCGCATGCACCGCGTTCTCGGCCCCGTCGGCCCAGGGGAAGCCCAGCAGGTAGGAGCAGGCGAGCACGCCTTGCTGCTGTTCCATTGATCGGAGTTCTTTGATCAGGCTTCTCATCGGCTCAACCGAGCTCTCGCTCTGCTCGCCTGCGATGAGCATGGGGATGCGCAGAGCCGCCATGGTAGCCTTGCTGTTTGCCTCCAGGGTGCGGATGACCATCAGCGCTGCATGGATGCCCGTCTCGTAGGTGTCGGTGTGGGGGGCGCACTTGTAGCCGACAAAGCCGTCTGCGGCGGCCTTCATCCTTTTGGTGAGCGTTGCGTGCATGTCCAGGCTTGCAAACAGGGGCGTCCTTGGGTGGATGGCCCTGATCGCCTCCAACAGGTCCTGCTCTGCCTCCCCGATTGCCTCAACACGCATGCTGCCGTGCAGCGACAGGCAGATGGCGTCGATCCGTCCGGCCTCTTTCAGGCAGTCCAAGAGCTCGCCCTTCAGTTGCTGGTAGCAGTCATGGTCCCACACCCCGTTGGGCACCGCCCGCGCGATGAGCGAGGGGACTACCTCGTAGCCTGCGGCGATGAGGGTGTTGATGATGCCGCTTGCCGAGCTCTCCCGCTTTGTCAGCAGGTCCTCTTTCCTGGTCACCCAGATCTCCTCACGTTTGGTGATGATGGGGTTGAAGGTGTCGCTCTCATGGTGCAGCCCCCCGACGAATATACGTTTTTTCATCGCTTGGCCCCCACTATCGAGCTCACCCTGCCTCTGTCGGTGCAGCTGATGCTGAACTCTGTCTGCCTGAGCATGCCTCCCATGTAGATGTAATCGGGTCGGTAGGTCATCCTCGACTCATGGGTGCCCGGAAGAAAGACATGGTACTCCTTGGCACCCAGCTGTTCCTTGATGAAGGCGAAGTTGCGCTCGCTGATGCCGCAGCCGGGCATGATGATTATCCGGTCGCCCGCCTCTCGGATCAGGTTCTTGAGCGTCTGTAGCCCCTCTAGTACCGTTGCCTCCAGGCCGCTGGTCAGGATGCGGTCTACGCCCAAGCCGATGAGCGTCTCAAGCGAGCGCGAAGCATCGCGCGTCATGTCGAAGGCGCGGTGGAAGGTCACCGAGCAGGGCCTGGCAAGGGCGATGAGCTCGGCGCTTTTCTGTACGTCAATCTCCCCGTCCTCTGTGAGGATGCCGAAGACGATGCCGTCGGCACCCGCCTCCCTGAAGAGCCTCACGTCCTCCTTCATCGCCTCGAACTCAACATCGCTGTAGCAGAAGTCGCCCCCGCGGGGCCTGACCATCACGTTCATCGCTATCTTGGACTTCTTTCGTGCCACCTTGAACGCTCCCAGCGAAGGGGTGGTGCCCCCCTCGAACAGGTCGGCGCAGAACTCCACTCGGTCGGCGCCCCCGGCCTCTGCTGCCAATACACTCTCTATCGACTCCAAACATACTTCAATTTTCATACTACATATCCTTCCTAACAACCAATGCAATGTTAGTATCAATTATTTCGGGTCTAACCAGTGGATCTCCCACTGTATGGAGACAAAGATGGTGCACCCCCTTATTGAGAGCAAGAGAGCTTACCATTGTATCCTTGGTGCGTCCTTGTTGCAGTGAGCTGAACAGCTTGATGCTTCCAACCTCGAGGCAAAGCTTTTGTTGGTGTGCAATAGGGACTTCTGTTTTCCACTCAATACGTAATGTTGTATCTTCTTTCAGCTCCAACCGCCAATGCAAGGAAGTCGGAATAGGAGCGTACGTGTAATAGTCGCTTCCTGCATAGCGGTAGAAGACGAAGGCCTCAGAGCATAGGATCTCATCGGTATGCATACTAAAGGTGGGTATTTCATATTCTTTTGCTCTCCTGTAGAGCCCCATCTTTTTCAGATTTCTTCCAATCCCTTTCAGGACCTTTTCTTCGAATTCTTGGATTGACCCATCCCCTACCAGTCCAATATTAAGAAGGTAGTTTCCGCCTTCTGATACGACCTTCCTTGCTGTTTCGGTCAGCTCTAAAATCTTTTGGTCCTTGTCTCCCCGCTCTTGCCATTCGCGATATCCCCAAGTTTCCTTATAGATAGAAGCTGGTGTCTGCCAAGGACAGTCAAGGGCGACGCTCGGTAACTCGTTGTCTCCCATGGTCAAAAAATCTTGCCTATCATTCCAGATTCTTCCATTCACCATGCACATTGGTTGCAACTTCTGTACAAGGTCATATACCTCTTGTGACTGTTGCACTGTCGGAGCCCCCATGTCCATCCACAATTCACAAATTGGCCCGTAGTTCGTTAAAAGTTCTGTCAGCTGAGCAATATTCAATTGCTGGTGCAACTCTGGGATGGCATCACTGTTATGACTGCTTATGGGCAGGGCATGTGCAAAGTGCCAATCGATCCAAGAGAAATAGATACCGAAGCGAAGTCCTTGTTTTTGGCACTCCTCACTGAGTTCTCTCACGATATCGCGTTTGCAGGCAGCCTTGGTGCTTTTATAATCAGTGGTTTTTGTATCATAGAGACAAAAACCATCATGGTGCTTGGTTGTGATGACCATATACTGCATTCCAGCTTCTTTTGCCACAGATACGATATGTTCGGGATCGAATTTAGGAAGACTGAACTGATTGATAAGTGCTTCATAGTCTGTTTGAGGTAAATACCCATGGGAAAGTATCTGTTCTGAATATCCACGGGTTATGGGTTTCCCTTTCCAGGCTCCTGCAAGAATTGAGTAGAGCCCGAAGTGGATGAAGAGGCCGAATTGAAGATCGAGCCATTGTTGTACTGCACTGCGTTTCATCGCTGTTTCTCCTTGATGGTAGCTTAGCTTGTGTAGGAATGTTGCAATAGAGTCAAAGTTTTCATAAGCCATCGAACTGAGCGTCAAATTTTTAAACTTTGACTCATATTTCAAAATCTGACGCATACGGGACCCCTGTGCGACGTTCTGCTTTTGAAACTTGACTCTTATGCGTATCAAACTTGTATGCGACGCTTTATGCATGAAGAACGCACAGCTGCAACCACAGAAACTCAGTCTGGGAAGAAAAATGGGCCGTCATTGGCAATTCTATCTCATTGTCGCCTTGCCCATGCTTTATTTTATTGTATTCAAGTACGTTCCCATGTATGGCGTGTTGCTTGCATTCAAACGGTATCGTGTAAGCTTGGGAATCTGGAACAGCCCATGGGTTGGATTCTATCAGTTTGAGAAGTTCTTCAAGAACCCTTCTAGTTTGAGAATCATGTACAACACCTTCTCCTTGAGTATGTATGCCCTTGTATCCTCAATTCCCTTGGCAGTCATCCTTGCCATAGCGTTGAACGAGACAGCATCCAAGACGTGGAGAAAGAGCGTACAGATGGTCACCTATGCTCCCTACTTTATCTCCACAGTGGTCATGGTTGCCATTCTGATGCAGTTTCTCGATCCTGCCTTAGGGCTCTTTAATGCCATCCGTACTGCGTTCGGAAAAGATTCACTGAACTTTATGGGAGAGTCCTCCTACTTCAAGCACATCTATGTCTGGTCTGCATTGTGGCAGAATACTGGCTACAACGCCATCATCTACCTTGCAGCCCTTACTGGCATAAATCCTGAGCTCTATGAAGCTGCAAAGGTGGACGGGGTGAACAAGTTTCAGAAGATCTGGTATGTGGATTTGCCTTGTATTAAGAACACCATCGTAATCATGTTCATCATGAACATGGGATTCATCATGAGCCTTGGCTTTGAGAAAGCCTTCTTGATGCAGAATCCCTTGAATTTACAGTCTGCAGAGATCATGTCCACCTATGTCTATAAGATGGGCTTGATAAATAGTGACTTCAGTTACTCCACAGCTATAGACATGGTCAACTCAGTCATCAACATCATTCTGATTTTGACCTTCAATCATCTGGCAAAAATGAAGAACAAGGAAGGAGGTCTGTGGTGATGCATTACAAACAAAAAGAGTTGATGGTAGACCGTATATTCTCCCTTTTGGTGAACAGTTTTCTCTTCGTCAGCCTTATCATCGTACTCTATCCGCTGATCTACATCATCTCATGCTCGTTCAGCGAGCCTCAGGCAGTAATGGCCAAGAAAGTCTGGTTGTTTCCCGTAAATTTTGATTTAGTAAGCTACAAGGCTGTGTTCACCAACAAACAGATTGGAACAGGGTATATGAACAGCCTTATCTACATGGTAAGTGGTACTGTGGTGAGCGTCATGTTGACCATGCTTTTGGCTTATCCTCTCTCCAGGAAGGAGTTTTATGGCCGATCGGTGGTTACCAAGATCATCCTCTTTACCATGCTTTTCTCGGGAGGCACGATTCCTCTTTACTTGGTAGTCAGGAACCTTGGGATCTATGATACGCGATGGGCGATCATCCTGCCTAATGCGGTGACTGTGTGGAATGTAATCATTGCAAGGACCTTTCTGCAGGAGAATATCAGCGACGAACTCTATGAAGCTGCAGAGATTGACGGGTGTTCGGATATCCGCTTTCTTTTCTCCTTTGTATTTCCCTTAAGTGGTGCCATTATCGCTGTTCTTGCCCTCTTCTATGCAGTAGGGCAGTGGAATAAGTATTTTGATGCCCTCTTGTATCTTCAGAAGCAAGCACTCTATCCTCTGCAGATTGTGTTGAGAAACATTCTGATCATCAATCGCAATACACCATCTATGACCGTCGATGTACAGGCTGCAATCAGGGCTCAGGGTTTGAGTGAAACGATCAGATACGCTGTAATCGTGGTGGCAAGTTTGCCGCTATTGGTCATCTATCCGTTCGTACAGAAGTTCTTTGTAAAGGGAGTCATGATCGGCTCCGTGAAAGGTTAGCAGTAAGCGGGCACTTGGTGCCTGAATACAATAGGAGGAATCCATGAAGAAGACATTGCTTATCGTACTGTTGGTCGCTCTCTTGCTACCGACAAATCTCGTTGCCCAAGGGTCTAAAGCGACCACTGCGGCAAAGCCTGTGATAGAGTACACCCCCGTAGGGACTTTCCCTGTGGTCAAGACTCCCATCACAATAGACATCATGGTGGCACAGCCGCCTTGTGTTGAGGATTTCAACACCAACCGTTTTACCAAGTACATGGAAGAGTTCACCGGCATCAAAGTGAACTACATCATGATCCCCGAACAGGCAGCAACAGAAAAGCTTGCCCTTGTTTTGGCAAGTGGTGACTATCCTGACGCTTTTCTTGGATTTAATATTAACAACACCCTGGAGACAACCTATGGCGCACAGGAAGGCTTGTTCATGCCATTGAATAAGTTCTACTCCAAGGAGTGGATGCCCAACATGATGAAAGCTTTTGAAGAGTTTCCCGGTGGTATCGGTTTTATGACCAATATTGATGGAAACATCTACTCCCTTCCTCGTCTTGAAGGCTGTTTCCACTGCTCCAACCAGGCAAAGCTCTTTGTCTATCAACCATTTCTTGACGCCCTTGGATTGGATACTCCTACCACCACAGACGAGTTCTATCAGGTTCTGAAGGCTATCAAGGAGAGAGACCCCAATGGAAACAAAAGAGCTGACGAGATTCCTCTTGCAGGTTCCATCATCGGCTGGTCCGACCAAGTCGAGCGTTTCTTGCTCAACAGCTTCATCTACTGCGATCTTGACACCAACATCAATGCCAACGCTGATGACAACGTAGGCTATATGATGAACAACGGTAAAGTAGACACAGCTGTGAACAAGGATGCCTACCGCGAAGGTCTTGCTTATATCAACAAACTGTACAAAGAAGGCTTGATCTACAATGGGTCCTTCACCCAGGATTCCAGCCAGCTCACCCAGCTCGTTGAGAGTTCCGCTCAGCCGGTTGTCGGATTTGCAGCAGGTGGTTGGAGAGGCCAGTTTGCCACCATCGGCGGCGATCGTTTCAACAACTTCCGTGCCATTGCGCCGCTTGAGGGACCGAAGGGTGTTCAGTACTCAGTTGCATTCTTCCAGAATCCTGAGATCGGAAGACTGGTCATCAGCAGCAAGAGCCCCTATGCTGAGGCAATCATCCGCTACTTCGATTTCATGTACAGCCCTGAAGGTACGCTGTTGCAGCGCAACGGTTTTGAGGGTGAGGCATGGGCTTGGGCAGAGGAAGGACAAATTGGTCTTGATGGAAAGCCTGCTGTTTGGCAGCAGTTGAAGCTTTGGAATGACAAGGACCCACAGAATGACACCTGGATTCAGACCTACACTGCAGCTATGACCCCTTCCTTGAAGAATGGCCTTGCTTCAAAGCCGATTACTCAAGACGATCCAGCCTACTACCTGCCGGCCAACAACGAGAAGACCCTCTTTGACGAGACCACCAATCTCTACAAGCCATATGAGGACACCGCTGTTGAAGTTCCCGTACTGAAGTACACTGCCGAAGAGAGTGAAAGATTCTCTACCGTAAAGCGTGAGCTTGCGAACTATATCCGTCAGAGCGCAGTAAAATTCATGGTCGGCTCTCTTGATGTCAATGATGACAAGGTCTGGAATGACTACAAGGTCAACCTTGAGAGATTGCAGTTGCAGAACGTACTCAACCTGATGCAGACGGCCTACAACCGCCAGTACAAGTAAAACCTCGATCATTTGGTGCAGGGTCGATCCTTCGGCCTTGCACTGATTGTAATACGAAGTGGAGATAACAAGTGAAGCCGAACATCATTTATATACTTGCTGATGACCTAGGGTATGGCGATGTCTCATCGCTCAATCCTGGTTGTCCCTTTGTTACTCCCCACTTCGATCGTCTCAGCTCTGAGGGCATGCGTTTCACAGATGCTCATGCCACCAGCGCTGTCTGTACTCCCAGTCGATACAGCATTCTCACTGGGCGCTACAATTGGCGATCCAGACTCAAGAGCTATGTCTTGGGTGGCTTCTCTCCTCCCTTGATAGACGAAGGGAGAAGAACCGTAGCAGAGATGCTCAAGGCCAACGGCTATGCTACCGCTATGGTAGGCAAGTGGCATCTGGGCATGGACCTTCCCAAGGGAGAAGGTTTCATTGAGGCCGCAGAGTTTGCAGAAAGTAATCCTGTCGATTACAGCAAACCTATAAAGAGAGGCCCAACCAGTGTTGGGTTTGATTCATTTTATGGAATCAGCGGATCTTTGGACATGCCACCGTATGTCTATATTCAAGATGACCGCTTTACTGCTATTCCTACAAAGCGTACCAAGGGTACAGCAAAGGGCTTTTGGCGTGAGGGCTTGACTGCTGACAATTTTGTCCATGAAGAGGTGCTCGACCATCTCACAGAAAAGGCTCTAAAAGTCATCCAAGAGCACAAGGATCATCCGTTTTTTCTCTATTTTTCCCTGCCAGCTCCTCATACTCCCATTCTTCCCCATCCTAAGTTCAGAGGGAAGTCCAAGACGAATGAGTATGGCGATTTTGTACTCCATTGTGACGATGTCGTGGGCAGAGTCCTCTCTGAACTTGATGCTCAGGGGATTGCCCAAAACACATTGGTGATACTCACCAGTGACAACGGATGTTCGCCAATGGCAGATTTTGATGAACTGAGAGCAGCCGGTCATAATCCAAGCTATCATTTCAGGGGGATGAAGTCGGACATCTATGAAGGGGGTCATCGCGTACCACTTTTGCTGCGCTGGCCGGATAAGATAGAGAGAGATACAGTGAATGAGCGATTGGTCTGCTTGGGAGACCTCTATGCTACCCTCGCTGAAATTGTCGGTCATCACGTAGCCTATGACGAGGCGGTTGACAGTCAATCTCTGTTTTTGATAAAAGACGGGACATTGTCTTTGCAGGGGCGAACTTCCTTGGTACACCAGAGTCTTGACGGATCTCTTGCGCTAAGGAGAGGTGACTGGAAGCTTGAGATGTGCAAGGGGTCGGGAGGATGGTCATATCCGGTTCCTAGCAGTTTAGAGGAGAAAAACTTGCCATTGATGCAACTGTATCATGTATCAGATGACGTAGGGGAGACCACCAACGTACAACATCTCTATCCTGATCTTGTTCAATCCATGAAAAATGAGCTAACCTCAATCGTAAGGAAGGGAAGGAGTACTCCTGGACCATGGCAGAGTAATGATGGAGTTGCTGTTTGGGATACGGTCGATTGGCTCTCCGATTGAGTCATAATTATATGATTTGGTTTTTCATATGGTATACTGGCAAAATCTATGAAAAAACCTGTGCATAAAACATCCGACTCAAAAATCATAGTTCACTTCTTAATAGCGCTGCTGGTGTGTTTGATAATTCTCATCCTCTCCCAACACTGGATGCTCACCACGGTGCGTAAGGAAAAAGAGGAACAAACCTACTCAATGCTCAATCTAATCCGATCAACGGTTGACCTCTCCCTTGATCAGATGTCAAAACTCACGCAATTATTGCTGTTGGATAATGATATAGCAAAGTTCATCTATCAGGGTGAAATCCCTACCGGTTCGCATGAGATACAGACCTTGATCGATGCAAAAAGTCTTCTTCCCACTGCTACCAATATCAATGCAATGCTTCTAGAGGTGTACGTGTATTCTAATCGCAGTGGATATATTCTTTCCTCCCAGAATGCTTTTCTTGAACCAGAGACGATGTATCCTACACTCTTCGCTTTTGAGGGATTGAATTACCGTCAGTTCAGAAGTAGATATCTTACCCCCTCATATCCCCGAGCATTCTTTGCAGAGACCAATGCACTGGTACAGGGGAGAAGTAGGTCGGTTATTCCGATGGTTCAGACATTTCCGTTGAGCAACCCCGCTGCCAATGCAGGTAAGATAATGTTGTTGCTGGACAGTAGCTATATCTCGAATCTTCTCTCTAAACAGGCGATGGGCACCTCTGCGACTGTATTTGTTACAGACGCGCAAGGCAATGTCATAACATATTCTGGCAATCAAGCCTACATTGTTGGGATGGAGTATCCTGACGGGCAGCATAGGATTCTCATTGAAAACAACGAATTTGTCCTCAGCGTGCTCTCTTCCTCTACAAGCGGCCTTCGGTTCTTCAGCTTGCTCTCACTGAAGGAGATCAACTCCATGCTCAATCCAGTATGGTTGGTCTTTGCCGCAGTGAGTGTTGGAATGTTTATTCTTCTCGCGTGTATTTCATTGAATATGCTTGCTCGAAGCCAGCGGCACTGGAACGAATTGCTTGGCTTGGTTGGAGAAGGCCAGAAGCCGCTTCCCTATGAGCAAGCGGTAGGGTATATAAAGTCAATCGTCGAGCAGGATCGAAACAAGGTGAGGCAATCAGGAGGAACACCCTTCATAACTGATACATTCTTCAGGCGTTTAATACATGGGAAAATGCTCGGGACCGCAGAAATACAAGCCATGCTCAAACAGGTGCAAAAGGATATCGACCTATTTTCTCCTTTTACCTATCAAATGGTGCATATCGCCATCCAGGATGTGCATGATTTCCTCTCCAGTGACCGGCTTGAGGATATAGACTTTACTCGAATTGCTGCATATAAGCAGGCCCAAAGGGCATTTGGGGAGCAGTACTATCTCTATATGGATTTCTCTTTTTCAATCTGGATCATGCTTTGGCATCTGGACGGGAAGTTCCTAGACAGTCAAATCGACTGGTTCTTCAGGGAATTTACCCAGGTTTCTCCCTGTATTACCAGCATGGCTGTCAGTTGTCCAAAACGTAGTCTGGACGAGATTTTCAGTGCAACCAATGAGTGTAGCGAAGTGCAGCAGAGCTTGGTGAGTGAGAAGCAGGTTGAGGTTTGCAGGCGTTATAAAGATCTTTCCTTAAAACGGGAGCCCTATCACTATACCGCTGATATGGAGCGTAAGCTTTATGGGGCAATACTCAAGGGTGAAGGTGAATCCCTTGAAGAGATTCTTAGAACCATCGAGCGTGATAATTTTGACACGAGAAGTCTTGGGCCTGAGGAACATGCAAATCTGATGAAGGTGCTTTATGCTACAGCAATAAAGCTCAGTCAAACGCTTCGTATGACGTTGCACCAATCAGTTTTCGAATCATTTTCTGAGGCAAAACAGTTCTTTCTAACCCAAGGATTGGCAATTAATAGGGCAAAGAGTGATAAGGATGAACTTTTGATACAACGAATAGTCTCTTTCATCCACGATCATTATGCTGAGCCTGGCTTGAACCTTTCCCATATGGCATCAAATCTTTCCCTGAAAGAAAGCTTCCTCTACCATTTCATGCAGACAAGGATGGAAACTTCCTTCGCACAGTATTTGGAGACGTACCGTCTGGAGAGAGCTCTCTCCCTCTTTTCAGAGAAACAGATGACGATTTGCGAAATTACCACTCTCTGCGGCTATTCCAACACACAAACATTCCGTCGTGCTTTCCAAAAACGGTATGGGATGCTTCCCTCTGACTACCAGAAAACGGTGTTGTTTCAAAAGAAGTAGAGCTCTTGGTTGTGCAGTGCATGATTTATTGCTACCCTTTGTATGGAGGCTGGTATGCTTGCTCGCTTTACAGTTGCAAATTTTCTCTCCTTCAATAATCATCAGAGCTTGTCCCTGGTCTCAGGCAGTGAGCTCAAGAATCGTAATAGGCTTTTTGCGGCCTCAGATGTGAGTCTGCTGAAGTTTGGAGCCATCTTTGGGGCAAATGCAGCGGGTAAATCGAATGTGATCAAGGCAATGGCCTATGCCCATCGTCTCATCCTCGAGGGGACCTCTTCCATAACCAACGCCAATCAGTATTATCGGATGGCAGCAGAAAACAAGGAAAAACCTTCCTATTTCGAGTTTGAGATTGCCATTGACGGAAAGCTGTATGCCTATGGCTTTGAAGTAATCATTGCACAGAAATGCATTACAGAGGAGTGGCTGTATGCTCTGGCAAAAGAGGGTGATCATCCCTTGTTTGTCAGAAACAGCATCGAGGGTACTTACCACTATGAAAAATCGTTGGTACCCGAATCATTGCAAAATCGTTTCGAAATCTACCTTTCTGACATGAAGAGTGTCCATACCTCGCTTTTTTTGCATGAGATTGTGACCGATAAATCAGCTCTTTATGCCACACAAAGCCAGTTATGCTTGCTTCCTGAGATTTATCGCTGGTTCATACGCCTTACGTTGACAAGTCCATCCTCTTCGCTTTCAGGCTACAGCCTGGTCCCCAGCATGCAAAGCCAAAAGATTGGAAAAGCAATCACTCATTTTGCGACCGGCATCTCTGCTGTGCGTTTCAAGCCGATTACAAGTGAGCAAGTCGAGCAATTGCTTCCAGCTACCCATGCACAACAATTCAGCCAAGATCTAAGGGCGTGCAGCCATAATGGAGGGGACTACCAGCTTCAGATCGGTTCACGTCTACTCTTGCTTTCCTGTAAAGAGAAGCAGTCACAATTTTTTGAAATTGTTTTTGAACATGAGGACCAGCTCTTCAGTTATGAGGAAGAGTCAGATGGGGTTCGCCGACTTTTTGACTTGTTGTCTGTATTGGTAACAAGTGAAGCCGGCACTGTATTCTTGTTTGATGAGATCGATCGTTCTCTCCATCCTCAGATGACACTTCAGTTCATCAGGACTTATCTTGAGCTTGCACAAGAGCGCGACATACAATTGGTCATCACTACACACGAAAGCCACCTCCTTGATTTATCGTTGCTTCGACGGGATGAGATATTCTTTGTGGAAAAGGCTCGTGATGGCAGTAGTGTCATCTATCCCTTCGACCAGTTTGAGCAGCAATTCGATGGGAAGTTGGAACAAGCCTATCTCAATGGCCGCTATGGTGGGGTCCCTCTTTTTGGGGAGCCCTATCTTCCCATGAAGGAGGAGTTGTGAGGATAGGACAACCGTTTGGCCAACGCTATGGCCAGATGGAGAAGACGAAACGTCCACGTAGGCGGTATTTCATTGCCTGTGAGGGAAGACGGACCGAGTACCAATATTTTCAAGGCTTGATGCAAGCTGCCTTGGAGTTGGGAATATCTCCCTTGGTTGAGATGGTGCCGTTGCGTCATGGTCCGAATACTGGAAGCAATCCTCTCAACATATTTGAAGAGACCGTGCAGACTCTGCAAAAGTCTGACCACTATTATCCGGAACTTGACCATGTATCGATCATTGTTGACAGGGATCAGCAAAGCTTCAAAGTATTTCAATTTGAAGCGATGCTTACTCTTTGCAAAGAAGCAGGATTCAATCTCTGTATTACCAATCCTTGTTTTGAGCTATGGTTGTTGATGCACTACAGCGACCTCAGTGAATATGATAGCAATGTGTTGCTGGATAATAGGAAAATTGGAAGCAGGACCCAGGTAGAGCGCTATTTGATGAATCACCTTGGAGGCCGGTACAACAAGAGTCGGCTGCAATTCAGACGGTCCTTCAAGGATAAAGTGTTCATTGCCCTAGAGCATGCCCGTTCCTTTCCTTGCAGAGCTGAGGATCTGAAGGATGACATCGGCACTGGTGTGGGGTCTTTGATCGAGTCATTGCAAGCAGATGCAAAGCAATTGGTTGCCTCATGTCAATAATCAGGAAAGGCCTAAAAAACACATTTTCATGACAACAGCTACAGCTCCCAAAATAGTACCTTGCTTGCGCAAAATTGAAGCTTCCACTTCGATCTTTTGTTTGCTGAGGGAGAAGATTCTTGTATCGATTGCTTTCTTGATCGTATCTACAATCGGCTTTAGATAAATAAATTCAGCCTCATTTGTGGTTACCACCATCTTTTCGGGAGTGAACATGTTTGCAAGAATCAACGCTCCTTCAGCTATCATATCTGCATAATTCTGTACGAACAGCTGACACTCAGCATCACCACCCTTTGCCTTCATGAAGATTGACTCAACACTGTCTTTCTTTCCCCTGTTGCTGTTGAACTGCTCCAACTGACCTTGCAAATTATCCAGTCCTGCATACAGTTCTAGACAACCACGGTTGCCACAGGCGCAAGGAGGGCCTTGGAAGTTGATCGTTACATGCCCGATTTCGATTGAACTGTTATGGAATCCTTTGAGCAAATGTCCATCGAGGCACGCTGCAGCCCCGATACCCTTGCCGATATTATACAGTACGAAACTGTTCGTATCTTTTCCTGCACCAAACCACATCTCTGAGAGCAAGGAAGCATTGCTGTCATTTTCCGTGTAGAGGGGAAGGCTGAACTTTTCCTCTACCAAAACTTGCAATGTCTTGATGTCCCAAACAAATGGCGCATGAACCTTTTCCTCCGACTCTTCAGTTTTTCGAATACCCGGGGTGATACAGACACATCCCAATGCCAAACCTTGTTCGGGAAGATTGCTTTTGATATCTTCAAGTCGTTCAGCTATGGCATATTGATCGATCATCTCCCAACTCATTGAGCACTCTCTACTGTAGATGATGTCTCCATGGATATCGACTATCGCCGAAAGTATAGTGGTTCTGCAAAGACAGAGTACGATGACATAATAGCGTTGCTTGCTGACCGAAAGATAACGTGCCCTGCGTTTACGCAGTTCACTATAGTAGGCTGTTTCAGTGAGAAACCCCTCTTCTATAAGGGAATTAATGATTTTTGTCACCGCAGCACCGGTAAGACCGGTTGATTGAGTTATATAGTTACGATTCACATCCCGCTGTCGATAGACCTGTTGCAGGATCTCATAGCGGTTCGTGTTTTTCATGGACTCAAAGTTTATATTTTGCATGGCGTCACTCGCTGACAAGTATACTGCATTTTGGAACTACACCATAGGTCTCTATCGCATAGGGAGAGAGCGTGTCGCAAATCTGGTCGGCTTTTTTCTGTTCCCCGCCAAACTCCAGCATATCAGTCTTTCGCACGAGCTTAATACCTTGCATCAAGGAAACAGAAAGTTCTGTACATTCTCCAAACATCTCGTAAGCCCTGATGACCAACTCATCCGTATCCTCTGCTTTCTTGAATCCACAGATGCGTGCTTCTCCTGCAATATGCAACCCCTCGGCGCTCAAAGCGAGCCCTTCCTTTTTCTCTATTTGATAGGAGGCAACACAACCTATGGGATGTTGGTTGTCTTCGATGGCACGGATGGAATGCTTCAGATCGGCATCGCTGCTTGTAAAGCTGAAATTGTAATGATGATCACCTCTTTGATGGTAGGGATTTCCTGTAGCGAGACAGCTGTGTCTTGAGGCAAGCAAAATAGGTTGGACAGAGCCCGTTTTCTCATCATAATCGAAGGATGGAGTATCCGGGCAGCCGAGCATCATTGTTGTTTCATCATTGGAGACGGCAATCCAGGATTGTACTTCCCTCGGGTGGATATTGCGGCAATCGGTGGGGTAGAAAACTGTCTTTCCGTCGTCTGCAAACATCTTTGTTCCCACTGCTTTGTCCACTTCGTCTTTGCCGATTCTTACCATGCCAAGTGGTACAGCGTAGGCAATTGATGCATTTTGGGCTTGGTAGGGGACATGCATCCTTATTTCCTTGTACATCGTGCCATCCCAAGCTTCAATGTCTACCGATACCGCTACTTTCTTCACCGTATGATAGATGGTGATTTTCTGCATAAGGACAAAATGAGGGAACCTCGCCTCTGCTTCAACAATGGTGGCAACCGGACCATCAGGTTGGTTCAGCCCTTCATTTCTTCGGATTCGCCAATGGATGTTTTGCTTTGATGCACTTTCAGTATAACCGCTGCCAAGCCAATACTTGTCTTGCTCGATACCAAAGACTTGTTGGGCTTGCTGAATTTCAGAGAACTCTCCCGAGCCGTTGCCGTGGGAGTTGAGCACAAAGATCTCGAAGAGGGAGAGAGGAGAAGATTTGGGAACCAGCTGCTCTGTGCTCTGCTTGTCTACCATGCTTGTAATGCCTCCCTTTTCAATGATCAGGCTGTAGAACTTGTTTTCGACAGTGATACTGTTTTCTCGCTCCTCGACCATTGCAGGATTCTCATGCTTTCGCCGGCGCAGAGCAGGTTTCAATGAGAGACGGGTATAGCCAAGCGAAGGAAGTGTTGCAGTAAAGAGAATGCGAACGTGGTAGGGCTCTGGCTCTTCAATAATCTGATAGGGTATTTCAAAACCATGAGCATCATAGATGGTAAAGAACACAGAGCCGAGAGATCTCCAATCGACGATGAGGTCAACCACATCAACCTTTGTTGTGAAGGTTGGGTTGAAGAGAGTGAGGTAGCTTCCCTTCTCGGGCACCGATAGCAAAGAGGAGATCTTCTTAAGTGTTTCACCATAGATGGTTCGAGCACGTTCATACCCTCGTTTTGAGGTTTGGAGGTAGGTTTCATCGGTGATGTGTCCGTTGAAGCCCCCCCATCCATGATCAAGATAGAGCAGTTCTTCCCAAGCTCTGTCGATTTCAATCTGCGGGTAGCTTTCTCCCAACATGAACACCAATGCTGCAGATCGCTCTGCTCTTTCAAGGTGATACAGGCCGTTTCTATTATACCAGAATGCTTTTGCATGGGTGCTCTGATGATACACCCAAAGGTTTGGTCGCTCGCCTCTGTAGTGGTTGAAGTGTTCTTCCTGATCGAGTGTCGAATACGCTTGTTGCATGAACTGCTCGGTACTGCTATAGCAAAAGGTAGGTAGCTTTGTGCCTTTTTTAAGTTCAGAAAGATAGTGTGAAAGGTTGAGCGGGAAGTCATAGTCACGTATGGAAAGGAAGGCAAGCAAGGGAGGAATCTGCTTCTGGTTATAGAAGGAGGCGACTTTATCCAGGTAGGTTTCGAGTGTTTTTCTTCCTTCCTCGATATTCCCTTGCACTTTGGGGCCTGTATCAGATACATCATGCTGTTCATAGACCTCATAGCTCAGATTCAATATTTGGTTGAGGCTGTTATGATGATAATGACCGGTACTGTAGCCGCTGACACGGCTGCCATCCGGGCTGTACCAATGATAGAAGCCTGCATCCATGCGACTTATGAACAGGTAGGTTACCCCACTCTTTTGCATTACTTGGGCGCTTTGCATCGCTCTTGCGGGAACATCGACATTCCATACCGTCTTAAGGTCGACTTGGTCAAACATGCGCTTCATCCAACGCTTTCCCAGATAGTATTGACGTATCATTGCCTCACTGGTAAGCGATGTTTCATAGCATTGAGTAAAAGTAGCTCCGCAGCCGAATTGCCCGTTTGCAAGAACTCGTCCCAATCTTTCTTTCATTTCAGGATGCAGGATCAAAAAGTCCTTGAGGTAGAGCGTGCACTCCATGCTGTGGTAGAAGTTGGGGTCTTCCTCCATTCTCAGTATAGCCTGCTCAATAATGTTCCGGTTGCGAAACAGGATGGTCGCAAGAGGTGAATCCAAAAAAGCGATGTCATTATGACTTGAAGAGAGAATATGGACACAACTGTCTGAGAAATAGGTATGGTCAACAGGTTTCATGGGGTACCTCACTGTGTAAAGAGTAACTTAAGATTAAATTTTGTCAATGGTTAAAAAACAAGTAATTTCTATTGATATAACTTCTAATTACTGAAAACTAGCGCAAAGCATATAAGAAAAAGAAAAATACTTAACTCAGTTAAAAAAATCTTGACAGATTACATATCCGCCCCAATACTACAAGTACCTATACAAAAAAGGAGGATATTTTTTGTATGAAGTACACAAAAATAGTACTGGGTTTGGTGCTGGTATTGGTTTTGGTCAGCACTCCTGTCTTTAGTGCTGGAACAAAAGAAAGTGGAAAAACCGTGGTAAGGGTAGCTCATTTCTATGATTCCATGGAAGTAGGAGAAATGACCGGCTACAAATGGTTCAATCTGGTCAAGCAGGGTTTTGAACAAGAAAATCCTGATATCGTCATTGAGTTTGAGCAATTCCAATGGGATGAGATTGATATCAAGATTATGAGTGACTTCCGAGCTGGAATTACAACCCATGACGTTACGTTGAGTACTCCTCAATTGCTGCCCATGCATGCGGCTGTTGGTACCTTTGAAGACTTGCAGCCCTTTTTGGACAAGTATTGGACCAAAGAGCAGATAGAAGAGCTTTCCTGGGCTTCAACGTATCAACAAGGCAACCAAGGCGGAAAACAAATTGGTATTCCTTTGGGAAGCCATTCCCGTATTGCCTTGTACAACAAGGATCTGTTTAGAGCTGCAAATCTCGATCCAGCAAGACCTCCTCGAACAATCGATGAGTTGATCAGTTTTGCAAAACGACTGACGATTGACAAGAATGGCGACGGCTCAATCGACCAGTGGGGTCTTGGACTTACCTTAGGTCCTGACAGAGCTACTATTGAAGTAACCTATGCTCCCTTGGTCTGGGGCTATGGCGGAGAACTGTACGATAAGGATGCAAAGAGAGCCACATTCGCTGAAGAAGCTGGCGTAAAGGCTGCGACATTACTTTGGGACATGGTCAACACACACAAGATTGTGAATCCCTCATCATTGGTGAACTCATACAACCGAAACGTGTTTGATGCAGTCATTGAAGAACGCGTTGCCATTGCCTTCGGTTGGGGATCCTACTGGGTGAATGCTCTTGAGGATAATGGTTTTGTTCACGGAATTTTCCCGCCAAGCGTCGATGGCTCAATGACCAAAATCGGTGTGTTCCCTTATCCCACCACAGGCGGATCGGGATTTACCAACAGCTGGGATGTGTCCATGTACTCCAAGAGCCGGAACAAAGAAGCGGCTTGGAAATTCATCGACTACCTGCTTACAAAAGCCGATCTGACGACCTATACTGATGCCGGGCTTCCGATCAGACAGTCTGAATGGGAAAAACCGGAATATAGGACTCCATACTTCGAGACGTACTATGAAGCTATTGCAAATGGGAGACCGATGCCTGAGAGTGCACAGTTTGGAGAACTGGCTGATGTCGTGTCTGCTGCCCTGCAGCGCTGTATGACAGCCAATCGGGCCGACATTCCCAAGATTCTGATGGATGCACAGAACGACTTCAACTCCAAGTACCAAGGACAGTAGGTAAGTATGGCACAGAAGCGAACCAGTTTGGTGATGTTGACTCCCGCCTTGTTGATTCTTGGAGTCTTTCTGCTCATACCCATCGCAAGTGGCTTCTATATGAGTCTTGAGCAGACTTCCCTAAGCGGAGTAACACGATTCGTAGGATTTGAGAATTACCGATTATTGCTCTTTGAGGGACAACGTATTCTTACTAATTTACGGGTTTCTCTCAGTTATGTGCTTGCCAACATTATGTTGACCATTCCATTTGCTTATCTTATTGCAATTTTGGTTACCAGAAACAGCGCGCTTGCACGGTTTTTTAGGAGCTTGTATCTCATTCCTTGGATTTGTGCTCCAGTTGTCAGCACCTTGATGGTTCGCTCCATGCTTGATCCTGAAATGGGCATCATCCACCTGATGGTAAAGTATATATCGGGTGGGGATGTTTTCATCCTAAACAATGGGACCTATGCCCTATTAGTCATGATCTTGCATAGTTTCTGGCGTTCTTGCCCCTTTATCATGTTGTTTCTCTCAGCCGGAATGTCAACAATTCCCAATGAGTTCTATGAAGCAGCAACGATTGACGGGGCGGGCAAGATCAAGAGTTTCTTTCATCTGACCCTCCCCCTTACTTCAAACCAACTCTGTATCGGAGTCTTGATGGTTACCATCTGGACAATCCAGGACTCTGAATCTGTATATGCGCTGACCAGAGGGGGGCCCGGTTATTCCACCGAAACGCTTGCTGTACGCTTGTTCAAGAGTTCATTTGTAAACTTTGATTTGAATAGTGGAGCGGTTATCGGTATTTTCCTCATCATTCTCAGTCTTATATTCATGACCTTGTATTTGAAGATACTGCTCAAGGGAGATCTCTATGGCTAAGATGCTTAAGCAAACTATTCTCTTTTTATGCTATCTAGCCATTGCAATATTTGCACTGTTTCCTCTTTTATGGGGTTTGAAACTATCCTTTACTCCTCGTTATGACTATGGACTCATTCCAGATAGCCTTACGCTCCAGCATTATCAGGATATTCTCGGCAAGAGGGAGATTATCACCTATTTTTTCAACAGCCTGAAGGTTTCTGTAGGGGCTATCGTTCTTGTCGTACCCTTGGCCCTCTTGGCTGCATATGCTCTTGCCCGCTTCAAGTTCAAAGGTCGAGATGTTCTCGGTCTGTCTCTTCTCATTCTTCCCCTGTTGCCTTCTACAGCTATTCTTGTCCCTCTTGTCTCATATTTCAACAAGTTGGGTCTATACAACAGCTTATGGGGAGTTGTCATCGTCAGTATGGTTTTCAATCTGCCATTGGCCATTTGGATGTTACGCAACTTTATCATAAACACTCCAAAGACCATCGAGGAAGCTGCCCTGATAGACGGCTTGAATTCGTATCAAACCCTGTTCAGGGTTACTTTGCCCATGATACGACCAGGGATGGTCTCAGTGATCATTTATGTATTTATTACGTGTTGGAATAACTATACCTTCTCCTATGCATTGACGACCAGTCAGAATAAGAGAGTGTTATCACAAGCTCTGTTGGCATTTCTTGGGTCCTGGGGGACCAATTGGGGAGGGCTCACCGCCATGGGGATTCTCATGGTACTTCCACCTATTCTCCTCTTTTTGGCCTTCCAAGATACCTTTATCGCCGGTATGTTCGGCGAGTCGTTGAAATAGGGAAGGAACATGAGTCTCATAGTCTCAAAGATACAACGTTTTTCTCTTGAAGATGGGCCTGGGATCAGGACTACCATCTTTCTCAAAGGTTGCAACCTGCGATGTCGATGGTGCCATAATCCTGAAGCATTGGATTTTGATCCTGTGCTTGGTGTGGATGTTTCTCTTTGTGATGGTTGTCTGCGGTGCATTTCCGTGTGTCCTATGCAAGCACTTTCCTATACGGATAAGACAATACGGGTAGATAGACACCTATGCAACAATTGCGGCCTTTGCACCCATGAATGTTTCCGTGGGGTCTTCTCTCTCTGTGGCACTTCTTATACAACAGAGTCATTATTCATGAGAATCATTGAGGACCTTCCGTACTATACCAGCAGCGGGGGTGGGCTTACGCTCAGCGGGGGAGAGCCCTTGGCGCAGCTGCCTGAGCTCCTGCCACTACTCAAACGCTGTAAGGATGAGGCAGTCCATACAGTGATGCAAACCAATCTCAGTCTTCCCTTCGAAGAGAGTGTACCTTATGTAGATCATTACTTGGTCGATCTGAAGACCATGGATAATGAGAAACATAAAGCATGGATTGGAGGGGATACTGCTGCAGTACTGAACAATTTGCAAAAGCTTGATCAGATTGGTTCTTCGTATGAGGTGAGGACTCCCGTCATCCCTTATTTCAACGACACCGAAGAAGCAATTCTCTCTCTCGCAGCCTTTGTCAAAACGCTTAAGAACTGCAAGCGGTATCGATTATTGGGATACCACAGCCTGGCTCTTCCCAAATACACCCAATTTGGTATTTCATTAGCATATGACATCTCGCAAGGTTTGGATTCGTCTGTACTTAGTCGTTTGCAAGACCTGATAGAGAGGGAGATATATAGATGAGTGATTCGTTCTATTGGGAGCGTCTTTCTGCATTGAGGGCAAAGAAACTTGCGCAGACCCAAGAGAAATTAACCTATGAAGGATATCTGGATGAAGATGACTATGGAAGGGTGCTTCCCACCTTTGCATGGGATATCATCAGCAATGATCCGGATGGTAGTTTTTATGGCATTGAGGGATGGACGGAAAATTTCTGCGACCTGATGGAAAAGCACGATACCTATATAGATGAGGATGATGCACTTTGTGGTCGATGGATGTACTTCATGTCCAAGATGCGGCCGACTAAGTTCCGACAGTCCTTGTTGCCCAAGACATTGCAAACTCAGCTGAAGCGCTATGAGATTGATGCCGGTATCGGCTATGATGCCCATTTCTGTCCTGACTATGCGATGGGCCTCGAACTGGGCTGGGGTGGATTACTGAAGAAAATTGAGACCTACAAACAGAAAAATCCAGGCAAGGAACAGTTCTACGACTGTCACACTCGAGTGATCAAGAGCGTTCAGATGTGGATACAGCATCATATTGATGAGTTGAGACGAATAGCAGCAGCTTCTTCCAACCAAGAGTATCTTCAAAAGCTGAAGATTAATCAGGCAATCCTTGAAGGAAAACCTACAACGCTTGTTGAGGCCTTGCAGTGGATTACCTATTTTCATCTTGCGTCGAGAACCTTCAACCGTGATGGAGCAGGGGGACAGTTGGACACACTCTTGCAACCGTACTATGAAAAAGATTTACAAGAGGGGACGCTTACGAGAAGCCAAGCTGTCTACTATCTTGGTTGTTTCTTGATAAACGATCCGGTTTACTGGCAGATCGGCGGTCCTGATGAAGAGGGCAAGGACCAGAGTTGTGAAATGTCCTATATCATTTTGGATGCTGCAGAGAAGATCAATGTGTCACTGAATATAACACTCAGGGTGCATGACGGTATGGATATGGCTCTCTTCGATCGAGCCGTCGATCTTTTGGTCACTTATAAACAAGCGTGGCCTCGCTTCAGCGGTGACAAAGCCTTGGTTGAGGGCTTCTGCAAGCTCGGCTATGACGCGCGTCTCGCGAGGAAAAGAATTGCTGTAGGATGCAATTGGATGTCACTACCGGGTATGGAGTACACTCTCAATGATTTGTATAAAGTGAATCTGGCAAAGGTTTGGGAAGTTGCTTGGCAGGATATGATGAAGCGCTGTGGATACCCCTCCCTGGGAGGAGATATAGGGCGATATGTTCCAGTACTGAAGCAACAGGTAATTATTCAGCATGAAGTTGCCAGTACCGAGCTGTTGTGGCAGCTGTTTGTAGAACATCTCAAAGTGGCAGTACAGGCATGCGCAGATGCTATGCGTTTCCATCTTTCCATCCAAGGAGAGAATGAAACTGAGCTTTTGCTGAATCTTCTTAGCCACGGTCCTATTGAGAAGGGTTTGGATATCTCAAGCGGTGGAGCAATGTACTATAATTTGGCAATCGACGCCTCAGCCTTGGGTACTGTTGCCGATAGCTTTGCAGCCCTACAACAACGTATAGAAGAGGAAAAACGTACTTCTTGGGAAGCGATCAATGTACAGTTGAGAACCAGCTGGCTTGGTCCGGATGGTGAGCAACTGAGACTGATGATGGCCTCAAGCAGAAAGTATGGTAGTAGTGAACAAGGGGATAGGTGGGCCCAGAATATTGTTAATGCATTCTCTTCCATGGTGCTCGAGCAGCGTTCAGATACTTTAGTGTTCATTCCAGGTCTTTTCTCATGGGCAAAGTCCCACCTTCTTGGAAAGGTTGTTGAGGCTACCGCTGATGGAAGAAGATTTGGCGAGCCCGTCACTCATGGGGCCAACCCCAATCTGAAAGCAGATGGAGATGCCAATGCCTTGACCCTCTCATCAACAATCGCCCGCATGCAACCCGGCTATGGCAATACTGCTCCCTTGCAGTTGGAGTTTGATCCTTTCTTGGAAGACAACGATCCCAGACAGATTGTACGATCCTTGATTCTTACCCATTTTGATCTAGGTGGCACCTTGATCAATGTGAACATCGTAAACAAGGAACAACTTCTGCAAGCAAATAGAAATCCTCAATTATTTCCTGATTTGGTGGTTCGGGTAACGGGTTTTACCGCATATTTTTGCATGCTCACTCCGGAGTTCCGTCAACTGGTGGTAGATCGGGTGCTCAAGCAAGCAAGGTAGAGTATAGCGGCATAGTAATCAGTGACCTCTTAAAGTATGTATGATACTCTCAGATGAGAAGTTCTGAAGGAGTGAGTATGGCCATTGCCTTGTCCAATGAAACCTATAAGCAGCTCTCCGGTTCACTACACATCCCGCTCTATGAGAGAAGCAAGCTCAAGCCTGCAATAGTTCACTTGGGAGTGGGAAACTTTCATCGCTCCCATTTTTGCTATTATCTTGAGCAACTGCTCAACGGTGGGCATACTGACTGGGGTATAGAGGAAGTGGATTTGCTTCTCTCAGATACCAAGGAACGAGCGGAAGGTCAGGATTTTCTCTACAGTCTCATTGCCAAAGATTCTTCTAAAGCTGAAGAGCTTAGTGTCATCGGGTGCATATGTGGTTATACCGAAGGTTGGAAGGAGAAAGAAAAGGTTGTTGCCTTGATTGCCGCTCAGAGCACTCAGCTCATCACTCTGACCATCACTGAAAAAGGGTACTGTTATGATGAACGGACCCAAGGCCTGGACTTCGGTCATCCTGAGATCATCAACGATTTGATGCATCCCAATGATCCAACAAGCGCCATCGGCTTTCTCTGTCTTGGCCTGCAGAAACGGTTTGAAACAAGCCGACAAGATGTAACCATTGCAAGTTGTGATAACCTTCCAAGCAACTCAAAAAAACTGCAACGATGCATTCTTGATTATTGCAAGCAAGTATTCCCTTCTTCTCTTGCTTGGATAGAAGCATGTATTTCTTTTCCCTGTTCAATGGTTGACCGGATCACTCCAAGAACTACTGAAGATGATCGGCAGTATCTGAGGCAGAACTACGGATTTCATGATGATTGGGCGGTGGTAAGCGAGCAGTTTCTGATGTGGGTCATTGAGCCGAAAGGAGTTTTTTCCTATTTGGATTTCAGTATTGCGGGGGCTATCATATCTGAGCAAGTCGAAGCCTATGAAGAGATGAAGATTCGTCTTCTCAACAGCAGTCACTCAGCCCTTGCTTATCCGGCCTATCTTTTGGGCTATACCTATGTCGATGAAGCAATGAATGACCCTCGGATTTCAAGATTTATCAGAGATGCATATATGGATGAGATCAGCTCTACGCTTTCTCCCATCAAAACAGTCTCTTTCGAAGAATACAAGGATCAACTGATTGACCGTTTTGCCAATCCCAATATCCGGGACACTATCTTGCGCCTTGCCCAGGATGGGTCGAAAAAGTTTGCAACTTCGCTCATCCCAGCCCTATCAGAAGCTGTCGATCACGGTCTTGCGTATCAAACTATGCTTCTTGCTCTTGCTTTCTGGGCACAGTTTTTGGTTTTCACCAAGGCTGAACTAATAGATGACCAGCAGAAGAAAATCTTGAAAACACTGCTCGCCAAAGGGTCGTATGATTCCTTTTTAGTCTCTCTTGGATTGCCCGAAGCACAAGCTACAACGATCAGAGAAGAGTTTTCAGATCTCTGTCTATTTGTTGAAAACTCTGATGTAGGGACATGCCTGACGCATTATACACTCGACGAGAGATCTTGAGCTTCATTGTGTTTTCTCAATCCAGGTCAGGTTTGTATAGTTTCTCAGTTGGACATCTCCTCCTTCCAAAAGATGGAGGGCAATGTCCATGATCTTTTCACCATACTCTTCAGGATTATAGTGCACACACCCCAAAATTGGTGATTTCCCGATTTTCATCAATTCTTCGATTTGCTTGGTGTAGTTGTGTCCGACGATGATGGTGTTTTCGCATTCGCGATATTGCAATATCAAATCATGGGAGGAGAGCAGGTGCCGTAGGTTGAATGCCAGTATCAACATATTCTCTTCCTTCGGTGTTTCCTTCAGTAGTTTTACCAACTCCTGGGTAGGATCTTTCTGTGGATGTCCCCATTCGATGGTATGTACTGAATCTGGAAGAGTAGTGATGCTCTTCTCAATCTGCTCGAGTGCGCTGGAGATGCGTAATTTTGTAATCGGCTCATACCCGTATTTAGCAAGCACTAGCAAATGATCAAGCTTGCTCTGCCAATGATTGTGAATATATCGTGAAGCTTGCTCCCCAGCAATAGTGCCGGCTTTGGCATTGTCCGCTCCAAAATAGATTGCTCCCGGAGCCATATAATCCACTGAAATAAGTTTTACGTTTCGAGAGAGGCATTTCTCACCTATGTACATCAAGGATTCCATACAAAGACTATAATCGATTATCAAGTCAACCTGCTCATCAAGGAGCAAATTGAGCGTCTCGACTGTGGATGCGTAATCACCTGAGCACTCCCTGATGACCAAGGAGACTGACTTACAGGCAGCAGTTGCTTCAAGAAGGCTGTTATGGACCGCTTGGACAAAAAAGTAATTGCGATCCTTGTTCACCAAGAATCCGATTCTATGTTGGTACTTCCGTACATTTCTGTAGGTATAATCGGGGCCGCAGATGATCAGAGGATCTTGGCGGGTGAAAAGGACATTTGCCCGGAAACTTCCGATTCCGTCATCTATGAGCACTTCCTGGATTTTGGAGAGGTATTTCTTGTAGGGAAATGGCTTTTTGCCGCTGATATCCAAGTGGCTGGAGTCAAGGATGATGTAGATTTTTTCTGCACGCTCACAGACTTCGGTAATAGTAGGAAGGTCTTCACCCTCTGCAAGGTAAAACGTATTTGCTGCATACGAACTGCAACAAATAAAGGCCTTGTCGATACCTGGAGATGAAATGAGGGTTTGTCCCTGAGGCAGGCAAAAGCGTTGATCATTAAGTGCTACCCTGTTTCCAGTGACATGGACAGGGTATGCATAAGAACGCTGTCGGAGGGTGTCAAGAATTTCCATGCTGTTTGTCCAAATAAAGAGGTTGGTATAAGGAGGAAGGGATGCTGCAACAAAACGTGAAACCTCTCCTCCATCCAAGAATATTGTTTCCTCTGGTTTTACATGCATGATGGTATGTTGTCCGAGCATACTTGTTCGAGTTCCAAAGCCATTATGAAGTTCTGCATTAGTCGGGATGGAAGGTTCAAACAGAGTTGCACTGCCATGTTTTTTCAATACTTTGCCTGCGAGTTCCAAGGCAGCTATATCGCTTCGGATGGTAAGTACGGAGACTTTGAGTTTATTGGCAAGTACCGTTATGCGCACTTCCTTGTCTTGCTTCAAAATTTGCAGAATGTGCTGTCGTCGTTGCTCTTTGCTAAGAACGCCGGATGATTCCAACAGCTGTGCATTCTTTTGTGTATCCTGAAAGAGAATCTTTCCCTGTTTGCGAATTATCAGGCCTGCATCAAGCAAGGAAAGCAATTCTTTGCGGATGGTTTCTCTGCTCAATTTGAGACGGTCAGCTAAATCTCTGACGGTACAGACTTTTTTTGCAGTAATAATTTTCAACAAGGCCAACTGCCTCTGACTCATTTCTTCCATTGCGCCAATATAGCATGGTTTGGTGATTCGTACAAACAAAATATTAACATATATATTGAATAGCTAAAATTTTAATTATAAATAATAAAAAGAAATAATAACGATTAATTGCAAATATACAACAAACATATTGCAACAAATTTGTTTGACTACCTATCAAGACCGACCAATAATGAACATAGACATATCAAAGAAATTGTGGAGGATCATCAATGCGAATCGAGAGAAGAAAGCCTCTTGCTGCAAACATCGGGCTCTTGGGTGTGGGGCATGCAACCTATTGGCAACAGTTCGATGGACTACTGTCAATCATGCATGAGAAGCAAGCAACACTGAAGTCCAAATTGGAGCAATATGAATCTACGATCATCGATTTTGGCTTGGTTGATACTTCACAGAAAGCCTATGAAGCACTAAGAGCAATCCAGGCAGCAGATCTCGATCTCCTCTTCATCGATATGCTTACCTATGCAACAAGCGAAACTTTTGCTCCCTTGGTAAAAATGTTGCAAATCCCAATCGTGTTGGTAGCTCTTCAGCCCTTGAAGGCAATGGACTATTCGAAAAGTACCACATTCATTCAACTCTGCAATGATGATATTTGCAGTGTGCCGGAATTCTGTTCGGTCGCCATGAGGATGGGGAAGAATCCACCAGAGGTGGTTATCGGGACGCTTGAAGGAGACAGCGAGGCAGATGCTGAGCTCGCTTCCTGGTGCAGAATTGCCCATGTCATCCACGACCTTAAACATGCTCGGATTGGACTGATGGGGCACGTTCTGGAGACCATGTATGACATGCATGTCGATCCTGCCCTTATTACAAAGACCTTTGGCTGTCATATTCTTCCGGTAGAACCCGATGAGGTGATGAAGCAATATCGAGTGGTAAGTGTTGCAGATCTTGATGCAATGAAAGAAAGGATCAGGTCCTTTTTCGATACCCCCGATCCTCAGTCTGATGAAATAACCTTCATGTTGCGTGACGAGGACTTGTTGCTTGCGGCAAAGGTGGCCGTCTCGCTTGAAAAGATGATCGATGAGCGGCAGCTTACCGGTCTTGCCTATTATTACGAAGCTGAAGAGCATTCTGAGATGCGTAAGCTTGTCACCAACTTCATTGTCGGAAATTCACTGCTTACTTCAGCTGGGTTTCCCATGTGTGGAGAGTATGATCTGAAGACTTTGATGGCCATGCTGATTCTCGACCGTTTGGAAATCGGGGGAAGTTTTGCCGAGTTCCATCCCATGGATTTTGCTCGTAACTCAATTCTGGTCGGCCATGACGGACCGCATCATATCAATATTGCAGACAGAAAACCTGTGCTGCGCTCATTGAGCAAGTACCATGGAAAACCGGGAAGTGGAGCAGGAGTTGAGTTTAAGATTCAAGAAGGCCCGATCACCATGCTGGCGATTACTGTCGGGCTTGATGGGAATTTGAAGTTCGTCGTCGCTGAAGGGCAGTCCATGGATGGTGAAATTCCTGCAACAGGGAATACCAATACCCATGGGTTGTTCAAACCTGATTTGAAAACCTTCTTACGAAGATGGATGGTCGAAGGGCCGACGCACCATTTTGCTTTGGGTATTGGTCATCATGCGAAGGATGTTGAGCAGATTGCAAAAGCATTTAATGTCGAATGCGTCATAATTCCCAATGATTGAGAGGAGGATGTGAATGAGCCAGTTAAAACGATTGCTGGAAGCGATCATGAAGCTTGAGCTTCTCATCGGAGCGTTATTGATCATCACCATGGTGGGCATTATGGTGCTCGAAGTCATCATGCGATACATATTCAACAACTCAATCATATGGGTTCAGGAGTTTGTCATCATGATCTTTATTTGGATCACCATGTTGGGGGCTAGTGCTGCATCAATGACAAAAACCCATGTTACGATCACCACATTCAGCCAGAAATTGCCCCCTCGATGGAAAACCGCCTTACAAGTCCTGGTTTCCCTGGTGATTATCGCCGTCTTGATATATTTGCTGCAGACCCTTCCCGCTACTATTGCAATCCAGAACAAAACAAAAACGTCATCGATGCCTTTGAATATCGGAAAAGGACACTACTATTCTACACCGCTTCTGATTGCCGCAATCCTTATGTTTGTCACCCAGCTGTACTACCTCTTTTATGATATTTCAATATTGCTTGGAAGAAAGGTACCTGAGGATTTCCCGTTGCAGTTGCATCATTTTTCCAAAGAGCAGCCTAAGGAGGTTCTCTCATGAATTTTATGTGGATGATCGCTTTTATTTTTCTTGCAATATTTCTTGAGGTTCCTGTTGCCATCTCCTTCATTGCAGGTTCCATAACCTATTTGATATTGGGACAGACCTACCCGATTACGGTAGTTGCAGGTAGGCTGGGTCCCGGCTTGGATAGTTTTCCTCTGCTGGCTTTACCCTTGTTCATTTTTGCAGGAAATCTGTTGGGAGGTGCAGGGATAGCAAAGCGAATCTTCAGCTTCGCCAATAGCTCGGTAGGGCATATCCCAGGTGGCCTTGGCCATGTGAATGTACTCTCCAGTATTGTATTTGCCGGCATGTCTGGAGTCGCGATGGCCGATGCAGCAGGCTTGGGCAAGATTGAAATGGAAGAGATGGAACGGCATGGGTATCCTGTGGAATTCAGTGCTGCAATTACTGCTGCTTCGGCTACGATCGGACCGATTATTCCTCCCAGTGGACAGATGGTCATCATAGCTGTCTTGGCAAATCTTGCATTGGATAAACTGTTTCTTGCTGGCTTCATCCCAGGCCTTATGCTCGGTGGATTTCTGATGGTGACCATTTATATCATGGTGAAATTCGGCTATGTAAAGGTGGATGTTCTTCCCAAAGAGTCTTTATCGGTTCGTTTTATAAATTTCTTGAAGGCCGCACCAGCTCTTGCTATTCCCGTTTTCCTCATAGTTGGTTTGATCACCGGTGTTGCCACCCCCACCGAGCTTGGTGCATTGACCTGTTTGTTTGCCATCATCCTGGGGTTTGTCTACAAAGATCTCACGTTGCGATCCTTTCTGGACTGTGCATTGGAGTCAGCAAAAACAACAGGCGTCTTGGGCATACTGCTTTTGGTTGCAAATCCCTTTACTTGGCTTATGGGTGTGAACAATGTGGGTATGCAATTACAGGCATTCATGCTCAATCTGACCACCAATCCAATTATCTTCCTGCTGCTAGCCAATATTGTGCTCTTGGTTGCCGGTATGATGATGGAGACGACGGTAGTCGTGCTCATTGCAGCTCCCATTCTATTTCCGATTGCTGCAAGTTATGGTCTCGATCCTATTCATTTCGCCATGGTATTGCTGATCAACTTGTTGATGGGGACATTGACACCCCCCTTCGGATCACTATTGTTCGTCATGATGAACCAGACAAAACTTACGCTTGCCCAAATGTTCAGAGCTGTAGCACCTTTCTATTTCCCTTTCCTGGCTTTACTGGTTTTGATCACAATGGTTCCCTCTATCACTACATTTTTACCGCGATTGTTCGGGGGTTGATCCCGTGCAGATAACTGATTATTCAAAAAGGAGAAGACTATGAAAAGGATGTTAGTGACATTGCTCGTCATAACAGTGGTGGTAGCAGGATTGTTCGCTGCAGGAGCAAGTGAGCAAAAGCCCCAGGTCCAGCAGGAGAAAACAATAACTCTTGCAACCGGAGATGCAATTGGAACATTGCGAAACCGTGCCGGAGAATATTTCAAAGCTGAGATTGAAAAGCGCCCTGAGCTCAATGTAAAAGTAAACCATGTTCAAGGTGCTGTACTTGGTACAGCAAACCAGATTATGGACCAGGTAGTGGAAGGTTCTGTACACCTGTTTGGAAACGACATCGCCTGGATTGTTCCTTATGATCCGGATTTCCAACCGATCAGCTTCGGCTTCATGTATCGAGATGTAGAGCATATGAATGCGTATTTCAAAAGCAGAACCTTCCTCGATTTATCGGATAAAGTGGCAGCAAGTACCGGATTGAGGATCATTGCGCCTGTTCCGATGGCTTCACGAATGTTTTTCTCCGTCAAACCATTGAACACAATAGCCGATTTTAAGGGTCTGAAGGTTCGTGCTCCTGGGTTGGAAATGTTTGTAAAGTCCTATGAGGCTTATGGAGCTAGCCCGACAACTGTTGCTTGGAATGAGATTTTCTTGGCTCTGAAGACTAAATTGGTTGAGGCAGCCCATGGGCCGGTGGCTGATGTCATTGCCAACAAATGGCATGTTGCTGCACCGTACATCACCCGTACAGAAGATATGTATGCAGCAAATGCATGGTATGTGAACGAGGCGTTCTACGCTGGGTTGAGTGAGCAGCAGAGAAAGGGAATTGAAGAAGCTTTGGACGCAACCAATGCATGGTCATTCAAAGAGTCACAGCTCTCGGAGCAAAACATAATCGATGAGATGGTCAAGGAAGGTGCCATCTATAGTTCTTCCTTTGCCGATCGTGAAAAACTCCGACAACAGGCTATCGACGCTGTTAAAAAATTAGAGGCTTCCGGAAAGTGGTCTCTTGGTTTAGTTGATACAATTCAGTCTATCAAGTAATCAAAGGGAACGAAATAACGCTTTTGCCGTAGGAGTAGCATTGCTCCTACGGCATTATTGCAATAAAAAAGAGTCTCTCACATACGTGAAAGACCCTTCCTAGGTGTAGTACTATCTCTTACCTCAAGGCAAACTCAACCATATGTTGTTTTGCGGTAGCAATGTTTCCGCTCGCCATCGCTTTTCTAACCTTTGCCAATAAGTCTTTTCCTTCTGCTTCAGTGAGTGTGTTTCCCTCAAGAGTCTGTGAAAGACTTATGCTTAAATCCAAAACGCCGAAGGCGGCTTCGATGTTTCCCAGCTGAATGTGCTCTATCAAGGCTGAGTCGAGCACATCGATAAGAAACGGGGTGGTCACGACGGTCTTCTCGTCAGGGGAGTAAAACTGTTCGTGTGGAGTATATCGTGTCATAGGCTTCTATCCTTATCATAGACTTTCTTGATGGCCGAATACCACCTGCCCAGTCTTATGATAATAATATCAGCATAAACAATCAAAGTTTCAAGTAGTAACAATGTTTATTGCTCTCTTGCCCCACTAGGGTGAGCGTTTCGCTTTTTCCATCTCTGCTAAGCGAATATACAACAGTAATCGGCATGATGTCCTGCCCCAGACTGAACGTAAAACCTGATTCTTCATCATACACCAGCTGCCCATACATCGCTGGCATTCTGGCAAAGCCCAGTTCCATGGTCAGGCATTGATCTTCTTGGCTTTGCGCTGAGAACGCGATGGTTATCAACGCGAGATCATACAATTCTTCCAAGGCAGGTGTGCCGTCAGTTTCATCCAAGACCCAGCTGCTGTTTCTCAACCGTGTTACTACGTCTGTTGCCTGTTCAGTGTTAGGTGGGCTGATCGGTTGATAGCTGCATCCATAGCAACCGAATGCAAAGAGAAAAAGGATTGTTAGCGCAAATCCGCTGAGTAGAACGATTTTTGGTTTAGAAATTTCCTGCTTGGTTTTTCCCTCATTTTTTATATCTTCCATACATAACCTCCGATATCTGTTCTGTAGTATCGAAGAGTCGGCAATGATGAAGAAAGTTGCAAAAAGAATCGAGCAGTTGTATTGCAAAGCAATAACCAGACGTATTTATCCGTTGCTCTTGTCCTGCCTCCATGATAGGGTGTTAATAACCTTACGGAGGATGCTTTATGTATGCAATTGACACAGGTACGATTTTATTCGCATTTGGTCTGACCTTGTTTGCAGGTTTAGGGACTGGGGTTGGTTCCTTGATGAGCTTTTTCTCCAAGAAATTCGACCCAAAGTTTCTAGCAGCCTCATTAGGGTTTTCTGCTGGAGTTATGATCTATGTCTCCATGGTTGAGATTTTTGTGAAAGCCAGGGAATCCTTGGAAGGTGTGTTGGGCGAGTCCATGGGGTTCATGCTTACAACCGTTGCCTTTTTCGCTGGAATTGTTTTTATTGCAATCATCGATAAGCTGATTCCGGAATACGAGAACCCTCATGAGATGAAGGGGGTTCCAGGTGATGAGAATTCAAAAAAATTGCACGACGAGTCACGCTTGAAAAGAATGGGCTTGTTCAGCGCTTTGGCCATCGCCATACATAACTTTCCAGAAGGTCTTGCAACTTTTATGGCAGCCATCGCCGATCCTACTTTGGGTGTGACTATTGCAATAGCAATCGCTATTCACAATATTCCCGAAGGTGTTGCTGTTTCAGCTCCTATCTATTATGCCACAAAGAGCAAGAAAAAAGCCTTCTGGCTGAGTTTGCTCAGCGGGCTTGCTGAACCGGTTGGTGCGTTGATCGGATTCTTCATTCTCAGATCTTGGTTCAACGACCTCACCTTCGGTTTTGTGTTTGCTATGGTAGCCGGTATCATGGTCTACATATCCCTTGACGAACTGTTGCCCACCGCAGAGGAATACGGCGAACACCATATTGCAATCACAGGCCTTATCATCGGTATGGCCGTCATGGCTTTGAGTCTGGTTTTGCTTGAGATGTAATGTCATGATTCCCAAATAAATCGGGATCTTCTTTGAGCAGGGCTGTCAATGCATCAGCTAATGCCCGAGCTTTGTGATACAGAACCGTGGCATCTCCAAGTTTTCCTTCCTTGAGTATCCCCTTTTCTCTTAGGTAGGGTTCTACGCGGGGAAAGTTCTTTGCAACTTGATTCAGATGCCCACTCATGGGTGTCGGGACCAAGGTCCCATCGGCAAGCCGGATAAACATCATGTGTTTCTCTTTAGATACTCTCTCTGGGATGTCCGCCCACTCTTCGACGCCATGGATGAACGTGTCTCGGTTCAGGCCAACTCCCACCAGCAGGATGGTTGCGTCATGATCGTAGAGTTTCCCCCAAACTCCGGTTCTCGGGCAAGGGGTGGTGTGCAAATGGTCGTTTGCAACAAACGAAGCCGCATCTTTACCAAAAGCGACAACAGAGTGTGTCGGGTGTGCTGAACGAATGCCTCCTTCGGTACTCCGGGCCAATTCGGGGATGGCCCCGATGCAGGTAGGCGTGTCGTTGACGCTGTAATATGGTTGCTTGGCATTGACATTGTCCCACGTATGCGAAGGGATAAGCATAAGACCTTCTTGCATATAGGCCAAAAAGCTATCTATTACTGTTTGTGGTCCGCCTTCGACTTCTCCGATGCTTTTGTAGGAGAAATGAGCAAGTGTGGTACCGGTTTTATCAAGCCCGAGATTAGTAAGATCCCTCATCAATGATTGTTTAGTATGCATGGCAGTATGATGACACAGCCATATCTTTGAATCAAGGCAAAAGAGTGATGACGTTCATCCTGTGTTGCAGTAGAATACAGGTGATAAGGGAGGGCTTTTTGTGAAAGAACATTTTGATCAGCTCTATACTGAATATCGAACAACGCTGATGGATTGTATTCTTCCATTTTGGTTGCGCTATGGGTTTGACCGAGAACATGGAGGATTATATACAGGTCTCGATCGTGATGGTTCGCTGTTGGAGACTGATAAATCTGTCTGGTTCCAAGGCAGGGCTCTTTGGGCGTATTCTACCGCCTATAGGCAAATGGAAGCACGACATGAGTACCAAGAGCTTTGTGAATCTTTGGTTTCTTTTATCGAGAATTATTGTTTTGACCCTGTGGATGGAAGGATGTATTTCCGAGTTTCAGCCAGTGGAAAGCCGATAATTAAACGAATTCGATATGTCTTTAGTGAGACCTTCGCCATCTTGGGCTTCGCCGCTTACAGTAGAGCATTCAACAAACCTGCATATGCCCAGAAAGCGTATGACCTCTTTAAGAAAGTGGAGGGGTATCTCACAACAGATGGTGTGCTGACACCAAAGTTTTCAACTCCTTCAAGAGGCTTTGGGCTTCCTATGATTTTACTCAATACTGTCAGCGAGCTGAGAGCCGCTCTCCCAGAGAAAAAGGATGAACTCACCGCTACCATTGATACATACATCAAGGAGATTGAGACCTACTTCGTCCGACCCGAACTGAAGATTGTAGTTGAGCAGTGCAACGAGGATGGGACCCTTGCCTTGGATCACTTTGAAGGAAGACTTCTGAATCCTGGACACGCAATAGAGGGAGCCTGGTTCATTCTCCAGGAAGCCATCGAACGCGGAAAAGATCCTGATTTGATTCATCTTGGAACAACGATGCTTAGCTGGATGTTTGACCGTGGCTGGGATGCAGAACACGGGGGCATCATCTATTTTAGGGACGCTTTGAACAAGAGTGCTACTGAGTATTGGCATGACATGAAGTTTTGGTGGCCTCAATGTGAAGCCGCCATTGCCAACTTGATGGCCTATCGCCTTACCAAGAAAGAAGAGTTCCTTTTACAGTTTGAACAAGTCGACCACTACATCAAGGACCATTTTATCGATGCTGAGTTTGGAGAATGGTATGGCTACCTGCATAAAGACAATACTCTTTCAACCCACTTGAAAGGCAATATGTACAAAGGACCGTTTCATATTCCGCGGATGTATCTTGTCTGTTGTTCCTTGTTTGATGAATTGAGGAAGTAAGAAGGTAATCAGGTCTTGTAGCTACAAGGCCTGATCATGTCAAAATGTCATTACTGATACAATTCTCCTTGTTCTCGAGTTAACATTTTTCCATATTTTCGTAACATTTCTACATTGTTTAATCGAGAATCTAACCTAGTATATAAGCTATGGATGAATATGTAATTAACTAGGTTCATAGTTTATGATAATCAAGGTTTGAGTACCTTTTTTATATAACATTAGGAGGATTCTTATGAGAAAAAAATGTGTTGTGTTGTTCTTGGTTGTGTTGCTTGCAAGTAGTTTTCTTTTTGCTGGAGGAGCATCAGAAAAGGCTTCAAGTGCTTCATCAGGGCCTCTTTCAGTCATGATTTGGGATTCCAATCAAGAACCTGGTATTCGAAGGATTATTGATGATTTCACTGCAAAGTCTGGTATCAGTGCTGAAATTCAAGTTGTTGATTGGAACAACTACTGGACATTGTTGAGTGCAGGTGCTCAAGGGGGGCAGCTACCGGATGTATTTTGGATGCACTCCAATGAATCCCAACGCTATATGTCCAATGATTTGCTTCTTGATGTAACAGACAGAATTTCCCAAAGTTCTCTCATTGAAATCGGGAACTACCCAGAGGATATCTGGAGTCTGTATACCTACAATAAGCAGTATTATGCAGTGCCTAAGGATGTGGATACCATCGCTCTGTGGTACAACAGGACCCTTTTTGATCAGGCTCAAGTAGCTTATCCTGATGAGAATTGGACATGGGATGATTTGTACGCTGCTGCAAAAAAATTGACCAAGGCAGATGGCTCAGTCTACGGTTTTGCAAATGTGAATAATAACAACCAGGCAGGTTGGTATAACTTGATTTACAGCAACAACGGCTATGTTCTTTCTGAAGATAAGAAAAAATCAGGGATGGATGATCCGAGAACTATCGAAGCTATGAAGTGGATGGAACGGATGATTAACGAAAACTTGATGCCTCCCCAACATGTTATGAGTGAAAGTGGTGAAGATGTACTTCTTCAGTCAGGCAAGGTGGCAATGACCTTTCAAGGTTCTTGGATGGTTGCAGCGTTCAGAGATAATGAGTACACCTTGAATAATTGTGATGTTGCTATGTTGCCTCTTAATCCAAAAACTGGACGCCGCGCTTCCATATATAATGGACTTGGCTGGGCTGTTTCGGCGAACACCAAGCGCGCTGACGATGCTTGGAAGCTTGTCGAATATTTTGGTTCCGAAGAAGGACAGTTAAGACAGGCCGAGCTGGGTGTGACTATGTCAGCATACAAAGATACCAGTGATTTATGGAAAAACAGTGTTCCTCAGTTTAACTTGCAAGCATACTTGAATATGCAGGATGATATGGTAATACGTCCTTTCTCAAGAAACACAGTTCGTTGGGAAAATGCTCTGCTTGATGTAATGCTAAAGGTTTGGTCGAAAGAGATACCCATGGAGGCTGGATGTAGGGAAGCCGCAAAACAAATGAATGCGATTCTTGCTGAAGAGTAAAGGCCACTCTCTATGAACCTAGGCAGGATGTATCTAACGTCCTGCTTAGAATGCTTTAAGGATAGGTATATATGAAAGAACGGTCATTGCGATATAAAACAGCTTCCAACACGTTTCTATGGGGATGGGTATTGATTTTGCCGACCATTATAGGCTTGTTGGTTTTGAATATTATTCCGATGATAACCACCTTTTACCAGAGCCTCCATAGAACGGGAGATTTTGGCCGTGGCAATATTTTTATCGGAACGAGGAATTATGCTAGGCTTTTTTCTGATGAAGCGGTAGTACAATCGATAGTAAATACCTTCCAGTTCACCCTTTTTCAAGTTCCTTTTTCTGTTTTTATTGCTTTGATATTGGCAGTAATGTTAAACAGAAAAGTATTTGGAAGATCAACCTACCGCACTATTTTTTTCTTGCCTATGGTTGTCGCTCCCGCAGCAATCGCTATGGTGTGGCGTTGGCTCTACAACTCACAGTTTGGATTGATCAACAACCTATTCAACTTATCCGTAAACTGGATTTCAAATCCTTCTATTGCTGTATATTCTATTGCTGTCATCGGAATATGGTCTGACATTGGTTACAATATGATTCTCTTTTTAGCAGGTTTGCAAGAAGTGCCCAAAGATTATTATGAAGCTGCTGAACTCGACGGTGCAAGTCAGTTTAGGGTGTTTTTTTATATTACAATTCCGATGATAAGCCCGATTCTCTTTTTTGTTGTTGTAACTAGGGTTATAGCAGCTATGCAGGTTTTTGATTTGATTTTCATGGTAATGGAGCGTTCAAATCCAGCACTTTATAAAACTCAATCACTTGTATATCTGTTTTATCAGTATTCATTTGTTGAACGAAATCTCGGCTATGGATCAACCATTGTGGTAGTTCTTTTAGCGATAATCATGTTGATTACCGCCTTGCAGATGATAGCCCAGAAGAAATGGGTGCACTACAACTAGGAGGTCAATATGCAAAAAATGAGAATAGTAAATGGTGTTGTGTTGCATGCCGTGTTATTGTTGTTTGCTTTTACCATGATAGCGCCTTTCGTTTGGATGATTCTTACGTCTTTTAAAACAATAGGAGAGGCTATTCAGATTGATCCTTTTATCTTTTTTCCCAGTGCATTTCGCTTTGATGCATTCAGAAATGTCTTTGCATCAAATAATTTTATAATATTGTATAAGAACACGCTTTTAATGATTGCATTTCGTATCTTGTGTGCAGTCATCACTGCAAGTATGGCCGGCTATGCGTTTGGACGATTGAAGTTCTGGGGATCTGAGTTGGCATTCTCTCTTGTTCTTTTTCAGATGATGATTCCTTCACAGATTTTTATCATTCCTCAGTATCAAATGATCAGCAGGATGGGCATGACCAATACAATCTTCGCATTAGTATTTCCTGGTTTGGTTTCAGCTTTTGGTACCTTTCTGATGCGTCAGGCATATATGGTTTTGCCTCGTGAACTTGAAGAAGCGGCAAAGATAGATGGTTTAAATATTCCAAAGAGTTTTCTCTATATATTGGCACCATTGACCAAGTCTAGTCTGGTAGCTTTAAGTGTTTTTACAGCAGTGTTTGCCTACAAGGACCTTATGTGGCCAATGATTGTCAACACTTCAAAGGATTCCTTGGTATTGGCATCGGCACTTGCGAAGATGAGAGGACAATATATTTCCAATTACCCTGAATTGATGGCAGCATCTTTGATTGCTTGCATACCAATGATTGTTTTGTATTTTCTCTTTCAGAAACAGTTCATCGAGGGTATTGCAACCAGTGGAGGTAAGCTCTAGAAGTTCAGGTCAGCCAAAATACAAGTTTTTTAGCTTCCTTGCAGGGGAAGCCGGGCTCTGTTTGCCCAAATATGATGAAATTGCGGGACTAAGAACCGCAAGAGCAGGATATGCTAGGGGGAATCGATGAGAATAACGTTTTTAGGAGCTGGAAGTACTGTTTTTGCAAGAAATGTACTTGGAGATTGTATGGGCACTCAGGCCCTTAGGGATGCAGAAATTGCCTTGTATGACATCGATGCAAAACGTCTTCAAGAGTCTAGAGAAATTCTGGAGGCTATCAATCAAACGATTAATCAAGGAAGAGCTCATATTTTGGTGTATCATGGCTTGAGCCAATTAAAAGCAGCACTAAAAGGAGCGCAATTCATTGTCAATGCAATTCAAGTGGGAGGGTATGAGCCTTCAACGGTCATTGACTTTGAGATTCCTAAGAAGTATGGGCTAAGGCAAACCATAGCAGATACCTTGGGAATCGGTGGAATAATGAGAGCTCTAAGAACCATTCCGGTTATGGAAGTTTTTGCACAAGCAGTAGAGGAAGTTTGTCCTGATGCTTTGTTGCTTAATTATTCGAATCCGATGGCAATGCTCAGTGGATATATGCAGCGGTATACTGCGGTGAAAACGGTTGGCTTGTGTCACAGCGTTCAAATATGTAGTGAGACATTACTCAAAGGATTGGACATGGACGATAAACTTGAAGGTCGGGTGGAGTTTATTGCCGGAATCAATCACATGGCTTGGTTGTTAAGCTTGAAAGACAAGCAAGGCAACGATCTGTATCCTGAAATTCGCTGCAGGGCTCGAGAAAAAAACGCTACTCAGAAACATGATGATATGGTTCGTTTTGAGTATATTAATCATCTAGGGTATTATTGTACTGAATCAAGTGAACACAACGCTGAGTACAATCCCTTTTTCATTAAGAAGAGCTATCCCCAACTCATCGATCGTTTCAATATTCCCCTTGATGAGTATCCCCGACGTTGTATTAGACAAATTGATGAGTGGGCTGAGGAACGAGAAAAAATTACAGGACAAACAGCTCTTGGTCATGAGCGTTCTTTGGAGTATGCTTCTCATATTATGGAAGCAGTAATTGAAAACAAGCCGTACAAGATTAACGCTAACGTTCTCAACACAGGCTTGATAGACAATCTAGATCAGAATGCTTGTGTTGAAGTACCCTGTCTTGTGGATGGCTTGAATGTTGTTCCGACTAAAGTTGGAAAGCTCCCTGTTCATCTAGCTGCCATGAACATGACTAACATCAATGTGCAGCTACTGACTGTCGAAGCTGCTAAAACTCGGAAAAAGGATGCCATCTATCATGCTGCCATGCTTGATCCTCATACCGCTGCTGAATTGAGCATTGATGACATCGTTAGTCTATGCGACGAGATGATTGAGGCTCATGGTCCTTTCATGGAGATGTATACATAAAACGAAAAGTATTTTCAGTAGGAGATGTGTTATGCAGGAAGTTCCCAGTGCTATACGAGCTGCACGATTTGTCGGGCTTGATGGAATACGAAAGTCTTCGATTGATTTAGCAATCTCCTACTGTGGTATTCAACAATGTTCCCCGTTACATAATAACGGACCGGAAATCCGTGACACCAGTTTTGTTCATATTGTCAAAAGCGGTAAGGGCGTTCTCATGATGGAGGGAAAGGTCTTCCATTTGAAAGCCGGGCATGCATTTTTAATTCCTGCGGGAATCTCGGCTCAATATACTGCAGACCAGTGTGAACCTTGGACATATATGTGGGTAGGCTTTTCTGGTTTGATGAGCGAAGAGTGTATGACCCGTTCGGGTTTAAGTGTAAGGAATCCTATCCGTGTTGTGCATGATATAGATTCTCTTGAGCATGATATTGAGGGAATGGTAGAGACATACCATCTTACTTTTACCAATGAATTAAGAAGAAATGGTTATTTTTTCCATTTCATCGCTCATTTGATTGATGATTATCAAGCACAGGGAAAGGTTGGGAATGAATCAAGTTTGCAGGGAGCTTATTTTGCTCGCAAAGCATTTGAATATATTAAAGCGAATTTCTCAAATCAGTTGAAAATTGGGGAACTTGCTGTAGCCGCGTGCGAAATTCGCGCCCTCTGCGTGAGATATTTCTCCCCTAAAAAATCTTTCACTGTGTAAAACAGTTCGTTCACATTTTCAATTCCTCCAGCATGTGCTGGACGGTTGTAGAGGCCTTACAGTGCTTCACATATCCCAGGAACGACATAAGACTAGCCCGGAACTTTGAGAACGGTATAGCGCCATCCAGGACCTCGTTATTGAGCTTTTTCAGTCGGTGTCTGGCCGTTACCACGTTCCTCTTCCGGGGCGTCAATCTGTCGGCCCGTATCCGGTACCCACAGAAGTCTATGAACTTCTGCAGCGGAAATATCGAGGTCTTCGGGTTGAGCTTGAGGGCCAATTCCTCCTGCAGGTAGGCATCAATCTTATCCAGGATATCACGTAGGTACGCCTTTGATGTGGATAGGATGATGAAGTCATCCATATAGCGAAAATAATGCTTCACCTGCAGCACCTCCTTCACATAGTGATCCAGTTGGTCCAGGTACACATTGGCGAAGAGCTGACTTGTAAGAGCGCCCAGGGGCAATCCTACCTCCGGGTGACATGCAGCAAAGATGATCCTGTCCAGGAAGTTCAGCATGGGCCTTCTGGAGATGTACTTGCGGATCATGCGCTGCAGCATTCGCTCGTTCAGATTGCCGGCATCGATAATAACATCGAAGCAGCGCACAGCCTCGCGATCCTTCAAAGCCTTGCTCAATATCCGTTTGAGAATCTCCGGAGAGATGACCACCTCATCGATGACGGAGTCCAGGACAGACAGCAGCCGCTTATCCTTGAGTGTCTTGCGGATGATCTTCTTCAGTATTTGATGATCGATGGTTCCGAAATAGTTCTGTATATCGGCCTTCAGAACGTACCCTCCGCCTTCCCAGCGCTGCAGGCCATACACATGGTGCTGGACGGCCTTCACGGCCTTGTGGGTGCCTTTCTTGCATCTGCAGGCATATGAATGGAACAAGAACTTCTTCTCAAAATACGGCTCGATCACATCGACGATAGAGTGGAATGCAACACGGTCGGCCACCACCGGCGCGGTGATGATCCGGCACTTCGGCCAAAAAACCGTCTTGACCACCGACATGCTCGGATGCCAGGTGAGGTTGACGAATTGGTCATGCAGATCATACAGGTTCTCCTCAAGATTGGCCGTATACCGGAGAATCGACTTATGATACCGGCGTCTCTTCCTGGTATTCAGATACCCGTTGTACAGGTTCTCAAACTCGCAAATCGGTTCCCACAAATTCCCTATTCGTTTTGGCATGGCTCTCAAAAAGAACTTGGGCGGCTTTTGCTTCGGCCTTTGGCGTTAGCTACTTGTCGCCCAAGTCTGGTTTATCTTTTCCCTTGCGGGAAGGATTATGGCTCCTTTTTCCCCTACACTATGTCCGAAGCCCCGTAAGGCGTCGGCTTCCAGTAGACGGGGATGAAGCTACCCGGAACTCAATGTTGCCGTTCTGGTTCGACCGCGGGTTGTTCAGGTTGAGGTAGCCGGCCCCAGCATTGGAACCGTTGTTGTAGTTCCCAGAACGAAGCGGCAAACGGAACATCCGTACCAGCCATAACCCTAAAATTATCGGCTGCCTGCAATGGTCTTTTTCCATCCACCAAGCAGGCGGCCGATCTCAACAAATTTTCCTGTCATAAAGCCGTAAGTCTTCACAGAAATGTACTTCAGCTCAACAGCAAGGTGAAAAAGCATTTTCACCTTGCTGATCTGCGTATCCAGGTCCTCCACCAGCCTAAGCTTCGCTTCGGACCCCCTGGCAACATTCACTCTATCAATCAGCGTTCCGATCATCAAAATGCTCTCGCGCGTCATGTTGGCCAGAATGAACTTTTCCTCCTTCGGATACTTCTTCAATACTTCCCAGGCTTCTACGGTGGCGTCAGTCCACTTCTGAAATATTCTCAAATCCTCGGTCATGTACCAACTCCATATATGCCAGATTACCAGAAATCAGAGGTCAGATTATCAAAGACAAAAAGCTACCCGGAACTCAATGCCGCCGCTCTGGAACGACCGCGGGTAGTGCAGGTAGAGGCAGCCGGCCCCAGCATTGGAACCGTTGTAGTAGTACCCAGAACGAAGCGGCAAACGCTCTCCATTGTTCCGAATGTAGAGCGTTCCTTCGCTCATCTTCGAGAAGTCAGAGACACCTGCAGGCTCGATCGGAGCAATGAGCAGCTGCTTCATCAACGCCGGGGTGACAAATCCTGCCTTGTTCACCAGGGACGCCCAGGCCACCGTCGTGTAATCGTCATAAGTGCCGATCACACCAGGTGCTCCGGTTCGGTTGATGATGGCATCGCTAAGGATCGGATACCCATATTGTTGCGTCACGCCGTCGTCGCTGTATGCGGCAGAAACATCGAAAAACACGTTCTGTGCCGGCCAATCAGCCTCGGCCAGATCGAAGTTGTTGTCCGCCGGGCAGTAGACACGGCCATCGACCAGTTTCAGCAAATCGACCCAGGTGGACCGGTTGCCGATGAGGTCGACAATCCCGTTGGCCGTCTGGTCGTGGTTCCAGGTAATGGGACCGGAGCCAGGAATGGTGTACGGCGTTCCGGAAGTCAGTCCGGGGGCAGCGCCATCCTCACGCACACCAGTCTCATAGAGCGCCTTGTGCGATCGGCCATAATTGGTGTTGCCATTCGGCTTGATGCCTTTCTTGGCCAACCAGATCGCGATCGCCGCCCATTCGTGGTTGGTGAGCATATGCCAGCCGGGACCCTTGTTCTTGCAATAGGTCCTTGCCTGGTCGAATGTCTTTCCGCCAAGAGCCGGGACCATAGGCATGGAAACCGCGCGGTCATCCGCAACGATCGACGGATAAGTACCGACAAAAATCTCGGACTTCTGTACGCCGCCCTTGATGAAGGCAGGATGTACGCCGGTGCCAAGGGCTGGGTCCATATCCTCCATGTTGAACTTGGGGATCACATTCATGATGGAAGGGAAACCCTTGTCATCATAGAGCACCGTCTGGTGTCCTCCGGATGCAGCTTCCACAGCCGCCCGATACGAATCCTTCACGAAAATAGTAGGCATCTTTACTCCTCCTTGCCAAACTTCAGCGGCCAAAGCGTAATGCTCACCGCGCCGATATCCAACGGATCAGCCACCATGACGGTAACCTCTCGTTCCTCTTCCCCTTCCTCCAGAACCACCGAATCATCGATCTCCTGGTGGTATGTGCGGGAGGGCACTTCAATAGTTGCCACAAAATCCTCACCGTCCTTGATGGTGTGGATTACCTGCTCATCCCGCTGCACTGCAGCCACATCGATGGAGTCCTCGCCAATCGTCAACACGGTTCCATCCAGTTGATAATCGGCATAGTCACCCTTTCCAAGCTTCTTCACCAGCACCCTAGGCCTCCTTCTTGCTTACCGTCCAGCGAACCTGGACCTGGTCGATTGTGCCGTTCATGTAAATCTTGAACCCGTTCGCCGCACGGTCGCCCACATAAATCTTACCCTCCTGGAACCCCCCGCCCTCATAGGCGATCACATCCAGGGACACCGAGTAGTCGGCATTCAAAAAGGGATACTGCAGCGCAATATTCGCATACGGGGCGGTGATGAACAGGGTGGGCCACTTCGCCTCGATCCTGCGGATATCCGTCAACGTGACTGCGGTAGCCTGCGGATCATTGGCCGACGTGTTGTTAGCCGGAATGTTCACCCGATACAAGGGCAAGCCCACATCCGGAACAACTTCCCCGATCTCCGTGCAGATCATGCGCATCACGCCACCATCCTCGATCAGATAGCAGTAGCAGGAAGCCGCCACATCCGAAAGGTTGGACGGGATGATCGCCACATTCTCGGCCGCTGCTGCAGGCACCAGGCGGCTGCCATAAAAGCAAAGCCCGGTAGCTAGGGACAGATTCCTGGTGGCACTCGCCGACTTGGTAACCGTGCATCCCTTAACCACGCCCCGATTGACAATCGTCACCTCGCCCTTCTGTGTAAGAACCTGCTTCAACCTGGTGATCTCGCCGGCAGCCCCTCCGCCCAAATGCAACGCCTTCATGGCCGCTGCGGCCAGTGCATTGATCGAATCCGGACTGAACAGGTCATACTGGTCAAGCCGCTGATCCAGGGAGTTGAATTCCCCTTTCGCGCCGTCGACCTCGTCGGCGCGCTGCTTCAGATACAGGGTGCGATTCGCCAGCTGCTTCGCCTGCTTGTTGCTGATGCCATCCGGCCCACCCATCACCGGATCGGTTGTTTCAATCTGGTAGATGCCATCTTCCCAGACGGGTGTCTGTACTACATTTGCCATAGCTCCTCCTTGCTAGAAAATCAGAGTCCACTGACCATCAATGGTGATATCAGACGCCTTATTGATGGGTTCAGTCCTGGTCTTGCGTGCGAACAGGGCGCCGTCTGCACACAGCAGGCCGAACTCACTGATCGCCTTCCCGTTGGCTTCGGTGGAAGCCAAGCTCCAATGGAACGTCACCTGGCCGGTAGCCGGGTATGAATGGGAGTCGACGTTCTTCACGAACGGGGATGTGATCGCAACATCGGAGGCGATCGGCGTGGCCGAGCGGGTGCCTACTGCGATCCTGTTCACGCTGCGGCCGGTCACTTCGCCGGCGACAAGCCGGGTGAGTGCAACCTTGGCCATATCGACAATGAGGTTGTCATCCCGGTACTCCTCGGTCAGCACCCCATTCGTATAAATCCGGATCATGAAACTTCCCCGGACCTGCTGCCTTTCTTGAATCTTCATACACACTCCTTATAGTTGGTTCACCTGCACCGAAAGCTCGTCCAATAAGGAAGAATTCTCCGGTGCATAGAACAATTGTCCGCCGTAATTCACACCACCCACATGCAGGGCGGCCAGCTTGATCTGGTCGGAAACGTTGTGCTGCAGCAGCAGGTCCCCGATCGCATCGGCCATGGAGTTGGCATACCGCGCACCCTCGGCCTTCTTCTGCGATGCAAAGACCAGATATCCGGCATGGGATACAAACCCTCCATAGGCCATGACCCCGCTCTGTGCGAACGGTAGCTTACGGATGCCGGTCCAGGTTCCCAGCTTCGCCTTCACCCCTATATATAAGGTAGCGCCGTCGGCCACCACCGAGCCGGCATGCAGCAGCTGCATACCGTGGTCGTGCCTGATCTGCCCGTCATGGCACAGGTCCCCGGGAAGCCAGTCCAGCACGTTGTCATTCAGATTGACCGCAAGGTCCTCGGCCATGGGGATGTGCTCCACAAAGCGGAACCAGTCGACCAGTGTAATGGCTATGTTCGGATCAAGCTCCTTGCCCAGGAATTCCCAGAGCCATGCACGATCTGCATTCATCATGTCCAAGACCTTCACGGTCAGATGCAGGAATTCCTCGACAATCTCATACTCGCGGCCGGTGAAGCGCTGGCCGATCGCCGTCTGGAAGAACACCCGCTCTCCGCGCCGCTGCAGATAGAAGGAGGCTGCAGCCACACGCTGGCGGTAGCTCTCGTCCGTATCGTTGGAGTAGCGCGGGACGGCCAAGGCTTTCCCATGGGCGGCCAAGGCCTTTGCATCGGACAGGAACGGGAAGAAGTTGCGCAGCGTTGCCGTAGCATCCTGGCCGAGTATCTCGCCCAGGCGCTCGATAAGGGAGAACAGCCGGCCCCGGTTCGTCTTATCCCTGCCGGGAGGGTTGAGGTTGTCAATCACCTGCTTCATATCACACCTTCGTCGCCGTCACGGCTGCCACGATGATCGAATCTTCGTCGGCGCTTATATCCCTGGCTGGTGCCAGGACTTCCACCGAGTCAAGCCCGAGGGCATCAAGGGTCGCATAAATCTCCCTAATCTCAAGCTTGCCACCGATGCCAAGGCTATACACATGCTGCAGCACAGCCTCCTGCACCTCGTTCTCGGTCGCCTCTCCGGAGAAGACCACATCGATGGCGACAGCGGTCTGCTGCGGACCCTTCACCTGCAGGTCGTTGCAGATCAAGGCATGGTCATACAAGGCCTGGTATACGTCGTCAAGCAGGGCCTGGGAGGGAATGCCGGCAACCGACACCACGATCACATCGACCGTTCCGTAGCCCCGAGGGGTACGGATCAGCTTGATCTCCTTCACTCCGGAAACGCTCATCGCATAATACTCGAAAGACACCGGCGGATTGCCTTGTCCCTGGCTCATCCATCGGTCCGATATCCTTGCGCGATACGCTTCGTCCAACTCCTCATCGGTCCCTGCGGAGGTGATCCAGTCGGGTCCGAAGTGAACACTTTCAATGCCGGCGATCACCCTGGTAAGCAGGCCGGGGTCATCGCTGATGTTGTACTGCGAACCGGCGAACTCCGCCTCGACGGGGACCTGGAAGATACCGGCCACAAAGGCCACATCCTCAGTAATCCGGAAACGCAGCGTGGTTCCGGAAACAGTGATCCATGTCCCTGCAGCCAGGGAACCGTCGGCATATGCGCTCACTGTGGCCAAGCCTTGGGTCTTGGTTGCGGCAAGCCGCACGACGCCGAGCATGAGGCCCCACATGGAAAGCCAGCGCCCGCCAGCCGTTTCCAGGTTGGTCTGCTGGTAGATCGGGGTCAGATAACTCCGATACAGGGTAGAGACTATCCTGGAAAAGGTTTCAAGCAGTCCCCGGAGCACACCGGTCGACTTGAAGTTGCGGATGCCGGTCTCCTCGGAGGCAACCACGATCACATCCTTGCGTATCTCATCATCGCTTTTCTGCAGAAAAGACAAGTCTTCAGCCATCCAGTCCTCCCATCAAATCCTCCAGGTCAAAGAGCAACTGCACCTCGTCCAGCTCGCCTATCACCGCGAACGCAAGGCGGAAGGTGCCGTTCTCCAGCCTGGTCGCCACCACCGTCGAGGCATCCACCCGCGGGTCGGCAAGCGCCACGCGCTCCAGCTCGTTGCATACCGTCAAATCCACATCCAGCTCACTGTTGAGCTGATCCAGCAAGGTGCTTCCCGCTTCCTTGTCCCAGGCAACCGCCCCCACATGGATGCTCAATGCCTCGCGGATATCCTGGGCCACCAGGCGGGCGCCGCTTGCAAGCTGCACATCCCCGTCGGTAGTGAACACCACATCCCTATTCTCATCCAGATACAAATCCGTACCGTAATCCATGCTCACTCTCCCAGCAGGGCGGCCACCTTGGCCTTGATGCCTGCGGCCGTTCCGGCCTCCATCGATGTAGTGATTACCGAGTCACCGCGGGTGTCCGTCCCGTTCGCTTTCAATGCGCCACAGAGGTCGAGAATCTCATCGAGCAATGCCTTGAGCGTTCCCCCGCCGTTGGCGATCGTGATCTTGCCATCGGCGGCCAGCGTGATATGGGCACCCTTTCCATCGCAGATCACCAGCGATGCAGGGGCGGCGTCGGAACAAGGCTTGACCTGCTCGCCATAGACGGCACCGACAAACGGCCATGCCTTCGAAGAGGCGATGAAAGAGACGACCACCACGGTCCCCTCCTCCGGAGGAGCATAGATGCCACGCCCGTCCTTGCCTGCCCAGATAGGGGAAAGCGGAACTTCCTTCAGCAGCTCGCCGGTAGCCTCAAGGCTTCCCGGAACAAGCACGGTCGCATCGATGCAGTAGCCGCCGGTTGCGGCCTTCACATAGGCCTTGTCCACCCGCGCAAGCACGGGTGCTGCGACCTGGCTGCGGATGCGCTCGTCGATGATCTCGGCCAGGCTTATCATAGCCACCTCACCTTGGCACAGGTCTCGTGCCGGTCCGACCTCACAACGATCTCCACATCCTCGGCCTGGCATTGCACGCCATCGATGGTGAGCAGCTGGCCGTACAGCAGCGGCAACACATGCAGGCCGTACATTCCCCGGCGCATCCACAGGATATCCACGCCGGTGACAACCGAGATTGAAGATCCAAAATCCGGACGGATCGAAGCAAGCGGCCCGAAATGCAGCACGCCATCGATGCCCGGAATTATTACCAGGTCAAGCTTCTGGTACTGGCGCACGGCCCAGCGCAGGTTCTGCAGCAGGCTGAACATGATCTGGTCCGGATAACTGAACCGCTCAAGACGGACGGACGGGATCGCGGACAGGTCGTACTTGGCCACACCCGCCTCGGTAAGAATGTCGGTGGTGATTTCTGCAACCGTTGCCTTCCTCCAGCTGGTGGCCTTCACCACCGTTCCCATGGACCGGTAGTACGGCTCCTTGCACAGCAGGTGCTTCACGCCGACCTCGCCGGGATTGACAAGCTTCACCACCAGAGTGGCAAACAGCTGCAGGCGGTCCTCATGCCTGTACGAAAGCGTGACGGCCGAATCCTTGGAAGCCTTGGTCGAGGTAGGCACATAGATGGTTGCCGTCGACCCGTAGATACGGGAATGGAACAACAGGTTCGAATACTGCACCTCCTGCCCATCGATCGCTACGACAATCTCAACCGCCCGTGTACCCAATTCATTCATGGTAATCAGCCTCCAATGCTTGCAATTTTCTTTCTTCCGCCGCCGTCATCAGCGTCGGTTGAATATCTGTCGTACCACTATCCTGGGTTGCAGCACCCTGCTGCTTCTGTACCTTGCCCACCACAGGGTCGTGCTCAACCAGTGAGATGACCACATCCAGGCGGTCGGCATCCTTGCCGTCATCGCTGGAAAGGCCGCGGAACAAGGCCGCCTTCAGCTGGTGGGAACGAAAGACATTCCCCTCCAGGGCGTACACCACAGGCTCGCCCTGGCGCAGCTTCTTGAATGCGCTGGTGAGGATCAGCAGCTTGTCATACCGGCTGGTCCCTCCGTCGGTCGGCTCGATCATGGTCAGATACAACTTGACCGAAGCGTCATCGAACCCGTTGAAGGTCTTCTCCGATCCACTGGTAAGCAGCAGCTCGGCTTCGCCAAGGACCATCTGGCCACCGATGCTGACCCGCTCCACGAATCCGGGAAGGGTCACACCGTTGACCGTCAAGGAAAAATCATTATTCAAACGGATGGTGTTGGCACTCATATGGCAACCTCCTCCGTGCTGTCCAGCTCGAACTGCTGCTCAAGCGAAGATACGAAGCGGATCACATCCTGGATATCCTTCACATCCGGAAGGGTGATCTGCTTGATCTCGGTGTGGTAATGCTTCTCAATCTTCTGCTCGCGCTTGGAAAGCCTGTCCACCAAAGCGGAGAGCAAGCCGCCCTGTCCCTGGGGAGCTGACGCCTCACGGCTTCCTTCCTGCTCGGGGGCGGGAAACTGCAGCACGTTTGCTGCAGGGGATGCAACCTGGACACGGGCGAACAGGTTCTCGCTCGCCCTGGTAAGCAATGCACCGCCCTGGGACAAGCCCTTGGCTAAGGTCGCAGGAATAGCACGTCCGGAAGCGGTGAGTGTGGAGAACGGGCCGCGCTTGGCGTCGCTGTGGGGAATGAATGCAGAAGTCTGTCCAAAGGCCGAAGCGGTCGTATCAGCCAAGACAGGAGCCTGGCCCTCGATGCCGGCAGCCATTGCGTCCATCGCCGCCTTGCCCTCATCCCGTCCGAACAATCCGCCCACCTTGTCCTTGATCCAAGTCCCGATGCCCTTCTTGGGTTCACCGGCAGGGGCAGGAGCCTGTCCAATGGAGGAGGCTGCGACTTGCGGAGCCTCCAGGGGAGCCTGCTGCGAATCATCACCGCCGAACAGGCCGCCGATCTTGTCCTTGATCCAGATGAACGGCTGCTTGATGGCCGTGGCAACTCCGGTGATCTTACCCACGATCCAATCGAAGGCCGCAACCGCTCCGCCGGTGATCGAATCCCACAGGCCTGCGAACCACTGCTTCACTCCCTGCCATGCGCCCATGACGCCGGCAGTCACAGAATCCCATACACCGCCCAACCATTGGCCGGCGGCTCCCCAAGCGGTCTTGATTCCTTCCCATGCGTCGACTGCGGCAGCCTTGATGGAATCCCAATGCTTGACGATCATAAAAATGGCCACTCCCAAGGCGATCACACCGGCGACGATAAGGGCGACGGGAGCGATGACGGCCCAATGGGCGGCGGCAGCACTGAACATGGAAGTGATCCACGCACCCATGGCCGGAAGGGCCGCCATGATGCCGCCCCCGATCTTCGCAAGCCCATGGCCCAGTCCGATCAGCGGCGATGCCAGCAGGGTGGCGCTGCTCTTGAGCAGGTTCAGCATGCCTCCGGCCTTTCCTCCCATGGCTGCGATTGTGGCGATCTGGGCGGTGGTGTTCAGCGCGGTCCCGCCGACTTTCAAGAGGGCGCTTGTCGCCAAGGTTCCCCCGGAGACAAGGGTGGAAAGCTTCTCGCCGATCGGCGTGGAAAGCATAGCGCCGGCCATGTTGTACCAGGCTGTCTGCACGCCCATCAACTGGCCTTGAATCTTGTTGGTGGACTCTCCCAGCTGGGACTGCAGGGCGCTCCTGGCATTCTCCATGCGCTTGGTCTGCTCGACAAAGCTGTCACTCATCCGCTCGGCCATCATGGTGGACTGGCCGTCCGATGCGCCGATCTGGCCATAGTTGGCCTTGAGGCTCTCCAGCGATGCACTAAGCAGGGTGAGCGCACGCCCGCCCTCGGTGCCGAACGCCTCATCAAAGGCCATCTGCACGTTGGGGGCAAGCTTGGTCACATCCCCGAATTTTTTCTGTATGTTTTCCAGGGTGGCGATCACATCGGTTCCGCCCTGTTCGTTGTATGCGATGTTGAAGCCGAGCTTCCCGCTGGCCTTGTTCATCTGTGCCATCATGGAAGACAGCGACGTTCCGGCAAGGCTGCCGGAAAGGCCGCTGGTGTTCAGCTGGCCGATGATGGTGTTCAGTTCGGTCCACGCGATGCCGTACTTCTGGGCAACCGGGATGCCGTACTTGAGGCCCTCGTTGAGTTGGCCGAGGTTGGCGATCTGGAAGGTCGCCTGGGTGTTGGCGATGGTGTCGGCAAGTCGGGACATCTCGCTGTCTATGTCCGCGGTCTTGTCGCCCATCGTATTGTAGGAGATGGCCAAGAGATCGGCAGCGGTCTTGTTGTCGCCCATCGTACCCTTGGCAAGGATCAAGCTGCGGTTCGTCGCAGCGATGGCGGCATCGGCCTTGAGGCCGGCACTAAGCATGGAGTAGGTGGTGGAGGCATATTCTGATGCACTCACCGATGCGATCCTGCTTCCCTCGGCATGGCCACTGGCCCATGCCAGAGCCTGCTCGCGCAGCAGGTCGTAGGTTTTGGCAACCGATCCATCGATGGTGTTGCCTGCATTCATGACGGTGGTGGCAGCCGCCAGTGACTGTTCAAGCTCACCGGCTTTCCTGGACGGTTCGGCCAGGCTTGCCACCAATTTCTGGCGGTACTGTTCGGTCGACGCGGCCATCAACCCCAGAGACGACGCAGTCTGCAGCAGCCCCGTATTCGCTTGCAGGCCCTGCAGACTTTCCCCGATCCCCTTGACGGAGGTACGGGCCGCGTTCAATCCACTGGAGAAGGAGTCCTGGAGAACCAGTTTTATATTGGCTACAAAGTTCTTCAATCCCTACTCCTTTCTGAAAAGACTTGCCACCGCATCGGCGATGATCCCGACTTCAAGGCTGCGGAGGTACTTGGCTTCGGCCAACAGGCAATCGATGCCGTCGGCCGGATAGCCGGATACGTCCACGCCGGTGAACCGCCTGATGAACAGGCGGGTTTTCGTCAAAGCTTCCGGCTCGTGCTCACCACCTCCGTGCCGAAAAAAGGCGACACCTGCTTCTCCACGAAATCAGCCGTGACGGCCGGGAATTCCTGGATCACATCGGCCACGCTCTTGGGGTCCGGGTGGACCACAAGGCTGACAAGCAGGTTGTTCTGGGCGGTGAAGGCATTCTTCGCTGCCGCCTTGTTGTACGCCTCCATGTCGGCCACGGTGGGCTTGCGCCAGATGAACTCAAGCTTGTACAGCTTGCCTTCTTGGTCCTTGAAACTGATCTCACCCATGTAAAGGGTGGAGTTGGGGTTCTTTTCCTTGACAGACTTCAGAACGTCATTGTCGAACATCGCCTACCTCCTTATCCGAGCGGCTGGTAAGCAAGCTTACCGTTCAGTTTTGCGACGGCGGTCTGCTTTCCCTTGACCGACATCTTGATCTCGTCATCCTTCTTGAACTCGCGCGGCACCTCGGTGATCTTCACGATGATCGTGTCGGTCACCACCGGGCTTGCGCCGTCCCCCATGGAGACGACAATAGGGAACGGGTCCAGGGCAAGGATGCCCCTGGGCGCACTCTGCGCCAGGCGCTCGTACTCGCTGAGCGCCAGGGTCATCTCGAAGTCGCCCTCGTATGCCTTGCGCACCGTACCGCGGGGAATGCCGTTCTTGTCGGTCACCACATCCACGTCCTTCTTGACGCCGTACTTGATGTCCTCGACCGTGCTTACCATGCCGGTAGGCAGCTGCACCTTGATGGACTCAAAGTCATAGACTACTCCGTTTATCATCCTATTCCTCCTCAAGGACTGGGTTTGCGTAGCTGATGACGTTCTCGATGAAGGTCATCTTGCCAAGCGGAACGATCTTGACGCGCGTCTCGATCGTCTCGGTGCTCAAGATGTTCTGGTTGGGATCGATCTCGATCTCGCCGGCGCTGATCTGACCGGCGGCTGCCATGTCGTTGAGCACCTGCTGGCTGATAGCCTTGAACATCTCAATGCCTTCCATGCTGCCGTCGGCGGCGATGGAAACCGTATCGTTGAGGTACATCAACTGCGCGGTCCGGATGCGGTGGCATGCAAGGTCCATGACCCGCCTGCGCTCCTCCAGTCCGTAGTCGCTGGTGCCCTCCGCGAACATCCGCCCGTGGGTGATGTACGCACCGGTAAGGCCGATGTAGGTGGTGAGCGTCGCATAGCCGGCATTGTCCAATGCGTCGATGTGTCCGCCGTTGATCCCCTCGGGGAGCAGCTTCACCACACCGCTGACCGAACCGTTGCGCACAGCGTCAACCGGTTCCTGCACGTCGCGCCTTGCGCTCATGCCGCAGGCAAGCCCGATCGCCCCACGCACGTCGGTGGCTCCGAACGGATCGGCCTGCAAAAGGTATGCAGCATAGACTTGCACCCGGCCGCCCACGGTCAAGCCGCGTTCGTCCCCGGTAAGGGCCGCCACCCATTGGTCGATAGTCTCGCCCTCATCCAGATACCTGGCCTGCGCCTTGAAATGGATGTAGCGGTAGAATGCTTCGGCGCCGGTTGCCTTGGTTGCCAGGGCAGCCCACATGGCCGCATCGGTGATGCCTGCCACGGCGATCCACTCGAACGCGTAGGAAGACTCAAGCAGGGTATCGATGCCTGCAAGCAGCTCGGCGTTGGTGGCAGCCGGTGCGCTGGTGCTGAAGGTGAACACATCGCCGGCGGCGAAGGAAATTCCCTCGGCCCCTGCGACGAAGGTCAGCGTCAAGCCCGTTCCGGCGATCACGTACTGGCCGTCCTCTGCGATGGTGAACCGAGCGGACGGGATGCCGTCCACGGTGACCACGGCCGACGCCTCGTTGAGGCCGCCGCTGCTCTTGATCTCGACGCTCACGTCGTAGTCGTTGCGCGGAAGGCCGGCGACTGTCATGCTGCCGGTGCCGGTGGAAGCTGCAGCCTTGAGCACGGCGGATACCACACCGTCCACAGTCCCCAGAAGAGGAACCGCATACACGGTGGTGTTTGCCAGCGACAGGGCCGACACGATCAGATCGCGAAGCGGTCCGGCCAGAAGCTTCTCCTGGGCGTCCGCTGCGGTGGTGAGGATGAGAATCCCCTGTCCATAGCCGGCGGCTGCCACACCGACGGCACCGAAAATCCCGGTGGAGGCGGCAGGCTGCACGCCCAGCGCTCCATCCAGGATCGAATTGTTTACATGTCCTCTTGCCATCGGTTACCCCCTTTTGGTACGCCCGGCGGGAGCGTTTAAAAACTGCTTCACGGCCTGGTCGAATTCACCCTGTGAAACACTTTTTCCAGGACTCCATTTCTTCATGACGCACACGGCGGCAAACGTGGCGGCGTCGATGCCCTTGGCCAAGTCCTCAATCTTGTACTTGGCCGACTCTTCGGTCTTCTTCATCAAACCCTCCTCGATATCACCGTGTCGGTTACCACGGCGTTCTTGAACTGTGCGACGCGCTCCGGCTGGGTTGCCACCGGCACGACCAGGTTGACCGTGACCGATGCGACCGATGCGCCATTCTCGCCCTTGCCCGAATGCAGCTCCACAACCAGCGTGGTGGTGTTCAGGCCGTCCTGCGTGCCCACATTCGGCAGCAATGCCAGAAGCGGCCAGAGCAGGCCTTCGGCCTCCGCCTCGCTATGGGCATAGGCGGCGATGGAAATCGGCCAGGTGGCGCTGCCCTTTACGGTGCGCCTGTACAGCTTGCCATCGGCATCGTTGTACTTGACCGTCCCGGCCTCGCCCTTCGCAAAGACCCCGCTTCCCTCCTGGATGCCGATGAACGGCAGGGAGGAGGAGAGTACCAGGGCCTTCAGCTGCTGCTCGCTCTGGGCGACCGGACAGGTTCCGGAAAAGAGGGAAGCGATGCGCTGCTTCTCGGCGGCCACAGGGCCTCCGGATGCAAGCGGGTCGTCCCCGATCGCAAGGTGCGGCCAATCGACCATATGCACCCACAGCCGCAAGCTGCTTTTCAACGCATCCTTGTCGTACAACGACCGACTGGATACGTTCAAAGGCGGTCTGCCGCTTCCTCCAAGACCCCTCAAGGCCTGGACACACAAATCAAGCACCTCCACCTGCCGGCGGTCGGTCGATCTGAACAGCGAATACACGGCCAGCTTCACACCCTCGTTGTCCACCGAGAGCGGACTGACCAGGAGTTTGGGGGTGGCGCTGCCCTTCTTGTTGGCCTCATCCAGGGAGAACACGCCGTCGTAATCCTCCACGTAGACCTTCGGCATGAAGGTGGAGAAGGCCGCTGCCAATGCTGCGCTTGCGCTTGCCTGTGCCGATCCCAATGTCATGCAATGCCTCCCTGTTTCAATACGGTCTCGGTTGCCTTGTAAAAGTCCTCGGCATCCTCGGTTCCGACTCCCAGATACGGACGGGCCGGAATGTTGCGCTCCTCCCACCCTTGCTGATGCACCCGTGCGTACACCATCGTAGAACCCACATAAACACCGTCGCTGCGGTTCTCGTAGGTAAGCGACTGCTGCAGTCGGGCCGTCGGCCCCATGAGCACTGACCTGCGTGCATCACCTGCGATCTTCTTGTGGTACTTCTCGGACCACTTCTTCCATTGCGTCCTATCCGGATCAGCCTTCTTCTCGAACCGATCCTGGGCATTGGTGACTGCGATCTCACCGAAGGCGTTCTCCAGCGCATCCAGGTCAAGGACCGCGACCTTGGCCAGCATGACCTGCAGGGCCTCAAGCTCGCTGATGTCCACACGGAATGAGGCACCCATCAGTGGTACAACCCTCCGGGCGGGATGAACTCGCTGCGCCCGTCGATAAGTTCGGCATTGTTCGTATCCAGCGGATCGGGTCCACCGGCAGCTCCTGCGCCACCGGTCGAGCCGCCACCCAGGGCGATCAACAACTTGATGGCCCGGTCATAGCGTGCGTTCACCGACTCCTCGCCCGGCCGCTCGTTGAGCAGGTACATGGTGATGTCGCGCACGATCGGCTTGAGCGATCCCGCAAGGCGGGCGGGCGGGTCCAAGGGCAGGCCGTCCTCCCCGATCAACTCGGGGAGGTAGGTCCTCACGATCTCGGCGGCGTCCCCCAGGGCGGTGATGCAGCGCTCCTCGTTCAGCTGCCCGTCCTCAAGGCGCGGCAACCGCTCGGCATCGCGCAGCTTCAACTCATCCAGGGAAAGGTAGGTCATTTCTTCTCTTCCTTGCCGGAGGCCTTCGCCTCGGTCTTCACCGCCAGCTTGACAAGCTTGTCAGCCTTGAGGGCTGCCAGCTGCTCCTCGGTCACCTCGTACTCCGCATCAGTCAGCCCAAGGACAATGCCGGCCCTCCTGTAGGAAGGCACCGGCGACTTGCCGCGGACGTGGCGGGCTACGATCCTGATGTTTTTCTTTTCAGCCACGGATCACCCCCTTATGCCAGCCACGCGGTATCGAGAACCTCGACGACCTTGTAGTTGGGGTTGGATGCACCATTGGCCAGGCGCTCCACCTCGATGAGGGCCTTGGCGTCGGCACGCAGGGCGGGAGGCACCACCAGGATGGTGGGGCGCAAGCCCAGAGGATCACCACCGTCTGCCTTGAAGGAGCACATCGCCTGGTAAGCGGCGTTGAAGTTCTCCTCATTCAGCGCATCGCGGCTCATGACGGCCATCTGCCAGAAGCTGAAGCCGAACGCACGGCGGGCGCGTACGCCGTAGAGGTATTCGTCACGCATGAAGACGGCGTCGTTCTGCGGGTCGCTGATGGTCTGCAGCTCGGCTGCGCTGCGGTTCTGGTAGATCAGCGGCTTGATGGTCTTGCTGGCGTCCAAGAGGTACCAGGCCGGACCGTCGGTCACCAACGGGTTGATGATGTTGCTTGTCGACACGGCGACTCCGGTACCGTCATGGTTGGGGTACACAGGGTGGTCGGTATCGAAGAAGTTCTGCCCGTCGTAGCACAGCTCGCTCAAACCCAGGGCCAGCTCGGCGAACACATTGCGGTCGATGTGCAGCTCGCTCTCCTCGCCCATGCTCTGCACGATCGGCGAATACATGCCAAGGTTGTCGTCCTCGATGTCCGAGCGGCTCACCGCAACGGTGCCCTCGAACTTCTTGTTCGGCAGCATGTAGGCGTTCTCCACCATGTCCTTGATGACACGGTCGCCCACCCATTCGCGCAGCTGCGGGAAGCGGCCCAGCCAGCCGTAGGCGGTGGTGGCTGCGGAGGAGGGCACCATGGTGGCGACCTTCTTCCACACCGACGGGGCGCTTGCAAGACCCTGCTTGAAAAGGCCCGAGAAATTGACATTGAGGTCGGTCAACAATTCTTTCTTGATGATACCCATTACTTACTCTCCTTGTAGTCCTTGTAGAACTTCCTGGCATCCTCGGCGCTGATGCCCATTTTGGCGGCGAACGCGATCTGCTCGGCATTCAGCTCGACCTCGCCTGCAGGATCGGCACCACGCGGCTGCTCGCCGTTGGTCACGATGTTGGGCAGGGTGCCCACGAACTCGATGAACTTGGCCAAGGCCTCCTCGCTGTTGCAGGAAGTCTTGTAATAGTCCTTGCTCGCCGGAGCGATCTTTCCGTCCGCGACGGCCTTGTCAATCTGCTCGTCCCTCTTGGTCTCGAACCGCTCCTTCTTGAGGTTGGCCAGCTCGGTCTCGGCAGTCTGCGCCCGGTTGAGCGCAAGGGTGAGGTCGGTCTTGGGAACCATGTCCTGCTGACGGTTCAGCGAGACAGTCCCAGCCAGCTCCTTGGCCTTGGCGATCACATCGGATTCGGCGGCGTCGGCCTTCAGGCCCATGGCCTCGGCAACGTCCTGTTTGAATTTATCCATCACATCCCCTCCTTGGTTATTCAGCGCCGGCAGGCGCAAATTGGGCGTATTGGTGAGGCCGACAGAAACCACCCGCATGATCCTGGCCGCTGCATCGCAGCTGTAGGCCGGGCTGTAGTAGCGGTACTCGCGCGAACTGACGGCAGCCTTGCCGCCATCGGTCCACTCAACCTTTCCCCACAGCTCGCCGCCGCGGTCCTCCAGGTCGACGATCCAGCCGAATGCCGGGGCTGGCTTGCCCTCCACCGCCTGGGTGTGGCTGCTGTGCTCCACGTCGACGACGATGTCCACCCCATTGGAACGGAAGGCTTCGATGAGGGATGCTGGACCCGGGTTGATGAAGGAACGGCCGTCACGGCCGGGCACATCGAGACCCGCCGGAACCAGAAGCATCCAGGCCGGCGGGTCGGAGGTGAGCGAGTACGAATTCAGTGAAACGTTCTTGTCTGCCATGGGGCCATAGTGGACCTTTGCGCACGTACATTCCTTGTAACGCGCCTTACTTTTTTTGGCAAAGAGAAGGGGTGGCAAGCATTCTGCTTGTCACCCCTGTTGGAAATCCGGTTCATAAACGGTTTATGAACGCCGTAGGCGCATCCTGTGGACCAGGTGATGAAATTACTAGTCCGTCAAATCCAGCACGCCCTGTGCGTCCTCCTCGCGTTTACCGATGCGCTTCTCACGCTCGCGCTTGATGATCGCGTACAAGGTGGTGAAGCTGATCTGGTAGCGGGTGCATATCTCGCGCTGGTTGGACCCGTCGAAAGAGTCGTACACCTCGGCCTCCAACTCGTCGCGGAAAGCGGTCGCTACCATTGGAAGGTACACCTGCGTACCGCCAAAGTCAACCAGGAGCTGGCGCACCACGCGCGTCGCCTGGCTCTCGTCACCGACCACCTTCTTCACCGACTCGACCATCTCGGCTGCCATATCATTTCTCACAAGCCACACCTCCCTTGACAAGTTCCCTTGTGCGCTTCATGTCCACACGAATCTCCCAGCGCTTGAGCGCCTCGATCAGCTGGCTCTTCTGGCCCTTGCGCAGGATGTCCTGGGGATACATGCGTTTCACCCATGCCATGAAACTGCCATAGGAGCGGTTGTCCACCGCCCCCAACAAATGCAGGTTGCACCACAAGGCATAGGCCTTGGCCATCTGGTCGTCGTCGATCGAGTAGACCTTGCCGTCGTTGCGGCCAAAGCCGAGGCGGTCGAAGGCGGCCATGACCGCCTTGAACTGCGCCTCCGATTCGATGCCGCTTGCGGAGTCGACCCCGGCGGCCCCCGACAGAAGGGCGCGGTAGCTCTGGTCGTCCAGGTTGCACTGCCTCTTGGCCACGTGGATCAGTTTCAGCCAGCTGCTCTTCATCGCCATATCCCCCTTACCCTGTGATCGAGGACCAGTCCAGGGCAACCTGCCTCCACTCGTCCTCCCCGTGGCGCTCGTAGAAGCGCACATACCGTCGCGTGTTCTGCACGGTGATGCTGTCGCTGATCGCCTCCATGGCCTGCCGCCACTGCTCGTCATGGATCTCATAGCGGCGCAGCTCAAGGATGCGCCTCACGTCCAGCTTGCCCTTCTTGTCGACCCGGAAAGCCTCCTTGACCACGGCCACCAGGTTGGCGGAAGCACCGTCGGCCCAGCGGATGAGGCAGGAGTCGATCAGTTCCTTGGCGGTCTGCAGCCGCTCGTCGAACGCGAACACATCGTTGTAGCAGAGGGCGACCTTGTACCGGCCATCGAAGGTGAGCAGGGTGACGTTGCCCTTGGTGCCCTTGCGCTTGACACCGTACTGCTCGCTGCTCATCGCCAGGAAGGTGTCCAGCGTACTGTACACGCTTGCCTTGGCCTTCCTCAAGGCATCAGAGAGCGGCAGGGCGACTCCCAGCATCTCGCGCACCACATCGTCGCGCAGCTTGTCCAGCTCGCCGATCTTCTCTGCGGGCACCAGGCTGCCCCGCTGGTCCAGCCAATACTCGGTCCCGTTCATCGTCTGCCTGTACTTGTAATCTTCCATATTCCTCTCCCTTGCTATATGCTTGCAATCGTCTCCGCGTCCACCAGAGTCTGGCCGATGTCGGCGGCTGTATTCATGGCCTTCTTGACCATGTTGTTCACCGTAAGCGGGTATGCGTAGTTCAACCGGTACCCGCTGCGGGTCTTCCTCACCAGCTTGTCCAGGATCGCCTGGTAGCAACCCTCGTCCATCACCTCGCCTACCTTCACGCCCACACGGGCGAACTTGAGGGTAAGGTACTCCTTCAGCTCGTCCGGGTTCTCGAACGGGCTGATCTCGGCAACCTCCATGCGCCGGATGATCTCGCGCGCCTCGGGGTTGCGGCTCTCGTCCAGCATCCCCTTGATCTCCGGCTGCGCCACCAGGATCACCGAGAGCAGCTTCTTGAAACCGTCCTCCAATTCCCAGAACCGCTTGAGGTACTTCAGCGTGCGCACATCCAGGTCGTGGGCCTCCTCGATCATCAGCACATGCGACCATCCGGCCCTGCTCGATGCGGTCAGTACCCGCTCGATCTGCCGGCTCTTGGCCTCAAGGGTCCGCTTCGGCCTGTCCTCGCTGCAGTCGGCGACGATCGCGTCGCAGATGGAGGAGGCGGTGAGCTTGCCCTTGTCGATGGAGCGGGGGAAGATCACCTTGATCTTGAGGTCCTCGCGGTCGATGCGGTCCAGCAGCAGGCGCCGCAGCGTGCTCTTGCCGCTCCCGCTCTCGCCGACCACCGCCAGCATCCCTCCGGCCTTGGCCGTCATGTACATGTACTCGGCCACATAGCGGCCGCTCTGGGACAGGTATACGTCCCTGCTCTCGGTCACATCATCGGTGAACGGGTCCTTGACCAGTCTGAACTGTCTCTTCGCATTCATGCCCAACATAACGCATGCCTCCTTGGCTTCTTCCTCGTCGTCCGACCGGACGCCTTTCCATAAATCCTTCACCGGTACGCCGCGGGCGTCCAGGAACTTGTTGATCGCATCCCTCGTCTCGGCCTCGCGGCCCTTGGGAAACTGCCCGTAGTTGGCGATCTGGCAGACCGCCGCCTTGCTCAATCCCAGATGGCCGGCAAGCTCCACCTGCGTGATGCCCTCC
>Ga0334890_1000482_pt1 | contig 70696 bp, 64 predicted proteins | sample GraSluR1_MG_3_FD_207220 | JGI IMG/M metagenome (GOLD analysis project Ga0334890, IMG submission 207220) | Sludge microbial communities from methane-producing bioreactor in Wageningen University, Netherlands - Granular Sludge_31_08-R1 | ecosystem: Engineered > Bioreactor > Anaerobic >... | reverse complement strand
TTCATGGGAAAAAGAGCGAAACTCAGCAAAAGCAACGGTGAGATGGCGATTCGATAAAAGCGATGCCAGGAAAAAACTTCAAAGGCATTATTTTAATTTGCAAAATTAATGTTCCATAGCACTAGTGTCGGTGCTCTTTGCAGGCGTTCTCGTCGGAGGCCTCTTCGAGGTACCCCTCCTTCCAGTCGGCTATGGCGTCCCTGACGGTCCCGGTCGCCCCGACGAAGACCTCGATCCCGTACCCCTCGAACATCTTCACCGCCTTGGGGCCGAGCCCCCCCGCCAGCATGACGTGGGCGCCCCTGGCAGAGATCAGCTCCGGGGGGAGGCCGGTCCCTCCCATGTGCTCGCTCGTATTTCGGATCACCTCGACGTCCTCGGAGTCGATGTCGACTATCGTGAAGGTCTCAGCCCTCCCGAAGTGGGCGCAGATCAGCTCGTCGAGCCCTTTATCCCCCATGGTTGGAACTGCAACTTTCATATCAGATCACCGGTTCTGACCGCCCTGTCCTCTCCCGCCACCTCGACCACCACGGCCGCCACCGCGCCCCATGCCGCCGCCCATGCCCGAGTGAGGCTGGACCGAGGCGGAGGAGGTCTCCGGTAGCTCTCCGTTCTTGAACCTCTCCAACGCCTCGCGAACGCTCCCGCCGGAGGCGAGGTAGACCTTCACCCCTGCGGCCTTCAGGGTCTCGGCGGCGTTGGGACCGATGTTGCCTGTTATAAGAGCAGCAGCACCTGCGTTGGCGATCGTCTGGGCCGCCTGGATTCCGGCGCCGCTGGCGGCGCTGGCGCTGGAGTTGGATATCGACTCCGCCAACATCGAATCAATGTCCACTATCACGAAGTAGGCGCACCTTCCAAAACGAGGGTCCATCGGGGCCTCGACGCCCGGACCGGTTGCAGTAACACAAACTTTCATCTCAAGACTTCCTTATAGATATTTCCCGATATTCTCATCCCATCCGACGATTCCAACAGAAATCGCAGATCGTATTGTTATCACTCCTGGACCCCGGATATATGTTACCATCTATTTCAAGGTTGCGCGGATTTTGTCCAAATATGGTGGGGATAGATTTACATAAATGATGAGATCGATTTCAGCCGCCGGACCGCATCGTCCTGCCCATCGAGGGGTCCGCCGCCCCGATGGCCCTTCATCTCTCCAGGTCGGGAGCCTCCGGCCGTCGCCATCCCGCCATGCTCGCGAATATCCCCAAGAAGGAGAGGGCTGCGAAGGCTAGGAGGGCGGCCCGGCCGCTCCGGATGAAGAGGTCGATGCTCTCGGGGGCGATCGGCACCCTCCCCATGTAAAGGGAGAGGGCGAGAGCGACAATCCCCATGCTCAGCATGTGGCCGGAGAGCCTCATCGTCCCCAGGGTCGATGAGGCTACGCCGTAAAACCGAGGCGGAACGGAGCTCATGACGGCGTTGGTGTTGGGGGAGGAGAAGAGGCCGACGCCTAGGCCCAGGATCACGAGGCTTCCGATCACCGAACCAGCCGAGGTCCCACGACCAAGGTCGAGGAGGGTGAGGAGGCTTGCGGTCGTCAGCCCCATCCCCAGGCCCGCCAGGATCGCCGGGCTCATCCGATCGCTGAGCCAGCCCGAGAGGAGGGCGACGAAGATCATCAGCAAGGGCTGGGATATCAGAACCAGCCCCGCCTCCTGGGCCGAGAAGCCCTGGACATACTGGAGGTGGAGGCTGAGGAGGAAACCCACCCCGAAGGTGGCGGTGTAGTTGATCAGGGCGGCGAGGTTTGAGAGGGCGAAGGGCCTGTTCTCCCGAAAGAGGCTCATCTCCAACAGGGGACTCTCGGACCTCGACTCCCAGAGAACGAAGGCGGCGATGCCGGCGAGGCCCAGGAGGGTCAGCCCCAGGCCGAAGGCCTCCGGCAGCCTCGAGAAACCGTAGATCGTAGCCACCAGGCCGAGGATGTAGAGGGCCGAACCGGAGAGGTCGAACCTCTCGCCCCGGGCATCAGCCCACTCCCCTTTGAGCCGCCAGGCGACCACCCCGATCACCATCAAGCCGACGGGCAAGTTAGAGAGAAAGACCGACCTCCAGCCGAAGTGGTGGGTTAAAAAGCCGCCCAGGGACGGCCCCAGGGTGAGGCCGAGGTAGACGGCGGCGACGCTCGCCCCCAGAGCTTTGCCCCGCTCCCGGGCGGGGAAGGCGGAGGTGAGGATGGCGGTCCCGGTCCCGAAGATCATCGCCCCGCCCATCCCTTGCGTGAACCGGAAGGCGATCAGCATCGGGGCAGAGGTCGCGAGGGCGCATAGGAGAGCCGATCCGGTATAGGTGACGACACCGCAGGTGAAGACCCTCTTTCGGCCGTGGATGTCCCCGAGGCGGCCGAAGGGGACGAGGAAGATCGCTGCCGAGAGGACCGCCGATGTCGCCACCCAGCTGAGGGTGACCGCGTCGAGGGCGAACTCCTCTCCAATCGCCGGGAGGGCTATGTTCACCGAGGAGCCCATGAAGGGGGTGAGAAAGGAGCTGGCCGCCGCCGCTGCCAGGGCCGCCATCTTCTGCGAATGGTCTTCCGTCATTCCGCGGCTGGGTATGGGAGAGGGGGAGTTAAGAGTTTGGAGGCTGAAAGGACTCGAGAGGCGCTAGCGGAGATGGCTGGAATGGGGCCTGAGGCGCGCCTCAACCCTATCCGGATAACCCGAAGCCTTTTGGGCGGAGGTCGAGACCCCCTCGCGCCCTGGTGCCGGTCCAGTCTCCGTCCCAATTCGCCTGAGATCGGCGACCCCAGGGCCGTCGATCCTCTGATCGAGGCCCTCGGGGACGATTACTCGGATGTCCGAGCAGCGGCGGCAGAGGCTCTCGATAAGCTGGGGTGATAGGCTTGAGCCTCAGCTTCAATCTTTTCTCATACAGAGTCGCTTATTACCATAGATCGGCAGCCGCCCACTTCCCCGAAAAATAGATCAAAACCAAGCTATTTATATCCAGACATCATATTTTATTTCAATTGGGATGAATAACGATGAGGATTTGAGGTGGGATAAATGAGACGGATGATGCTCGCAATGGTCTGCATGATCTCGGCATTCTTCCTAAACGGTGCCCTTGGGCAGTCGGACCTCCTCTTCTACGATCCGACCGCCGGCGAGGGCGAGTTCTATTCGGTGGACGGGAGCGGCAACATCGGATTCTTGAGTGGAAGTGATGGCTGGCGGAGGACGTGGTCGATGATCGTTCCTGGAAACTTCAACGGCGACGGCCGCACCGACCTCCTCTTCTACGATCCGACCGCCGGCGAGGGCGAGATCTATTCGACGGAAGGGAGCGGCAACATCGGATTCTTGAGTGGGAGTGACGGCTGGCGAAGAACCTGGTCGATGATCGTTCCGGGCAACTTCAACGGAGATGACTACACCGATCTCCTCTTCTATGATCCGACCGCCGGCGAGGGCGAGTTCTATACGACGGATGGGAGCGGCAACATCGGATTCTTAAGTGGCAGTGATGGCTGGCGGAGAACCTGGTCGATGATCGTTCCGGGCAACTTCAATGGCGACGGCTACACCGATCTCCTCTTCTATGATCCGACGGCTGGAGAGGGCGAGTTCTACTCGACAGACGGGAGCGGAAACGTCAGGCTCATGAAGGCGAGTGACGGTTGGAGGAGGACATGGTCGATCATCGTTCCAGGAGACTTCAACGGCGACGGCCGCACCGATCTCCTCTTCTACGACCCGACGGCTGGGGAGGGCGAGTTCTACTCGACAGACGGGAGCGGGAACGTCAGGCTCATGAGGGCGAGCGACGGATGGAGGAGGACATGGTCGATCATCGTCCCTGGAGACTTCAACGGTGACGACCGCACCGACCTCCTATTCTACGATCCAGCCGCTGGCCAAGGCGAGTTCTACGCCACCGAGGGAACAGGAAACGTCAGGCTCATGAAGGCGAGCGACGGATGGAGGAGGACATGGTCGATCATCGAGGCGGGGAACTTCTAGCTTGCGTCGCGAATTGCGGGGGAGTACCCCCGCATCTCTTTTGCTCCGCTCAGTATATGCCATCGATTCAGTTTGGATCTCACAGATAATTCGGAGAGCTCCAGGTCGCCAGAATGTGCTCATAAAAGACTCTGGCTAAGGCAGCGAGATAGTATTTAGTATTAGTAACTGCCTCTTGCGGCTAAAGAAGAGATGAATTGGCAGGCATATTTCTGTAGGATTCCCGAGCCGAGGTACTGATGGCCAGAAGAGGCATAGATGGGTTTAGAAAGGAGATGAAACTTCAGAGATTCTATTATAGGGTTTACTGGAAGACTGGTGTGATCTGGATGAGAACAATTATAATTTTGGCATTGATGATCTCGGCAACTCTAGCGACCCCGATAAGTGGCGAAAAGACCCCAGAGGAATGGCTAGAAAGCGGCGTTGATCTCGGAGAACGAGGCGAGTATCGCGAGGCTATTCTGGCTTTCGATGAAGCTATTGAACTCAATCCTGAGGATCCAGCAGCCAGGATAGGCAAAGGACTTGCTCTCTATCATCAGAATGAATATGAAGACGCCATCACGTGTTTAGACGAGGCGATCAGGCTTAACCCTGAGCTTAGTATGGCTTGGATAGTTAAAGGACTTGCTCTCTATGACCTGGGCAAATACAACGATTCCCTTGATTGTTCTGACGAAGCCATTAGCCTCGATCCGCAAAACGTTCTGGCTTGGAACAACAGAGGTATAGCGCTCTCCAAACTTAGCAAGTGTGAAGAGGCCATTCAGGCTTACGATGAGGCCATCCGGATTGATCCTGAGTATCAAACAGCCTGGAACAACAAGGGCGTCGCTCTTAGTAAACTAGAGATGTATGAAGAGGCCATTCAGGCTTACGATGAGGCTATCCGGATTGATCCTGAGTATCAAACAGCCTGGAACAACAAAGCCATAGTTCTCCAAGCGCTTGGCAGAGCCTCCGAGACAAATCAATCCTCCGCAGAAGCTGAGGAGATGCGGTCATAAAAATTGCCGGGGTCAGGGATATAAAGGCGCCCAACTGGAGACGGAGAGATGCTTGTCATCTGTCGATCCAACCCAACATACGCCAATATCATTATATCATAATTAAATAAAAGATTGCCGATTATCCCTCCATACCCGCCACCACCTCTTGGAGGTAGGCCGACTCCGTCCTCACCGTCTCGACGCCAGCCTCGGCGAGGGCGTAGCCGGGACCCTTCCCCTCCAGGCTCTCGCCGCCGACGACGACGTCGGGCTTGTGAGATAAGAGAAAGCCGGCGACCTTCAGACCCTTCCCCTTCTCCAGGTCCTTGTAGGGGTTGGCGAGAATCGTCTGTCCCTCGACCTTTCGCTCTTTGAGGTTTAGGTCGACGAGGGCGAAGTAAGGCGACTCCCCGAAGTGGCGGCTCACCTTTCCTTCCAGATCCGCCAGGGCGACGGCGTACCGGAGATGGGTTTTAGGCCTCGGCTCGCCATGGATCAGGACCCGGTCGACGTTGGGGACCGCCTCTCTGATATCCCGCTCGATCCTCTGGCTCGCCTGATGGGCCCGGGCGAGGTCGGTGACCCTGAAGGCGACCTTCGCCTCGACGAAGAGGTAGCGGCCCGAGTTTCTCCCCAAAACCTCCTCGACGGTCGAGACCTCGGGTTGGGCCTCGATCGCCGCCTCGATCTTCCTCAGAGTAGCCGAGTCGATGGATGCATCCAGAAGGACCCTCATCCCCGAGACGAGGATCTCCCATCCTGCCCGGAGGATGAGGACGGCTATGATCGCCGCTGCCACCCTGTCCAGAGGCAGGCCAACGAGCTCTCCCGCCAGGCCGGCGAAGACGACCAATTCGGTCAGAACGTCGGCCCGGAACTGCCGGCCGTCGGCGACGAGGCTCGGGGAGGCGTACATTTCGCCGACCCGCATCTCGTAGGTCCCGAATATGAGGGGTATGGGGACGATCGCCGCCACCGCCACCAGGACCCAGCCGCCGTAGGCGGCGCTGGCGGCGGTGCCGATCGCCGCCTCCCGGCCGATCTCGTAGGCGGTGAAGAAGAGGAGGAGGGAGATGATCACAGCGACGAGGTTTTCGACCTTATAGAGGCCGTAGGGGAAGCTCCTGCTCTTCCTCCCTGAGATGAAGATCCCGAGGATCAGGGCCGTTGAGCCGAAGACGTCAACGGCGGAGTGGACGGCGTCGGCTCGGAGGGCGAGGCTTCCGGATATCTCCGACAGGAGGAGCTTGATCCCGACGAGGGACAGGTTCACCAGGAGCGAGAGGAGGGCAACCCTCGATACGGGGTCCATCCCATCCCGCTCCTCCCGAGAATCTCTGGCGGCACCGCCAGATCGGTCCATCGGTCTTGATGTCAGAGCTCCCGGATCCCTGCCGCCCTCGCTCCTGTTGAACATGTCGAACTTCCTTTCAAACTCACCATCTGCCTTCTGAAACGGACCGACTCCCTTGACCGATCATAAGATAAGCACCCTTGGAGCTATTTTGAGACTTCTCCTATAGATCAATTTCCCGAGATCTCCACGACCCTTCCCGCGCCGGCCTTCAGGCATTTTTCTGGATATCTCCTCACGATCTCGGATTGGCGAACGGTGCAGTGGGCGGAGCAGATGAGTTAGAGATCTGCGAGCCGATCGAGGTCCGAGAACCCGTGAAAGCCGCCGATGAGGCCTCCAACTTTCCCAAACCCGGAGGCGACCTCGAGGATCTCTCCGACGCCGGGATGGGCGCAGCCGGAGATCACCACAAGGCCGATCTCAGAATCGACGGCCATCGACTGCTCTATCCCCGCAAGCTCTCCGGTGGAATATATGCCGGGGTGGATCTCCGTCGGAGCTTCTACTCTCAGAACCTCGACATTTCGGAGGGTCGGGGCTGATCGGGGTATCGCCACCCTGACGGGATTGATCCTGAGAAGATCGGAGAGCCCTCCGACGTGATCTGAATGAGGATGAGATATGAAGACCTCCTCGATGGATCTGGGGTCGATCTCCAGCGCTCTCATGTTGCTGAGAAGGATATCGCCTCTTGCGCCGGCATCGAAGAGGATCCGCCTCCCCCTAGCCTCGACGAGGGCGGAGAAGCCCCAGTCGGCCACGAGATCCTCCCGAATTGAGATGTTGTCGTAGGTTATAGTGACCCTCATGACTGAGTCCACATCAAGATCTTCATTCAAATTACTTCGTATTCCAGAAGGATGCCGTAAGACCTCTCCCCCGGAGACCTCGCCGCCACTGCGGCCTCGCCTTCGGATAGAACCGCCTCCCCCCTGAAAGTTTATCCATTCCTTGTCAGGGGAGTCCGGGCACTGTCGGAGATCACCGCTGCATCCTCAGCTCCCGGGACGGAGATCTCGAACAGGGTGGCGGTCAGGGCAACGAGCCTTCCATCGCGAGGGAGGAGGATGGGGGCGCCAACCTCGGCTAACGACCCCATCGTCCTCGGGCAAGTTGCGTTTTCGATCCCATCGTCTGCCACCACCATGGGCTCGATGGCAGAGGTGTATTCGCCAGCCCCGCCCCCCCACGTCGAGTCGACGAGGCTCCAGATCCCGCCGATCCTGACGGCGTTTTAGGCGTGGTTGCTGGTGGGGGGTATCACCGAGCCGACGGCGTAGCCGTACCCCTTCCCATAGCCCAGGATCACCTCCGCCTCCTGGCCGGATAGCTGGCAGAGCCTCTCGAGGAGAGCGCTGTACTCGCTTGCAGACCCCTCTTCTATCCTCTAAAACCTCCTCCGGCTTTCCGGCCCCCGTCCGGGCAGCCACAAGCCTCCATCCCCAACCTCGACATCGAAAGCCCCGTTGTTGAAGAGCTCCACCCACTCCCGCCCCTCGTCGGAGCCGAGGAGGTTCGTCTCCACCCTGGCGATGGCGACGGCCGGAGGCGAAGGTTCGGCCAGGGGGAGGCTACTGCAGAAGAGAGGGACAGGAGGAGAAACGCCGCGAGGAAGCCGGCCCCTCCTCAATCCCTATATCCAAGAGCGGTCAAGCATCCCCGACCCTCTCCACCCTGATCGTATCGAGGAGCATCTCCGTCGCATTCCACAAAAAGCTCGACTCGATCTCGCACCTGGTCCTCGCCAGGAGCACTCCCTCCTCGGTTTCGACCTGGCCGGGCCAGAAGATCGCCACGAAGAGGATCTGGTGGTCCTCGTCCTCCCCGACGCCCAGGACGCCGACCTCGTCCCCGACCGTCCTCGCCGACCCGTTGTTCTTGGTGTACCCCCTCCCCTGGAGGTGAGCCTCGGCGAGGAGCCGCTCCGTCTCCAGGTTCGCCATCCTGTAGTCGTCGTAGCCGTCTATCTCGATCGTCGCCCCCCGCTGCCCTCCGGCGAGGATGACCCTGTACCTCTCCACCCCTGCCTCAGGATCGCCGGCCTCGGGGCCCTCCTGGAAGACCGTGTAGTCCAGATCCCCGAGGTCGAAGTAGACCAGATAGGGGCCGACGGCCACCGTCTCCACCGTCGAGGCCATTTTTGCCTCCACCCTCTCCTCGACATGGATCGAGTCGAGGAGCTCCTTCGTCGCCTCCCAGGGAAGGCTGGAGGAGATGACGCAGGAGGTCTCTCCCATGTAATCGCCGGGGGCCAGGTGCCTGTCGAGCCAGTAGGCTGCCTGATATACCTCACCCCCCTCGGCCAACGAGAAGGTCGTCAGATAACCCGTGTGCCGGTCGACCAGCCTCGCCTCCGTCTCCACCCCCATGACGCCGACCCCCCATGGGCTCTTCTTGCTGAGGGCCCTGGTGACCCCATCCCCCGCCGGGACGGGGCTCTGATGCTCCGTCAATCTGATAGAAGCCCGCCCTTCGACGCAGTCCAAGGATATCGATCGTTCGGCATAATCGATCCCCGTAGGGGTCCTACCCTGGACCGGCTCCGCCTCCATGCGGGCGCAGTCTAACGTGGAGGGGAGGTTGAAGGTGACCCGAAAGGCTCCGAGGTCGAAGGCCTCCTCTGCTGAATACGCGGCCTGGGCGGCGAGGAGGGCCGCCAGGAAGACAAGAAATAATCTCTTTATCAATATGGTGACGCCCCCCAGAAGGGTGCTTTCGTCCATGCCCTCAGACGTCCCCTTCGTTATTAAAGGCTCCGAGATCTTCCTATCCCGGCCAGAGATCAGGGGATCATATCCTATGGCACTCTCCGTCCTCAGCTATCTTGACCGTCACCTTCGGCTTGGTGGCGAAACCCGCGGCCGCCCTCCAGTCCTCGTCGTCGGGGACGTGGTCGTAAAATCCCTTCCGAAAGTCGCCGAAGCCCGAGAGGTGGTTCAAGAGGACCAGAACCTCCTCCTCCCCCGAGGTCCATCGGTCGATGAGGGACCTGTTCTCCTCCAGGCTCGCGTGATAATCTCCGGAGGCCTTGATGGTGTTCGTGTCGAGGACTAGGCAGGCGGGGTCCCAGAGGTCCGGGCTCTCGATGACCCACTCCTCCATCGATTTGTAGTCCCCGGAGACGACGAAGTTCCTGAACCTCGGGCCGTCTCCGCCAGGACTGCCGACATAACCGAGGCTCAACCTGAATAGAAAGAGGCAGGACCCAGGGGCATGTTTCGAGTGATGGACCGGAAGGGCCTTGACCTCGAAGGGGAAGAACCCTCCGGTATGGGGAAGGCCGGACCTCTCTGGCGATGCTCCTTCGATCGCACCCCCGCTCCTCCGAGGGGCCCCCGCCAAACTCAAACCATCTCTCTGGGACCCCTCGGGAGAGAGGGCGCCGTCAGGCCTTCGGACCCTCTGCCAGACGTCGTATCCCGAGAGGGGCCTCCAGGAGACGAGGCCGCCTAGGTAGCCGAACCTCGCCCTGGCGCCGTCCTCCGGGTGGTGGAGACAGTCCTCGGTCCCGATCACCGGCAGCGGACCGAAGAGCTTCAGAGCCCTCTCAAAATCCTTCACCCCCGCCCGAACCATCAGCCCCCTCATCCTGCTGTTGGCAAGCCTGTCTAGATCCGATAAGTGGTCGAAGTGGGAGTGGGTGAGGAATACGAGGTCGGGAGGGCTGACCCCCGCCTCGATCATCCTCTCGACGGAGGGGGCGCCGACGTCGACGAGGATGTGGGCGCCGGCAGCGCCTCCGGCCGCTCCATCGGGGATCACGATCGAGGTCGCCGTATGCCCCCTCCGCCGTCGATTCGGCCCAACCCCCAGCTCCCGGCCGAAGGGCCCTCCCGTCCCCCAGGTCCAGACCTCGATCTTCAAGCCACCACCTCAGATCCACCATCTGACGTTCTATTCCCCTCTTCTCCTCCGGCCAGGATTTTGGGGTTCGCCCCTCACCATCTGGGTTTGAGGGATTTAAGCCATCCGGACTGGGATCTTCAAACGACACATATTTCAATCAATAAGCAAAGAAGAGGACCAAGGAACGATTGTGGGGCGAGAGGGACGAAGGGGGCGACTTTTAGAGCGATCCTCCTCATCGCAGTCCTGGCGATGGGCGGGGCTGCCGGGAGCCCGGCGATCCCCGAGCCAGCCCAGAGCGAGGACTTCTACAACAGGGTCAGGGCATCGGGAACCGGCTACTTCGAGGTGGGCACCTCCGTCGTCGACAGGAGGATGGGGCTGGAGTACTACACCTATGTCAGCGGAGATGGCCAGCTGGAGATGGATCAGAAGAGCGCCGTCTCCAACCGGGCCGGAGACGTCCAGGGAAATCTGAACGGCACCTCCGTCCCCCTCAACCTCCTCGAGGAGGTAAAGATGAGCTACTCCGGCAAGACCCCCATGGTGGGGATGAAGCAGATCCACTCCAAGGCCTTCTACGGCGGCATCGGCGCCGAGGTCCAGGAGCGCTTCGAGGTGACAGAGATGGAGCGGATCCAGAAGACCTACTTCGCCTCCACAGACCCCGGTTCCCAGGCCTCAAACCCCTCTGAGGCCGCGGACCTGAGGGAGAGAAGCCCCGCCCACCTGGTGGGGATGGACCTTGCGACGAGCTTCAACGGCACCTGGCAGAGCGACTACCGGTGGCACAAGATCTTCTACAAGGACATGATGGGCCACGAGACCTTCTCCGGCGTCTTCGACGTCGAGAAGACCCTGAAATTCTCCGAGGGCCCAGCCTTTTAGGGGACCCCATCCCTGGGTTTTTTTCCCTGCCGGGCGAGGTTGATCCGGGGCGTGGGAGCCGTTTGGTTGGATGCAAAAACTTGGAGAGGATGATGGCCATCCTCGCCCGTTCGGCTTAAATCCCGACGGGCCATGGAGATCATCGAAGAGAATTTGGAGGGATCCCTTTGCTTGAGATAAAGACGGAAGAGCCGGTTCAGGTGATAGACATAACCCGCCAGGTGAACGACGCCGTCAGGGAGAGCGGCGTCGCCGAGGGGATCTGCCTCGTCTACACCCTCCACACCACCACCGGGATCATCATCAACGAGGCCGAGAGCGGCTTCGTCGCCGACCTCCTCCGGAGGCTCGCGTCCCTCGCCCCTCCGAGGGACGGGTACCTCCACGATAGGATCGACGATAACGCCCACGCCCACCTCCAGGCCGTCCTCTTGGGAAACAGTCGGACGATACCCGTCGAGGAAGGGTGTCTAGCGCTGGGGACGTGGCAGCGGGTCCTCTTCGTCGAGCTGGACGGCCCCCGGCGGAGGAGCGTCCTCATCAAGGTCCTCCCCGGGTAGTCCGGCCCCATATCTTTCGACGTCGGGTATGGGCTCAGATGGGGGTTCCCGTCGTCATCGTCATCTCCTTGAACCCCTCGATCAGATCTTTTGTGACTGGGCCCGGCCTTCCGCCGCTTATCACCCTCCCGTCGATCTTGGTGACGGGGGCGACCTCCGCCGCCGTCCCGGTGACGAAGATCTCGTCGGCGGTGTAGAGGTCGAAGAGCCCGAGGTTAGCGTCCTTCACCTCGTACCCCTTAGCCAAGGCGACCTCGATGACGGCGAGCCTGGTGATCCCCTTCAGGTTGTTCGCGGTGTGGGGGGTCGAGATCTCGCCGTCCTTGACGACGAAGATGTTGTCGCCGCTCCCCTCGGAGACGTTCCCGGCGTCGTCGAGGAAGATCGCTTCGTTCCCGCCCTTGACGTTCGCCTCGATCTTGGCGAGGATGTTGTTGAGGTAGTTTAGGGACTTTATGTTGGGGGGAAGCGCCGCCGGGGAGTTTCTCCTGACGGTGACGGTTATGGCGGTGAGCCCGACTTCGTAGAGGTCCCCGTACATGGCATCCCACTTCTGAGATATGATCATCACCGTCGGCTTTGCGCACTTCCTGGGGTCGAGCCCCAGGTCGCCGACGCCCCTCGTGACGAGGGGTCGGATGTAGGCATCCTTAAGGCCGTTCTTCCGGAGGGTCTCGAGGATCGCGGCCGCCATCTCCGCCTCTGTCATCGGTATCTCCAGCATGATCGCCTTGGCGGAGTCGTAGAGCCTCTTGACGTGCTCCTCCAGCCTGAAAACCCTACCGTTGTAGGCCCTGATCCCCTCGAAGACCCCGTCGCCATACAGAAGGCCGTGATCGTAAACCGAGACCGCCGCCTCTTCAGCGGGGACGAACTTCCCATCCAGATAGATCCAGCTCATAAGCCATCCACCACCCCGGATAAATTGGCCTGGGATAAATGGGTTTTGACCGTACTGGCCAAGACCGATCGATGGGTTTATTACCGCAAAATGCGCCCGGCTAAAGAAGCAGCCTCCCATCGGCGGTGTTGGATCTATGATAAAACTTGGTTTTGTGGTCGCAGAGTTCAACCGGGATATAACATATCAGATGGAGATCCTAGGAAGAGAACATGCTGAATTTTTGGGCGCAGAGGTCGTAGCCACCCTCCACGTTCCGGGGGTCTACGACATGCCCCTAGCCGTGAAGAAGCTGGCGGGGAAGGAGGAGGTCGACGCGGTGGTGACGATCGGCTGCGTCATCCAGGGGGAGACGGGCCACGACGAGATCGTCGCCCAACAGGCCTCCCGGAAGATCATGGACCTCGCCCTGGAGTTCGACAAGCCCGTGACCTTGGGGATATCCGGCCCCAAGATGTCCAGGATGGACGCCCACAGCCGGATAGACTACTCCAAGCGCGCCGTGGAGGCCGCGGTCAAGATGGTCAAACGGCTGAAGGGTGATTGAATTTGGTATCCGAGAGACTCGCCTCGATCCCCGAGTCGACGACGATGAAGATCTCGGCGATGGCGAAGAGGCTGAACGCCGCCGGCCTCGACGTCATCGACCTGGGGGTGGGGGAGCCCGACTTCGACACCCCCAAGAACATCTGCGACGCCGCCGTCAGCTCCATCCAGAGGGGGGATACCCACTACCTCCCCACCAGCGGGATCCCGGAGCTCCGGGCGGCGATCGCCGAGAAGCTCCGCCGCGAGAACGGGATCGAGGTCTCCCCGGACCTGGTATCCGTCGTCCCGGGGGCGAAGATGGCGATCTTCGCGGCGATGCAGGCCCTCCTCGACGAGGGCGACGAGGGCGTCCTCATCGGCCCCTCCTGGGTCAGCTACGAGCCATGCATCAGCTTCGCCGGCGGCAGAGTGCGATGGGCCGAGGTGGACGAGGAGTTCGAGCCGATCTCCCTCGCCGACTCCATAACCCCCAAGACGAAGATGATCCTGGTCAACTCCCCCTCCAACCCCACCGGAGCCGTCTTCGATAGGTCGATCCTGGAGGAGATCCGGGACCTGGCCGTCGACCACGACCTCTTGGTCCTCTCGGACGAGATCTACGAGAAGATCATCTACGGCCAGGATCACCTCAGCATCGGCTCCTTCTCCGGGATGGAGGAGAGGACCGTCACCGTCAACGGCTTCTCCAAGTGCTACGCCATGACCGGCTGGCGTTTGGGATACCTGGCCGGCCCCCAGGAGGTGATGAAGTGGGTGAACAGGATCCTCTCCCACTCCGTCTCCCACGCCACCACCTTCGTCCAGTGGGCGGGGGTCGAGGCCCTCAAGGGCCCCCAGGATAGCATCAACGCCATGGTGGCGGAGTTTCGGGCCCGGCGGGACCTCCTGGTGGCGGGGCTTGCGGAGATCGGGATCCGATGCCCGCTGCCCGGCGGCGCCTTCTACGTATTTCCGGACGTCTCGGAGTTCGGGGGCGGCGACGAGTTCACCGAGAGGATCCTCTCCGAGGCGATGGTCGCCGCGACGCCCGGCTCGGCCTTCGGACCGGGCGGCGCGGGTCACGTCCGGATCTCCTACGCCGCCTCGCGAGAGAGGCTCGCCGAGGCTCTGGCGAGGATAGAGAAGATGCTGGGGTGATCGACGACGAAAGGCCGGGGGGGGTTGACCCCTCGGCATAACCCTCCCCCATTTTTGTCTCTTCGCCATAATATATCGTTCACTCTCAATCTCTGCCATCCTCTTCAGATATGGGTATCCTCCCGCTAGGACCTCCATCTGTAATCCTCGACCTTGGGGCCGTCATACGGGTCCGTCTATAGGTTAGAAAACAAATAAAAGCTGGAAAATGAAAGAAGATACCATGTCTACAGGAAGCGTGGTATTCAGCATCAGGATACCTCAGGATCTCAGAAGGAAGATGGATGAGATGAAGGAGGTGAACTGGCAGGAGGAGATAAGGGGGAAGATCGAGGAGCTGGTGAGGGAGAAGAAGAAGGAGAGGATCCTCGCCGAGACGAGATCGGTGAGGGCTGAGATGAAGGGCGGGGGGAAAGCCTCAGAGCTCATCCGGTCGGATCGAGATGAGAGGTAGGGCGCCATACTATGAAGGAAAATAAGCACGATAATTCGTAGATCGATCTAACCGTGTTTAAATTAGTATATTAATAAGTAATCACGTACCAATTTACGAGAGTAATCGAGAATGCTTCGGAGGAGGAAAACCTAAAGAATGTGGGAGCACTCGAGCTTTCTAAGAGTGAAGTCTTGATCGATTAGACTTCGTGCGCTTTAACCCGTGGCCTCATTATACGTGACCAAGAAATTCATATCAGATAGCCACTTTCTGAATGTTGGATTGTCGCTGAACAGCTTGAAAAGTTCAGTCTGATCATTCAATAACTCAATTATAACTCTTTGTAGGGCCTTATCATGTTCAATACGAGCATTCTGTTTGTCTGAGTTCTTCATTGCGTTCTGATATGCTTTGTCAGCTGAAACCTTTGCTGGAATCTCTTCGCTGATGGTCTTGTGAATTCTATCGACGTCTTTCCAATCGTAATTGCCGAACTGGTCATTGAATGCTTTGATGATGTTACTTAGCAGATCGAGTTCCGGCTCTGGTTTATGCCCACCAGCACTGGTGGGAACTGGGTCAACCACTCCATCTTTGTCTTCCAGGATAATATCTATCGATGATCGCATTTCCACCCTATAGCTATCCATATCTATTGCTTCGATGATGCCTATAGAAAGGTCCTCCTCCTTGGGCGCAGGCAACCTGGGGGTGAGGAAGTTCAGAAAGATCGAAAGCTTTTCCCATTCAGCATTCGTAAATGGCAAAATGGAGGCTAAAAATCCGTAGGTTCGAATGAATCCCTTGGCCTTGCTCTTGAAGTCTATCTGGCCATCCTCATCCAGCTGTTCGTTATAAGTGGCGACGCATCTGTCGAGAATCGGATCTAGCTTCTCTCTATCCACACCATCAAGATATAAATTGACAAAATGCTCGACCTGTTGCGGGTTGTATACCTGGTAGCCGTCCAGATCCGCCTTCAAATCGTGCAGCTTATTGGGGTCAGTCTCTTCGCTCAATATCGTGGTCCTGTAGTACGGCTCGAAAGCTTTCATGATCGTATCCGCGTCGTTGAAGAAATCGAGTACGAACGTATCATGCTTTTGTGGATGAGCCCTGTTGAGGCGGGAGAGGGTCTGTACAGCCTTTATGCTTGATAGAGGCTTATCCACGTACATGGTGTGCAGAAGTGGCTCGTCATAGCCGGTCTGGAATTTTTCGGCGACGACCAGGAATCTGTACGGGTCTTCCTGAAAAGTTTCTGGAATCTTGTTGCTGGCAAAACCGTTGAGCGAAGCTTCGGTTACATTCTGTCCGCCGTATTCGTGCTCGCCAGAAAAAGCTACTATGGCCTGCCAGGGACTCTTGCGCTCTATCAGGTAGTTGCTGACGGCGTGGTAATATTCGATGGCCAGAGCAATACCGCCTGTGATAACCATGGCCCTTGCCTGACCGCCGATCTTATTCTTGGCCAAGACCTGATCATGGAAGTGGTCCACCATGATCTCGGCCTTCATCTTGATGGCGTGCTCGTTATGCTCCACGTATCGGCGCAGCTTCTTTTGGGCCTTCTTTGTATCGAACTCTGGGTCGTCCTCAACTTTCTTAATCAAGCGGTAATAGCTATCAACCGGAGTGTAGTTCTTCAGCACGTCCAGGATGAAACCCTCCTGGATGGCCTGTTTCATGGTGTAGCTGTGGAAAGGACGGTGCCTGACCTCATCGCCTTCCATGTAGGCCTCGCCGAAGATCTCCAGTGTCTTGTTCTTGGGAGTAGCGGTGAAGGCGAAATAGCTGGCGTTGGGAAGCATCTTTCGAGATTCCATAATCCGGTTGATCCTATCCTCTGCCGTCTCGCCTTCCTTTTCGCCGCCTTCTTTTGACAAGACCATGCTCATCTTGGCAGAGGTCCGGCCACCCTGGCTGGAGTGGGCTTCGTCGATGATTATGGCGAATGAGTGCCCTCTATGTTCATCTCCAATAGCCTTCAGAACTACAGGGAACTTTTGAACTGTGGTGATGATGATCTTCTTGCCGCCAGCTAGGAATCGCCGCAAGTCTGCCGAGCGCTCCGCATGCCCCACGGTGGCGGAGACCTGAGAAAATTGCTTGATGGTGTCTTTGATCTGCTTGTCGAGGACGCGCCTGTCTGTAACAACGATGATCGAGTCGAAGATGGTCTTGCCATCTCGCTCCAGTCCAATGAGCTGATGCGCAAGCCAGGCTATGGAATTGCTCTTGCCGCTTCCAGCAGAGTGTTGGATTAAGTAGCGCTTTCCAGCACCCCGCTGTTGGGCACTGGCAAGCAGCTTGCGAACCACGTCGAGCTGATGATAGCGGGGAAAGATCTGCTCAGACTTCTTTCGGCCGGTCTTCTCGTTCTTCTTTTCAACAACTTGAGCATAAGTCTCAAGGATATCGGTCAAGCCCTCGCGAGTGAGGATCTCGCGCCAGAGGTAGTCGGTCTTGATGCCGTTTGGATTTGGAGGGTTGCCTGCCCCGTCATCGTAGCCCTTGTTGAAGGGCAGGAACCAGGAGCTTTTGCCCTGGAGATGGGTGCACATGCGCACCTCATGATCATCCGCTGCGAAATGAACCGCGCAGCGTCCGAATTGGAAGAGCAGCTCCCGAGGGTTGCGGTCTCGTTTGTACTGCTGGACTGCGTCTTCGACGGTCTGCTTGGTCAGGCTATTTTTCAGCTCAAAGGTGGCTATGGGCAGGCCGTTGATGAAGAGGCACAAGTCGAGGGCGAGCTGGGTCTCGTCCTTGCTGTAGTGGAGTTGGCGCGTAACGCTGAAGACGTTGGCGGTAAAGAGTTCGGCCGCTTTCAGGTTTCCTGGAGAGGGCGTGCCGTAGAATACGTCTATATGGGCAGGACCGTGGTTTATGCCGTTGCGGAGGACGTCTATGACACCACGTTTGGCTATCTCTCCCTGGAGGCGAGCTAAGAATTGCTGGAGCTTGAGCCCCTCTCCATCGAGGCCCAGCTGGCTCACCGCCAGCGGCTGGGTGGAGAGCAGGAACTCCAGGAGCTTGATGAGATCCACGGCATGATCCCGGTCGTAATCTTTGGAATCGCCTTGCACATATCCAGCCTCTCTTATCAGGCTCTGCACGATTAGGGATTCCAGATTCTTCTCCGAGGTATCGGTGGGGCTCATCTGTCATCCTCCCGGTCTTTGGGGAGCATCCTTTTTACCTCCTCTTCAAATTCCTTCTCGGCTAGAGCGTCGCCCTCCTCAATTCGCCGCTGGTTGAATGCCTGGTACTGCTCCAGGGCCAGGCGCTTGGCCTCCTCCATTGATATGCGCCCGCTGTGCTCCAGGATGGCCCTCTGGTTAAACTGCAGGAAGGCATCCAGCTTCTCCCGCCAGTCCTTCATGCAAACCGGTTTTCTGCGGTTGGCCTGGTCCTCGGCGTAGTCCAGCCACATGGTCACCAGGCGGTTGAGCTGCCCAATCTCGTCGGCCAGGAGGTAGTTCTTGGCTACGAGGACGTCTGCCTGGCGAACCTTCGCCCCCTTCCAGGCTGTGAGCCCCATGTTCGGCTTGCCGGCATCGGCCCGCTCCGAGATTAGCTCGGCTGCGGTATGGCCGGTTATGGCCCAGTGCAGCTTGTTCTGAACTATTCTGAAGAACTCTTGAGTACTTTGTGCTCGGGAATCGTAGTCGATGGAAAGGGCATAGATATCTCGGACCTTTTGGTAAAAGCGCTTCTCCGAGGCCCGGATATCGCGTATGCGCTCTAGAAGCTCGTCGAAATAATCCGCACCGAGAGCCCGCTCCCCTTTCAGCCTCTCGTCATCCAGCACGAAGCCCTTGACGATGTACTCCCTGAGTCGTTCAGTAGCCCAGCGGCGGAACTGCACGCCGCGATGGCTGCGCACGCGATAGCCGATGGCCAGGATCATTTCCAGGCTGTAGAAGTCTATCAATCGCTCCACTCGGCGGCTGCCCTCGGTTTGAACTAATCGGAATTTCCGATTAGTTGCCTCGGGCGACAGCTCATGGTCGCTGTAGATGGTGGAGATATGCTCGCTGATGGTATGAGGTGCCACCTGGTAAAGCTCGGCCAGCAGCCTCTGGCTCAGCCAGACGGTGCCGTCCGAAAGCCGCACCTGGATGCGGGATTTGCCATCCTCGGTCTGGTAGAAAATAATCCCCGTATCCGGCAGCGGCGCGCCCTGATCGTCGCTCATGTCAGTCCCCCTCCGCCGGGATCTCCTCCTCCATCTCCTGGTCCTCCAGGTAGGTTTCGATGTCCGGGAGGTCGCTGCACTCTTCTGTCGCTTCGGCATCGGCGGCTGGAAGTTCTATGTCACGAACGTCAAGCTTGCCGGTGACGACGTCGGAGATGAGGCGGGTGCGGTACTCGCGGAGTAGGGAAATCTCGCGGTTGGCATAGTCGATAGCAGTGCTAATAGTTCTGGTTTTATCTCTCACTTTTTCCAGTATAACCCCTTGCTCAGAAATTGGCGGCAGAGCAAGGCTGAAATGCTTGAGATCAGCGCATGTCAGCGCCCCCTTTGTGCTACCTGAATCATCACTGATGGCTCGAAGCTGGTTATAGGCACCATGCAATGCTAGCCGTAGATAATCAGCCGAAGCGATATTGGCACGCGGTATAATAAACGCCACGTGCTGATTGATTGTTGCTTCAATACGCAGTGCGGCTGCCTTACCTCTTGTCTTTCCTTGCCCTGTGATTGCCACCAAAACGCTAGATGGAGGAACAATAGGCAAATGACACTCTCGGAGTGCAATGCCTGTAACGAATTGGTCAGCTTGCGTGATTACCTCTCGGTTTGCAGAGGCGCTGTTGAGCCATGGATAGTGACCCCCATTCCAGTAGGCTGAATTCCCGCGCGATGGTGTCGAGCCATTCCCGACACGCGAGAAATGGCCAATATGCCACACCACCCAGTGCTCCGGCACGTCGCCCAGCCACTCCACGCCAGAGGGCTTGAGACGGACATTCGGATCGAGGCCGCGCGTGACAGCGCGATGAATGATGACTTGCTTCTGCGCCTCAAGCAGCTTGATTATTTTCTGTTTGGCGCGGATGTATCGTCGGATGCGCCCTTCGATGTAATCGAGGAAGTGAACGATGGCAGATTGTTCGTCATGCGGTGGAACTGGCGTCTTGATACCCAGAAAGCGCGTTGGCGGGATGGTATTCCGGAGTCCAGAGTAGAGCGGGCTAAGTAGCTTCCGATCGTCCATAGCTCGGTAGAAGAGTTCTAAGAACGCTGAAACGACGGGATCGGAACACTCAAACACCGTGTACGCCCCTGTGATCATGCCGTTATGACGCGACAATCCGATCGTACGAGGCGTCTCAGGGACGTCGAATAGACAGAAGACAAGATCGCCGCTGCGCACCTCCTGACAGGTACCCATATCGGCTGAAAACTTCCCCTTACCGCTTTCAGCATCACGAATGATGATACCCTCCTTTGTGAGCGAAAGCAGCCGATATTCTGTGTGCCGCTTGCCAACGAGAACCTTCCTTCGCCGCATTAATGCACGATTGGGCACCAAACTCCAATGCTCAGGCACTTCTCCCACCCACGGTAAACCGGAGTCCTTCATTGTAGGATAGGGCTTGGGGTCGAGGATCATGCCTTCGACTCCTTAGCTATAGCAGAGACTATCCGCGCACGTGCTTGTGCACGATTGGCAACGAGCTTATCTTCCCCTGTCTGCTCCAGCCATTCGAAGAAACGCTGCACACCGTGTCGGGTATTTGCATCATCCCGGCAGTTCACGATGAAGGCAAATTGCACCTTCTGGATGTTGTCGGCGACGAAGATACCGAAGGGGGCACTTACAACAGTTGCGTCTGGGAATCCCAGCAGCTTTGTGGCTTGCGCCTCTGTAGCATTCTTGTGGCAGCCGATGATGTGTACCGGACCCCCACGCTTCCTCGTGAGGACTTGAGACAGCTCATGATCATGCAGGAAAGGTTGACCAACCATCTCTTTTGCTGCTCCAACGGTGATTGCTGCCGGAATCGCATCGGGTATCACCAATATGTCCAAATCTGCTAACCTCACGATAAGGTGACCGCCATCATCTCTCGAACCGGCTCGCTTGCTTACGGCATCACCCAGCACCCGCCGTATCTCCTCCCGACGATCGTGGAAGTTGAGGCGACTCCAGTCGAGCGCCTGACCACTATGAAATCGCCCCTTGCTGGCTTCTCGCACCCCCTTTTGAGCTAATGTAATTAGAGCATCACGGAGTGCATCCTTAACCCGCTCCTCAAGCTCCACCTCCGTCGATACTGTGCCACCTCGAAAAAAGTTCTGCTTCCTTACATACTCCTGGAAACGCTGATTACGTATTCCTTCAGGCGGCTCCGTGACGGCGATGTCTCCGAGTGCAATTAGCCGGACCTTGCCTGGAGCTTGTGAGAGCGCTGTCATCAGCTCGGCATGACAAATTCCGATATCACCGTCTTCCTTCGCCCAGCCTGCATTGCCGTTCGAAAGAGCGATAAAAATGTCACAATCCTTGGCTTCATTAAGGCACACTTCCCAACTATCCGAGGTACAGCTTTGTGAAGGCCTCTCCTCATTGATCCAAACCTCAAAGATACTTTTGCCAAAAACTTCAAGCGAGTCGATCTCCTCCTTCAGATCCTTGCGGATAAGAGACAAGGGTCGGCCTTCAGCATCTTCGGGGAAATTATCATCGCAGCGGCTAGATATCATCACGCGGAGTTTCGAGGATCTGGCCATGCTTATCTTTCACCCCCTATGATCTCGTCGAGTAGACCTTTAGTCTCCTTCTCTAACGACAAGATGTCGGCGCGGATCTCCTCCAGAGTGCGAAGAGGCGTTGGCTTATAGAAATAGCGAGTGAAGGAGATCTCATAACCGATCTTAGCGGACGTTTCATCTATCCAGGCATCGGGAACGTGGGGCAGCACCTCACGAAGGAAGAAAGCTTCGATGCCTCCTTCTTCGAGCAAGGGAACCTGTTCTGTATCCCGAAGTTCGCTGTCTGTATCATATTCGACAATTTGTGATCTCCCGTTGACCTTCGCCTCAAAGCGGCCATATAGGGGATTTGGCTCGGCCTTTCCGGGTCTGTACAGTTTCCTAATAATTGGAGCAGCATCTTCATTCTTCTCTGCCAAAGCGGTTTGTAGCAGCTTTTGCCTCTTGGCAGTAATCTTGATGCCCTGCTTCTTGGCGCGTTGCTCGGTAGCAGCCATGAAAGCGTTGAAATCGAGGTGCAGACCAGGACCAAGAGATGCGGCCACATGATCTATCAGGTTTGATAGCGCTTCATCCTCGGCTTCAACACATGCTTTGCGGAAACGAATTCTAGCAGCATCGGAGAGGTCGACCTGCAAACGCAATGGACGCTCGACGGTTACTTTGGAAAAACCGAATGACTCATTGGCGAAAATCTTGGACTGCTCACTTTCTTGGAAGGACAGAAATAAATCTAATATGCGCTGAATATCCTCAGCAGAAAACTCGCAGTTCTTCTTTCCCAGGTTCTTGCGGAGCGGTTTGAACCACGAGGTGGCATCGATCAGCTGCACCTTGCCTTTGCGATGTTCCGGCTTGCGGTTTGTAAGCACCCAGATGTAAGTCGCTATGCCGGTGTTGTAGAACATATTCAGCGGCAGGGCGATGATCGCCTCCAACCAATCATTCTCGATGATCCAGCGGCGGATATTGCTCTCGCCCTGACCAGCATCGCCGGTGAAAAGGGATGATCCGTTATGCACCTCTGCGATACGACTGCCAAGAGGCGTTTGGTGCTTCATTTTGGAGAGCATGTTCACCAGAAACATCATCTGGCCGTCACTTGACCGGGTTATGAGCTTGAAGTCCGGATCTCCAGCATGTTCAATTACAAAACGCGGATCGAGGATGTCGGCCTTCCCGCCCATCCGCTCCATATCGGTCTTCCAGCTCTTGCCATAAGGTGGATTGGATAGCATGAAGTCGAACTCGCGAGATGGAAAGGCGTCTTGCGACAATGTGGAGCCCAAGAAGAAGTACTCAGCCTCATCACCCTCGCCTTTGATCAGCAGGTCGGCCTTTGTAATGGCGTAGGTCTCTGGATTCACCTCTTGTCCGAAAAGATGGATGGATACGTCCTTCCCATGCTCCTGAGCAATTTGCTTCAGGCGTTCATCTGCGATCGTGAGCATGCCACCAGTTCCGCAAGCACCATCGTAGAGGAGGTACGTGCCGGATTCGATCTTGTCAGCTATGGGCAAGACGACCAGATCAGCCATCAGCCTCACAACATCTCGGGGTGTGAAGTGCTCGCCAGCCTCCTCGTTATTTTCTTCATTGAAGCGGCGGATCAGCTCCTCGAAGATGGTGCCTATGGCGTGGTTGTCGAGGGGAGGAAGACGGACGTTGCCAGCCGGGTCATAAACAGGATTCGGACTTAGGTTGATGGAGTTATCGAGAAACTTTTCTATTAAAAAGCCCAGGATATCGGCGTCTACTAGAGTAGGAATCTGGTTTCGGAACTTGAACTTATCCAGAATATCTTGGACATTGGGCGAGAAGCCGTCCAGGTAGGCTTCGAAGTCGGCCTTGAGCTGTTGCGCCTTGGGACGGGCTTTGAGATCACGCAGCAAAAAGGGCGACGTATTGTAAAAGGCTTGGCCTGATGCCTGGCAAAGAGCAGCGTCCTGATTGGTGATGCCCGCCTCGTCAAGCTGCTTTTTTAGATCCAAGACGGACTGTTTCGTCGGCTCCAAGACGGCATCAAGCCTGCGAATAACTGTCATAGGAAGGATAACATCGCGATACTTGCCTCTCACGTAGATGTCGCGCAGTACATCATCCGCGATGCCCCAGATGAAATTGGTTATCCAATTTAAGTCTCCATTACTCATTCTGCGCACATCTCCTGCAAAAAGACGCGTCTTCAGAGCCAGACAGCATTTTTTCCATGATCGAGCGATTTTCTATTTGGAGTACGATTTGTTTTGCCATAATATCTTTTGCCTCTAAATAGGCATCCATGAGTAAAGTATCATAAGCATTACGCTGAATCTCAGAATAGAACGCTGCTCGCAGTTGGAGCGAAATATTAGATGACTAAATAAAGATAAAAGTTTGGGACTCCGACCCCGCCCCTACTCCATCCTCCGGCCCCAGTTCGTCTTCACCATCATCGCCATCCTGGGGTTGTTGAACTGCTTGTAGATGGCCAGGTCCTTGGGGTAGCCGATGAAGGGGTCGATCGTCCCCTCCTCCATGTTGGCGACCCAGATCTTTATCTCCGCCAGATCGGCCGCCTTCCCCTTCTCCTGGAAGAAGGAGATGAAGGGGCCGGGGCTCTCGGCGTGGGGGACGATGACGACCGACCCCTCCATCCCCTCCACCAGCTCTGCATCCTGGATCGATGGAAAGATCCAGAAGTCGAGCTTTTTCTCGCCGGAGCCGACGAAGGTGAGCCTCCCCGGGGAGCCGTCGGCGAGGGCGTAGCCTGCCCCCGCCATGAACTCGACCAGGAGGTCTCTCAGGTTCAGCCTCACCAGCTCCTCGACCTCCCTCTCGGATTCCTTGAACTGATTGAAGGCCCGGGCGAAGTCGGGGTCGGCATAGCACCCGGTGTGGACGAAGTGGAAGACCCGCTCGTTGATCTTCATCACGCTGTCTAGCTTCGGGAGGTTGATGAAGATCGGCTCGCCGGAAAGGACGTTGAAGAATATCCCCGAGGCGACGTTCTTCTTTCCCAGGGTCTCCTCAAGCTCATCTTTCTCCTCCGGGGATAGGTCTGCCCTCCGCACACAGTCGTAGACCCGCTGCAAGAGCTCGTACCTGGCGATGATCTCCTTTTCGGTCAGGAGCTCTGAGAGGCAGCTTCCTATGAACTCGATCTTCTTTTTTGTCATTTCGTCGGCACCTCGCTGGCGCTTGAGAGGTCCTCGGCCCCCAGCTCCGCCCGGAGCTCCCCCATGGTGGCGCTCCTCTCGGCGAAGGCGTTGTGCTGGTGGATACTCTCCTCGTTCACCTGCTTTAAGACGACGACGGCGTCGTCGGGGAGGTCACCGAAGGACTCCACCACCTTCTGGGCCATCGTCCGGACGCAGTCCTCCACGAACTTGGGGTTGCTGTGGGCCCTCTGGACGACGAGCGCCTCGTCAGGGCGCTTGAGGAGGCCGAAGACCCGGGAGCTCATCGACCTCTCTATGATCCTGATGATGTCGTCGAGGGAGACGCACCGGCGGTCGCAGACCTGGATCGATATCATCCCCCGGCCCCGCTGGTTGTGAGTGGCGACGGGGAGCCTCGCCGCGAAGTCGCGGGCCTCCTCGGGGCCGAGCCCCAGGGTCGATAGCTCCTTTCTCACCAGGTCCCTCATGATCTCCTGGGCGCAGGGACAGGCGGTCATCCCCACCACCTCCGCCCCAACGAGCTTCCTGACGTGGCCCGCCTTCGCCACCGCCTCGGCGAAGATGTCCACCACCTCCTGCCCCGCCGTCTTGGTGACGGGGGAGCTCCTCTCGACGATGTACTCGCTCTTCATCTTCACCTCGGCCCGGGTGGCATACTCGTGCTTGGATAAAACCCGGCGGGCGATCTCACCGCAGAGCTCCTCGATGACGTAGACCGGCTCGTTGATCGCCTCCTCCAGCACCTCGTCTATCACCTCGAAGTTTCGGGAGAGGTTCGCCCCCTTCCGGTCGGAGGGGAGGTCGACGAAGACCTCGAAGTTCGATATGAGAACTATGGGCCGCTCCTCGTCCTTCCGGAGGACCTTCACCAGCTTCTTCACCCCCGTGAGGCCAACCCTGGTGAGGTTTATGGGGTACTCGGGTTGACAGGCCTGAACGTCTGGCAGCGTCTCCAAAGGGATCACCTTCGGATATCTTCCTCGGATTCCAGCTCGTCGGAGAGGGAGAGGAGCTCCTCCACCTCCTCGAGAAGGGCGTCCAGGATCTCGGATATCTGGCGATCCTGCTCCTCCGTGCGCTTTAGGAAAGCCTCCATCTCGAAGGATAGCTTTTCATCGTCCAGATCAAGGAGGTCGCCCCTGAGAAGCCCTCGCTCGATCTTCTCCAAGTCCAGCATGAGACGATCTCAGGGACCGAATTCTATTTCAGGCTTTGCCCGACGCCGGTAAAGACCCCAGCCAAGAGGGATGGATCGGAAGATAGAGAGGCAATTTGGCCCCTGGGGACGGCGGTATCTGGAGTCAGCTATATCTATCTGGAGGGCCACTTCAATTTCAGCTGGAGGCTTGGATCGTGATCAAGAGATGTCCAGAACACGGATTTTTCCGGGGGGAGAGCTGTGTCTGCGGCAGCGCCGGCCAGATCGTCCTCGAAGAGGAGAGAAGCGAGAAGCTCGGCAGGCTGGTGGCTGGCGCCCTCAGGCACTTTCCCGACGATCTGGGCCTGGAGATGGACTCTCGGGGGTGGGTGGACCTAGACGCCCTCTCCGAGGCGATCGGGACGAGGTACCGTTGGGCGAATAAAAGGCTGGTGATAGCCCTAGTCCAGTCAGACCCGAAGGAGAGGTACGAGATCCGGATGGGGAAGATCAGGGCGAAGTACGGCCACTCCGTGGACGTGAGCCTCGACTACCCCAAAAACGAGCTGGCTGCCCTCTACTACGGGGCGAACGAGGAAGAGGCGGACAGAATCCTGGAGGTGGGGCTGAAGGCGGCGACCCAGCGGTACGTCCACCTATCCACGACGCCGGAGAAGGCGTGGCACGTCGGCACCTTCAGGACGAACAACCCTCGGGTGATAAGGGTGGATGCCGGGGCGGCGATGAGGGCGGGGGTGAGGATGATGACCGTAAGCCCGGATATCGTCATCTCCGAGAACGTACCCCCCGAGTACCTCAGCCCCGTCCCCTTCACCCATCCGAGCCCAGTGGGATGATCATCTCCCAAACCGCCTCTCTCTCCTCTGGTAGTCCCTGATGGCCAGGAGAAAGTCGACCTTCTTCAGATCATCCCAGGAGCGGTCGATGAAGTAGAGCTCGGAGTAGGCCGACTGCCAGATCATGAAGTCGCTCAGCTCCCGATGGCCGAGGCGTATCAGAAGGTCAGGGCGGAGGTTCAGTCGGAGCCTCGCCTCGATGGCCTCCTCGTCGACAGCCTCGGGGTCGATGACCCCGGCCTTTACCTCCACCAGAAGAGACCTGATAGCAGAGGTCACCTCCTCCTTTCCTCCGGACCCAGCGGAGATGAAGAGGCGGAGGGGGCCGCCCTTACCGAAGCCCCTCTCTTCAGCTCCGATGATCAGCCTTCCCCGAGCTGGAACGTCCGCCAGCTCTCGTTCTAGATCCTCGACCTTCTCAGGGCCAAAAAACTCTGAGAAGAGGGCCGCCTCGCGGATCCCCAGGGTGGTGCACCACCCCGCCACCGTCCCCACCTTCCGCCACCAGTGGGCCCCGACCGCCTCGGCGGAGATGACGACGGCTATGCAGGAGGGGACCTCTCCTCCCCTGATACCTCTTCCAAGGATCCTTTCGCGCACGCGGTCGAGCATCAGGGCACCTGGACGGTCTCTTCGAGAGAAAGTATTTTTGCGATCGGCTTCATGTAGCGGTCCATGAAGAGAGAGGCGATGGCGAGGGGATGCGTCGGCATGACGGTTCTCCTCTTCCCTTACGCCGGGTTTTATTCCGTCGTCCCCCTATTCGCCCTGGCCATCGCAGAGCGACGGGTCCGGGTCCTCTCCGCCTCCCTCGCCTTCCTCCTCTTATTGAGCCTCGCCATGGAGGCTACGATCCTCAAGCTCCCCCTTTACCTGGTGGCGGTATCCTTCGTCGCCCCCACCTTCGGGGCCCTGGTATCCGAAAGGTTCCAGGATCTCGGAAAGAGCCTAGCCTATCTGGCGACGACGACGGCCCTCGGCTGCCTCGCCATCCTCTGGACGATGCCCCCGACCCTGGGAGCCGCGATGGAGCCGGAGAGGATCCTCTTTCTTGCGACCCTGGGGGGGCTCTCCGGCGCCTTCCTCCACACCGCCTCCACCTACCGGGACTTCGCCGTCCCCTTCGGATCCTGCATGGTGATGTGGCTCTTCAGCTTCGACTATCCTCTTCCCGATCTTCAACACATGGCTGGCATATACGTCTTCGCCCTGGCCCTGGGGATCGGCGCCTACAGGATGAAGGCCGCCGACGCCGAGGCGGTGATCAGCGAGGTGATAATCTGCCTCCTCGTCATATTCTTCGCGGATATATTCTGGTTCCTGCTCCTCCTCTCCTTCTACCTCCTCGGAAGCGGCTTCACCAGGTACAAGTACGCGAGGAAGCAGGAGCTGAGGATAGCCCAAGCCCGGGGCGGCGTCCGGGGGTATAAGAACGTCTACAGCAACAGCCTCGTCCCCCTGGCGATGGCGGTCCTCTACGGAGTCTATGGGTCAGACCTATTCGCCTTCGCCTTCCTCGGGTCTGTCGCCACCGCCACCGGGGACACCCTGGCGAGCGAGATCGGCGAGACGGCTCGATCTCAGCCGCGGATGATCACAACCCTCCGCTCCGTCGAGCCGGGCGTCGACGGGGGCGTCACCCTCCTCGGCGAGGCCGCCTCCCTCTCCGGCTCCCTCTTCACCGGCGTCCTAGCCGTCGCGACGGGGATGGCCGGATACGGCAGCCTCGCTGCAGCCCTCCTGGGAGGCTTTCTCGGGACGAACTTCGACAGCCTCCTCGGCGCCACCCTCCAGTCGCGAGGGCTCCTCAGCAACAACGGCGTCAACCTGTTTGCGACCCTCTTCGGGGCCCTGGTGGGGGCGGCGGTCTGGGCGGCGCTCTTCTGATCCTCTGGGCCCCTGACACCCCTCGGACCTGAACTCTCAAAAACCCTTCACAGCTCGATCCTCTCCGCCTCCGATGCGCCCCCAGAGGGCTCTATGTCGGGGAGGTAGACCCGGATCGAGTTGAGGAGGCCCTCGGTCACCGCCACCGACGCCTCGGAGGCGATGGTGCAGTCGACCTGGGCGTATAGCGTCCCGTTGACGTCCCGGATGTCGGGCCAATATACGGCACAGACGAGGATCTCGCCGCTGGGCCGCTCGCCGAGCCCCAGGATCGCGGGCTTTCCGTCGATCTGGACCTCATGGGTCTGGATGCTGGTGCAGTTGGCGTTGGTCAGGTAGAAGGTCACGGCCCTTCTGGTGAAGGAGCTGGTCGCCTCCATCGGGACCCCATAATCGGTGAGGGCGATCATCATCGCGCCGTCTGCATATATCCAGCATACGTGGGCTGGAAACTCCTTGCCGTCGACGGTGGCGTAGGGAACCTCCTCGAACTCGATATCGTAGCCCGTATAGTTCCCAAGGTCGAAGGAGACCTGATATCCGCCGAGAGTCACGTTCTCCCCGGCAGCTGATGCTGCCGCCGCCAGGAAGAGGAGAGCGACGACGATCGAGCCCGCGACGCGCCCTCCGTTTATGAAGCCACCACCGACGCCGTCGATGCCCAGATATTGACCGATGATCGAACTCCCCATCGAGCCCGGCTCCAAAACCCGCTGCAATCCCATCATAGAACCCTCACTTCGATTTGCCATAAACGGGATTTACCGCATCTCTAATAAATGTTATATCGGAGGCTGGACAGACCTCAGAACCGTACCGATGGATCAGATTTCGCTCGGATGATGGAGGAGAGAGATGACCCTGAAAAAACACGTCAGCCTCAACATCAACGTGCGGGGGGTCGAGCCCTCGCCAACCCTCGCCATCAACGAGAGGTGCAAGCTCCTTGAAGGCCAGGGGGAGAGGGTCGCAAACCTCGGCCTCGGCCAGTCCCCCTTCCCCGTCCCAACCCCGGTCGTCAACGCCCTGCGGCTCTACGCCTCCGAGAAGGACTACCTTCCGGTGAAAGGGCTACCCGCCCTGAAGGAGGCGGTGGCCGCCTTCCACCGGAAGGAGGACGGGGTCAACGCCAGCCCCGAGAACGTCCTCGTCGGCCCCGGATCCAAAGAGCTGATGTTCCTCCTCCAGCTCGTCTACTACGGCGAGATCATCGTCCCCACCCCCGCCTGGGTCTCCTACGTCCCCCAGGCCCAGATCCTGGGGAAGAAGGTCCGGCTCCTCCACACCACCTTCGACGAGAAGTGGCACATCACCCCAGAGAGGCTGGCCCGGTTCCTGGAGAGCGAGCAGGACGTCTACCGCCCCCGCATCCTGGTGATGAACTATCCAGGAAACCCCGACGGCCTCACCTATTCGTCGGAGGAGCTGAAGGAGATCGCGAGCGTCGCCCGAGAGTACGAGCTGGTCCTGCTATCCGACGAGATCTACGGCCAGCTCCACCACCGGGGCGAGCACGTCTCTGTCGCCCGGTTCTACCCCGAGGGGACGATCATCAGCTCGGGCCTCTCCAAGTGGTGCGGCGCCGGGGGCTGGAGGCTCGGGACCTTCACCTTCCCGCCAGACCTCGACTGGCTCCTGGAGGCGATGGCCGCCGTCGCCAGCGAGACCTACACCTCCGTCTCCGCCCCGATCCAGTTCGCCGCAGTCCAGGCCTTCCGGGGCGGGATCGCCATCGAGAGGTACCTATGGCACGCCCGACGGATCCTGTCGGTCCTCGGATCCGAGCTCCACGGAATTCTCAGGGAAGCCGACGTAAGGGTCCACGCCCCCGAGGGGGGGTTCTACCTCTTCGTCGACTTCTCGTCCCTGGCAGACCCCCTCTCAAGGCGGGGGATAAGGGACGGAGCCGCCCTCTGCGACCGGCTCCTCGCCGATCGAAAGGTGGCCATCCTCCCGGGGTCGGCCTTCGGCCGGCCCAAAAGCGAGCTATCTGCCCGGATCGCCTACGTCAACTTCGACGGCTCCAAAGCCCTGGCAGCGAGCGAGACGATCCCCCTCCACCAGAGGCTCCCCGAGGATTTCATCCCCCAGATCTGCGACGAGACGATCGGCGCAGCCCACGAGATCGCCAGCTGGCTGAAAGAATAGCTCAGGTGGCGATAAAACCTGTCGCGGTTATGATTGATGATAAAACCCATATCATTTATGGCGACGGAATAAAAATGGGGGGATGGGACCGCGGCCGATCCCCCAAAGTTCAGTCTCTCTTTCGCCTATTCACTCGCCGCCCTGCATTATCAGGCCGACGATCCTCCCGTAGGCGGGCCTGGCTATGAAGACGCCTATGAGGACCCCGGCGATCGTTATCAGGGCGAAGCTCTTGAAGGCTCCAAACCCCATGGCAAATAGGGGAAGCATCGCGACGATCGTCGTCGCGGCAGCGGCCATGATGATCCCGAAGGCGCTGGAGAGCCTCGCGAGGTAGATCTTGCCGCTGGGCATCTTCCCCTCGTAGAGGAGCTCGTCGGTGATGATGACGAGATGGTCGACGCCGGTCCCTATGACAGCTATGATCCCCGCGATGGCGGGAAGGTCAAGCTGCCACTTCAGGAGGGCGGCGAGGGCCAGCATCATCAGAACCTCGCTGAAGGAGGTCGCCACCATCGGGATGACGATCCTGGGATCGCGGTACCGGTAGTATATCACAAGGCCCACCGCCAGGATCGCAATGATCCCTGCTATCAGGACCTGCTTTTTGAACTGGTCGCCGAGGGCAGCCGTCACCTGGCCGGATCCGATGATCTCGACGTTGACGGGCAAGGCCCCCTCCCTGAGGTGGATGTAGAGCTCGTGGGCCCTCTGGCTGTCGCCTCCCACCTGGGCCACCATATTCCTCATGGGGGCGACCTCCAGGCTCGCCGCCAGATCCTGGGCGAGGGGGGCGGAGAAGATCAGCTCGTCATCGAGGTTCATCGAGATCTCGTGGTCGATCCTGTTTCTGGTGGCTCCCGTCTCCACCGCAGCCTTCTGGAAGGCGACGGCCCCCTCCTCCGAGAGGGTGAAGGGGACGCCCCAGTTTCCGGACTGGTCTCCCGTCGGGAGGGATACGTCGGCGATCTGGTCGCCGTAGAGGACGTGCATCGACTGGTTGCCCTCGGTCTGGATCCTGATCTCAAAGACGCCGGGCTTGCCGACGATATCCTGGGCGTCGTTGACGGTGACCCCGGCAAGATCGATGAGGATGAACTTGTTGTCCACCACCCTGACCTTGATGTCCGCAAGGCCGAGACGGTTCAGCTTCCTGTCCAGGACCTGTTTCGTCTCGTCCACCGTCTCCTCGGTCACCCCCTCGGAGAAGCCAGCGTCGCCCGGTGCCAGGGTCCCGCCCACCTCGGCGAGGATCGCCTCCAGGGAGGACCTGGTGACGTTCGACCTCACCTCGAAGGATATGGGGTCCGACTCCAGGTACTTGACGTCCGAATCGAGGGAGTTCTTGAGGTAGTTCATGATGACGCCGATAGGCGAGGCCTGGATGGTGACGGTGGTGGCGTTGCCCCTAGGAGTGACGGTAGCCTGGGGATAGCCGAGATCCTCGGCGACGGTGCTGGAAGCCCTCCCATCGAAGATGATCTGGTAGTCCACGCTCGACGGACGCCACTCCACCTCCACGGGGCGGCCGAGGGTGTCGCTGAACTCCTTCTCCAGGATCTTCACCGGGTCGACCTGGGGCTGTATGATGGAGCCCTGAAGTTTCAGCTGGAGCCAGGAACCGCCCTCCAGATCGAGGCCGTACTTCAGCCTCGTTTGGAGGCCGTTGTCGGAAGGCATCGGAGCCAGGATCAAAAGGGCGGCAGCCACCGCCACGACGAATATGATGATCCTCGGATCTTTGGGTATCTCCGTCATCGTCTCTGCCTCCGGGATGCCGTCTTTTTGGGACGGGCCAGGTACCATCGAAGGGCGTTCGAGTTCATCACCCAGGTGTTCATCAGCCCCGCCAGAAGGCCGAAGAGGAGGACCGTCGATATGTCGAAGAGGATGTTGATCTGGGTGAAAGATGACGATACGAGGTAGGAGAAGGTGGAGACTAGGAAGAGGGCAAAGATGGCAGAGAACGTGGTGCTGGTCATGGCGATCCCGGTCCTGAAGGCCCCCACCACCTTATCCTCGGTCCTCCCCTTCCGCTTCAGAACCCTGTTGTTGAGGAGGATGTTGCTGTCCACGGAGTAGCCTATCAGCATCAGGAGGGCTGCCACCGTCCCCAGGGAGAGCTCCACCCCCGCGACGTTCATGCAGGCCGCGGTGATCATGATGTCGGAGAAGGCGGCGAGAATTATGGTCAAGGCTACAAAGGGAGTCCTGAATATCACGAAGACTACCACCGCCATGAAGACGAAGGAGAGGGGGATGTACTTCTTGGCCTGCTCCTGGAGGCGGGTGCTGTATACCGGCCCCATGTACTTTATCTCGGGCTCCTGGTAATCAGCGTCGATCATCGCCGATAGCTCCTTATGCCTGGCGTCGTCCATCGGCCCCAGCTGGATCATGTACCGATGGCCCACGTCCCTGATGTCCTTCACCGGGTAGGCTGCAAGCTTCGCTCTTATCTCATCCTCTGATTCGACTACGGGAACGGTTACTATAGTCCCTCCCGTGAACTCGACCCCCAGGTTGACGGGCGATCCCGTCTTTAAGTAGGTGAAGCCCAGGATGGATAGCGCCACCGCCAGAACGGCGAGGGCGATCGCCACCATCTTCTTGGGCTCGTATTTAGAGATGAAGGTCTCTGGATCCATACAAGTATCCTCTTTCGCGCAAACCGCATTCAACGTATTTACGGGTTGTCGTTTGTCGGCTTTTCTTCATAAATTCTGATCGATGGCGGAAGGCTATTTCTTCTCCCATTTCTTGAGGTTGGCCACCTGGGATAGGGTCCTTCCCCGCTTGATCTCCTCCCGGAGCCTGCTCTCAGTCTTCTCGACCTCTTTCGCCCTCCGGGCGATCTCGTAGCCCCTCTCCCTCGGGATGACGACGACGCCGGAGTCGTCGCCGACGATGATATCTCCGGGGCGGACCGACCTGCCCCCGCAGGTGATCTCGGCGTTGATCTCCCCCATCCCCTTCGGCTCTCCGGCGTTTGGAGTGATGGAGCTGGCGAAGATCGGGTATCCCATCTCCCGGATCTCGTCGAGGTCCCGGACGGCGCCGTCGATGACGACTCCTGCAACCCCCTTCATCTTGCAGCTCTGGGTGGCAAGCCCGCCCCAGCAGGAGACGTACCTGCTCCCGTTGTAGATGACGATGACGTTCTCGGGGCCGGCGAGGTCGATCGCCTCCACCGACTTCGCCCAGTCCCCCTCGAAGGTCTGGACGGTGATCGCCTTGCCGACGATCTTCTGGCCCGGGTTTATGGGGAGGATGTCCCGCATCGACCCCTTCCGGTGCATGGCGTCAGAGATGTTGGGGGTTGAGACCTCCCTGAAGATCTCGATCATCTCCTCGTCCATGCTCCTCCTCTCCCCTCTATCAAAGCTCTCCATGGCCCGGTCCATCGCCTCTCGGATCTTTTTGCCGGAACCGGTGACGTCGGGGCTTCGGGTCACGCTCCCCCCGACGATGACTATGGAGGCCCCCGAGGCTATCCCCTCGGCGGCAGAGGCGGCGTCGATCCCTCCGGCGACGGCCACGGGGATCTTGACGTGGCCGAGGATCCGGTCGAGAAAGTCGATCGCCCTCTGGCCCATCATCTGCTGGTCGATCCCCACGTGGACGCAGATGTAATCGACCCCCAGAGACTCCAGCTCCTTCGATCGCGCCACCGGGTCCGGAGAACCGAGGAGGTCGACCATGATCTCGACCCCGTACTTCCTCGCCGCCCGGAGGGCGTCTTTGATGGTGGAGTCGTCGGAGGAGGCGAGGATGGCCACAATGTTGGCCCCCGCCTTCGCCGCCATCTCCACCTCCATGGCGCCGGTGTCCACCGTCTTCATATCCGCCACGATCTTCTTCGCCGGCAGGGCCTTCTTCAGCTCGCGCACGGCGTCCATCCCCTCGCTCTTGATGAGGGGGGTTCCGGCCTCTATCCAGTCAGCACCGCCGTCGGCCGCCTCCAGAGCTATCTGGACAGCCCTGTCCAGCTCCAGAAGATCCAGGGCAACCTGTAGAATGGGTTTAATAAGATCACCACCACAAAGCCGATTTGGTAGAGAACAGACCATGGTATATAAAATGAAGCTGAAGGAGATGACTGAGGTCAGGCTGGAAGGGCTCCCCACCAGATCCAGAGGAATCGCCTTCACAAAGCTCCAGGGGAACGGGAACGACTTCATCCTTATAGATGAGACGGAGAGGGTTAAGGTCGCCGACTCCCTCAAGGGATCCTTTGCCGTCCAGTGCTGCCACCGGAACTTCGGGATCGGCGGCGATGGGGTCCTGTTCCTTTCGCCGTCGGAGCACGCGGATCTGAGGATGCGCCTCTTCCAGCCCGATGGCTCCGAGGCCGAGATGTGCGGAAACGGAGTCCGCTGCCTCGCCAAGTACGCCTGGGACGCGGGGATGGTGGGGGAGCAGTTCGAGGTGGAGACCCTGGCGGGGATCATCCCCCTGATGGTGAGGGAGATCGGCGGCGACTTCTGGGCGAGGGTGGATATGGGCGTCCCCTGCTTCGATCGGAGGGGGATCCCCTCCATCGGCGAGGGCGAGTTTCTGAGGGAGCCCCTGGAGGGGTTCGAGGTATCGGCGGTGAACACCGGCGTCCCCCACGCCGTCGTCTTCGTCGAAGACCTTCTGAACCTCCCCCTCGATGAGGTGGCCCCCCACATCCGGCGGAGCCACCACTTCCCGGAGGGGGCGAACGTAAACTTCGTCCGGATCGGCGACTCCTTTCAGGTGAGGACCTTCGAGAGGGGGGTCGAAGGGGAGACCCTCTCCTGCGGGACGGGGTCGGTGGCCAGCGCCGCCGTCGCCCGGAGGATGGGGATGGTCGGCGACGAGGTCTTCGTCGAGACGAGGGGTGGGCCCCTCCTGATCACCTTCGAGGGGGAGAGGGCCTACATGGACGGTCCGGCCTCCACCGTCTTCGCCGGAGAGCTGAGCGACGAGTTCCACTGGGATATCTCGCAAGTATTATAGGCGAAATAGGCGAAATAGGATTAGGGTGTCAACATGATGAAGCTGGTCGTGGCATTCTTGGCGGTCATGCTGGTGGCGGGGACGGCGTCCGCCTTCATAGGTCCCGAGCCGATGAGGCTTGGGAGCAAGAGCGACCCCGAGGCGTCCCTATTCTCCTACGACCAGAAGTTCAGCGATACCACCACCCTCAAGAACTACTACCTGGGGATGTCCGCCTACAAGGATTTCGACGGGTGCGACCGTCTGTCATCGAACCTCTACCTCAAGAGCAACCCCGACTGGGTCGACATCGCCCTCCAGGCCAACTTCAGCAGCGGCACAGGAAGGATGGGTTACCTCGTCCTGGACCAGGACACCCTGGACATAAGGGACGTGATGGCCGACGTCAGCCACGAGTTCATCGGGAACTTCAGCATAGACGAGAAGATCCTGGTGGTGAAGAACGACATGAACGAGACCTCCTTCTTCGGCTGGCTCTGACCGGCAACCCCCACCGGAAACAACCGGCCGTCGCCTCAGGTTCGGATCTGATCCCCTACGATGTCGTCGATAAGCTCCAGGAACTCGTCCCTCGCCTCGGGGGGGATCGTCGCCCCCGCCGCGACGTTGTGGCCTCCGCCGACGCCGCCCACCGATTCTGCAGCCCGGGAGATCGCCTCCGCCAGGTTCAGCCCCGACCTCACCAGCTCCTGGGTCCCCCGGGCCGATACCTTCAGCCTGCCATCCTCGGCGGCGGCGAAGGCGAGGATCGGCTTCCTCCTGTCGGCGGTCTGAAAGCTCATCCCTGCGACGATCCCCACGATCGTCTCCAAGATCCGGTCTCCGGCGTCGAAGTACTGGATGTGGTCCAACGGCACGATCCCCTCCTCCTTCACCAGCTTCAGGCCGTTGACGAGGTTCTGTCGATGCTCGCTCAGGAGGAGCCTCGCCTCCTCCAGGGCCCTACCCCGGTCCCCGAGGCAGACCGCAAGGCCGACGCCCGAGTGGCCGTACCGAGCGGTGGCGTTGAGGAGGGTCGAGTACTCGCTCGCGTCCCGAAGCTCCGTCCCCTCCTGCTCCGCCAGGAGGACGTAGACCTCGCCGACGAGCCTCTCCAGCTGGGGGTTTGATAGGCCAGCCCGCAGGCCCCGTCTCACCAGGGCCGAGGCGATCCTGGCCTTCTCCTCGGGGCTCATGTCGATCCACCGCCTCCACCTCTCGCCCTTCAGCCTGATCCCCTGCTCTTTGAGAAAGGAGATACAGGCGTCCTCATCCCCCGAGAGCCCCGGTATGTACGGATCCGACGAGAACTCCAGCATCTTGAAGACCGGCCTCGTCTGCTTCCCGAAGAGCTTCAGGTCGCGACCAAAGGAGAGGGCCCCCGCCTCGACGCCGATATCGAGAATCCAGCGGTTGAGGCCGACGAGCCTTCCCTTCGCCATGTCCTGGAGGTCTCCGACGGCGCCGACTATCGCCAGTGCCGAGAGGTCGTCGTTTTCGCCTCTGCAACCGACGGCCCCAGCGAGGGCCCGCGCCAGGAGGAAGGAGGTGCCGCTGCCGGAGAGCTGGGTGGCGCCGTCGAGGCCGGCGAGGTGGGGGTTTATGTGGTGCTCCACCCCCGATCCCTGGGGGCGGTGGTGGTCGGCGACGACCGCCGATAGGCCGATCCCGACGATCTCCGACTGCATCCCGGACCCAAGGTCGGTGAAGATGACGAGGTCGGGGCCGAGGTCCGCGATCTCCTCCAGGGCGGGGAGGTCCAGCTGCCTGAAGAAGAGGGTCTTCCGCTCGACCCCCGCCCGATCGAGGGCGGCTGAGATTATCCCGGCGGAGGTGAGGCCGTCGGCGTCGACGTGGGAGGCGACTACCACCTCCTTCTGGCGGCTTATCAACGAAGCGGCCCTCTCCGAGATCCGGGCGAGGGCCGATAGCTCCAATCCTAACTCCGGGTTTCCGGCAGCCATCCCTCCTCCATCGGGGCTATTATCTTTAGTCCTTTTCGCCCCCCATCAGATATCCAACCCTTCGAACCTCCGCCATCGGGATGAATTTTGTCGATCGGTTCCGCCGGGATGCCTAAGTTGGATGATAGATCAGGATTTTTAAACGTCGTTTCAGAGGGGCATAGGCTCGGATCGAGGAATTTATTGTAAATAAATTTTATATAATATGATAAAATATCGCACGTTGGTCGTGCAAAACGGCAGAGCATAATTTTATCATCATTATTTATTTCTTGTCGATCCATAATCCGTCTCATCAGGATGAGCAGAGAAGATAGAGAAATTATATAAACTTTGACCTCTATAATGAAGTGTTGCACTTATATGGAGGAAATAAAGATGCCCGAGAGCGTCTATAAAATTGTGGAGCTGGTGGGGTCCTCCCCGACCAGCTGGGAAGATGCGGCGAAGGTCGCCATCGAGAAGGCGGCCAAGAGCCTGAGGGACCTGAGGGTGGCGGAGGTGAGGGAGCTGGACGTGAAGCTCGAGGGAGGAAAGATCGTCGCCTACAGGGCCAAGGTGAGAGTATCGTTCAAGATAGAGGGGGACGTGGACTAAGGCCTCCACCCTCGACGAAAAGGGTCGTCGCCTCCTTTCATACCCTCCGCCAACTGGGGGAGACGATCGGCCCATTTTTCGATCTTTTTCTGGTTTAATTGGTCGGTCCAGATCTCCTCGGAGTCCATCGGCATCTACAGAGCAGGTCAAGTCCGGCCCATATTCTCCCGTAACCCCATCCCGATCCCCTTTCGGCATCGTAGTGGGCCGGCAGAGGCAGCTCGGCCAGCGTTCAGGGAGCCGAATTAATGATCGGCAAATATCGATAATAATAGTTAATCATTAGAGATATTATACGTTATTATCAATTTATATTAGAAAGTTATAAATAATGTGGCGCCATTTGTCAATAGTTTAAGCGGATCTCACGGATAAGGGGACCCGCACCCCACGGCCCGAAATGCAGGATTTCGGGGGTGCATGAAGGTGCAGCGGGAGAGCTTTAACGTCAGAGAGATGAGAAGCCTGGAGAACCTGGTGAGCAAGGGAGCGGGGATCAGGATCGACTCCGACTCCCTGAGCCCCGCGACCCTCGCCCTCCTCGCCGAGGTCTTCGCCGAGGGGGCAGAGCCGACATATAGGGACCTGATGGAGATAGTCGGCGAGTTTCTCTTCAGCAGCGGCTACAGCCGCCGGGATCTCCGGACGGTGATGAAGCGGCTCGGGGTCAACGACAGAGAGATGCAGGCCGACCTGATCTACATGGCCCGGTCCTGGCGGAACCGGGACCCCTTCACCCCCTACTCCGGCAGCCGGTGAGGAATCGCCCTCCCGAGACGAGGGGGAGCGATGAATAGTTCAGGCGCCGGAGGCGGCCCGAACCCTCGCCAGACCCGCCTCCAGCGCCTCCCGGAGCCGCTCCGCCCTGGGGCCGCCCCCTTGAGCGATCTCGGGCTTTCCGCCGCCCCCGCCGCCGACGACCTTCGTCGCCGCCTTAACTATATCGCCGGCCGAAAGCCCCCTGGCCAGGCCCGTATTGCCGACGGCGACGACGATCTTCGCCCCCCCCTTCTCGCTTCCCAGGATCGCGACGTAGTCTTTCCCCGAGATCATCGATGCGGCCTTGATCAGCTCCTCGACGTCGGCATCCTGGAGGATGGCGACGACGACCGAGAGGCCGCCCAGATCGGTGGCCCTGCCGATGAGCCCCTCCATCTGGGCCCGAGCTAGGTCCTCTTTGAGGCGGGCAGCCTCCTTCTTGAGGTCCTTCCACTCCTCGAAGAACCGGGCTGCTGTCTTGGGGAGCTGCTCCGCGGGGACGCTGAGGGCCTCGGCGGCGGCGAAGAGGAGGTCGTCCCTCTCCTGACCCCTCAGGACCGCGGCCTCGCCGGCGGCAAACTCGATCCTCTCCACCCCGTCCTGGACCCGCTCGGTCCTGAGGACCTTTATGGGGCCGACCATCCCGGTGTTGGTGCAGTGGGTCCCGGCGCAGGCCTCGACGTCGGACCCGACCTGGACGACCCTGATCGACTTCCCCGGCGGGACCCCTCCCTGGTAGAGCTCGAAGCCGAACCTCTTCTCCGCCTCGGACCTGTCGAGCCAGCCCGTCGATATCGGGACGGTCTCCATCACCATCCTGTTCGCCAGGACCTCGATCTCCTGTAGCTCGTTGCGGGTTATTCGCTTGTAGTGGGATATGTCGAGCCTCGCCCGGTCCTCCGACTTCTGGGCCCCCGCCTGCCAGATGTGGCTTCCCAGAACCTTCTTCGCCGAGTCGTGGATGATGTGGGCCGCCGTGTGGTGTCTTGCGAGGGCGAGCCTCCGGGACATATCCACCTCCCCCTCGATCGAGTCGCCGGGCCTGATATCGGCGGCCGTCTCATCCTCGGCGATCCGGTGGAGGACGACTCCTCCCGCCGCCTGGACGTCGACGACCCTGAAGGCCCTCGACCCCTTCCGGATCAGGCCGCGGTCTCCGGGCTGGCCGCCCCCCTCGGGGTAGAAGAGGGTCTGGTCCAGGACGACCATCCCGTCGACGAGGCCGACGACCCTCGCCTGGAACTTCCTCTCGAAGGGCCGCTCGTAGAAGAGCCGGCGGGTCTCGGGGAGGTCGATCTCGAGCTCTTCCTTATCCGCCTTCTCCGCCTTGATGTGGGTGCTCGCGACCCGGGAGTAGAAGTTGTCGGGGAGCTCGACCTCGACCCCCGCCTCCAGGGCCGCCTCCCTGGCGATCTCCGGCGGTATCCCGTGGGAGTCGTAGAGGGATATCATCTCCGAGAGGGGGATCGTCTCTCCCTTCTTTCCGCGCCCCTCGGCGATCCTCTTCACGAGGCGACGGCCCTTCTCCAGGGTCTCAGCGTACCTCTCCTCCTCCTGGTCGAGGATCTCGATGATCGCCCCGAGCCGCTCGTCGAGGTCCTGATAGTCGAGCCTCGAGAGCTGCATCGATACCAGGTCGGATAGAGGCACCTCGATGGAGAGGTCCTTCATCTGCCGGAGGGTCCTCCGGATGACGAGCCTGGCGAGGTAGCCGGCCTTGACGTTGGAGGGGATGATCCCGTCCCCGAGCATGTAGGCGAGACACCTGGTATGATCTGCGACGGCGTAGATCCGCTCCAGGGGCGCGATGATCTCGTCGAGCTTCTCCGCCGAGATCCCTATATCGGAGGCCACCCGCCCCCGGAGGTCCCGGAGGCTAGCCTCCTCCAGGTCGACCATCCCGGCGAGGCGGGCGTTCGAGGCGAGGATCCGGGCCCGCTCGTCGTCGGATACGGCAGATTCGAGCCCCGCCAGGTCCGATATGGTGGCGACGACCTCGGGGAAGATGGCGTCGTATATCGTCGGAGAGCCCTTGGAGGCCCAGACGAACCTCTCGAGGCCGTAGCCGGTGTCGACGATGTAGTTCTCCATCCGATCGTACCGCTCTCCCTTGATCTCGTATTCGCCCCGAGGCGAGACCTTCATATCCATGAAGACGAGGGTTGCGAGCTCCAGGCCGCCGATCATCACCTCGACGCTGGGTCCGGCGTTCCCCCCTCCGGCCCAGGGCGACTCCTTGTAGGTGACGGCCAGGGGATCGGCCCCCAGGCCCAGAAGGAGCTCGTCGCAGAGGGCGACGGTCCTGTCCTTCCAGTAGATCTCCTCCTCGGGGGTGTTGAAGACGTGGTGGGCCATCATCTCGAAGGTGGTGAGGTGGCGGCCGCTCCTCCCGACGGAGTCGAGGTCGTCGAGCCTGATGCAGGGCTGGGATACCGTCAGGGGGTTTGCGGGCGGCGGTACGAGCCCCGAGGTGATGAAGGGCTGAAAGTCGGCGATGGAGGCTATGGTGAGGTAGATGTCGTCCCTCCACCGAGCGATGACAGGATACCTCTTTATCCGGGTGTGGCCCCTTCCCTCAAAGAAGGAGAGGTAGTGCTCCCTCATCTCGTCCAGTCCGATCTCCCGGCGGAAGACCGGCGATCCAATGAAGGTGTAGGGGTCGCAGGGTGGGTCTCCGCAGGTGGTCCTGGAGGGGTCCCTCGTCCAGAAACGGCCGCCGCACCTCTCGCAGGTCTTCCGGGTGAAGCCCTCGTCTTTGAAGAACTCCAGATTATAAGCGTCCTCGGGGAACATTTCGATCAAGTCCGATTTAACCGGGAATGAATGAGCCAATAGCCCGATCCCCTAAAAGGCTTTCTCAGGGATGGGTGAGAAATAGGAGGAGAAGGAGATAAGGTGAATATGGAGGGTTGAAAGGAGAGATTATGGCCGAGTTTGAGACCGCGGGAAGACACCCCAGGGAGATCCTGAACGAGATCAAGTGGCGGGGGCTCGATATGGAGAGTTGCGAGATCGAGATCCTCCACCGGGGTGCTCCGATGGACAGGATCACCTTGAAGGGGAGCGAGATCTCCCTCGGCAGGTCCTTCTTCGCCCGCGGCGAGACGATGATACCCTACCACCGGATCCTCCGGATCAGGCACGAGGGAAGGACGGTCTATTCGAGGGCTGCGAGATGAGGCCCGACAGAGCGGAGACGTCGGAGGCGGCCGCAGGCTTCTCGGAGCTTTATTCCCTCATCATTGCTCCGATCAAGACGAGGCTCCTCCTCACCGGGATCGAGCTCGGGGTCTTCGACCACCTCGGGGAGAGGAGGTCGGCGGAGGATCTGGCGGAGATCCTCGGAGGCTCTCCCGAGAGAACGAGGATCTTCCTCGACGGCCTTGCCGCCTTCGACCTCGTCATCAAGAGAGAAGGCCTCTATCAAAACTCCGTGATCGCCACGACCTTTCTGGTCGGAGATGGCCCGACGTACGTGGGGAATTTTCTCACGGAACAGTGGCGTTATATAGAGCCTGTTTGTGAAGATCTGACCACGCACGTCGTCGACGGCCCGCCGAAAGGGAAGAGGGCCGAGGAGCCGAGATCTAGGGAAGATACAGGCCGGTGGGCGGCTGCCGTCGCCGAGTACCAGCGGGCTGGGGTCGCCGAGATGGTGGCGAGGGCTATCGGGGAGCTTCCGGAGTTTCCATCTTTCCGGAGGATGCTCGACCTGGGGGGCGGGCCGGGGCTGATCTCTGTGGCGGTGGTGGCCGCCCACCCGGTGATGAGGGGGGCCGTCTTCGACCTACCGCCGGTGGCGGAGGCTGCCGAGAGGTTCGTCCGGGAGGCGGGGATGGAGGGGCGGGTGGAGGTGGTCGCCGGGGACTTCTCCCAGGACGCCATCGGAGGGGAGTACGACCTCATCCTCGCCTCCGCCTCCCTCTACTCCTGCCGGGGGATGCTCGGTCCCCTGATGGAGAAGGTCCGGGATGCCTTGAACCCCGGCGGAGTCTTTGTGAGCCTCCACGACGGCCTCACCAACGAGAGGACGAAGCCGACGGCGATGAAGCTCGGCTGGCTCCCGGCGGAGCTGTTGGGGGGCGAGATCGCCTTCGACCGGGGGGAGATCGCATCCTCGATGCGGAGGGCGGGCTTCACCTCAATATCCTCGAGGACGCTCTCCTCCCCCGTGGGGCCGATGGAGATGGACGTGGGCCGAAAGCCCGGAGAAGATATTTATCCCGGATCCGATAATTTTTGACCGGATGAAGTCCGAGATCCAGCCCCCGACGATCTTCGCGGCCCTCCTCGTCCTATCCGCCGCGTTACACTGCACGTATCCCACGCGGCAGGTGGCGGAGCCTCCATGGGCTTTTGTTGGAGTTCTGCTGATCGGCTTCGGCGTCGTCTTGAACCTGTGGGCGGATTCTCTCTTCAAGCGGTGCGGCACGACGGTTAAGCCCCAGGAGATTCCCACCGCCCTCATCGTCTCAGGCCCCTTCCGGATCAGCCGCCACCCCATGTACCTGGGGATGGCCACGATCCTCCTCGGCGAGGCGGTCGTCCTCGGGTCCCTCGCAGGCCTCCTCTTCCCCCTGATCTTTGCGGGCTTGATGGAGGCGCTCTTCATGCCGAGGGAAGAGAAGATGCTGGAAGAGGCCTTCGGCGAGGAGTACCTCGATTACAGGAGGAGGGTGCGGCGATGGATCTGATCGGTCAGCTCCCATGCTGACCGGCCCCTCCGAAAGCACCAAGGGATCCGGAGGATAATCGACGACAGATCGAAAGAGTTTTATTATAATTAGTTTAACAAAATGCGTGCGGGGGACCCTTTGGAGGCCCCGCCCAAAGAAAACCTGAAGGTACGGATGGATCGTCTGGAGCCGAGCTCCATCCACCTTCGGCTCCGCTCCCTACTCCTCGCCCTCCTCCCCCTCTGGCTTCGTGAAGGCAGAGACGACGTTCCCGTCGGCGTCCATCAGGGTGGCGAGGTCGCCGCCGTTGTTCCAGATCGGGGTGCCCAGGTTCATGTAGAGGTCGGTGGCCGAGTCGTCTCCGACGCCGGTATGAACCAACACCCTACCTCCCGCCGCCAGGACGAACCCCTCGGGGAAGGAGTAGGTGTGGTTCTGCTCGTCCTTCAGAGTCCAGCCCGTCAGATCCTGGGCAGACTCCCCGAGGTTGGATATCTCCACCCACTCGTCGACCCAGCTGACGTTCTCGATCCCGACGCCGTAAACGCCATCCTCTTCAGCATCGATCCCGACATCCTCACCCTCTGCCCAGGAGATCCCGACGGCCGAAATCGCCAGCGCCGATATCAGGATCAGCTTTAGTACCATAGATATGGAGTTCATATCTTCACACCTCCTGAGGGAGGTACTCATTCTCAAAATATATATAGTTATCTCCAAAATTGTTCATTAGTTAAAGAAGAGAATCGAGAGTATAATAGGCTATGAGGGCGTAAATGTCGTTATAATCGATAGTCACTTCCTCTATTTTAGATATATTAAAGTTATTAAATATAGTAATTTAATCGATTGGGAGAGCATCCGCATGGAGGGAGATCTCCAGAGACAAGAAGGCGGAGAGACAACAGCATCGCGCAACCGAGATAGAGAGCAAAAAATGGTGAGGAGGGCAAGGGCTCTTCAGAGCTCAGGCGCTCTCCGGATATCCGGCGACGATCTCGCCGGCGGCGTTCTTGAGGGTAGCCACCTCTTCTTCATCCCAGACCAGGTCGTCGCGACCCCAATAGAGATCGGTCTCCGTCGCGTTCCCCTGGCCGGTGTGGACCTTCACGGCCGCTCCCGGGAGGAGGACGAACCCCTCGGGGAAGGAGTAGGTGTTGTTGTTCTCATCCTCCAAGGTCCAGAAGGTGAAGTCCTGGCTCGCCATCCCGGGGTTCACCACCTCGACCCATTCGTCATCATCGGCGTAGCTGAGGCCGGTGATGGTCATGTTCGTCTCCGTCTCCAGCATGATGGCGTCGGGGGTCAGATCCTCGGCTGCCCCAAGCCCTATGAATAGGGCGGAGGCCAGGAGGACGATTCCCACAAATCTCGAGTATTTCATGACTAACCTCCCACGTTTTGCCTTATGGGCACTTATATGTCTCCGCCAATCGATTTAAGCTTTTCTTTCCCGGGAGCGAGCTTCTATCCGGCCAGAGCCCCTTCGTGACGGTCTTGACCTGCTCCGACTCTCGAGTTCCACCTGAGCTGGTCTTCGGGGCCTCGGCGAGATCTTCGCCATCAGGGTGGCGGGAAACGTCGCAGGCCCCCTAGTCCTCGGCTCCGTCGAGCACGGCGCAGAGCACCTTCATACCCCCTTCGGGTGATCCTCGGCCACCTGAGCTCTGGGGCCGTCACCGCCGCCGCCCGGGGTGGCGCTGAAGGGAACGGCGAGAGCATCATGGCCGAGATCGAGCCCGCCGTCGATATCGCCAGAGAAGCGACCGGGTGCGGCGCCGACCTGGTGGAGGCCTTGGAGGGGGGACGGCGAAAGGTTAGCCCCATTAGGCCCCAGATAGACGATCTTCCGGCCGCGGACGATCACCCCGTCGCCGGGCTGAAGGAATCCTGCGGACCCAGGCCGCAGATCATATTTTTCGATGGTTGTTCAGAACAGCTCCTTCGTCTTCTTGGATCAGTTATTTTTATTTTAAATATGAAATTGGATTTCAGAAGGATAATCGCCTGGGGAGAGAAGTAGATGGATATGGAAGGAGATCAAAAGATATGAGCAAGAGATAAAAGAGGTGATCATCTTGATAAAAGCCCGAAGATCGATAGGAACGGCGGGGATCGTCGCCCTGATCCTCGCCGTCGCGGCTCTTGCCGCCGACCCCGCCGGAGGAGGTCCGACGCCCCCGGAGGTGTCGGACGGGGCGAAAGACTGGCCCCTCCCCAACGGGGACTATGAGAACACCAGGACGGCCGCCGGCTCCGCCATAAACTCCGAGAACGTCCGGGATCTGGCCATCGCCTGGTCGTTTCCTATACCCGGGATCGGGGCCTACGGCGCCGCGGCCTCTAACCCCATCATCGTAGGGGACGTCGTCTACTTCCAGGACCTGAGGTGCAACGTCTTCGCCCTGGACCTGGAGACGGGCGAGCCCCTATGGTCGCGGCTCTACAACGTCGCCGAGGTCGTCGGCCCCAACGGACCTGCCGTCGGCTGGGGGAAGGTCTTCGTAGCAAAAGACCTCTACAACGTCACCGCCCTCGACGCCGGGACCGGGGAGGAGGTCTGGACGACGAGGCTCTCAGAGGTCGCCACCACGGGTATCGACATCCAGCCCTCCGTCTACGCCGGCCTCGTCTACGTCTCCACCGTTCCGGGGACCGGGGACGTCTTCTACGCTCCGGGGGGGATAGGGGTGATCAGCGCCCTGGATGCCGAGACCGGCGAGGTCGTCTGGAGCTTCTCCACCGTCGACTCGCCAGATCTCTGGGGCCACCCGGAGATCAACAGCGGCGGAGGAGCCTGGTATCCCCCCGCCGTCGACGTCGATACCGGGATCACCTTCTGGGGGATCGGAAACCCGGCTCCCTTCCCCGGCACCGAGGAGTGGCCGAGCGGGACGAGCAGGCCAGGGCCGAACCTCTACACCGACAGCATCGTCGCCCTCGATCACGGGACGGGGGAGATGATCTGGTTCTCCCAGGTCCTCCCCCACGACCTCTTCGACCACGACTTCCAGAGCTCGCCGATCCTGGCGGAGCTGGTCGTCGAGGAGATGAGCCAGAAGATCGTCATCGGTGCGGGAAAATTGGGGAAGGTCTACGCCTTCAGCCGGAGCTCCGGGGAGGTCCTCTGGTCTGCGGTCGTCGGGGAGTACGACGATGCCGCTCAGCTGGACGTGCTGCCGAACGGGACGACCCGGATATATCCCGGAGTCCTCGGCGGGGTTGAGACCCCCATGGCCTACGCCGACGGCATCCTCTACGTCCCCGTGGTGAACATGTTCACCGACTGGACGCCGACCTCCATCGACTCGTCGACGATAGACTTCAACAACGGGACCGGGGAGCTCGTGGCGATCGATGCCGCGACAGGCAAGATCCTATGGATCAGGTCCTTCAAGACGATGGCCCTCGGCGGAGCGACGGTGATAAACGACCTCGTCTTCGCCGCGGAGTACGACGGCACCATCCACGCCTTCCGAGCCGAGACGGGGGAGGAGGTATGGGAGACGCGGGCTCCGGCCGGGATCAACGGTTGGCCCGCCGTCGCCGGTGACACCATCGTCTGGCCCGCCGGAGTCGGGGCCGACCCTAAGCTCGTAGCATTCCGCCTCGGGGCCGCGGCAGAGGCCGCCGCAGGAGAAAACGGCGATGATACAGGTGAAGACGACGCCGAGACTGGGGCCTCCGCCCCGGTGGAAGGGAGATCCGCCGAAAAAGCCCCCTCCGGCGTCGTCTCCGTCCACGACACCGCCTTAGAGGCCGCCGGATGGGCCCCCGACGGCGTCATCTCCATGGGGGAGTACTCGAAGAACCTCTCCCTATCCGGCGGAAGATACGTCGTCAGCTGGAGGAATGATGGCGATACCCTGTACATGGGGCTCGCCGGCCGGGCCGAGGGGTTCGTCGCGATAGGCTTCGAGCCGACCCAGGCGATGAAGGATGCCGACATGGTGATGGGCTGGGTCTCCAGGGGCGAGGCGACGGTCCTCGACCTCTACTCGACGGGGGTCTACGGCCCTCACCCTCCGGATGAGGAGCTCGGCGGTGCCGACGACATATTGGAGGCCGGCGGTAGGGAAGCCGACGGCTGGACGGTGATCGAGTTCAAGAGGAAGATGGACACCGGCGACCGGTTTGATAGAACCCTCAATCCAGGCCAGACCGTCGATATAATCTGGTCGATGTCGTCCACCGACTCCCTGGATATCAGACACAACGTCGGGAGGGGTGAGGCCCGGATCTCGTTGGAGCGACCCGGGGGGTGAGGGCCCCCTCATCCCCCAAATTTTTTCGATCCTCGGGAGGAGAGATAGATGCGCCCATCGGAGGCGCCCTTTGGGGGATCGAGGGCTTTCCGCCTCTACCCTGACACCTATGGACCCATGCCACGGACTTTCAGATCCGTGGACTTTCCCGCAGCTTTCGCCTTCTTAGACCTCAGGGGCGGTATCTAGGACAGCTCTTGGAGTGATGGGACCCGTCCATGAAGGGCGTGGCGCCGCAGTGCCGGCAGACGTAGGCGGTCCTCTCTCCGGGGAGGAGGGCCTCCCCCTCCGGGATGGGGGAGCAATAAAGGGGTTGGTAATGATCGACCATTCGATACACCAAACAGCCCATTCCTTTCCGCTTAATCTGGTATAAAGGTTCTGGTTATATGGGATTGTTGAGTATTTAAAGTCAAAGGTTTCGGGTCTATACAGTCCTGAGCTAAAACAAAAAGGTTTAAATAAGAACAAAATAGATTGATCAATTGGGTTTGCTATAAGTAAAAGAAAAATGATTAATTTGATGGATCTTGACCGGTGGCCGCCTTAATCAGGATGAAAAACGGCCTATGAAAACCGATTTAGCATACCAGGCTATGATCCTCCTCCGCCAGAAGAAAGGCAGGAGAGACCTTCCTGGCGGCCGTTTATTCGGTTAAATCTCCATTATTTTAAGAGAAGATGTTAACATTTACATGAAGTTAAAGATAAATCAGACTCAGAAAGAAATATATAGCAAAAAATGTCATGTTATCCCGGATTTATATCGGGATGTTAGGAGAAGGGAAGAAAAATGAGAGGTGTAGGGATGATGATGAAAATATGGCCGGCGCTCCTGGTGTTGCTCGCGATCTCGGGCCCCGCCTGGGCGGCCACAAACCCGGACGGGTATTACTTAAAGAACGAGCAGAAGCTGGAGCAGGACGTGGCGGGAGAGGGCTTCGTGATGGTCTACCAGAAAGTGAACACCGAGTCCCTGCAGCTCGAAAATTACCTGCACGGCAGCGGGACCATGGACGCGGCGTTCCTGATCAGCTCAAATCAGAGCAGCTCAGGAGGAACGTGCACCCAAGACCAGAATACGCTCGCTTACATAAAGAATACTGCCGCCGGCGATGGCAACGGCGGGAATATATCATTCATGGAGCAGAACGAGATGGTCTACTCCCCCGTGGCGATGGCTTACGGGACGGGGTACTACGCCGAAAATCCCATAGTCTACAACTCCAAGCTGAAGGAGAGGACTGAGGCCAAGAACTACAATACTGCCGCTTGTGGTGATGGTCAGGGGGTCTCGATGCTCCACCAGATCGAGTACGCCTCCGCCTTCGTTAAGGATATAGGCGTAGAGCTCAAAAACCAAGAGAAGTGGCCAAAGACGAAGTACTACAGCTCCTCGCCAATAAATGGATTCAGCAGCACCAAGATGAAGATCGAGGAAGATGTTACTGAGGGGTCGGTCCACATCGGCCAGCTGATGACCAAAGCAGGCGTCGACTGCAAATCAGGCGATGCGTGGAAGAGCCCCCTCATCGAGATCGATGAGAACTACATCGGGACCTTCAAGATCACCAAGAACATGGAGATCTGCACCAGCTGCAGTGGATCAAAGCCGAGGGCTGACTGGCTCACCTGCTGCATAGGCGGCTATGGCTCCATGGAGGATTACGACAGGCTCTGGGGCGAGGAGGAGATCTTCGACTGCACCTGTCGCGATAAGGCGTGGGGCGACTCCTGGAACGACACCTCCAAGGCCCAGTACTGCCCCGAATGCTGATGATAAAAAAATCGCGATGGTATTTGAGTGGGCGCTTGTAGCCGTAAGGCCAAGCGCCACTCCCTCCAACTTATTTTTGCCGTCGAAATTTCTGCTCCACATCGGCCCCGGCTTTGGGGTGGCCAGATCTTTCAGCCGATCGGGAGAAAGCCGATCTCCTCCACCAAAGACTGCCCCACCTCCCCCAGAAGGAAGTCGATGAAGGCCTCCTCTCCAGCGTCGGGCTCGTTCCAGGTCATGACGTAGAGGGGACGAGAGAGGGGGTAATCCTCCCTCCTGATGCTCTCGGCCGTGGGAATGACCCCCTCGTAGGCTATCGCCCTGAGAGCCCCGTCCTGGACGTAGTTGAATCCCAGATATCCGATCGCCTTATCGCTCTTGGTTATGGCGGTCTTCATCTCCCCGTTGTTCTGGGCGTAGGTGTCAGCGCCGAGGGTCTCGGTCTGGAGGTCCCCCATCACCATCTCGTTGAAGAGGTCGCCTGTCCCCGAGCCGACCATCCTCGCCACGACGTAGATATCAGTGTCGGGGCCCCCCAGATCCCGCCAGTTCGTCAGGTTCCCGTCGTAAATCGCCCGGAGCTGCTGGCGGCTGATGCTGGTGACGCCAGCCTCGTATATCGGCTCGCTGATGGTGACGCATATGGCGTCGTAGCCTATCAGGTAGACGGAGAAGTTGTCCCCGTAGAGCTCGATCTCGTCGGCCCTCACCATCCGGGAGGACATCCCAATGTCGGAGAAGCCGCTTGCTACGTTCTTTATCCCCACCCCCGGCCCCCCGACGCCGCTGACGGTCACCATGACCCGATCCTGGATCAGGTTGAACTTCTCGGCCGAGACCTCCACCAGGGGCATCACCGTCGTCGAACCGGTGACGGTGACCGTCTCGGCGGCCCCGGCCAAGGCCAGGAGGCCGACCAGGAGATATATCAGGACCAAAGTGGAAGACTTGTTTATCAGATAAACTCCCCAGAATAGAATTGCTCGTACTATTTGATATTTGTTGTTACAACGACCTGCCGAAGACCGCCGATCCGGAGGGCGACCAGAAGAAAGGTGACGAGATGAGGACGCCACCTCCGGAGGAGATGGAGGATAAGGGACCGGCCGGCAGTACCGCCCCCTCGCGTCGAAGGATCACTTCACCCGGCCGTAGAGGGTAGTCCTCTGGATCGGGACCCGCCCATTCCTCTCGATCAGGTCGCAGAGCTCCTGGGGGGTGATCCCCTCCTCCTCGGTGGCCCCGGCGGTCCGGGAGATGTTCTCCTCCATGAGGGTCCCGCCGAGGTCGTTTGTCCCCCACCAGGTCGTCCTGCCGGCGAGGTCCCTCCCCAGCTTCACCCAGCTCGCCTGGATGTTGGGGATGAGGGGGTGGAGGGCGACCCGGGCGAGGGCGTGCATCTTGAGGTTCTCGAGAACCCCCATCCTCCGGGCCCGGCCTCCCAGGGGGTTGTTCTTCGGCATGAAGGGGAGGAGGACGAACTCAGTGAAGCCGCCCGTCTCCGCCTGGATCTCCCGAAGGAGGTGGAGGTGGGCTATCCGATCTTCCAGCCTCTCGACGTGGCCGTAGAGGATGGTAGAGGTGGTGGGAACCCCCAGCCGGTGGGCTGTGGTGACGATATATCGCCACTGGTCCGTCGAGAGCTTGGAGGGGCAGATCTCCTCTCTAATCCGGTCGACCAGGATCTCGGCCGCGGTCCCAGGCATCGATCCAAGCCCGGCCCGCTGTAGCTCCCTTATCGACTCCGCCGGGGTCGTTCCGGAGCTCTTCGACATGTAAAAGACCTCCATGGGGGAGTAGGCGTGGAGGTGCATCCTCGGATAATCCTCCTTTATCGCTTCCAGGATCCGGCAGTAGTCTTCCAGGACAAGGCCCGGGGCCAGCCCCCCCTGGAGGCAGATCTCGGTGGCGGAGAGCCTCTCCGCCGCCTCCACCCTCCCGAGGATCTCCTCCTCGGTGAGGAGATAGCCATCGGCCCGCCTGAAGGCGCAGAAGCTGCAGTTTCCGACGCACCGGTTGGTGAAGTTGATGTTCCTGTTGATGACATAGGAGACCTCGTCGCCGCACCTCTCCTCCCGGAGGAGGTTTGCGAGCCGAAAAAGTTTCAATGGCTCGCAGTATAGAGAGAGGAGGGAGGCGGGATCGAGCCAGCCGTCCCGGCAGGAGACGGAGTCTTCTGAGGACGCTTTCCGGACCAGGGATGAGATCAGAGGTCACCCCTCCCCGAGCGCCCCTCCTCCGGCTCCGCCCTCCCGATCCTCCGCTCCTTTGGGAGGAGGGAGATCAGCTCCCCATCGAGGTACTGGCCGCACCCCAGGACGTCACCCCCATGAGATACCACCACGTACCCGTCCTCGACGGGAGCCGAGATCCTCTGCCTCTCCCCAGCTGCGAACTTGAGAGCATCCTCGGTCCCGAGGTCGACGACGTTCTTGGTGGCATGACGACCGAAGAGCTGGAGGGCGGCGGTGGTGGGCTTGGGTACCCGTCCCCTGACCGAGATGACCCGGAGCCCCACCGTCTCCCAGGCCAGGTCGGGGATCTCGGGGAGGCTGAAGGCCCATACATTCCTTCCCCGGAGGGAGAAGCTCACCCCCTCGAAGGCTTCCGGAGGGATCCCAAACCTGGACCCCATAATCTCCACCACCCTGGCCCGATCCATCGGCTGGAGGAGGGACCTATTCTTTAATGAGCTTTGCGACAAAGAATCCTCCTGCGTCGTTCTGGTGGGGGTAGTACCTGGTGCACCGCTCCACCTCGTCTCCGAACCGGGATCCTTCCCACTCTGCGAGGCCGGGGCTCCCCGCCAGTCCCCGGACGGAGGCGTCCTCGAGCCTGACCCCGCGGACCTGCCCCAGGGCCCAGGAGACTACCCCCTCGTTCTCCTCGGGGGCGAAGGTGCAGGTGGAGTAGACGACCGCCCCGCCAGGCCTTGTTACCTGTAACGCCCTCCTGAGGAGGGCCCGCTGGAGCCGCTGAAGCCCCAGAGAGCGCTTCAGGCTCCACCGGTCCAGAACCTTAAGGTCCTTCCTCGCCATCCCCTGGCCGGTGCAGGGGGCGTCGACGAGGACCCGGTCGAACCCCCTGTCGGGAAAGCGGCGGCCGTCATACCTGGTCACCACCACGTTCACCGCCCCCGCCCTCTCGCAGTTCGACCTGAGGGAGGCGACCCTGGTGTTGGCGGGATCGTTCGCCACCAGGAGCCCCCAGTTCTCCATCATCATGGCGATCTGGGTCGTCTTGCTCCCCGGAGCGGCGCAGAGGTCCAGGATCCTCTCTCCCGGCTTGGGACCAAGGACGACGGGTGAGACCATTGATATCTCCTCCTGGATGTGGATCTGGCCCATCAGGCTCTCGAGGAGGTTTCCGGGCTTCTCCACCGTTAGTCGGAGGCCAAAGGGATACCAGATGAAGGGCGTGAAGGCCACCTTCGCCCCCCGCAGACGGGATAACAGCCGATCGCGATCGGTCTTGAGGGTGTTGATCCTCGCGGTGACGGGAAGCGGCCTTCTTATCGCCTCGACGAAGAGATCGAAGTCGGGGATCACGTCCCTGTACCTATCCAGGCCTTTCATCCCGCTGCAGTTCGCCTTTATAAGATATATTCCCAGCCGTTTGAAGGGACGAGATATCATCTCCTCGAACGGGACCCCCCCATCATCAAACCCCCCTGGGATCAGAACTTCAGGCCTCGCTCTAATCACCAAGGCTTGCCCTCTGCCCCAAACCTTGAGATCCGGCCCGGACCGTTCTTTCGAAGGCCCCAGCCGCCAATCCATGGGAGCACAAGGATTTAATAGTGGTAACGATCTGTGGACAATGCGGCAAACTGTTCTACGGTTTTTCGCTAAGGACGGTGAAGTGTTTGTACGGCAATGATAGAGGTTCTTTCCGAGGCGAGAGCTTCGCGCCCTCAGCACCCGTTGAGGCCGGAAAGGAGTACGAAGTTGAGATCGAGGACATCGCCAAGAAGGGCGATGGAATCGCGAGGATCGAGGGGTTCGTAATATTCGTCCCGGACACCAAGGTCGGGGACCAGGTCAAGGTCGTCATCGACCGGGTGATGCAGAGATTCGCCATCGGCCACAAGGCCTGAGCGTTTTGATCATTCTCCATTTCAATGAGGAAGGTGAAGTAGTTGTTCAGAAGTGATAGAGGGTCTTTCCGGGACGACAGCTTTGAGTCCACAGCTCCTGTCGAGGTCGGAAAGGAGTACGACGTCGAGATCGAGGACATCGCGAAACAGGGCGACGGGATCGCCAGAGTCGAGGGGTTCGTAATATTCGTCCCCGAGACGAAGGTGGGAGACCACGTCACCATCGCCGTGGACCGAGTGATGCGAAAGTTCGCCATCGGCCACAAGGTCTGAAGCCGCTCAGACGTCATAAAAAAGAACTCAGCCCGAGACGGGCTGAAGATCCCATTATTTTTTCAGTATGTAGGGCCTCTCGATCGGGTATGCCCTTTGAGGCTTTCTCTGGCCACCGATCGCCTTTTCAGGCCAATTATATCGGCAGCCAGCCATCTTTCCGTCGAAGTTTCAGGCTCTTTTCCTCAGGAGATCTTCCAGGTCTGCTAGGAAGAGGTCGACGTTCTCGGCGGTCGAATGAGGCATAATGATAAGCCTCAAGGCCTTCGGGGACCTGGTCGTAGAGACCCTCCACCGGCGGTCGAGGAGGGAGGCCCTCACCCCCTCGGGATCATCCATCCTCAGGGTGACGACGTTCATCACCGGGTCCATGACGGGCTCGATCCCGATCTCCTTAGCACCCTCCACCATCCGCCTCGATAGGCCCATGCAACCGTCGACGACCTTTTTAAAGCCCTCCCTCCCCAGGCGGTTCATCACCGCCCAGATGGCGGCCGCGGCGGCGCCGCTCCTAGTCCCCGTCAGGGCCTTGGGCCTCGCCACCGTCAAATAGGGGGCGTAGGCGGCAAGCCTCTCCAGGTCCTCAGGATGGCGGAAGAGGAGACCACCGCCGGGGATCGTCGCCATCCCCATCTTGTGGGGGTCGATGGTGATGGAGGTGACCCCCTCGACCGAGAAGTCCCACCTCCAGTCTCCCCCGAGGAAGGGGAGGACGAAGCCTCCGAAGGCGGCGTCGACATGGAGGCGTATCCCCCAGTCCAGGGCGAGCCTCCCGAGGCGGTCGATGGGATCGACCTGACCGAACTCCGTCGTCCCGGCGATCCCCACCAGGGATACCGTCTTCTCGTCGATCAGCTCCTCGACGGATCCGACGTCGACCTTCAGGTCGCCGTCGAGGTCCGCCTTCCTGATCTCGAGGGAGAGGAGGTCGCCTATCTTGTCGAAGGAGAAGTGGGCGGACCTCGGGACGACGATGTTTCCATCCCGGAAGTCGGCGGAGTTTCGGGCCGCCCGGATCGCCTGGATGTTCGACTCCGTCCCCCCCGTCGAGAGGTAGCCGCAGGCCTCGGGATGGCCGAGGAGCTCCGCCATCATCCTCACCGCCTCCGCCTCCAGATCGGCGGACCCGGGAAAGAGCCCCGGGTCCCCCAGGTTCGTCTCCTGGAAGAGCTGGTGCGCCTTCAGAGCTATCGGGTGGGGGGGGGTGCACATCGAGGAGAAGATCCGGTCGTAGCTCAGATCCTTCGCCCTCATCTTCCGGAGGCCCTTCATGACCTCCTCTTCGGATAGGCCTCGATCTCTCAAGGGGGATACCTCTTCCGCCGTCTCATCCTCAGGATCACTCCTCTCTTGCCGCCCTCAGCATGATGATCTGCTCCGCCCGGGCCACCGTATCCCGGACGGCGGCGACGGCGTCGATGTTGGCGGATATGCTGGTGATCCCTATCTCGACGAGCCGCTTCGCCATCTCGGGGTAGGAACCGGCCTGGCCGCAGATGGAGGTGGTGACCCCGGCCCTGTTGCACCGCTCGACGACGTACTCGATCTGGGCCAGGACCGCCGGGTGGAGCTCGGTGTAGAGGTATGCAACGCTCTCGTTGTTTCTGTCTACGGCGAGGGTGTACTGAGTGAGGTCGTTGGTCCCGAAGGAGACGAAGTCGATCCCCTCCTCGATGAAGTCGTCGATGGTGAGGGCGGCTCCCGGCGTCTCGACCATGATCCCCACGTCGATCTTCGCCAGGTCGAGCCCCTCCTCCACCATCAGGGCCTTCGCCCGCTGAAACTCGCTGACGTGCTGGACGAGGGGGAGCATGATCCCGACGTTGGTGAGGCCCATCTCGTGGAGCTTCTTGAAGGCCCTCATCTCCAGCCGGAGGTGGTCGGGCTCCGTCAGGTCTCTTCGGATCCCGCGCCAGCCGAGCATGGGGTTGTGCTCGTGGGGCTCATTCTCCCCCCCTTCCATCCCCCGGAACTCGTCGGTGGGGGCATCGAGGGTCCTGACCCAGACGGGCTTGGGGTAGAAGGCCTCAGCGACGGTCCTGACGCCACCGACCAGCTCGTCGACGTACTCATCCTCTTTGCCGGCGCTGATGTAGTACCTCGGGGTCTTGCCGAGACCCAGGATCATGTGCTCGATCCGAAGGAGGCCGACGCCGTCGGCGAGGGTCGCCGCCGCCGCCTCAGCCGCCTCAGGCATGCTGACGTTCACCTTGATCTCGGTCGCGGTGATCGGCTTGTAGACGAAGGATCCGGGAGACGCGGCCGGCTGTGCAGCCTTTGGGGTCTTGAGCCGCCCCTCGTAAACCTTCCCCTTCCCTCCGTCGACGGTGATGATCATCCCTTCGGAGAGGGTCTTAGTCCCCTGCTTGGTACCTACGACGGCCGGAAACCCCAGCTCTCTGCTGACGATGGCGGCGTGGCAGGTCATCCCACCCTCGTCGGTGACGATGGCTCCGGCCCTCTTCATCGCCGGGACCATATCCGGCTCCGTCATCACCGTGACCAGGATGTCCCCCTCTTTGATCTTATCCAGATCTCGGGACCCCGATACGATCTTAACCTCGCCGGTCGCCACCCCCGGAGAGGCGCCGAGGCCCGTGAGGATCACCTTTCCGCTTCCCTCTGCCTTCTCCATCACATCCCCTTCGCCCTTCGATATGGTGGTGATCGGCCTCGACTGGAGGATGTACATCTTCCCCCCCTCATAGGCCCACTCGATGTCCTGGGGGATGGCGTAATGCTTCTCCAGGGCTTCGGCCTGGTCTGCGAGCTGCAGGATCTCAGCGTCGGAGAGGACGACCTTCTCCCTCTTATCGGCGGGGACCTTCTTGGTGACGGTCTTTCCGGTCTTCTTGTCCCGGACGATCATGATCTCCTTCTTCGCCACGAACCTGCTTCGGATCTTCTTGTCCGCCCTGTCGACGACGTAGTTGTCCGGAGAGACGCTCCCGCTGACGACCGCCTCCCCGAGCCCCCAGGCCGCCTCGATGATCACCTCCGGCGCCCCGGTGCTGGGGTGAGAGCTGAACATCACCCCGGACTTCTCGGAGTTGATCATCTTCTGAACGGTGACGGAGATGTTCACCTTCTCGTGCTCAAAGCCCTGCTCGACCCGGTAGAAGATCGCCCTCGCCCCGTAGAGGGAGGCCCAGCACTTCCTGACCGCTTCGAATACCTGGTCGTCACCCAGGACGTTCAGAAAGGTCTCCTGCTGCCCCGCGAAGCTGGCGTCGGGGAGGTCCTCGGCGGTGGCGCTGGACCTGACGGCGACGAGGACCTCCTTTCCCTCCCTCTTGCACATCTCTCGATAACGGTCCCTGATCGCCTTCTCTATGTCTTTAGGGACCTTCGCCCCCAGAACCAGCCCCTTCGCCCTCTCAGCGGCTCCGTTGAGGGCCGCGGGGTCGTTGACGTCCACCTTCAGCGCCTCGAAGATCCCTTTTGCTATCCCGGATCGGACGATGAAATCTCGATAAGCCTGGGCGGTGACCGCAAAGCCCCCGGGAACGGGAGCGCCCACGTTTATCATCTCACCAAGGCTTGCGCCCTTCCCGCCGACGACGGAGACGTCGTCTTTTCCGACTTCTTCCAGCCAAACAACAGCAGCCATGGGATATTCTCCTTCTACCTTGGATGCGAAATTACTATCTATAATGTTCGATCTTGTTGCGGGGAGGTGGCGGCGGGACCGTATATATCTGTTTTCACGGGGAGCGGAGGAGAAGAAAGATCGGGCCGCCAATATCCTGGACGGAGGGGCTTCTTCCCGACGGAAGGCTAAAGATGGATGGACTTAGTAGTTGGAACCATGTTCAAAGAGCTTGCCGGCGCCGCCGAGGGGCTGAGGGCCCTCCTGGAGAGGTGCGGCCCCGTGACGAGGTCCGAAGCGGTCCATCTCGCCGCCGCCCGAGGCAGGGTCCTCTCAGAAGATCTGGAATCTCCGGTGAACCTTCCCGCCTTCAACAGGGCGGCGATGGACGGCTACGCCGTTCGGGCGGCGGATACCAGGGGCGCAAGCCCCCTCGCTCCAGTATACCTGAAGGTCGACGATGAGGCAGGGGAGGGGAGGTGCGTCCCGGTGCGGACGGGGATGGCAGCTCCTCCGGGTGCGGACGCCGTTTTGATGATGGAGGACTCCCTCCTCCGGGGGGAGGAGTTGGAGGCGACGGCGGAGGTCCATCCTTATCGGAACATCGCCCGGGTCGGCGAGGACGTCGCTCTCGGGGAGACGGTTTTAAAAGAAGGCCACCGGCTCAGGCCCCCCGACATCGCCCTTCTCGCGTCCCTCGGCCTCACCAATGCCAAGGTATACGAGAGGCCGAAGGTCGCGATCATCCCCACGGGGGGCGAGCTCGTCCCCCTCTTCTCCGACCAGAGGCCCTTGCCAGGCCAGGCCCGGGAGGCGAACGGGCTGATCTGCGAGATGTACGCCGAGATCTGGGGCGGATCGTCCCGGAAGACCCAAATCGTGGAGGACGACGCCGGCCTCATCAAGGATGCCATCTCCGAGAACCTCGACGCAGATCTGATCCTCATCTCCGGCGGCACCTCCGTCGGGGAGGAGGACTACGCCCCCCCGATCATCGAGGAGATGGGGGAGCTCCTCGTCCACGGCGTGCGGATCACCCCCGCAAAGCCCACCGCCCTCGGGTTCATCGACGAAACGCCCGTGATCTGCCTTCCCGGCTACCCCGTCGCCGCCCTCGCCGCCCTCTACATCTTCGCCCGGCCCCTCATCACCATGATGGCCCACAGGACCGACCTCCCGCGAGCGGTCCCGGCGAAGCTCGCGGGAAAGATCGTCTCGCGGCCCGGATACCTCACCTTCGCGAGGGTCGGGCTCAAGGAGGGCGTCGCGACGCCGATCATGACCACGGGAGCCGGGATCTTAAGCTCCGTCGCCCGGGCCGAGGGGTACGTCCTGGTGCCGGAGGAGGTCGAAGGAAGGGAGAAGGGCGAGATGGTGGAGGTGAACCTGATCGAGTGATCGGAAGAGGATGGCGGGGGACCGACCATGGCTGTGGAGGAAGGATACCACGGGTCCCACCTAACTTAGAGAGAACGCACAACGTACTCGGAGTGAGCCCCCAGCCGTGCGCAAGGTCTTCCAGGTGATTGAAGACTTTCAAGATTAAGGTGTTGGCCCATGGCGGCGGTGGTGGTCGAGGAGGGTAAGGTGAGGCGTTAATACATTCGAGCGAGACAAGAAGGTCGCGGAGGCACTGGTGGAAAAGTGATGAGCAAAACATATATGACCGATCCCCAAGAATAACACTACGTCATGGCCAACAATGAGATGCCTAATAAGATAGAAGCTACAAGTTCTCGATCTGAATTATATCGAGAAATTGTTCCAAGTTACTTTGTGGGCGGGATCAGACCGGGATTTATAGAAACAATCGCTGTAACCGTTAGATCAAATTTGGTAGAATCAGCAGTACTTGGAAAACCCCAAAAGATGGAGCACATTGAAGAAATTTGTATCAAGCTTACACCAATAGAGGCTAAAAATTTAAAGGATTGGTTAAAAGATATATTAAGCGAATATGAAAAACAGTTTGGAGAGATTACAACATCAAAAGAGTGAAATGCATGACATTGTCGCAAATTCAGCCTGGTAAATATACTAATATGGGCCATACTCGAACAATTAGCGCCCCCCCAAATATCATCGCCACAGATAAGGCTGTACGCACTCAATTAAGGATGGTTACATATTCTGACAAGCATTCATTGCTGTCCATACCAATTAGCCCCGAATTACCACATATACGTACGTGGGCAGACGTATTTACTCAAAAAGGCTTACAAAAAGCACCTGATACCTACGTGTCCGCTTCTGTTCACGGAGGTGGATTAGCTTTAGTAATTCCAACTGTGAGACCTCAAATATTATCATTAGCACGCGTCGAGATCCATCCCAAAATCCAGGAACTTGCTTCAGAAGACAAGCTTTTAGATAATATCCTATATGATATTGTCCAGGATGTAAATACATATCTAGAAAGTACTGAATACAAATATAAAATTTCAGTGGATTTCAGTAAAGATTTTGAAGATCCTGAATGGATAAACGCAAATGTAGTTATCCTAATTAAAGGCGGAAAATATGATCAGATACTGGATTTATGGGAAGATGTTAGCTCTAAAGTTGATGAGTATTTTACCAGATTGAGAAGGAAAACAGAAACAGATCCCAATAAGATCAATGAACTAAACCACCTGAGAGACTTTATCAACATTAGATTCATTTCCGAGGAATAAAATGGCAATTCAAGGAGAACAATTCTTGGATGTAGCTAATTGGATCTATAAAAATAACAGCAAACATGCGGAAATATGTTATCGATGCTCAGTCAATCGAGCATACTATGCCGCATTTCATGTTGCAAAAAGATATCTTAAATTGCCAAAACGTACAACGCACAAAGAAACTATAATATTGCTTAAAAGAAATATAGCCCCCGCTGGGGAAATGTTAGGCACCTTATATGAAGCTCGCAGGGATGCAGACTACGACTTAACGCAGTATGTAAGCCAAGCTAAAGCAGACGAGTGTATCAAACAAGCTGCAAGAATCATCAAGAAAATCGATTCAAAAAGCAAATAGAATACATCGGGCCAAATAATATGACTTATAGAAACGAGACTGGAAACACCTCGATTAGAGAAATAAGATTGCAGAACTCCGGAGGGCGGTAGATTATATATTTTTATATATTGCCGAAATCCAGGCTCGAATAACATAGATCGTCATCAAGCGACGCCTGCCGCTCAGATTAGGATCTTTCCAACGGGTTACACCAACATACGCCACAGTGAAGTTATCTTATAGCATCTGCCCGATCAGCAACCTCGCTTTTCCGCCGATCAAGTAAGATTTACTTGTCTTAACTCCTCTGGCGTTGAGTTTTTATACCTCGCGAGACACCATATTGATCATGCGAGATTGGATCCACCCTCACTTTGATTACCGGCCAGAGAGGCCCCTCTTCCTCTGCGTCCTCTCCAACACCGACACCGGCAAAATCCCCGGAGTGAGCGCCGCGGGGGCATCGCCGGAGCTGACCGACTACACCCCCAGCGCCGACGCGGAGCTCGTCGAGCTCCACAAGATCGTGACGATCCCCGAGATCCCGGAGTCCCCGGAGGGAGCGACGACCCCCGCGGTGGTGACGAAGGCAGCCCTCAGCCTCTCGGGGATACCCTCCCTCTTTGTGACCAGCGGCCTGCGGAGAAAGCCCGCCGTCCCCTACGTCGACATGAACGGCTCTCCCGGAAGCGACATCCGGTTCGCTCCGGCGGTCCCCGACGCCGCCGAGATCATGCAACGGTCTGCCCTCCTGGGTAAGAAGCTCGCCAGCCTCTCCGACTGCATCTTCATCGGCGAGTCGATCGCCGGCGGAACGACGACCGCCATGGCGGTGATGCAGGCCTTGGGGTATCCGGGCAGGGTCTCCAGCAGCCTTCTGGATCACCCCCTGGCCAAGAAGCAGGAGATCGTCGACGCCGCCCTGGACCGGTGCGGCGCCTCCTTCGGATCGATGAGGTCCGACCCCTTGAGGGCGCTGAAAGAGGTCGGCGACCCCATGATCCCCGCCGTCCTGGGGCTCTTGAGGGGGATGGGAGGGACGAAGGTGGTCCTGGCGGGAGGAACCCAGATGGCCGCCGTCCTCTGCGCCGCCGATGCTTTGGGCCTCGAAGGCGACGTCTCCATCGCCACCACCAGGTACATCGTGGAGGATCGGAACGCGAGCTTCGTCGAGACGGTGGAGACCCTCGGGAGAAGCTGGTACATGGCGGACCCGGGGCTCGATCGGTCCAAGATGCCGCCCCTCAGCTGCTACGCCCGGGGGAGCGCCAAGGAGGGGGTCGGGGCCGGCGGAGCCGTCCTGGCGGCCAGCCTCCGGGGCGTCACCCAACAGGAGATCGTGGAGGAGGCGGACAGGGTCCTTCTGACGGTGGAGCTGCCCAAGCCCGGCCGGGCCTGAAGGCCGTTCTGGAGGCAAGCCGGGGGGATAACCCGGTCCTCCCCTCCGCAAAGCTATTTATCGATTGCCGGTCGAAGGAGGCCTGGGGCAGTTCGCTTGGATAAAGATCTCCGATGCCAGCTCGTCGAGAACGCCTGGGTCCTCCTGCCCTTGCTCTTTATTCTGATCCTGATATCCTACTTTCTCTTCCCCCTCATGGACGGGATCATCCTTGGGGTCGTCCTCGCCTATGTGGCGAGGCCGATAAGAGACAAGTTCGGACGCCGTAGACGCCTCGGCTCGATCGTCGCGACCACCGCCATAATCCTCCCCATCGTCCTCATCCTCGGGATCGGCGGGGTGGAGGTAGTCTCCCAGCTCAACTGGGTGGTGGAGAACCAGGGGGAGATAATCCGGAGGACGGGAACTTTCATCAGGAGCTTCGAGGTTCCCCTCGAGAACTACGAGATACTCCCCGAGTTCAGAGATATCACCCCCGTCATCTACGAAGACCTGACGGGAAGCCTGAAGACTCTGATCGAGATACTGGCCCGGGTCCTATCGAGCCTTCCGGTCTTCTCCTACGGCATGTCCCTGGTCCTCACAGCCCTCAACCTCATAGCCTCGATGTACGTCTGCTACTTCCTCCTGATGGACGGAGGCAGGCTGGCGAGGGGGATCATGACCATCATCCCCTCCGAGAACATATCGATCTACAAGAAGTACAGCGCCAGGATTGACAGCATTTTGAGCGGGATATTCATCGGCGCCATCTACACCGCCATCGTCAGCGGCCTGATCTCCGCCATGGTCTTCTATGCCTTCGGGATACCTAGACCCTTTGCCCTGGCCAGCATCGTCTTCATTTCGGGGATGATCCCCGTCCTCTCGTCATGGCTTGTGATAGTTCCTATAACCCTCTACAGGTACTTCGATCTGGGGCTCTTCGACGCCCTCTTCTTCTTCGCCGTCGCCACCGCCTTCATTTATCTCCCATCGGACCTCGTGATAAGGCCCTACATCGTCTCCACAAAATCGACGATCCATCCCCTCCTCGTTATTCTATCCTTCGTCGGCGGGGTGCTCGTGGCGGGGATCGGCGGGTTCTTCCTCGCTCCTGCCCTGATGGGCATCGTCGTGGGGGTCTACCAGGTCCATAAAGAGGAGAAGACCCTGTCCGCTGGGGCCTCCGGAGACGAAGAGTTCTTCGACAAGGAGGCCGGCAACAGGGATCGGGAATAGAGGGCATAGGCCTTGAGGGCGGAGGGGGAGGGTAAAACCGAGAACGAACCCCAACGTCCTCGATCGTAGTCAATCCTGGAGGGGACTGGCGATATGAGATTTTACCTTGAGACCTACGGCTGCGCCGCGAACCGGGGGAACTCGGAGGCCTTCGCCTCCGCCCTGGTGGACGCGGGGCACCGACGGTCGTCCCAGGAGGAGGCACAGCTCGTGATCGTCAACACCTGCGCCGTCACCGAAAGGACGGAGAGGAAGATCCTGAGGAGGCTATCAGAGCTCCAGGGGGAGAGGCTCGTCGTCGCCGGCTGTCTCCCATCGGCGATCCCCGAGGCGGTCCGGGACCTGAGATGCCGCGAGGTGCTGGGGATCCTCTCCGCCCCCTCGGGTCGGAGGATCGGCGAGGCCCTCCCTCCGGAGCCGGGGCTGCCGGGATCCGGACGGCAGGCGAGGGACCGCTGCGCCGTCGTCAACATCTCGGAGGGGTGCGCTGGAAGGTGCAGCTACTGCATCGTCCGGAGGGCTAGGGGCCTTCTCCGGAGCAAGACCGTCCAGGAGGTGGCCAAAGAGGTCCGACGTCGGTTGAAAGAGGGGGCGGTGGAGGTCCAGCTCGCCTCTCAGGATGCCGCAGCCTACGGCCTGGACCTGGGGTCCTCCCTCCCAGAGCTGATCGATGCCGTCGCCGAGATCGACGGCGACTTCCGGATCAGGGTCGGAATGATGAACCCGGACCAGCTGAAGCCGATCCTGGAGGACCTGATCAGCTCCTTCGACGACCCGAAGGTCTACAAGTTTCTCCACCTTCCGGTCCAGTCCGGATCGGCCGAGGTCCTCCAATCGATGAGGAGGGGCTACGCCCCCCAAGATTTTCTATCCATGGCTGCGCGGCTCAGGGCGGCCTTCTCCGACCTCACCCTCTATACCGACGTCATCGCCGGCTACCCCGGCGAGACGGAGGAGGATTTTGCGGCAACCGAGGAGCTGATCAAAAGGGCAGAGCCCGACAAGGTCAACGTCACCATGTACTCTCCCCGACCCGGGACGGAGGCGAGCAGATTGAAAGATATGCCGTCCCGCTTCAAGAAGGACCGATCAAGGAGGATGACCCGCCTCTGGAAGGAGATAGCAGGGCTGAGAAACGGCCGCTACCTCGGGGATGAGATCGTCGCGCAGGTGACGGAGATGGGAAGGGAGGGGACGGTGATGGCGAGGTCAGCCAACTACAGGAAAATCGTGATTTTTAAGCCACTTCATCTTGGAAGCGTCCGTCGATTCAAGATCGTGAAAACGACCCCCTTCTATCTAGAAGGAGAGGAGGTCGAAAGTCGCGAATAGTCGATATTGGTTTGAGCCCATCAATTCAGCAGTTTTTGGTTTTTATGAAATAAATCCGCCCACTGATAGACATTTTTGAATCTATAATGATTAATCGCCACTAACCTTATTAATCATGAAGATTATTGATCGACATTGCCCAGGTGAGCGTTCTTCATACTGAAAGAGAGAGAACGCTGGGCAGATTCTAGCTGGATATTAATGGATGAAAGTCGGATCTGCCCGAGGATCTGGGGAGAAAAGTGCGCGAGATATTCGGCATTTGATTAGGAGGGTACGAAATTGGCTGGAGAAGAAAAGAAGTTGAAGACGGCGGTATTTCAGGAAGAGACCCGAATTTTTAATCCGCCGAAGGACCTGGTGGAGAACTCCAACGTGATGAAGTGGATGAAGAAGAAGGGGTTCAAGACAGAGAAGGAGATGCGTGCTTGGTGCTCTTCTGACGAGCATTACCTCGAGTTCTGGGACGAGATGGCAAAGACATACGTCGACTGGCACAAGCCCTACACCAAGGTGATGGACGACTCGGAGATGCCCTACTTCCACTGGTTCACCGGCGGCGAGATCAACATCACTTACAACGCCGTCGACAGACACGCCAAGGGCAAAAAGAAGGACAAGGTCGCATATATATGGATCCCAGAGCCGACCGACCAGCCCACCCAGAAGATCACCTACGGCGACCTCTATAAAGAGGTGAACAAGTTCGCAAACGGCCTCAAGAGCCTCGGCTTGAAGAAGGGGGACAGGGTCAGCATCTACATGCCGATGATACCCCAGCTTCCCATCGCCATGCTCGCCTGTGCCAAGCTCGGCATCATCCACAGCGTGGTCTTCTCAGGTTTCAGCTCCAAGGGTCTCATGGACAGGGCCGCTGACTGCGGTTCCAGAGCTATCATCACCGTGGACGGGTTCTACAGGCGCGGAAAGCCGGTGCCCCTGAAGCAGAACGCAGACGAGGCCGCTGCCGGAGCCCCCGCAGTCGAAAAAATAATCGTCTACAAGCGCGCTGGCGTTGACGTCGCCATGAAAGAGGGCAGGGACGTCTGGTGGCACGATCTCGTCAAGGGCCGGTCCGAAGAGTGCGAGCCGGTATGGGTCGACCCAGAGCACAGGCTGTACATCCTATACACCTCAGGGACGACAGGAAAGCCGAAGGGCATCGAGCACGCCACGGGCGGAAACGCCGTCGGACCAGCTCAGACGCTTCACTGGGTCTTCGACCTGAAGGAGAACGACGTCTGGTGGTGCACCGCCGATATCGGATGGGTCACAGGCCACTCCTACATCGTCTATGCACCGCTCATCCTGGGGATGACCGGCCTCATGTACGAGGGCGCTGCCGACTATCCAGACTTCGGAAGGTGGTGGAAGAACATCCAGGACCACAAGGTCACCGTCCTCTACACCGCCCCCACGGCTATCAGGATGTTCATGAAGCAGGGACCACAGTGGCCAGCCAAGTACGACCTCTCGAGCCTGCGGCTCCTGGGATCCGTCGGCGAGCCGATCAACCCAGAGGCCTGGATGTGGTACCGGGAGCACATCGGCCGAAACGAGCTACAGATCATGGACACCTGGTGGCAGACCGAGACGGGAACCTTCCTCAACTCTCCGCTGCCCATCACGCCCCTGAAGCCCGGATCGTGCACGTTCCCGCTCCCCGGATACGACATTTCCATCCTGGACGAGGATGGAAAAGAGGTCCCCCTGGGACAAGGCGGCAACATAGTATCCTTGAAGCCCTATCCGTCGATGCTCAGAGCTTTCTGGGGCGACAAAGAGAGGTTCATGAAGGAGTACTGGCAGTTCTACTGGGACGTTCCCGGCCGCCGCGGCGTCTATCTCGCCGGAGATAAGGCGCAGAGGGACAAGGACGGCTACTTCTTCATCCAAGGCAGGATCGACGACGTCCTCAGCGTCGCTGGCCACAGGATAGCCAACGCTGAGGTCGAGTCTGCGCTGGTGGCTCACCCCAAGATCGCCGAGGCTGCGGTAATAGGAAAGCCCGACGAGGTCAAGGGCGAGTCGATCGTCGCCTTCGTCATCCTCAGGATCGGTAACGACCCGTCCCCGGAGCTAGCAAAGGATGCGATCGCCTTCGTCAGGAAGACCCTCGGCCCAGTGGCCGCGCCCTCAGAGGTTCACTTCGTCAACGACCTGCCGAAGACGAGGTCTGGCAAGATCATGCGCCGTGTCGTCAAGGCGAAGTCTCTCGGAAACCCCGTTGGGGACATATCGACCCTTATGAATCCAGAGGCCGTCGATCACATACCGCTCATCGTTTAGGTGGGCGATATCTTTTATTTTTTTTATTTATAGGACCTGTAGTTTGTGCTGATGAGATTCATTCATGTGCTCAATGAGTTTAATATATAAATAGTGACAGATTCAAGGTTTTCGAAATCCTCGTTAGTTAGAACACGAATACTGAGATTCGATGGGATTCTGCCAGACGGCGGCCCTCCTATAATAAATATAGATTAGTATTTATATTTATTATCTTAAGATTCTATCGGATGCTTTTTATACCAACACGTCTACGATTTGAACGCGGCTTAGACGGTCTGAGTCTCAAATATCATAGAACTAAATGCCGTCCGACCAGTTCCATATGCTCGAAATACGCAATTCTACAGTTAGAAAAAGTTTTTAGATATATTCTTAATAATTGTGCTGTATATATCATGATAAATCATTATAATATTCGATCGCGATAGATTTATAAACAAAGGAAGTACAGAGTACCCAGATGTCTCCAGAGCGACTCCACAATGAGGTGGGCTCTGCGGGCTCAACTCAACGGCATTTTAGGGGTGGAGAGGATGCTGGGCATCTTTGTAGGCTGACTATCCCACGGGCCGGCGGAATACTTGCCCGGCATCTTGGAGAGATGGTGCGCAAATATCCATGTCTGTAGGATAGGATAAGGAGGGTTGAAATTGGCTGGAGAAGGAAAAACTGGAAAGACGAAGGTATTGCAGGAAGAGACCCGAATCTTTGAGCCACCAAAGGAGCTGGTGGAGAAATCCAATGTCATGCAGTGGATGAAGAAGAAGGGCTTCAAGACCGAAAAGGAGCTGAGGGAGTGGTGTTCCAAGAACTACCTTGAGTTCTGGGACGAGATGGCCAAGACTTATGTCGACTGGTTCAAGCCCTATTCCAAGGTGATGGACGACTCGGATAAGCCCTACTTCAAATGGTTCACCGGCGGCCTCATCAACATGACCCACAACGCCGTGGACCGCCACGCCAACGGGGCCAAAAAGGACAAGGTGGCCTACATTTGGGTTCCAGAGCCGACCGATCAAAAGACCCAGAAGATCACCTACGGAGAGCTCTCTAAAGAGGTGAACAAGTTCGCCAATGGCCTCAAGAGCCTCGGCGTCAAGAAGGGAGACAGGGTCAGCCTCTACATGCCCATGATACCCCAGCTCCCCATCGCCATGCTGGCCATAGCCAAGATTGGTGCGATCCATAGCATAGTCTTCTCCGGCTTCAGCGCCAAGGGTTTCGGCGACAGGGTTAAGGACTGCGAGGCGAAGGTGGCCATCACCACCGACGGCTTCTACAGGCGTGGAAAGCCGATGCCCCTGAAGGCGAACGCCGACGAGGCGATCGCCGATGCTCCCAGCGTCGAGCACCTTATCGTCTACAAGCGGACGGGCATAGACGTAAACTGGAAAGAGGGCAGAGACATCTGGTGGCACGACCTCGTCGCTGGCAAGTCCGATCAGTGCGAGGCGGAGAAGGTGGACCCCGAGCACAGGCTCTTCATCCTCTATACGTCGGGAACCACCGGCAAGCCCAAGGGGATAGAGCACGCCCAGGGAGGATACTGCGTCGGCCCTGCCCAGACGCTCCATTGGGTCTTTGACCTGAAGGAGAACGACGTCTGGTGGTGTACCGCTGACATCGGATGGATCACCGGCCACTCCTACATCGTCTATGGACCTCTATGTCTCGGCGTCACCGGCATCATGTACGAGGGGTCTCCGGACTTCCCGGACTTCGGCAGATGGTGGAAGCTGATCCAGGATCACAAGGTCACTGTCCTCTACACCGCCCCCACGGCGATAAGGATGTTCATGAAGCAGGGTCCAGAATGGCCTGCTAAGTACAACCTCTCGAGCCTGCGGCTCCTCGGGTCCGTCGGCGAGCCGATCAACCCCGAAGCCTGGATGTGGTACCGCGAGCACATCGGCGGAGGCAAGCTCCAGATCATGGACACCTGGTGGCAGACCGAGACCGGCACATTCCTCTGCTCACCGCTGCCCATAACACCGCTGAAGCCCGGATCCTGCACCTTCCCGCTGCCGGGATTCAACGTCACCATCTACGACGAGCTCGGAAACGAGGTCCCCCTGGGAGAGGGCGGCAACATAGTGAGCGAGACGCCGTGGCCTTCGATGCTCAGGGCCTTCTACGGCGACAAAGAGCGTTACCATAAAGAGTACTGGCAGATGTACTGGGACACCCCCAAGCGCGGCACCTACCTCGCCGGCGACAAGGCGACGAGGGACAAGGACGGCTACTTCTGGATCCAGGGGAGGATCGACGACGTATTGAGCGTCGCCGGCCACAGGATAGCCAACGCTGAGGTGGAGTCGGCCATCGTGGCCCATCCCAAGGCCGCTGAGGCTGCTGTGATCGGAAAGCCCGATGAGATCAAGGGCGAATCGATCGTCGCCTTCGTCATCCTGAAGGTGGGCGTCCAACCGAGCCCGGAACTGAGCAAGGACGTGATCAACCACGTCAGAAAGACCCTTGGCCCTGTGGCTGCGCCACAGGAGGTCCACTTCGTCAACGACCTGCCCAAGACCAGATCCGGCAAGATCATGCGTCGGGTGGTCAAGGCCAAGGCCCTCGGAAACCCCACCGGAGATACCTCGGCCCTCGCCAACCCCGAGGCTGTGGAGGGAATCCCGCTCATCGTATAAGATGAGCGGGCCCTTCGTATTTTTTATATTTATATTGACCTCGATTTTAGTCTGGGCGCTTTATTCTTCGATTGATAATCCCCTTGTACTACCTGCCCACGAACATCGCCCATAAGGATATATCAACGGAAACAGGGGGAAATCTGTAATTATCATTTCAACATTTAGCGTCTTTATGGGATTTAACATCATTATTGCCAGAATATATTTTGTATAAATTTATAACAATGGAAAATAATTAGAGGCTCATCTGATCTCGAACGAGAGATTCGGGGGAGTTTTTGAGCATCGGAGTTGGGAGGTCAAAATTAAATATATACTATTTATATTTATTATTTCGTGATTTGATCAGATCCTATTTATACCAATACGACGACGATTCAAACGGTTCAGAGAAGGCCTGATTCCCAATTATCGTCAATTTTAAGCCTGCCAGATGGAGTCTATGCATTCGAAACTCGCAAATCAACATTTAGAATTAGATTTTTTAGATATTCTTAATAATTGTGCAGAATACATCATGATAAATCATTATAATATTCGTTCTCGATAGATTTATAAACAAAGGAAGTACAGTGTACCCAGGTGTTTCAGAGCGACTCCACAGTGCAGAGGGGATATGCCGACGATGATGCGCCATGTGTGCTCAATTATCCAGAAAGATGAAGTCCAAATGGAAAATCCATCGTCAGATGGATCCCCAAAAGGGTTCGGAGGAGCAGGAACATCTTGATCTGAGGGCTAAAAGGAGGATTTTAATTGGCTGAAGGAAAAACTGGAACGACCAAGGTTCTGATGGAAGAGACTAGAATTTTCGAGCCGCCAAAGAACCTAGCCGAGAACTGCAACGCATGGCAGTGGGCGAAGAAGAAGGGGTTCAAGACCGAGAAGGAGATGCGGGCCTGGTGCGGCGAGCACTACATCGAGTTCTGGGACGAGATGGCCAAGACCTACGCCGACTGGTACAAGCCCTACACCAAGGTGATGGACGACTCCGGGATGCCGTACTTCAAGTGGTTCACCGGCGGCAAGATCAACGTATTCTACAACGCCATCGAGAGGCACATCAAGGCAGGGAAGGGCAAGAAGGTCGCATACCACTTCATCCCCGAGCCGACCGACCAGGCCGAGAAGGACTACACCTACCAGGAGATGTATGAGACCGTCAACAAGCTGGCCAACGGCCTCAAGAGCCTCGGCGTGAAGAAGGGCGACAGGATATCCATCTACATGCCCATGCTCCCCGAGACCGTCATGGCGATGCTCGCCTGCGCCAAGATCGGCG
>Ga0334890_1000481_pt1 | contig 70766 bp, 72 predicted proteins | sample GraSluR1_MG_3_FD_207220 | JGI IMG/M metagenome (GOLD analysis project Ga0334890, IMG submission 207220) | Sludge microbial communities from methane-producing bioreactor in Wageningen University, Netherlands - Granular Sludge_31_08-R1 | ecosystem: Engineered > Bioreactor > Anaerobic >... | reverse complement strand
TTCGATCCTGTCTTGGCGGAGAGGTCGTCCGGGGGACTCTCCTTTCTCTTTAGTCTGTGTATACAGACTACCCCGAACGGACATCTATGTAAAGCTCTCCCAGGTCAGGAAAACCAAGCGGAAACAACTGACGCCGAAGCCACTCCAAAGTGGTTCATGCATGTTCCTCGCTATTTCAATGACGCTCTGGACATAAGATTGATGGAGCGGCGAAAAAACACGGCCGCGTTCCTTTCCTGGACACAGGGATCTCTTTTTTCTTTTTCCCAGGAAGACGTGATTTACATGAATCCCTATACAAGCCGTATCACAGCACCTCTCATACAAATAAAGCAAGCGTCGCCAGTTGGAAAAGATCAGTCCGGCAAGCGTTATAAAGGCTATGTAAGATTCAAATGGTATTTCACAAAGAAGGATTCGACTATGGAAATGACTCAGGACGACTTCGTTCGTTTTCTGATCTCCGGATCTTTGGAGGAGGGCCATGAAATTTGAACACTGAATATGAGGAAAACTCTTGCATAAAGTGTATTTGGCCCATGATTTTAAGTACTGTAATGACGAAGAGGGACAATCCGGGCAAATGGTAAGCAGGAGGTGGTTCCCGTGTTTGACTTTGTTGCTATAGACTTCGAAACGGCCAATGAGAAGCGATGTAGTCCTTGTTCGCTTGGGCTCGTAATGATAAAGAACGGGTCGGTGGTGGAACGCCGAGCGTGGCTCTTAAGGCCTCCATCCAGTTTTTTTTACTTCAATCCGATTAATATAAGAATTCATGGAATCGATGAAGAGATGGTCGCCGATAAACCGGAGCTTGTCGATTTATGGGACGAGATAGCACCGTTTCTGGAAGGCAACATTGTGTGCGCTCATAACGCATCCTTTGATTTCAGCGTGCTTCGGAGAACGCTTGAGGTTTACGACATCCCTCTGCCGAACTGCGATATTTTATGTTCGGTGGCCGTTTCGAGGAGAGCGTGGCCCGAACTTGTTTCTTTTTCCCTCCCCATCGTGGCAAGTCGTTTGAATCTGCCTTTGCAGCACCACGATGCAGGAGACGACGCCGCTTGTTCTGCGGAGATACTGCTCCGTGCGTGCAATGAGCACGATATAGAATTTCTTGATGAGATGGAAAAGCGGCTTGAAGTGTTTCCGGGGTATTTGCGCCACGGCGTGTACTCGTGCTGCAGCACCCCCCGATCGACAAAGCCTTTAACTCCACCGCCTTCTCCGAAGGAGTGCGGGCGTAATCGTAATCATCCATTATTCGGCAAGCAGGTGGTTTTTACCGGCGCCTTAAAGCTCATGACTAGGGATACTGCGTTTCGTCACGTCGCATTGGCCGGAGGTCATCCAAGGTCCGGTATGAGCGGGAATATCGATTATCTTGTGATGGGGGTTCAGGATTTTTCAAGGTTTCGAAACGGGCAAAAGAGTTCGAAGACCAGTAAGGCCGAAGAGTTGCGCGCTTCGGGATACGATATCGAAATAATATCGGAAGAAGATTTCACGAAAATGCTTTGTTCTGGGGAGGACATGGAACCATGATCTACCGCTACGATCTCTCTAGTCGCTGGGAACGCGAAGCTGGAGGCGCTGCTGCTGGATCAGGCGCTGAAGACGCTGCACCATGAGCGGTTGATGCATTTGGGGGAGACAGTTTCTGTGGATAGCGCCGATCGATCGGAACTTTGATATTAACTCGGAGGTGAGAAAATGTTTCATTTTGATCCTAAGCATTTCGAAGAGCCTTCTCCGGTCGTTGAGACTCCACTGGAAATAAGCCGAAAGCGGATATTTGCCAGAAAGTCGGGGGAAGATCCCGAATCATTCAGGCAAGAGCTTGATGCCGAGATTCGCAAGCATCTACCTGCTGAGTTGCACCCCTTCTACTTGCCAGACGAAGTCTCGGAATTCATAAGATATTACAGTGAAGTCAGCAGGCACTCTTCAAAAAAGTTTTGGGTAGTTTTGGAGCTCTCAAGAGACGGAATACTTGAGAGCTAGAAATCAGCTTTGTGTTTTCATTTTTCACACAACACGCCATTTTGTCGAAAGAACAAGACGCGATACAAGGGGTGGAGGGTGTAATGTGGAACTCAACCTCGGAATTACCCAACAGGCTCAAAAAGCAGGGTTTTCTTATATTAAGGAGGGTTATTGGATGGCTCGACGGAAGACGCTTCGGCTTTCCGCTTTGAACATCAAGACGGAGCCACATACGCAAGAAAGATATGTTCACTTGATCCAATTTGTTTTCGGACACAGCATTCTTGGTAAGTTGTCTGGTCATAACCAACTGATGATAGGCGTTTTAGAATCTCTGGATACCGACGATCCAATGGTTGGTTTTAAGGGCTTTCTTTATAGGTTTACGAATATAGATCGCAATGCTCCATGGCTGGACATCGGCACAAGAGAGCTAGTGGAGAGCGATAGCGCAGTTCAACGCATCATAATTCCGGAAGATTTAAGGCCAAATTGTAAAAAAATCCCCTTTGTATTTGACGCCCAGCGACATCGCTTGATTTTTGAATCGACATCTCCTACTGCTCCTTCCATAAGGGTAGCATTCGAGTCCATTTTCAACGATCCAATGGTACAGGAAGAATTCGGTCTTGTTGATGTTGAGCTGGAGGTCCGCAGGGAAGCGATAGAGTACATTTTAGGGCTTGAGAATATTAGGAAATTAGAGATACGAGTCTCGCGGCCTAACCCCGACGATATTTCGGAGCTGGAAGACGAAGTGTATAGGAGACTGCAGAACCAAAATGTCAGAAGGATAGACGAAACGTTGACGGCTGCAAGTGCCGAGGGAATCCTTCCCGATCAATGGACAAAAGGGTTGATCGCAGCTTCTCGGAGTGACGGAAGCACAGTAGCAAGAGCTATAATAGGAGGAGAGAAAAAAGAGGTATCAACATCGAACAAACCTTTGATTGTATCGCACAGCTATGATCCCTATGAGCAATCTCTGATGGAGGCCATGACAAGGGGGACTAATGAACTGCTTGAAGAGGTTTTTAGCACCTTATAAGCTTTTGCGCTCATACTGGAGTGCGTATGGCGGATATCAAGCGCTGCTGTGTTCTCCGTATTTCTTGCTATCGCTGTTGCTGTCGATATGCATCACCCTTTTTGGATCGTTCGATCAACCACTCCTCGCTGCCGTTTTTGAAAAGACATTTCTCATAAACCCCTCTTTACTTGGATTTACTCTTGCTGGGCTTACCGTCTTTCTCGGTGTAGGGGATGAAAGATTCCGCGATGCAATACGTGGAGAAACTCCGGAAAACAATAAACCATCCCCCTTTATTGTTGTTTTTGTTTCTTTTATGCATTTCACGTTGATTCAGATTCTTGCCTTGCTTAACGCTGTGATAGGAGGTTTTTTCTTTTTATCTGAAATTCGCCAATATGTGTTCTTCAGTCTTTGGCTGTTCCTTTACTCCATTCTTCTTGTTGTGGCAGCAATTCTTGCAGTGTACCAACTCGCTCAATGGTATGATAAAGCAAAGAAAGCTCAACCCTCAAAAGAGGCTTCTAGCGAAATAATACCGTATAACGAACCGTATAAATTATTTTTCGGCGAACCTTGAAAACTGAGCCATTGCAACGCTTACGCCATGCCTATTACAACCCAGTATCGCCCACCAAGAGATAGCAAGGATCCACATAAGATTTCTCCTGGATCCTTTTTTTTTGCCCGGACTCCGTATGGACTTCAGAAAAAGCACATTCTTCTATAAACCCCTGACCACTCAATTGATAAAAACTCACTCCTTCCAGGCGATCGTCTCCGGACGGCGGAGTGCCTGGTGCTTGACTACGGGTATTCCGTATTTCTCGCCAAGCCGGCGGAAGCGGTCCTTGTAGACGCCCTTGAGATTGTCGTGGAAGGCGATTCCATCTATACCGCCCGCGATGCTTTTTACGCACGCCTCGAGCCTTTCCGGGCCGGATTCGTCCTCGTAGTGCCCGCTCACGAGCCACTGGTTGGCCAGGATGTGGCTGACCCCGAATGCGCAGTTGTCCCACTCCTGGAAGGCGGCGGCCGCAAACGAGGGTTCGAAGTGCACTCCTCCGGCGCACAGAAGGTTGCGCACCCTTCTTCCGTCGCTCTCGAAAACGCAGGGAAGGGATTCCGCGAGTACCCGCACGGCCTTCCCGTCGGCCCAGCTCTCCGGGGCGCTTCCGATCTCGATGTCGAGTAGCGGCACATTGAATTCGGGAATCATCTGCGGCGATCCCCCTCCGTAGACCATCCCCGACCAGTGGGTCGCCTCGGTGGTGACGCGAAAATCGTTCATTCCGGCCTCTGCTCTCTTCCGCTCCAAGGCCAGGAGGAGATTGCGCATATATCCGGGATCCGCGGGGCCGAAAGATCCGGAATCGACATCTCCGGTGGTGTGCACCGTCAGAACACGGTCGGGGGCGTTCTCTCCCTCATGCCACGTGATGATTCCGGCGAGGTCGAAAACCGAAAAATGCTCGTTCATGACCGGCAGGTAGTGCTTGTAGTCGTGACTGACCACTCTTCTCGTGGGTACGTAATAAAAAGAGCTGCCCTCACGGTCCGTATACCGCGTGACCCGGTTGCCGTCGACTTCAATATCGGTCTCCGTCAATTCGAATATTTCCCGGGATGCATTCAAGACGTTCCCCGCGACATGTTCTATCGCCTCCACACAGAAAAAGAACACCGCTTTCTTCAAAGACTTCATCACGAACCCTCCTCATCGGACAATTCCGGTTTCTCTTGCAACTATAAACCAGATACCATAAACGGTCAAAATGCTTTTGAAAAGAATGCGGACAAAAAAACGAGAGGACAACTCGTTTAAGAGCGTCCTCTCCCGGTTGTTGCAGATTTTTTTCTGTTTTTAGGCTCGTGATCAGCTCAAAACATGCTTGATTAAGCCGGACAGGCACAGCTTAAAAGCGATTCCAGGGCCTTCTCGATACGATCCATGGCCTTCTCCAGGTTCGCCATGGATGTCGCGTAGGAGATGCGGACGTACCCTTCGCCGCACGCGCCGAAAGCGGTTCCTGGAACGACGGCGACGTTCGCCTCGTGCAACAGGAAGCGGGTGATTTCCTCCGAGGTTTTTCCGGTACCGGTGATATTCAGGAATATGTAAAAAGCTCCTCCCGGAACCAGGCAGGAAACGCCTTTCATTTTATTCAGGCGCTCGCAGACGTAGTCCCTGCGTTTCCGGAACTCTTCCACCATTTCGGCTACCGGTTCCTGCGGGCCTTCAAGGGCAGCAACCGCTCCCCACTGAGCCTGAGAGGAGGTGTGGGTCACGAGGTACATGTGCATCCTGTTCATTACCTGGATCAACTCTGCAGGAGCAGCGATGTATCCTATGCGCCAACCCGTCATCGCATAGGCCTTTGCGAACCCGTTCAGCACGATCGTTCTCTCGCGCATACCGGGAAGAGCCGCGATGCTGTAGTGCTTCCTCCCGTCGAACAGAATCTTTTCATAAATCTCGTCCGAGATCACCAGAAGGTCGTGCGCGATCGCAAATTTAGCGACATTTTCGAGCGTCTCCTTCTCCTGCACGGCGCCCACTGGATTGGACGGGTCGAGCAGGACGAGCATCTTCGTCTTCGGCGTCAGCAGTTTTTCGAGGTCGTTCACGTCGATCTGGAACTGATTTTTCTCGAGCAGCGGATATCCTACGGGGACCGCCCCGTTCATCGTCGGGACATGCGAATAGTTCAGCCATGAGGGATCGGGGACGAGCACCTCGTCTCCCGGGTCGAGGAAAGAGCTCAGCGAGACGAAGACGCCTTCGGAGACGCCCACGGTGCAGATAATCTCTTCGGGGTCGTACTCCAGAGAGTCGTCCTCTTTGAGTTTCCGGCAAATCGCCTTGCGGACCTCCGGGATGCCCTTGTTCGGAGTGTAATGGGTCGCTCCTTTGCGTGTCGCCTCCACCATCGCGTCGGTGATATGAGCAGGCGTATCAAAGTCCGGCTCTCCGATTCCGAGGCCGATCACGTCCACGCCCTCGGATTTCAGCTTGTCGACCTCCGCGAAAATTTTCCGGATCGGGGAAAAGGGAATGGCTTCCATTTTTTTCGACTGTCTTACCATCATAAAACCTCCTGATTTGAAAAATCAATAACTATTTCTTTCTTCTGCCAGGTAGTGCCGAAACCGTTTTGTGTTTTGTGTTTCGTATTTCCATGTTGGGGACCTGAATTATCTCCTTCTGAAAGATATATCATGCAATATGCGCAATGTCAAACGCGCAACTTTCTTACCAGTTTAATGCTCTTTCCAACCTTTTCTGTTGCCACGACAGGGTGAAAGAAGAAAAAAAAAGAGGAAGTCCCCTCCGAAAAGCCGGGAACTTCCTCTTCGTCTTTCTTCCGTTCACCGCTGCACATGATTCTCAGTGCTTTTTCTTGCCGGGATGATGTTTCGGTTTGGGCGGAGGAGCTTTGGGGTACGGTTTTCCGGGGTGAGCTTTCGGCGGCTCGTACCTCGGTTTGTGATGTCGTCTCGGATCGTCCCAGCGGTGCGGCGGGGTCATATAAGGGTGGGGTCTCCTGAACCTGTAAGGATACGGAGTTCTTCTCAGGTGATCACGGTACCAATGGCCCGGAGGAAGCGGGCGGTAGATGACATGAACCCTGGGATACCAGTAGTTTCTCCCCCTCTGTTCGTAGAACATACCCAGGATGAGGATGGCGAAAACGTTCCCCCGGTCTCGTTCGCGGAGCAGTCCCGGAAGCGATTCTTCCCACAGGCGCCGGGCAAGAGAGGTATCCCTGCGGCGGCCGTACCCCGAATGATACCGGTAGGCGATCATGGCCTTGGCCATGGGGTTGCCTCGGGAGGCGCTTCTCTCGTACCAGTAGTCCGCTCTCTGCGAATCCATGCCGAAATCGTCTCCCCCTCTGTCGTAACCGAATGCGGCCAGGAACTGCATCTGCGGATCGCCATTTTCGGCATACTCCAGTATTTCCTCGAAAGAAAGATCCTGGTTGGCGAGCGCTTCTTCGAAGGTCATATTCGCCTCAGCCGCCCCTGCGAGAGGCAGCGCAAGGAAAAAAACAGCGGCGCACAGAGAGAAAAGGATCATTTCAAAAGTTTTCGACTCTTTCTTCATCATTCTCACCTCCTTCCGTCTCTTGTCGTAGCGACCGTATTCGCTGCGGTTCGTATCGCCGGCATACGCATGTTCACTCTCCGTCACTCAGTGTTTTTACGTACCGGAATCATTATAAGAGAATCGAACTTTACAAAAAACCTGATTTCTACTGAATTCAGAGAAAATAATCTATTGAAGGAGTCGGAAAGATGAAAGGAAATCTTCAGATCGTGTAAAGGAGAAGTAAACAGATGCCTTGCGCGGCAGAGCGTCCGCAGGAAATAGAAGGAAAATCCAGCGGGTCCTAACAACCTGCACCGATGGAACAATTCAAGGGTGATCCTCGGATCCTTCAACTCGTCATTTCCTCCGGAATGCGAACAGGAACTACTCTCTCCCATTCAGTTGGGTAATTTCCTTCCCGGAAGGTTTAGTCAGGCATCCTCCGCATCGGGAGGACAACGAAAACACTCATAGAGAAAGACAGAGACGGCGGGTAAAAAATCTTCAAACGTCTTCAACTGTGCGTGACGAAATGACGAACCGTTTTTCCACCGCCGTCATGACGAATTATGCATCATCCTTACAAGATTCCGCCCCTGTTCCTTGGCCAGATACAAGGCCCGGTCCGCTTCACGGTAAGCATCCATGAAGGGTTCTTCGTGGGATAGGTCCAGGGCGCTGACTCCGATGCTTATGGTACAGCAAATTCGATGAGGCGGCACGTGAAGGCACTCCGCTTCAACGCTCTTCCGCAGGTCTTCCGCAATCATCATCGCATGATCCAGCCCGGCTTTGGGAAGCAACACGAGAAACTCTTCGCCTCCCCAGCGTGACGCAAGATCAGATTCCCTCAGCCTGGCCCTGAATATGCCCGTCAGATGAATCAGCAGTTTATCGCCGACCGGATGGCCGTAGCGGTCATTAATGGTCTTGAATCGATCAATATCAGCAAGAAGCATCGAAAGCGGCTGTCCGTCCCGTTTTGCCCGGCGCAGCTCCTGATCCGCCAAAAGCTGCATCTGCCGCCGGTTATAAAGGCCGGTGAGGGTATCGTAGGCGGCGATTGATTCCAACTCCTGATTTTTGAGCTCCAGCTCCAGGTTTTTCTTTGTGAGCTCTTCTTGCTGCAAGGCGATGAGCCGTTCCTGGCGAATGGTTTCAGCTGTTTTTGTCCAGAGAATGATGGCGAGGATCATGCCGATGGACACGGCGGTAATGCCATTGATCCGGTTGGACAGCAGCATGGCGGAGTCCGGTTGCGTCAATCCGATAGTCCAGTAATACAGACCATACGCAATCAAATAACAGAGAAACAGCTTCAACGGACTGATCAGAAAAAGAAGCGCCGCAAATGTACAGGCCACCAGAAAAGGGGTGATGCTGCTGGTCACGAGCTGATCCAGCACCGCAATCACCACTCCTGCCGTCATAAGCACCGTCAGACTGCTGAAGATGACCAGCCAGCCCCTACTCGAGATGCTCCGCTGTTCTTTTAATCGCCTTGCGGCGAAAAACAAGGGCACGATAAAAAGCAGAAGCAACCCGTGGCAAAGAAGCAAACATATTCTCCAGCTGTCTTGTGCCGGCGTAAATACCGGGGCTCTCCAGAAAAAAAACAAATAGAGCATCAGCACGGGGAGGAAAATCATCGCCGCGTAATAGAGACGCTTGATGGTCGCCTGAGCCATTTCATCCGCTACTTCCTGATGAACTTGTCTAATTTTGTTTATTTTTCTGTTATATCTAGCAAGAAATAGCGGTATTTTTGAAGTTGCTTTGCAACCCATGAAAAAACTCCTTCCGCCTCGCACAAAGTTTTTTCCGTACGAACGCGATTTAGCTGAACGGAAAAACCGAACGAGGGGGACTCTCCACTCCGCTCGAAATTCAAGGCGTCCTTGCTTAATTATGAAATTTCGCCGACATAGATCCGCGAACAATGGCTTCAATATTACTGCATGGGTTCGATCTCCAAGCTCCGGAGTGATTGCTTGATGAGTATTTGGAATTTATTTTTATTATATCATGGTATGGTGAACCGCAGAAAAATAAAACAGCAGAAAAGCGATGAACTTCGACCGTGAAAAGATGCTCCAGCCTTGCTCTTGTTGGCTTGTATATTTCAGGCTATTATACTCGTGATGATGACAGTGTGCGAAGCGCGAACCAGCATCATGCCGGTCAGCTGTAGGATGTTTCGTTCCGTGTTCATGACGGCCGCGGGATACCCGCACAATTGGAACAGAAAATGCCTTTCAATGAAAGGAGCGCCACCGATGCGAATCGAGCGTTTTTACAACACATCGGCTTCCGAAATCGACGGGAGGAAGTGGAACGCGTATCTTGGCATAAGCATTCAGAACAAGGCGTTCACTCCGGAGTACATCGCTGAATTTCTCCGCTGGGCGGCGCCGAGGTCGGCTCAGCGAACGGCTGTCGTGGTCGTCGACGTTCTTCAGCGCATCAACAACCAGATTTTCGACCGGAGCTCCCCCATGGCGGCTTTAGCGAAAGCCTTCCGGAAGGCGGACGAAATTCACGAGCGAATCCGGACGGCGCTCGATTCGCTTCCGAAGGAAATCCAAGACAGCGTCGAGATCCTGGACTGGTGCGATATCATCGAGGAAACGTGGTTCATTCCGAACTACCGTATCTTCAAAAGGGAATTCGAAGAGAACACCCCCTTCCGGAGTTTTCTCACCGGGCTGACCCGAGGCAATCTTGGGCCGATCATCGGGCGGCTGCAGGAGACCGATGTCGAGCAGCTGACACGGTACATTCTGATGGAACTTCCGGAACTGGTCACCGGCTTCATGCACGGGGGCGTCCACTACAATCTCAACGTCTATCCGGGACCCATCGGCAGTATATACGATGAGTTCAGCGGGCAGCCATTCTGGCCGGAGATTCGCGACCAACTTCATTTCATCGGCCCGATCTCCAGCGTCGAAGCGTATCTGTGAGAGCTGAAGCCCATCGTCCACCGGAGTCGGAATGACAGGCGACAGGAACAGGTTGAGTTTTGGAAGACGGACCATAATCTTCGAACAACATACTAGCGATGTAACGCATATAGCGATACAATGTGTCCAGAGGTGAGCGCGGTGACGAATGCTACCGTGAATATCCGGCTGGAGGCCGAGGATAAGAAAGAGGCCGAGAAGATCTTTGCGACACTCGGTCTGACGACGAGCGAGGCGATTCGTCTTTTCTACAGGCAGACGATTCTGCGCCGGGGGCTCCCTTTCTTAGGATTGCACCCTTGTCAGTCCGGCCCCGGAAGGCACCTTCAAAAAACGTATGCAGAAGAACAAGACCATGCCTGCGTAATATAACAGGCCCTACCCTTCTGCTCCGCATCCAGAAGCGTCCGGTTCGTTTACGCAGTACCGCATTCCTCTGCCAACTTTCTTCTTTTGCAGCTTCCGCTCCTCGACTCCGCGATCCAGCCACTTTTTGATCTGCGGCACGCTCACGTTGAAGAGAGCGGCAAGTTTTTCGGAAGAGAGAGGTTCTCTCATCTCCTGAAGCAAGAGAGGCAAGACAGCCAAATAGAGAGCTTCAGCTGGCGGGACGGGTTCGGCCATTACTTCTTCCCGCCCGCTTTCGGTAACGCCCCGCGGAGCAGAGGCAGAGATGCTCTCCTCAGCGAAGTCAGGCTTCCCGGCAGTGCTCTTTTCTTCGACCTCCTCCGTCGGGCGCGGCGTCTTCGCAACAGACTCCTGCTCACCGGTATCCTCGAACAAGCTTTTCGTCTCGTAATTCGGCGCCGGGCGAGAGGGCGAGGAGACCTTCCCAAGCAGATCGCGCAGCGCATCTTCGGACCCGGCATTCGGCCACGGCTTCGCTCCCAAAGATAAGAGCCTCTTATTCCCCTCGGGAACATCCCCTTCCATGCGCACAAAAACTGAAAGAGAATTCTCCCGTTTCAGCTCCTCCTCCGCCCCGGCCCATGTTCCTCCTTTTTTGTGCTCGGCACTTATCACAAGAGCGTAATCCGAAAGGGCGTAGATCAACTTGTTCCGTCCCATCGCCGCGCCAACCGAGAAAGGGGCCTCGGGGGGGAACGGACTCAGCAGAAGCAGCCTTCCGGCAGCAAGAGCGCTTCGTGAGGTCTTTTGGAGGCTCTTTTTCAGCAGACTGTCGGCGAGCACGGCGAGGACGGTCCCGCCGGATTGCAGCGCGCTCTCCATGGCGATGCTGTCCACTCCCCTAGCCCCTCCGGAGACGACCGCTATTCTCTGCCGGGCGCAGAGTTCGGCTACCGTGCGGGTGAACTCCTCCCCTTGCGCGTCCACGTTGCGGGAGCCGACGATCGTCAGCCCGCCCCCTTCCAGAAGGGCACGGTCCCCTGCGCCGAAGAGGAGAGGCGGCGCCTTCTCCTTGAGGTGTTTTTTGTACCGCGCAGGGTAATCTGCGTCGCCACGGCTGACGATCCAGATTCCGCCGCGCTCCCACTGCTCGACTGCGAAGCCGAGCGCCACACCTCTGCCAAGCAGCGCCTTCAGGCGCGCCCGGTCGATTCCGGATCCCTGCGCGGCATCTTCGGCGACTTCCTGAATCAGAAGGTTCAAGGGACGTTTTTTCTCTCCGACGAGCCAGCGAGCCACGGTGTTGTACTCTCCCGGCGAGAGCGGTTTGACGCTCTTGTCGCCGAAGACGCCGCAGAGAAGCAGAATCGCTTTCGTGTCGTCGCTCATACGATACGTCATGGCTCAGGCGTCCCCCGACGAAGTAAGGGCAAGAGCAAGCGGATGGACCGCCTTCACTCCGTTCATCCTCAAAAGCGCCGCTAGGACGGTAAAGGTCCACCGGGAATCGACCATGTCGTCCACCAAAAGGCACGGTTTATAGGGCTTTTTCTCTCTGGGGAACTCGAAGACTCCGTCAAGATTCCGGGCCTGCTGAAAGCTGTTCTGCATCTCCTTCTGCGGTTTATTGGACCGCACCTTCTGAATGCAGGTGCTGAAGGGAACACCCAACGCCTTGGCGAGACGCTCCGCGAAGTCCGGCACAAGATCGGGCCTGGTCAGTGAAGGTACGCACGTCACCCACTGCGGCTCAGGTTCAGGCTTCCAGAGGCGGATCATCTCGCAGCAGGCATCGACGAGTTCATCTGAGAATCTTTCCCTCGTGTACTTCCCTTCCGCGACAAGCCGCCCCAATCCGGAATCGCCCCAGAGCGAAAGTACGCGTCCCTCGGCAAACTGAAGCCCTTCGGGAATTCTGCCCGAAAAGCCATATGAAGGGAGAGGATTTCCCATCGGCCATTTCTTCCGGGGAAGAATCGTATGCTGTTCATTCCTGAGAAAGAGAGCCGCTTTCCGGAGAGTCTCCTCGTCGCACCGAGCAAAGCGAAAAGGCCCTGAGTCGCAGTTGACGCATCTGCCGCAAGGCTGCGGAAGCGGATCGTCCAGTGATCTTTCGAGAAACTCCATCAGGCACCCAGTATATTCCATATAGCAGCGCATCTCCTTCTGCTCCGCCCTCCGGATGGCCGTGATTGCATTCACGTGCTCCTTGTCCACGACGTAGGTTTCGGCGGCTGCCGTCGCATCCCATTTCGAGCCGGTCTTGACTATAGGCGACGGGGATTCTACGGAAAGCAATCGCAACACTTTCTCGATCCGGTTTCTTTTCAGGTTCACTCCAATCTCCAGCTCCTCTTTGGAGCAACCTTCCAAGGACTCCTGTAGAAACTCGAGCACGGCATTGATATCGCTCTGAGGAGGAAACGCGGAAGAAATAAAGTAGTCGGCGATGGCGTCGTCCTCCGCGCCGGAGAAGAGGACTCCGAACGCCTCGTCGACGGCGCGCCCCGCTCGCCCCACCTGCTGGTAGTAGTGAACCACCGAGGAGGGGCGCTGATAGTGGACGACAAAGCCCAGATCCGGCTTGTCGAATCCCATCCCGAGCGCGACCGTCGCCACCAGAACTTTCACCTCGTTGTTCAGAAGGCGGCGCTCAAGTACCTCCCGTTCCTCCATCCCGGCGTGATAGGCCGCGGCTTCGATACCGTTCTGTCGCAGCCACAACGTCACCCGCTCCGCATCCCTTTTGGTGAGGGTATAGACAATGCCGCTTCCGGGGAGCTTCGGGATATTGACGGCCAGCCACGCCATTCTCTCAGTCGCGCCTTCCGCGGGGATGTTGCACAGTCTCAGGCTCTTTCGGGCGAGAGAACCGCGAACAAGCTCCGTATTCTCTCCTATCTGCTGTTTCACGTCCTCGACAACTCTATCGTTCGCCGTTGCTGTGGTGGCCAGGACAGGCACGTTGGGCGGCATAGCCTGAAGTATGCGGACAATCCTCCTGTAGTCGGGGCGGAAGTCATGCCCCCAGTCGGAAATGCAGTGCGCCTCGTCCACTACGAACAGCCCTATCGTTCCGGCGATTGAGGCAAGGACATCCTGTCGGAAGTTGTCGTTGGAGAGGCGCTCCGGTGAAATGAGCAGAATATCGGTATCCCCGTTGTTCACGCTCAGCTGAATCCGCTGCCAGTCCTCCTGATTCGCGCTGTTGATCGTCTCGGCCTTCACGCCGATTCTCTCAGCAGCCTTGATCTGGTCGCGCATCAGCGAAAGCAGCGGCGAGACGAGCAGCGTCGGCCCGAAGCCCTGCTCCCTCAGCAGCTTCGTGCCCAAAAAGTAGACCATGCTCTTTCCCCATCCCGTTCGCTGAACAACGAGGAGGCGTTTTCTCGCGAGAAGTGCTTCGATGCACTCCCACTGCCAGGGACGGAATTCCGCAGCAGGAGTGTCGAGGGCCAGACGCAGGTATTTCAGAGCTTTTTCCTTCATATTTTCAGCGCTCCTTTATTCACGCGAAAGCAATATTGTGCTTCATGCAGCAGTCATAATTCAGCTGGTAGGGAGCGGGGTTCATGGCCCCCCTGTGTCCTATGTGAATCCGTTCGTCCGTGGGCGGGGTCCGCCGCAGAAGGCTTTCGAGAAAAAGAAGGGAGGAGCGAAAGGCGGGCAAACTGTCGGGGACGAGCACGGTGTCTTCGGGGCGAAGCACCCTGACCTTCTCCAGGTCCGAAAGGAAGATGGCGCTCCGGTCTTTTACCGGATCGGAAAGCCCGGTCACATGAAGAGCCTGTCCGTTCGGCGTCATTTCCGCCTTGCGGATGACCCACTCCGCGTCCCGTATCTCGACGCGTGCTCCTGGTGCAAAGCTCGTCGGCATGAGGAATGATCAGCTCCTTGAATTCGCTTCGGAAACGGACCGGCAACGGCCTGTCAGGCACATGAGCGTTGCGCGGAGGTACGCGCTCGAACAGACGCACAGCCCGTCTCAATCCATGGTTGATTCAACACCCGCCGGGCGGATACCGAAAAAACGAGTTCTTCGCCACCCATTGTGATAATTCCGCGCTCCGCTCGAGAGTTCTCGGATCCGCCGGGGACTCGCGTGTGTGTTCCGCATTCCCGGTATCCCTCTACGAGGCGCCCCTCTTTCGTCCCTTTCACTTATTGAATCGCGCCGTCCCGCCTGTATTCTCCGGAAGCATCGAACCACCGGGAAGAACTTTTCTTTTCTCCCGCTCTTTTATCTGTTTCACACGGAGAGGCCGGTAGGAGAAAGAAAAATACAAGGCCTGAAAGCACGTTTCGATGATATCTTTCAACCGTATAAAAAGCAACTTAAAAAAAGAAACTTAAAAAAAGAAAGGCAGGAGATGCAATCGCCGCTTCTCCTCCTCCCGAGTTTTTCGAGAATGCCGCTTTTCGCGGCGCAGCCCTCGATCTGAAAGACTGTTTTCCTCGATGATATACTATGATGACTATTTTAAGGAAAACCATTCGCATGCCGATGAGAAAACCGATTTCGGACGAGCGGAATATCTTCGCCTCGAGGAGGCGATCCAAGCATGACCGGAACGGTGCGCCGGCGAATAGAGACGGAGGGAAAAACAATGAAATGTCATGTTTGCGGAGCCGGGATGCAGGAGATGAAAACCGACCTCCCTTTTAAGATCAACGAGCGCTCTATCATTGTCGTTCGCGATGTCCCGGTGATTCAGTGTTCCGGATGCAGGGAATACATGCTTTCAGACGATGTTATGGAACGCCTCGACGAGCTGCTCGCCGGCGTGAACTCAAGCGCCGACTTGGAGATCGTTCGTTTCGCGGCTTGAAGCGGGATGTGGAGTTATGACACAGGGGGCTACGATGCAGATCGAGGCCCGGTAACAATCGGAGAGTGACGGGCTGCTCAAAGGGCTTCAATACCGAAAAGGCTCTCTTTATTTTCGTTTGCAACCTCATGTCGGCGAGGAGGCTCGGAGATCATGCTGAAGAAAAAACACTCCTGCCGGCCATCCTGATCCTTTCCCTTTTTATCGTCGCCGCATCTGCTCTGTCCGGAAAATACATGGTGTGCAATCATCGAGCGAAGACAAACCCTACATTCTGCTCTCGATAATAATTTTGCAGTAGGAGAGGTAAGCTGCGGCGATCTCGCGTTCCGATTCTCCCTCTATTATCTCTATCCCGCAGGCAGCAAGCGCGCTGTTCACATCCGAGAAGACACGCGCCAATCGGGACTTGAACTCTGGGGAAGGTTTCTTTCGCTCGACAAAAAGATCGAACAGATCGTCCGCCGCATCCCCGAATGCTCGTCCCGCTTCCTGCACCCATTCGTCTTCCGATGAACACAGACATCGTATCTTGGTGACGATATTCATTCTTCTTCCCCTTTGCAAGCCGACGAGAGTGTATCGCGCCGCTGTCTTGCTCTAAATCGGTTCCGCCTTAGTACTTTTACGAGGACTCGTTCGGCTCCGACAATCTCGTCGTCCTCACAGTCCGAAAAGCTCCGCATGGCTTCCGAGACGCACCAGGGTAAGAGCATCTTCCGATAGATAATAAAGCAACAGCAGATCCGGGGCGATGTGGCACTCTCTATGTCCGCGCCAGTTTCCTCCAAGCGAATGATCCCGATACGACGGATCGAGAGGAGTCCCGTTCGCCAGTGCGTTGACGACCTCCCAGAGACGCTCTTTGAGGATATGTCGCGACGAGCCCTTGCTCTCCCGTTTAAAATCGCGCTTGAATGCCGTCGTTTGCCTAACGCTAACGGATCGCATCCAGCCCGGCCTTCAGATCGTCCAGCGACAGTTCTTCCGCCGTGCCGGACTCCGCTTCCCGCATGGCGGCCAGAGTTTCTTCCGTCAAAACGAGCCCGAACGGGATGCCTCCCGTGTTGATGGTCTGCCGGTAAAAGAGCCGAATCGCCTCGGTGGGAGTCAGACCGACTTTCCTGAAGATATTCTCCGCCAACTCCTTATCCCGGGCAACAAGCCGCACATTGACGCTGCGGAATCCGGGACGCTTGGTTTTCGTAACGCGCGCACCCATAAAAACACCTCCTCCAAAGAGAATGATAACGCCATAAGCGTTACAAGTCAAAACCAAACATCGGCGCCGTTGTGATCGGACTACGATATTATCATCTCTAAAGCGGGACAGGGAAAATGTCAGCCGAAAGGGAGAGATGCCGTCTGGCAATGCATCCATGAGTTTTGCAGGAGCGAACCGTAAAGAACGCGTGGCTTTCAGCGCCTTTCGAGATCGAGGAATACAGTCCGCACCCCCGTGTATCCTGTTTAAGAGCCGCAGATCTCCTCCTTAATTCCCGGCTCGTTTATAACTACAGCGTGAATTCAACTCGGCAAATCTTGTGATACGAGGCATTTCTGTCGATTTGCCTCTTGTTTTCCGCCCAAAAACACGTTATAATTACAACATGTCAGGGGGCGATGCGAATGGAGGAGCAGTCAAGACTGGTGCAGCATAAAAAACCGAACGGAACCGTCTACGTCTACAAGATCGTCGACAACTACTGGGACCCGAAGAAACAACAGTCCCGCAACAAGCAGGTCTGCATCGGCAAGCTCGACCCGGAAACGGGAGAACTCATTCCCTCGAAGCGGCTGAACGAGTCGCAGGCAGCTCCTCTCGATCCGGCCGTCACCGCAAGAACGAGCGTCAGCGGGCCCGCGATGGTTCTGAACAGGATAGACGATGAGACGGGGCTGTCGAAGGCGCTCGCGAAGGCCTTCCCCGACTCGTGGCGGCAGATCCTCTCGCTTGCGTGGTATATTGCGGGCATGGGAAGCGCGCTCTCTCACGCGGAGGCGTGGTGCGGGAACCACGAGACGCCGTTCGAGGGATCGTTGAGCAGTCAGCGGATCAGCGAGCTGCTCGAGAGAATGTCGGAGGACGGGCGGCAGACGTTCTTCAAGCTGTGGGGAAAGCAGGTCTGCGAGAACGATTTTCTCTGCTACGACATCACGTCGGTTTCCTCCTACTCGGAATTCAACGAGTTCGTCCGTTGGGGGTACAATCGCGACGGGGAAAGGCTTCCGCAGGTCAATCTCGCCATGGTGTACGGGCAGAAGAGCCGTCTGCCCGTGACGTACCGTCTTCTGCCGGGGTCCATCGCCGACGTGAAGAGTCTCTCCGGTCTGCTGGAGGAGTTCAGGAAGCTGGAGTTCCCGAGCCTGCATCTGGTCATGGACAAGGGATTCTACAGCCAGGAGAATATCGACCGGTTGACGGAGATGCGGCAGAACTTCACGATAGCCGTTCCCTCCCGTCTGAAGTGGGTCAGGGAGGAGATCGACCGGTTCCGCGACGCGATGTACGGTCCCGAGGGGTACCGGAAGGTCGGGGACGAGGTGCTCTACGTGCATACGCGGATGCTCTCCTGGGGAAAGGAGAGGCGGAGGTGCTGCGCGCAGCTGTATTTCAACTCCCTGAAGGCGGCGGAGGACTACGACGAGTTCACCCTGGAGCTGCTGAAGTACCGGGAGGAACTGGAGCAGGAGCGGCCCGTCCCGGAGCACGAGGAGGCCTATCGGCGGTTCTTCGTCCGCAGGAGAACGCCCCGGCGGGGCTTGAAGGTGTCGTACAACAACGAGGCCATCGAGGCGTACCGGAACGACTACGCGGGGTTTTTCGTCCTGCTCGCGACGAAGTTCAATGATCCTCTCGAGGCGCTGCGCGTCTACCGCGAGAAAGACGTCGTGGAGAAGTGCTTCGACGACCTGAAGAACGGGCTGGACATGAAGCGTCTGCGGGTGCATCTTTCCGGGAGAATGAAGAGTCGGATGTTCATCCAGTTCGTCTCGCTGATCCTGACGAGCCGGATACGGAAGACCGTTCAGGAGAAGCTGCCGTCGAGCAAATACACGCCCAAATCCCTGCTGCTCGAACTGGAGTCGCTGACCACCATTCGCTATGCGGGGAAATACAAGAACCGACTCGTCGAAGCGACGAAGTCGCAGAGAGAAATTCTGAAGGCGTTCGGCATCGAATTGGAAACCTCGTTATAAAATGACCGGGAATTTAGGTTGCCAGGACGTCCTTGGGGATTCTGACGATCCGGGCCTCCGCCTTTTTCTTCTTGAGTCCCCGGAACGGATTGAAATCTTTCGGAAGATACCCCTCTTCTCCGCACCATTCGAAGAAGACCTTCAGGTTGGTGTATCGCAGGTTGTATGTTGCGGGTTTTACGGAATCGGAAAGGTACGCCAGTACGGACTGCCGGATGATTGTTCCGGGCTGGAAAGAATTCGGGAATCTTTTAAAGAAGCGCCTGACATGCCCCTGGTAGTCCCGGATGGTTCGCTCGCTTCTTCCTTCCGCGGCCTTGAAGATGAGAAAATAGTGCAAATCCTCTTCCCATCCGCCTTTGGAGCAATTCGCCATTTCTATTTTCCCTAACATTTAGGGACCTCCTTTTTTCGCCGCCCGGACGATAAAAGAAGGCCCCGAAAATCCGCCGCAGTTCCCCCGATTTATACCACGGCGGATTCGCCGTTTTCGAGAGGGGGAAATACAATGCTTTCGCACGTTGAAGCGGGTGTTTTTACCAGTCGTTTCAATAAATGGTGCCGGGGGGGGGACTCGAACCCCCACGTGGTCGCCCACGGCGGATTTTGAGTCCGCTGCGTCTACCATTCCGCCACCCCGGCAAGCACTGGTAATTTTTACCACACTCCCCGTCGCTTGTCCAGAGCGGTTGCACCATTTTCCTTATTGTCAGATAAAGGAAAAAACTCGTTTTTGACCTTGGTGAGTCCGGTGCGCCTGAAAAACATGCATCTTTCCCGATGCGCTCGTCTTCCCGAGTGGGGGGCGAGCTGCCATTTACCGAAGTGCGAGTACTGGCAGAAGAACCAGAACCTAAGCCTCGTCAGTGCCTTCCACGTGCCCTGTAGTCGCTCTCGCGTGGAGTTCCGCGAGGAGACGCTACGCCTCGGAGTCTTCGATGAACCTTTCGATAAATCTAAAATGACCCCGATATCTCACTTGGCACATGTTATAACACGTGTTACAATATATACATCAAGGCAGGGGGTGGAGCCAATCAAGATCTACAGCATCAGAGAAATCATCAAGATGTTGGAGGAAGACGGTTGGTACTTTACGGGAGCTCGAGGCGATCATCACTATTTCCAGCACGACACGAAAAAGGGGAAGATCACAGTTCCCCACCCCGAAAAAGACATCCACCCCAAAACAACAAAAAGCATCCTCAAACAGGCGGGGCTGAAGTAGCTCCGCCTCGACAAAAGGAGGAATACTCATGGCCAATAGAGGAAGCAAGGATATGCGCACATACCCGGCAATATTCTCGAAAGACAAGAACGGAATCGCGGTCGAGTTTCCGGACCTCCCGGGGTGTCTCACATGCGGTAAGTCCGAGGCGGATGCCGTCGCTCGCGCCAAGGAGGCTCTCGAAGGTTTTCTTTACGTCTCCGAGAGTGATGGTGACCATATCCCGGCTCCAACGTCTTTCGACGAAATTCAGTTGAAGAAAGGTGAAGCTGTCGTACTCGTAACCGTTCGCATGGACATCGTCCGCGAGGAGGAAGCCAAGCGCAGCATCACCAAGAGCGTGACGTTGCCCGCATGGCTGAACAAGCTCGGCATGGAGCACAACCTCAACTTCTCCAGCTTGCTCCAGGAAGCGATCAAGGAACGCCTTGACGTGAGGGAACCATTCTCGTTCTGAAATAACGCGCAACGCCCCGAGTCGGGTTGTCCGACCGGGGCGATGTTCTCTCTACAAATCCTGCATCTCTTCGAATGAAAGGTAGTCCACGCCGGCCAGGGATTCCACATGGTGGCGCAGTTCATGCACGATGGTCTCCTCGATCTCCTCGATCCACTCTTCGCGCCCCGCCCCCTCAAGTTCTTCGGCGAAACTTCCGTAGTACAGGAAGACCGTGTTTCCCATGATCGGGTCTTCGACATACTCGCCCATCAGGAGATATTCTCCGTCTTCTTTCTTCTGCCGGACGACATTGACGCCTCCGTTGAGTTTTCCAAAGAGCTTCGGGGGAAGGCGTTCGACTATCCTTTCCGCAACCTGGCAAAAATCGTCAAATTTCATCTCGATCTCTCCTCGTCCTGTTTATTCTTGTCGGAGGCTCCGCTTTGACACGCTCCGAGTGTATAATGAACAGCAAAGCCGATCAAGGAGGTTTTTCAATCATGAACCGTTTGATTATACGACATTTCATTCCCGCTCCCGATTCCGGAGTTCTCTGCCCCCCATGCGACGAGACTTCGGGATATCTTCAGTCGATCATGGAGGGGCTTGCGCCGAAACTCGTCAACCTGAACATTCAGCTTGTCCTTCAGAATGTCGAAATTCATGAAATCACGGAGGCAAACTGCGGCAAGCTCAACTATCTCTCGTTTTTCGGACCCGAACTCGGCATCGTTGCGGAGAGGCCAATCGAGGAGGTCCTCGGCGCCCCGGTGAGCTTCGAACGATGCGAGGGGTGCGCTCTCGCCGACGGAACTCCGTTTGCCGCGAGGACTCTCAAAACTGAAGGGACCTCCTTCAGCGCCCTTCCTCCCGGTGTTCTGACCGACGCTCTGATACGGGTCGTCTTCTCCTCAATGGGCAGCTGCGAAGGCGGCGATTGCGCCTCCTGCACGGGATGCAGCGGGCATTGATCAAGAAAGGGAGGACAGGATCATGACCGATGTCTGGATCACGACGAAAGGCGGCGACAGGGGAGAGACGAGCATCGGCAACGGCGACAGGGTGCCGAAGGATCACCCCCGCGTGGAAACGTACGGCACGCTCGACGAATGCCAGGCGCACATCGGCATGGCGAGGTCGCTGTGTGAATATCCCGATATATGCGAGCATCTCTGCACCCTTGAAAAGGAACTGAGCAAACTCATGGGATACATCGCTCTCTATCCCGGACTGACCTGCCCCGATATCGCGGAGCTGGAATCGATCACGGAGACCGTCGGGCGCGTGACCGGCAAAACAGCCCGCTTCGTCCGTCCCGGAGACTCCACTCCGGGGGCTGCGCTGCACGTCGCCCGCACTGTCGCGAGAAGGGCCGAACGAGCTGCGGTGAAGCTGTTCCGAACGGGAGAACTGCGGGAGGATGCCTATCAGTACGTCAATCGGCTCTCCGACGTTATTTATGCCGTCTCGCTCTGGTACGACCATCTTGAAAGGGAGCGCCGGGGAGAAAACATTTCCTGCGTTTGAAACCGGCTTCCGCCGCAGGGGTTTTGAAAGCACTTACCATGCAGTATAATGAGTACATTATCCTGCATGGGAGGTCGTTATCTGTGGGGAGTAATACATTATCACCGGCAATGAACCAGGGGCTTCGGCAGATCGTCTACGAGAAGCTGAAGGAAGCCATCGTCGACGGCACGATCAAGCCGGGGGCGAAACTCTCCGAGATCGAGCTTGCCGAGCGCATGGCTGTCTCGAGAACGCCCGTTCGGGAGGCTATCCGCCAGCTTGCGCAGACCGGACTTGTGACGCTGACCCCGCGCAGAGGGGCGTATGTCACCCTTCCCAGCCTGAAGGATGCGTCGGATCTCTACGAGCTGCGGACCGAACTGGAGATTCTCGCGGTGGCGAATATCTGCATGAATCCTCCTTCCGCCGAATTGAAGCGTTTCCGCGGCGTCTTCTCCGTCATGACCGACGGGACCAGCGCGGAGGAGTATGTCCGGGAGGACAAAGCCTTCCATTCCATGATCTACGCCTCGGTGACGAACAGGTTCCTCGCTCTTATGCTGCACAACATTTCAGACCTCATCCATCTTTGCAGGCCTTTTTCTGTTGAGAACTCACCCATTACGAACTTTACCTGGGGGCATCTGGCAATCATCGACGCCATTCTCTCCAACGACGTGGAACGCGCGAAGAAGGAGACGCGGAAGCATATCGATACGAGCAAGGAGAGCCTTCTCGACTTCCTTAAAACCAGGGGACCGCTTTCCGATTCCGACTCCGGAGATCCTTCATGACGTGGGCGTATTTCGGATACAAGGCGGCCGGAGCCTTTCTCTCTCTTCCCGGAATTTTCATCGCCGCAACGTTTCTCTACGGCCTTTTTTTGCTCTTCTCCAGGGACTCGAGCGGTAAAAGACGCTCCGGAACCGCGTTCTGCATTCTTTTCACGGGCGTGCTGCTCTATCTCGTTTCCATTCCGCTGAGCGCGAAGATGCTCGCCTCGAACCTGGAAGGCCCGTTTTCCTTCGATCTCCCCTCGCCGCACGGGAAGACGGTTGTACTGGTGCTTTCCGGCGGTATATGGACTACGGACGACACCGAGTTCTCCATGAGCGCGGAGACGCTGCAGCGGTTCGTCGCGGGCGTCCGGGCCGCGGACGCGCTGGGATGCGCGCTTCTTTATACGGGGGGGTATCCCGGCAAGGCGTCCGAAGAGCAGATCCGCGATATGGTCCTCCGCACAGCACGTGATCTGAAGTTCGACGGTCCTCTGCTGGTGGAGGGCAATGCCCGGACGACATGGGAGAATCTGGCTTTTTCCGCGGATATTTTGAAAGGTATGGATGTTTCGGACGTGGTCCTGGTAACCACGGCGTATCACTTGAGGCGTTCCCTGGACGTTGCGGAACGCTTTCTTCCCGGATACCGGGTTCACCCGTATCCGTCCGGACTTCTGGAAGAGTCGGGAGCCGTTACGGCTATGGACTGCCTTCCCTCCCCCTCTTCGTTCCGGAACATCTCGGCCGCAGTGCGTGAAATCGTAGGGTTGCGGGCATACCGCCTCTTCGCGGCCCTGTCCGACTGAAGGAGTCACCCCGAGGACGGCCGGAAACGCCTCCAGAACTTTTTCAGCCGTTCTCCTATTTCCCTTTCACTTCCCAACTCTCCGGGAAAATAAAACCGTCTCTGTTCCGTCATGTACTGCTGGGGCGTCCAGTGCCGCGGGTCGTCATGGGGGTACACATATCCTGAACCGTCCGGCCTGAGGTGGAATGGGACCTCCTGGAGGTCTCCTTTCTCGATGGCTTTCGCCGCATCGGCGACCGCACGGTATGCGCTGTTGCTCTTAGGCGCGGCGGCAAGGTAGAGAACCGCTTCGGCCAGGATGATTCGAGCCTCCGGCATTCCCGTCATGTCCACCGCATGGGCCGCCGCAGAGGCGACGACGAGCGCCTGCGGATCCGCCAGCCCGATGTCCTCCGCTGCCGAGATGAGCAGCCTCCGGCAGAGAAAACGCAGGTCCTCCCCTCCCGCGAGAAGGCGTGCCAGCCAGTAGACCGCGGCATCCGGGTCGGAGCCGCGGATGCTCTTGATGAGGGCGGAGATGACCGCGTAATGGTCGTCTGACGATTTGTCGTAGCGCACCGCGGCGAGCGGGAGCGTCTCTACGGCGGTCTCCTTTGTAAGAATCGATCCTCCGCGGGCCGCTACCGATGAGCAGATGAACTCGAGGCGGGTGAGGGCTTGGCGGGCATCGCCTCCCGCCATCGAGGCGATGAGATGGAGCGCTTCGTCGTCCGGTGCGATTTCGAGCTGCCCCAGCCCCCGTTCCCTGTCGGCGAGGGCTCTGCGGAGAAGTCCGAAAAGTTCCTGTTCCGAAAGAGGGTTCAACTGAAAGACGACCATTCGCGAGAGGAGCGTCTTGTTGATCTCGAACCACGGATTTTCCGTGGTGGTACCGACGAGAATGATATCGCCCTTCTCCACCGAGGGAAGAAGGGCGTTCTGCTGGCTTCGGTTGAAGTGATAGATCTCGTCCACGAAAGCAACGGCGCTCTGGCCTGAACGGAGCGCCTTGAGGTTTTCCGCTTCTTTCACCAGGTCGCGCAGTTCGGAGACTTTCGCGGAAACTGCGTTGATCTCGAGGAGATCGCGCTCCGTCCTTGCGGCCATGAGGCGCACGAGAGTCGTCTTTCCGACGCCCGGAGGGCCGTAGAGGATACAGCTCGGAACGGAGCCGCTCTCGAGTATTTTTCGCAGCGGGGCGTTTTCTCCGAGGAGGTGCGACTGTCCTGCGAACTCGTCGAGAGTTCCGGGACGCATTCTCTCCGCGAGCGGGGCTTCCCAGCGCCGGGTCGAAGTCACCTGGCCCCCCCCGGACAGAGATATTCCGGCACGTTTTCCGGGTTCGCGGGAACAAGCCCGTCCGTGTCATCGGTTAGCCGGGCGAGGGGATACCTCATTTGCAACAGGTGTTCGACGACAATTTTTACCGGCTGATCGAGCCAAATCGGGGAGAGGCCGGGAAGGTTCTGCCATTGAGACCCGGAAAGAGCGTTCTCACCCTCGATTCTGAAATTCAAAATTCCTTTCGCGGCCTGGCCCAGGCATCGCGGAAGGACATGCTCATCGAGCCCCGAGATTGAGAAGAAGTATCCTGCAAGTGCGGCAAGATGTTCATTTCCGGACTTTTCCGCAAGCGCACGATACTCCCAGGGGACCAGAGGTCCGGGAGTGTGCAGAAATTCAACGAAGTCGGAGAGGCTGTCGAATGAGACGTCCGCCCAGTGCTTCCACTCCGCCTCGGGCCGCTGGACGAGAACTGCCCGCATTCCGGCCCGCCTTGCTCCGACGAGGTCGTACACGAAGTCACCCACCATCACGCATCGGGAACGGGGGACGTCAAGGAGTTCCGCCGCATGCCACAGCGCTTGGGGCTCCGGCTTTACAGGAGGGGTATCCCTGCTGAGGACGACAGGGGGGAGGGCCATTCCGATCCGATCCGCGGCGAGCCGGATGGAATCGCAGCAGTTTCTGGAAACGACGCACCACGGGACATCTCCGCGCCGTAACCAATCCAGCAATTCGAAAGCGCCGGGAACGGGTACGGCATTCCGGGCTCCTTTCATCTCTTCTTCGTAGATATCCTGTTTGAGGGCTTCGGCCAAAGGGGGCGGCAACGTTGCGATCGCCTCGAAGAGCGGAGTGAAGCGTCCTTCGAAATATTTCTTGCGGATAGGGGCGAAATTCAATTTCGTCTCTGCAAGAACACCGTCCCAGTCGAGGATAAAAGCTTCGGAAAAAGCGGGATTCCAATAGTGCGAACGATTCGGTGCGAACACGAAAGAACTCCCCCTTTCATAAAAAACAAAGGGGAACGGGTTTCCCCGGCCCCTGTTCTAGAGCTTCCCCGCAATGTCGTGTCATGAACGTCTTGACCCGTTCCTATAGTATTGGGGCCTGCTGAACCTCAGTTTCGTCGTCGCACGAAGCGTCTCCTCCACCGGCCCAAACTGGCGGCCCCGCAAGGCGCGAGTGTTGGCTCAAGACAAAAATCATGATCACGGGCACCGCAGGGACTACTTTTTCTGTTTCTTTCTTGTCCATATTATATCATAAAAAGGGAAATCGCCCAGATTCAGGCGACTTCCCTCTGCAAAAATGGAGGGAAACGGTTATTGGATATCCGTCAATCCATCCTGGAAGATGAAGTAATAGAAGACCGCCACGAAGAGGATGCCGCCGACCATGTTGCCGAGCGTGACCGGAATGAGGTTGCTCAGATAGCCGCCGAGCGTCACGTTGGAAAGCGCCTGCTCGGAGAGCCCCGACGCGCTCACCGCGGCGGGTGTTCCTCTCAGGAATATTCCGAGGGCCATGAAGTACATGTTGGCGATGGAGTGTTCGAACCCTGCTGCGACGAAGGTCATGATCGGGAAGAAAATCGCCCAGACCTTGTCCACGATCTCGGTCGCGGCCATGGCCATCCAGACGGCGAGCACGACGATCCAGTTGCAGAGAACGCCGCGGAAGAAAGCCTTGCTGAATGAGAGTCCCATCTTGCCGGAGGCGACCTGGAGAGCCTTGCCGCCCACAGCGCCGTCAGAAAGGCCGGAGAAGAAGATCAGGGCGGCGATGAGAACGCTGCCCAGAAGGTTGGCCGTGTAGACCCAGCCCCAGTTGCGGAGAATCTTCTTCAAAGGGGTGCACCCAGCCAGATACCCGAGCGGCATCATGCAGTTGCCAGTGAAGAGTTCGGAGCCGCTGATGACGACCATCATGAGTCCCACACTGAAAACGGCGCCGGAGATCAGCCGGGTGAAGCCGTTTCCGAAATGCTGGGGCATGTCGTGAGAGACAACGGTCATCAGCCACCCGGCGAAGGCGATGTAGGCGCCGGCGAGCGTTCCCATAAGGACCATCTGGCGAACCGAGAGATTTCCTTTTACTTTCGAGACCGTGCATGCCAATTTTGCAAGTTCGGCAGGCGTTTTCATTCTATTCCCTTCTTTCTTGGTTTTTGAGAGAAATACGGGGGCTTTCCGCCGCCCTCCAATTCCGGGAGATGCGGCCCGGAATCAATCCGGGCCGTCATTTCATGAGACGGTTCTTATACCGCTTTCTCCAATTTCACTGCGCTGACCTTGAATCCCGGTGTTTTGGAATAGGGGTCGATCTTGGACGATGTCAGGAGATTCGCCGAAGACTCGCTGAAGTGGAAGGGCAGGAAGATCGTTCCGGCCGGAACGCGGTCGGTGATCTTGGCCGCTCCGCAGACTTCTCCCCTCCGGGAGACCACCTTGACCATCTCGCCGTCCCTCACATCGAGCGCCTCGGCGTCTGCCGGGTTCACCTCGATGTACATCTCCTTGATGAATTCGCCCGGAGCGCTGCGCCTCGTCATGCTTCCCGAGTGGTAGTGGTAGAGCAGTCTTCCGGTCGTGGCGATGAACGGGTACTCCTCGGTCGGCCATTCCTCCGGCTTCTGCCATTCGCACGGCGAGAAGTCCGCCTTGCCCCTGGGGAAACCCGCAGCGTACAAAATCGGCGTTCCCGGATGATCGCACGCCGGGCACGGCCAGGCAAGCGCGCCTCCTTCAAGGCGCCCGTAGGTGATGCCGGCGTATGCGGGAGCTATCCGGCCGATTTCGTTGAAGACGGTCTCGGGAGAGTTCATGTCGTTCCATGGAGCGCCGAATCGTTTGCCCACAGCAAGCAGTATTTCCCAGTCAGGACGGGCTTCTCCGGGGGATTCGACCGCTTTTCGGACCCTTTGGACCGAACGGCAGGTGTTGGTGAATGTGCCGTCTTTCTCCCCCCAACCGGCAGCGGGAAGCACGACGTTCGCGAATTCCGCGGTCTCGGTCAGGAAGATATCCTGCACCACGAGAAACTCGAGGTTTTTCAGGGCGTGGCGGACGTGGTCGGAATCAGGTTCCGTAACCATAGAGTTCTCGCCCATGATGTACATCCCCTTGATTTCTCCTTCTCCCGCGGCCTTCATCATTTCGACGACGGAGAGACCCGGTTTCGCAGGCAGTTCGCACCCCCAGATCTCCTTGACCTTCTGGTGCGTCGCCGGAAGCGCCACCTTCTGGTAGCCGGGAATGACTTCGGGAAGGCAACCGGTATCGCAGGCGCCCTGGACGTTGTTCTGTCCGCGAAGGGGGTTGACTCCCGTTCCCGGCCTGCCCAGCATGCCGCAGAGGAGGGCCAGGTTCGCGACGGAGCGGACGTTGTCCGTTCCGTTCAAATGCTGGGTGATCCCCATGGTGTAGAAGATGGCCGAGTTCGGCCCCTTCGCGTACGCCTTCGCCGCCTTCCCGATGAGTTCGGGGGCGACGCCGGTGATTCCGGAGACGTACTCCGGAGTGTATTTTGCGACGGTCTCTCTGAGCTTCTCGAAGTTGTTCACGTTCTTTTCGATGAACTCCTCCGCGTAGAGTCCGTCCCGGATGATCACGTGCATCAGTCCGTTGAGGAGAGCGACATCGGAACCGCCCTTCTGGCGGATGTAGACGTCGGCGTACTTCGCCATCTCGATCTTCCTGGGATCGCAGACGATGAGCGTGCAGTTTCCCTTTTTCTTGCGTTCCTTGATGAAGGAGCCGATGACGGGGTGGTTCTCCGTCGTGTTCGATCCGATGATGAGGATCGTGTCCGCCGATTTGATCGATTCGAAATCATTGGTCATTGCGCCGCTTCCGAGGGTCTCGCCGAGACCCACCACTGTGGCGCTGTGTCACAGATGGGCACAGTGGTCGACGTTGTTGGTGCCCATCACCTCCCTTGCGAGGCGCTGCATGAGGAAGTTTTCCTCGTTCGTGCATCGGGCCGAGGAGAAGAAGCCGAGAGCGTCGCTGCCGTGTTTCTCCTTGATTTCTCGGAGTTTCTCAGCCACCAGGGAGAGCGCCTCGTCCCAAGAAGCCTTCCGGAACGTGTCTCCCTCCCTGATGAGAGGCGTGGTGAGACGGTCCTCGCTCTGGACGAACTGCCAGGCGAAACGCCCCTTGACACATGACCTTCCCTTGTTGAGCGCTGTCGGACTCGAATAGTTCGTGGTGACGTTGGCGATCTTGCCGGTCTTCTTGTTGACGTTGATCTCCACTTCGCACCCCACGCCGCAGTAGGAACAGATGGTCTTTACCTTTTCAATGTCCCAAGGGCGCCCCATGCCGACGGATGTTTTTTCATAGAGCGCACCCACCGGGCAGACCTGCACGCACTGGCCGCAGAAGACGCAGTCCGACTCTTCGATCGGAGACCCGACAGGAGGCTGGATCGATGTATTGATGCCTCTTCCCTGGAAATCGATGGCGTGATAGATAGCGTGCTCCTCGCAGACCCGGACGCAGCGGCCGCACAGGATGCACTTGTTGAGATCCCGTACGTAGAACGGATTGGCGTCCTCGAGCTTATGGGATGTGTTGGTGTCGCCGGGGTCGGCAAAGCGGGACTCCTCGACCCCGAGTTCATACGCCACGTCCTGGAGTTCGCACTTGCCGTTGCTCGGGCAGGAGAAGCATTCCAGCGGATGGCGGACGAGGATGAGTTCGAGGACAGCCCTGCGCGCCTCGATGATCCTGGGCGTATTCGTGTGAACAACCATGCCTTCGGTGATGGGTGTCGTGCAGGCGGTGAGGAGCTTCGGGTTCTTCTCCGCCTCCACGAGACAGATACGGCATGCGCCGAAGGGGCTTACCGCAGGGTGGTCGCAGAGCGTCGGGATATGGATCCTGTTCGCCCTGGCGGCCTGAAGGATCGTCATACCCGATTCTGCCGTGATATGCGTTCCGTTGATGATCGCTTTTATGCTTGCCATTCTCTGATCATCTCCTACCTTTTTTATCCTTTAAGGACGGCGCCCACGGGGCAGTTGTCCATACAGGCGCCGCACTTGATACATTTTTCCTGGTCGATGACGTGGACTTCCTTGACCTTGCCCGCGATGCAGTTCACCGGGCAGTTTCGGGCGCACTTGTTGCATCCGATGCACTTTTCGGGAATGATCGTGTAGCTCAGCAGGCTCTGACAGACTCCGGCGGGACACTTCTTGTCGAAGATGTGCGCCTCGTATTCGTCCCTGAAGTACTTTAGCGTCGTGAGCACGGGGTTGGGAGCCGTTCCCCCGAGTGCACAGAGGGAGGCGTCCTTGATCTGGTTGCCGAGATAGAGCAGACGGTCGATATCTTCGGGTTCACCCTTTCCCTCGGTGATCCGGGTCAGGATATCGAGCATCTTCTTTGTCCCTTCGCGGCAGGGAACGCACTTTCCGCATGATTCCCGCTGCGTGAACTCGAGGAAGAACTTCGCGGTGTCCACCATGCAGTTACCCTCGTCGAGCACGACCAGTCCTCCGGAACCCATGATGGCGCCTGCGGCCGTAAGCGATTCATAATCCACCGGAAGGTCGAGATGCTCGTCGACGAGGCATCCGCCGGAAGGGCCGCCGATCTGCACGGCCTTGAACTTCTTGTCGCCGATGATACCGCCGCCGATTTCGAAGACGATCTCACGGATCGTGATTCCCATCGGGACTTCGACGAGACCGGTATTCTTGACCTTGCCGGTGAGTGCGAAGACCTTGGTTCCCTTGGACTTCTCCGTTCCCATGGCTGCAAAACACTCCGAACCCTGCAGAATGATCCGGGGAACGTTGGCCCAGGTCTCGACGTTGTTGATATTGGTCGGTTTACCCCACAGCCCCTTGACGGCGGGGAACGGGGGACGCGCGCGAGGCATGCCTCTCTGCCCCTCGATGGAGGCCATCAGGGCGGTTTCCTCACCGCAGACGAAAGCTCCGGCACCCTCTTTTATATGGAGCGTGAAGTTGAAGCCGGTCCCGAGGATATTCTCGCCGAGAAGACCGTATTCGGTGGCCTGTGCGATGGCCGTCTGAAGGCGCTTGATTGCCAGCGGATACTCGGCCCGGCAGTAGATATATCCTTCGTCGGATCCCATCGCGTAGGCGCCGATCATCATGCCCTCTATGACCGCGTGAGGATCGCCCTCGAGAATCGAACGGTCCATGAATGCACCCGGATCTCCCTCGTCCGCGTTGCAGATGACATACTTCTTGTCGCCGGGGGTCGCCGCGCAGAAGCTCCACTTCAATCCTGTCGGGAATCCGCCGCCTCCCCTTCCGCGGAGTCCGGACTTCTTCATCTCGTTCACGACGGCCTCGGGGGTCATCTCCACGAGGCACTTGCCCAGAGCCTGGTACCCGTCCCGGGAGATATACTCGTCGATGTTGTCGGGGTTGATGTAGCCGCAGTTGCTGAGCACGATCCTGTGCTGCTTGCCGTAAAAGGGAATTTCCTTGTAGTGGCATACTTTCTGGGCGGTCAGAGGTTCTCTGTAGAGCAGCCGGGTTACGATTCTCCCCTTGTAGAGATGCTCCTCGACGATCTCGGAGACGTCGGACTGGTGCACCTGGGAGTAGAACGTTCCTTCCGGATAGACCACGACGATCGGACCGAATTCGCACATCCCGTGGCAACCGGTAGCGATGACAAGGACCTCCTGTTCAAGCCCTTTCTTCGCAAGCTCTTCCTTGAACGCGTCGAGTACCTTGGCGGCGCCGCCGGAGACACATCCGGTTCCGTGACAGATGAGTACGTGTGCGCGGTACAAAGCCATATCGTTGTCCCTCCCCGCTTCAGTCGGCTCTGCCGAAGAGCTTGTCCTGAACTATTCGGCCGTTGACGACATGTTCCGAAACGATTCTGGAGACATCCGGAGGCGTGACTGCACAGTAGGTAATCCTCGGCTCGCCCGGACGGATCACGTCCAGAAGCGGTTCGTTCTGGCACATACCGATGCACCCCGTCGTCTCGACGGCGACGTTATGCAGGTTTCGCACCTCGAGTTCCTTGAGCACGGCGTTCATTATCTCGCGTGCTCCCGCGGCGATGCCGCAGGTTCCCATGCCGATTATGATCTTCACCTTGTCCTGTTCGGAGCGCGCAGATGTTAAATCCCCGGTTTTCTCCTTGATCTTCCTGAGATCATCGAGGCTCCGGATTTTCTTCTTTTCCTCCGTCATTTCTTCTTTCCTCCTGTCCGCAATATTTCCAGTTGTCTACGTATACAGTTCGCCGATGTTTTCCGCGATATATTCCTTCACGCCAAGAGCAAGCACCGGATCCGCAAAAGGTTGGCCCCCTCCAAGAGCTTCCTTCAACTCATCGCTGTCCAGAAGGAATTCTCTTCCTCCATATTTCTGGACATATTTCCAGGAGACATGCCCGTGGCCGATAAGGAGCGCAAGCAGAGTGGACGGAATATCACCGGCCGGGGGGGTATCGACGCTCAGCTTGCTGAAAGAAGCCGAAACGGTCGTTCCGGCTCCAGGGGCCGAGCTGAGAAGGAATTTCCCGGCGCACAGTTCGGCGAGCTGTTTTAAAAAAGGCAGCCCGAGTCCCACCCGACGTTCTGTCCGCGTGGTATAGAAGGGATCGACAACAGCCCTGGCAGTCGCCTCGTCCATTCCCCTGCCGTTGTCGGTTATCGTCAACCTGATATATTCGTTGCCGTCATCAAGTTCAATCGAGATGGCGTCAGCTCCGGCATTGACACCGTTCTCGGCGATGTCCAGAATATGGTGGGAGAGGTCCTCCAGCATGATCAGGAGTACTGATCAAGAAAGCTCTTAAGAGAGGCTTCGTCGTCGGTGAGACGCCCGTGCGTGTCGTCGTCGATCATCACGACGGGAGCGAGACCGCAGCAGCCAAGGCAGGCCACCGGCTCGAGCGTGTACCGCAGATCTTCCGTTGTTCCGTTTTCTTCGACATCGAGCATGCTCTTTATTTTCTCCATGATCTTCGCGCTTCCGCGCACGTGGCAGGCCGTTCCGCGGCATACCCGGATAATGTGACGTCCCCGCGGCTTCAGGTGAAACTGCGCATAGAACGTCGCCACTCCGTAGAGTTCCGCCAAGGGGATGGAAAGCTCTTCCGAAACAACCTCCATCGCCTCCCGGGACAGGTATCCTATCTTCTTCTGGGTTTCCTGGAGCACGGGAATAACCCCTCCGTGCTTCCCTTTCCAAGGCGCGGTTATCTCGTGCACGATGGAACGCACGTCCTGCTTCGCTTCCACAACCATTGCCCGACCCCCTATTAGTGAAATTTATAACATGACGAATAACAAAAAAACGGGATTCCATGTATATTTTACACAAAAAAATCCAAAGGGAAAGAGTGGAGAACTTGTTTTGAGGAAACTTTATATCAAAACTACCATAAAGAACTAAATTAAGCTCTCAAAACTATGATAATCAAACATTTTTCTCCTTCTCGCTCAATCGGAAGTACGTGTCCGCTACTGCTTCAGGGGCAGGTATTTCCCCTCCGAAAGGAGTTTCAGGGATACTCTCATCTTCTCGGCCCTGGAAAGCATGCCCCAGTCCTCCCTGCTCTCGAGCTTCACAAGCGCTTCCTCCACGGAGTCGGCGATGTCGAGCGCATCGGCGAGGATCATCATTTTTTCCGTGTTTTCCGGCGGGAAGAGCGATGCGGAGAGGCCGAACAGGATGGTCGCCCTGGCCAGCCAGTTGGGAAGACTGGTGTCGTTATCGGCGGCGAGCCATGCGTCCTCGAAAAGGAGCGCGAGGCTGAAGCTTTCCTGCTCCTCCTCGACGTCGTCCCCGGGTTCTTCGTAGTAACCGAGGATATAAAAGGGAACCTCAGGATCTGCCGCGAAAGCCTCCCAGAGGGCTCTGTAGGCGGGCATTCCGGGACCTGAGAGCTTGAAAGCCGCAATGGCCCGGCTATGCAGCATTGCCGGAGATCCACCCTGTTCTTTCAGGCTCTCCTCGAGAATCCTGCCGTACTCCTTCATTTCGAGAAGAACGCGGTAGAACAAGGTCCGTCCGAGCGTCTGCTGGTCAGGATCGTATTCCATGATGGCCTGCGCGATTTCGAGCGCTTTTTCGTTCTCCCCTTCGGAGAAATACGAGAATCCGAGGCGCTGGAGAACCGCCACGTACAGCATTCCCTCGTCGTCGTCCAGGAATGGAGCGTCCTCGGGCAAGGGATCGGATTCGAGACTCTCCTCCAGAAGTTGCCGTGCCTTCTCCAGAAGGGATATTTTCTCATCGGGCAAATCGGTTACATCGGCGAGCAGAATGAGGGCCTCCACATTCTCCCCGTCCTGCTTCAGGACCTGCCGGGCGAGCCGCTCCATCTCTTCGGGATCTTCTGTATTGTAGGCTTCGTCGAGAAGTTCTTCGATACGGTCTGCATTTTCCATAAACATCGTCCCCCATCCGGTTCAGTAAAATTACGCCACTAGAGAGTGTATCCCAACCAAAGCCTGTGCGTCAAATTCCGATTCCTTGTTGCGACCCAAAAGTGTATAAAATCTTAGGCTCAATTCTTGCAGCGTATCGGTCGCACTGATACAATGAAATCGTGTAATCCATCAACAAGGAGGAGTTGCCATGATGCATCCATTAAGAATAAGAAAAATATTGCTTGCAGGCGTTTTCTCGCTCATTCTCATTTCCGGAGAATTCTTGATTCATGAATCCTCCGCGTCCTCTCCGAAAGGACGGATTCAGGATGCCGCCGCGATCCTCCGGGAGATGTCCGGACAGGATGACGCCGGGACCATGGGCGACCTGCTCTCACGCGCCAAGGGCGTGGCGATTTTCCCCTCCGTGGTGAAAGCGGGGGTCATTTTCGGCGGCCAGTACGGAGAAGGACTCGTCTTGCGCCGCGATGCCGCGTCAAAGAAATGGTTCGGCCCATCTTTTGTAACCGTGGCAGGCGTTTCCTGGGGACTGCAGATCGGAGCACAGTCGATCGCCCTCGTGCTGGTGATCACCAACGATAGGGGACTGGAAGGATTCAAGGGGAACAACGTCAAGCTGGGGGGAGATCTCGCCGTGGCTGCCGGACCGGTCGGCAGGAGAGGGGAACTTGGAACGGACTACAAGATGCAGGCTTCCATATACAGCTACTCGATGACGAAGGGGCTCTTCGCCGGTCTTTCCCTTGAAGGGGCGGCCATCACCGTGGATGAGAACGCGAACCAAGTCTACTGGGGAAGCCCGGTGTCAGCGAAGGCGGCTCTCGACAAGAGCGCGGCGTCGGCGGAGATCAAACCGCTCCTCGCAGAACTCGACAAGCTCATACGAGAAGCCAGATAAGCTCAGAACAACCAGGGCGGGAGGCTCTTTTCAGAACTCCCGCCCCGGCCTGGACGCAGCGTCAGATAATCAGCTTGCCCCCGGCCTTTCCTTTTCCGCCCAACCGGTCCAGCTGCTGCAGAACCGCGGGAGACGCCACATCGATCTTCGGTTTTTGCGACTGTTGCTTCGCCATTGCGTCCTGAACGCGGCGTTCGTACTCCTCCATCCCTTTTTTCAGGGATGCGACATCGCCCTTGATCCACTGGAGAATCCCTTCGGCGATGGTCTGAACGATGTCGTCGGAAGGTTCTTCGGCGATAGCACCGAGTTCCTTGAGCATACGGTGCTCTTCCCTGATCGAATCGACAATATCCGCATCGGTGAGGATCCCCTTCTTGTAGAGCACCCTCGCGACGATATTGAACTTGCTCTTTGAATTCTCCTCGCTGACCGCCAGGCTGTCCACCCGGGCGAGAAGCATCGAGAGAATTTCATCGAGACTGACCTGCATCGGCATGGCCATTGAAAAGCGCCTCCTTCATATGGAAATTTCGAATAACGATTGTATCACATCATACGTTGAAACGGATTTCGATCATATCGCCGTCGACGACGGGATACTCCTTCCCCTCGAGCCTGAGGACCCCTTTTTCCCTGCACTTCGCGATTGAGGCGTCGTTTTCGATGAAGTCGCCGTAAGCCACTACCTGTGCGCGTATGAACCCCCGGGCGAGGTCGGAGTGAATCGTCCCGGCAGCGTCCACCGCATGCCGTCCCTTAATCAGAGTCCATGCCTTGACCTCGTCCTTGCCCGTGGTGAAAAACGAGATGAGCCCTAAAAGAGCATAGGCTTCGGCTATGAGGCGGTTTCGTCCCGATTCGGCGATTCCGAGCTCCGCCATGAACTCCGTCTGCTCCTCTTCGGAGAGTTCCGCGAGCTCCATCTCCATCTTTCCGAAGATCTTCACAAGCGGGATTCCCTTCTTCCCGGCAAGATCGCGAATCGCGCCGAGCGAAGGAAAGTCTTCGTCCGTCTGCTTTTCGTCGAGATTCGCCACGAGAAGCTCAGGCTTCAGCGTCACAAACGCAAAGCCGCTGAGAAGACGCAATTCGTCGGAGGAGAGCCCCAGCTCCCTCAGCGGACGCTCCTCCAGCAGATGAGAGCGGCAGCGTTCCAGCAACTCCTTTTCGACGGCCTCGGCAGGGATGTTTTTCTTTTTCGTCTCTAACCGGGAAAGTCGGTTTTCGATGACTCCCAGGTCTCGGAAGATGAGTTCCATTTCGACGATATTCCAGTCTCTTGCAGGGTCGATCGTGCTTTCGGGATGGGGTACGTCGGGGTTTTCGAAGAGACGAACCACGTGCACCAGGGCATCCGATTCGGCAACAAAGGAAAGAAACGCGTTTCCTACCCCCTCTCCTTTGCTGGCGTTGCGGGAAAGTCCCGCGAGATCGACGAATTCGACGGTCGCAGGGGTCACCTTCTTCGGAGCGAAAATTTCCACGAGACGGTCGAAACGTTCATCGGGAACATTGACCATCGCCCTGTTGGGGTCCGTCTTTCCGCTTGCGTAAGGTTTGACTTCGGCGCCCGCGCGCGTCACCACATTGAAAATCGTGCTCTTCCCGCTGAGGGGAAGACCGATGATACCACATTTGAGCATTCCGCTCCCTCCTTCATTTCCCGGCGGTGTTGTCCCGCTCCCGTAGTGCATTATACCCGCTCCACCCGGAAAGGACGAATTCCGGAATCTTTAGAGAAAGCCCGGTCAGTTTTCCGGATTTCTGTTATCATTGAATAGGAATTTCTCATTACCATGGGCCAAGGAGGCTTGAAAATGAAAATCGTCGTTTGTCTCTTCGCGATAACGGCATTCTTTGCTCTCTCTTCCGTATGCACTGCCGAAACATCGGCGCCTCCGTCCATCCTCCGGACGGAGATGTATCCGGGAGGAGCCCGGATCGTTTTCTCGGTACCTGCTTCCGGGAAAGTGCAATTTCAGCTCCCCGGCGCGTTCGAGGTCTCTTCCGTCCGCCCCGTTGCATCGGAAGGTGTCGAAGTCCGCTCTTTCGAGGCAGTCGAGGTCTCCCGCCCGGAATGGATCCCCCCGGTTCTCGAGAAACTCCACCGCTCAATACGGGAAAAGCGGACGGAGAGCTCGCTCCTTTCCGGAAAGATTTCGGCCATCCAAAGCTCGCTGGACCTTCTCTCGGGCCCTCTGCCGAAGGAGCTCAAGGGTTACGAGGTCGCTCAGTACATCGAATCGGTCCGCGATGTCCGGGAAAAAATGGAGATGGAACGCCTTGCCCTGTCAACTTCTCTTGAGGAGATCGGCAAGGAGCTTTCCGTCCTCGAGGCCGAGTTTCAGTCGAAGATGCCCCTCCGGGCCGATAAGGCGGTCGAGGTCACCGCGGTCCTCTCGGGAGAGGGAAACCTCCTGGTCGAGAGTTTTACCCGGCAGGCCGAATGGCAGCCCTTTTACCGGATGAACCTCGACAGCGGAACCGGCACGATTTCCGGCTCCCTCTTCGCGCGGGCACGCCAGAAGACCGGTCTCCTGATCGAGGGATCGATTTCCTTCCATACGTCGATGCCGTCCGCATCGGTATCCCCCCCCGATCTGAAGCCGCTCGTCGCCGATTTCGCCCCTAAAACGAAGAGCCGCGCATTCTCGATGGACGACGCAATGCCCCAAATGGCCGTGATGATGGAAGCGCCCTCCCCAGCTCCGGCGCCGCAGCCCGCAGTCGTTCAGACGCTCACCGACCTCTCGGCGAGCGCGGAAGGCATTCTGACGGGAGATTTCACCTTCGCCGATTTCAACCTCGGTAATTTCTCCCTGGAAGCTGAAGCATCCATCGTGTCGGTCCCGGTGCTCTCGGAACAGGCATGGCTCGTCGCCGAGTCGAAAGCCGTTCCGTTCGCCATACTGCCGGGTTCGGCCGAGCTCTCGGTGGACGGGAAATCCTCCGGCAGAACGACCCTGAAGGAGTACGGTTCAGGCTCCGATTTGCTGATGGCGTTCGGAAAAACACCGCGCGTCACAGCTTCCAGGGAAAAGGTCGTTCCCAAGGAAGGAAGCAGCTGGATGGGAAAGGGGCGGCTCGAGGACGGCTATACGATAGAAGTCTCGAACGGAATGCCCCATCCGATCACGCTCCTGCTCAAGGATCGGATCCCGGTTTCTTCCCAGGAAAAGCTCACGGTCGAAACGGTGCGGATCGATCCGCGCCCTGAACAGCATTCCGACGGAAACGTCCTTACCTGGAGGCTGTCTCTTGCTCCCGGAGAAACACGCACGATAACCGTCCTGTTCAAATTGGGGTACCCTTCGGATGAAACCATCATTTTTCGTTGATCCGGAACCAGGACACCTTTACACACGGCTTCCGGCCGGCGGGCACGATACGCCGTTCCGGCCGACGGGGAGACGTGCGGCATGATGCTATGGCTTACAATTCCCCCGCTGCTCTCGATCCCGCTGTCGATCATTCTTATCGCGTTCGGAGGCGAGAGCGGAAAGGTCTCGGTAGGAGCTCCGCTTTGGGTCCTCCTCCTGATGCTTTATTTCTCCCTGAGTATGCTCTATGTTGTTTCCATACGAAGAGAGGCATTCGCCGTACTGACTCCAGTCCAGCTGGCATCCCAGGGGATAATGGTCTGTCTCGTCTCTCTGGAAGCGGGCTCACCCCCGATCACTCCTTGGCTGGGGGTGACCGGGGCAGTTGCGGGCATATTCATGCTCATACACTTTTCCGCCGGGCAGAAGCAAAAAGGCGCCCGGCAGCAACCGGAGAAGCGCGAGACTGCGTCCGATTCACCGGCAACATCGGCGGCTCCGGGAGGCTTCCCTTTTCCATCGGTCGTAACGGACGGCGAGGGAACAATCCTTTATGCCAATGCGGCCTTTGAAGAGCTCACAGACGGGAAGAGCGTGAAGAACGAAAAGATCACCTCTTTTTTTATTCCGGGAGAGCCGGAAATCCTTCTTGAGAAGAAAAAATTCACGGCTCTGCAGAAGGCGCAGGACAATCGTTTTTATTTCCTTCTCATCGACGAGATTCCGCAACAAAAAAAATCGGGGCAGAAAACCGCCTTTGAACTCTTCGATTCGAAGACAGGATTCTATTCAAGAGGATACGCCAAGGTACGAATCGCGGAGGAACTCAGCCGCGCCAACCGTTACCGTCGCTGGCTCTGCGGCATTCTTCTCAAGATAAAATGTACATCTCTTCCGGGATTGAGCCGACAGGAAGCCCTTGAGGAGACGTTTCTGATCGCGTACTGCCAGTTCGTCAGAGACAGCATCCGCAACAGCGACATGGGATTTTTCATGGGAGGGGACGAACTGCTCATTCTGCTGCCCGAGACTCCGCAACAGGGTGCAAAAGACGTCTCCCTCAAGCTCGTCGACCTTCCCGAAGGACTTGCGGAAATGAAGAAGGATTACCCTTTCACCGTCGACATAGAGTACGGATTTCTCTACTACAGCGGAAACTATCCGCTTCAGTACGACCAGTTCATGGAAAAACTCTACTCCTCGCTGGGAGGCGCTATGGAATGAATATCCGAAAAACAGCTCCGGCATTGTGCGTTCTTCTTCTCCTGCTCTTTTCTCTTCCCGGCGCAAACGCCGCGGCGGAAGGAGATACCGTCCGCGAAATGACGCTGGAGGAAAAGGTCGGCCAGATCATGATGGTCTTCTTCGAAGGCCCCGTACTCTCTGAAAATCTCGAAAGGTTCATTTCGGAACTCCGGGTCGGAGGGGTGATTCTCTATTCGAGCAGGGGCAATATCGAATCCGTCCGCCAGGTGGCCTCGCTCAACGAAACGATCCAGCAAACAGCGCTTTTCTCGAGGAATCCCCCGCTTTTCATCGGCATCGACCAGGAAGGAGGCCTTATCGCACGTATCCGCGAAGGAGTGACGCTCTTTCCAGGTAATATGGCCCTCGGCGCCGCGGGCGATCCGTCCCTGGCCGCCCGGGTGGCCTCAGTAATGGGCGAAGAGCTGGCGAGCATCGGAATCAACATGAACTTCGCCCCGGTCATGGATGTGAACAACAATCCTCGGAACCCCATCATCGGCGTCCGTTCATTCGGCTCCGACCCGGAAGCCGTCTCCAGGCTGGGCTCCGCCATGATTTCAAAGTTTCTCGAGGAAGGTGTGCTTCCTTCAGCGAAACACTTTCCGGGGCACGGCGACACGGATATCGATTCGCACAGCGGACTTCCCATCATCAACGTCCCCCGAAGCAGGCTTGAAAGCGTGGAGTTCCCCCCCTTCCGCGCCGCGGTCGCTGCGGGAGTTCCGCTGGTCATGACGGCGCACGTCATCGTTCCGGCGCTCGACAGGAAGAATCCGGCCACGCTCTCGCCCGCCGTTCTCGGAACGCTCCGTTCGGAAATGGGTTTCGACGGCCTGATCATCACGGACTCGATGGGCATGGGCGCACTCAAAAAGGAACGAACGATGGAACAGGCGGCGGTCGAGGCGTTCAATGCAGGAGCGGATATCCTGCTTTTCGGTGCGGACAGGGGGCACGAGGAGACGGAACACTTCGGCATGCGGAGGGCGCTGCTCGAAGCGTGCCGGACAGGCGCGATACGGCAGGAGCGCCTCGACGAGGCGGTGCGCAGAATTCTCGCGGCAAAAAAATCCCTTGGACTCCTGGAAGACGGGTGGAAGGCGGAATTCAACCCCAAGCGCTCTCCGAAAGGAGAGACCGCAGCCCGGGAGGCTGCTTCGAGAAGCATCACCGTTGTGCGGAACAGGCGCGGCATCCTTCAGAACATCATTTCGGACGGAAAGAGGACTCCTCTTCTGTGGCCGGAAGAGCGCATCGAAGCCGGAAGGTTTTTTGCAGCGCTCCTTCCTTTTTTCGATCTTGTCGGAGTTCGGGAAAGACCGGACGAAACGGATATCGCCGTTGCCCTGAAAAGGGCGGGGAACTCGGAAGTTGTTCTTATCGCGGAGTATGACGCCAACAGAAACGCCGAATGGATCAACCTCGTCAAGCAAATTGGCGAGGAACGAACCGTGCTGCTCTCCCTCCGGACGCCCTATGCGCTTCTTTCAGTCCCTTCCGTTGCGGGAGCGATTGTCGCATACAGCGACAACCCTCCATCGCTTGAAGCTCTCGCGGATGTCCTGAAGGGAAAGGTTCCTGCCGTCGGCGCTCTGCCGGTGGAACTGCCCGGCTTCGAGCCTGTCCCGGCTGGAACGGGAGGCTGCCGGGTTTTCCCGGAATCCTGAACTAACCAGCGAGAGAAAGAGACGCCGCAGGGAAAGAGGCGAACGTCGCGGAGAGGGCGCTTGATTCCGAAAGGAACCAGGCGCCGTCTTCATTTTTATCCCATACGAAGGAGGAAGAGCAGCATCCTGTGCACAACGGTCCATCGCAGTACCAGTTCCCGTTCATATCCTTCATCCACATGTCGAAGACCTCCTCGTCGTTTTTATCAGTATGTGACACTGTTTTCTGTCCGAGGATGTTATATCACACGCCCCTTGATCCGTCAACCCCTGTTAAGTATTTTTCTTTCATAGAACTTTAGTTCATTTTCTCGAAGAGGAGTTTTTCACCTGAGGGTTCGCGGAGAAGAGGCACTGTCAGGATTTCTCGCGGAAGAGGATTTTTTTTCGCGATCGCTTTCAGCAGAAGACGTCCAACCGCACCTCCCGTTTCAAAGGCAGGCCATTCAAGACGGAAAAAGCCGGTCCGCACGGGATCTTCCGGAAGAGACGAGATACAGCCGGAAGTGACGGAAAGCGTATCCGGCTCAATATCGTCCAGAACAACAAATACGTCTTTTTCTCCCGGATGCGCTTTTTTGAGGGAGCGCGCAAGAAAGGGAAACAGGGGAGACGGGCCCGAAGCAAGGCGGACAGGACGTCCCGCGGCGGCCGTTTCCAGCCTGGAGAGCGTCTCTTGCTCCGAGACGATGACCGGCGGAGTGTCCGGAAGGGAAAAAGCCGCCGTGATCACCGGAAACGGTAGAGACGCGGGAAGATGGGAAATCCCTTCCCCTTTGCCAGCTATGACCATGCCGTCGACATGACGGGAGGCGAGCATGTCAAAAAGGGCATCGAGGTGAAAGCCCGGCATCTTGAGCAGGATGTCGATTCCGGATTTGGAGAGAACGCGGTTCAAGCCGGAGAAAAAGAACGGGGAAAAAACGGGCCTGACGGAGTCGAAAACTACCGCGACAAGCCCTGTTCTTCCTCCTGAAAGGGTGCTGGCCGCAAGGTCGACTCGATAACCGGCTTCCTTGGCGGCGGACCACACTTTTTCCCTCGTCGCCGGAGAAATGCGGGAGTCGCCTTTGAGCGCCCTGCTTACGGTGGCCTTGTTGACCCCGGCGATTCTGGCCACATCCTCCATCGTCAGTTTGCTCACGTCAGGGAAAAGCCCCCTTCTATACGTCGAAACAGGATCCGCCGACGAACTCCCGGATAATGGAGTTGTTCGGGATTGTTTCGGTTGGAATCATGGGGACGAACTTTATCATCGACAGGATGCGCTGCGACTCTCCATAGACCGGAGATCCCTCCGGAACGGTGTGCAGGATCGGGTCTACATAGGCTCGAAGCGCCGAGAGTTCATAAGGGAGCGACGAATTGAACATGACGTCGGCATGCTTCTGGTACGGAAAGACGAACTGCATGGCCCCCCGGATGACCTTCGGCCACATGGTCAGCGTCGACTCCGCGGAATGCCCCCTGGTCCGCGCATCGCGCACCAGACGCCGGAGCAGCCGGTTGTCGGTGGTGCTCGTCCGGTTGTGATTGTCGAAATTTACTCCTGTAAGCGGAGAGACGAAGATGCCGTACATCTCATCCTTCGGAATGACGCCGGTGATTCTGCTGTTCAGGCCGTGAATCCCCTCCATGATGAGAATATCCCTTGGTCCAAGCTTCAGTTTTTTCCCCGGGTTCTTCTTTCCTTCGATGAAATCGAACTGCGGTATGACGACCTCTTCCCCGGCGAGAAGGCGGCAGAGGTGATCCTTCAGCAAGTCGAGTTCGAGGGCTTCGACGACTTCGAAATCGAAATTCCCCTCCTCGTCGCGCGGGGTATCCTCCCGGTTCACGAAATAGTTGTCCATGGCGAGCGTTACGGGATTCCTTCCGCAGACCAGGAGCTGTATCTTGAGCCTCTCGGAGAATGTCGTCTTTCCTGAGCCGGACGGCCCCGCGATAGCGGCGACCTTTATATTCGACCGGGAAGCTACCTCCTCGGCAATACGCCCCAGCTTCTGGGCGTGGAACGCTTCGGAGATCAGGATGAGCTCCTGGGTTTTCCCTTCCGCGACTTTCTTGTGGAGGCTGTCGATCGTCCTCAGGTCAAGCACTTCAAGCCACCTGGCATAGTCCAGAAAGACGCTCGACAGGTTTTTTGACGCCCGGAAGGGAGGAAGAGAGGACGGATAGTTGATCGTCGGGAACTGCATGACCATTCCGGGGCCGAGAAGCTTGATGTCGTACAGCTTCAAGTATCCTGTGGAGGGGGCGAGAGGCGCATAATAGTATCCGTACATGTCCGCGCAGCGATAGAGTTCGACCGGATCGATGCCCCCCCACTGAAAGAGCCTCGCCACTTCCTTGCTCCCCTGACGGTCGAAAATCCTCCGGGCCTTGTCGAGCGGAACGACTTTCCGGATGAACGGCAGATCCTTTTGCACCAGGTCGGCCATCGTCGTCTTGATGACATTGATATCGTTCTGGGAGATCTCTTCCTCGGCGAACTCCCAGTAGTACCCTTCGCTGATAGAGTGACGGAGAACGATGTCCTTCGCGAGTCCTCTTTTACATGCCAGGACCAGCAGAAAACTCAGTGAACGCCGGTAGACTTCCATTCCTTCGAAGGATGAGGTATCGATGAACTCCACCTTCGCATTGTCCTCGATGACCCAGTCAAGAGAACGCAGGTAGTTGTTCACCCTCCATGCGACAATGGTATCTTCTCCATCGGGCCTGCTTTCCGAAAGAACGGATTTTCCGGTGAGCGGAACATCGCTCGAGAAGACGGGTCCGTTTGCGACTTCGATCGTAAATGCCATGGGGCGTTTTCCTCCCTTCGAAAAAACGAGTTGCGCTGCGTCTGAAAGTAGACTATGCTGTATATTACCATACAGAAGGCTTGAAGGAGATGCTCATGGAGACCGTGAAGGCGAAAACCAGAATATACGATCAGGTTGTGAATAAAATTAAAGAACTTATCTCCGAAGGAGATCTGCCCCAAGGATCCGCTCTTCCTCCGGAGCGCCAGCTCATCGACGAGCTGAACGTCAGCCGAAGTTCGCTTCGGGAGGGGTTCCGCGTTCTGGAGATGATGGGCCTGATAGAGAGCATCCCCGGAAAGGGACGCTTCGTCCGGACATCCCGAAGCGACGGAGGCTTGACCGGGCGTGTTCCCCTGCAGGACGAGGCGATCCTGACGCTGGTGGAGGCGAGGCTCGTTCTGGATCCGGCGATTGCCATCGAGGCAGCGAAGCACGCCTCTCCTTCCGATCTCACGAAAATCCGCCGCATTCTCACCAAGACGGGAAAAGACGTGGAGTCGCTCGAATACAGGGCCCAATGCGACTACGACTTTCATCTTGTCCTCGCGGAATCAACCCATAATTTCATCTTCGTCAACATCGTCAAGATGACGTTCAACCTCATCATGGCCACTCATGAACGGATATACGCTCTTCTGGACGACAAGGAGATTTTTCTCCGCGAACATGAGGAGATCTACGACGCGCTTGTGGTTCGGGACCTCGACCGGGTGTCGATCCTGATGTCCAGGCACGTGCAGCGCGTCTACAGGACGCTGCAGAACGCCATTGCGATGGAAAGCGTCGCCGCCGGGGAGAGAACGTAGCGGCAACGCCTTACAATCAGTAGGTCCATAAAAAATCGGGGAGCCCCTCGGCCAGCAGGCGCCGGCGAACATCGGCCGATATTGCCTCGAGGGCGGCTTCGGTTTTCCCTTCACACCTGGTGACGATCACCGGTTGCGTGTTCGAAGCCCGGACGAGCCCCCAGCCGTCGGGATAGAGGATCCGGACTCCGTCTATCGTGATTGCTTCGTGATCTTCGAGCGCCTTGTCGCGCAGAGAGGTCACAACATCGAATTTCTTCTCGTCAGGGCAGTCGATCCGCACCTCCGCGGTGCTCGGGTAGCGCGGAAGGTCGGACAGCATTTCCGAAAGGCCTGTTTCGCTGTTGGAGAGAATACGCAGCAACCTCCCCGCTGCGTAAAACGAGTCGTCGAACCCGTAGTATTCGTCCGCGAAGAAGAAATGGCCGGACAGCTCTCCCGCGAAGACGGCCCCGATCTCCTTCATCTTCGCCTTGATGACGGAATGCCCGGACTTCCAGAAGAGAGGCTTTCCTCCCATCCTGAGGACATCATCGACGAGCGACTGCGAACATTTCACCTCCACGATGACGTCCGCGCCGGGATATTTCGGGAGGATCTCTCTCCAGTAAAGAGCCATAAGAATATCTCCCCAGATCATCTCCCCGTGCTCGTCAACAACTCCCAGCCTGTCGGCGTCCCCGTCGAAAGCTATACCGACATCGGCTTTTTCCCTCCGCACCGCCTCCATCAACGGAACGAGGTTCTCCCGTCTCTGGGGATCGGGATGATGGTTGGGGAAGGAACCGTCGGGAGTATCGAAGAGAGAGATCACCTCGCACCCCATGGCCTCCAGGAAAGGGCGGATCTGGAAGCCTGCGGTGCCGTTGCCGCTGTCGGCCACCACTTTCAGCTTTCTCGGGCCGAGCGTGCACTTCGAAAGCAGCATACGCAAGTACTCATCGCGAATATCCCTCTCCGATACGGAACACGGGCGCTCCGCATCCGGAAAATCGTCCTCCCGGATCATCCGGAGAATCTCCTGAATATCGTCTCCGTACAGAGTCGCTCCCCTGAAGGCGAGTTTCAGCCCGTTCATGTCCTTCGGATTGTGGCTTCCCGTGACCATGACGCCTCCTTCGACGGAAAAGTGGTGAAGGCTCCAGTACAGGACCGGGGTTGTCACTGTTCCGGTCCGGATCACATCGACGCCGCTCCGAAGCAGCCCTTCAACGAGTGCCCGGATAATCCGCTCCGTGGAGAGACGGACATCTCCCCCCACCGATACAGCACGCACATTCCTCCGGACGAGCCACGTTCCAAAGGCTCTGCCGATGGCGGAGACCACCTGGTCGGTAAGATCGCTGTCGGCGATACCACGGATATCGTATTCACGAAAAATCGTTGGTGAAATTTGCATGCGGCTCCTCCTCTTTTATGACGCGCTCTTGTCGTTCCGAGCTTCAGAATGTATCATCGACATACCTGCCGTACTGCGTGCTCAATCTAATCAGGAGAAAATCAAAAAGTCAAGAATCATCTTGTGCTTTTTTTTTCAAAAAAGGGAGTGCTATTTGTGAATGAAATAACCATAATCGCGCCGATCACCGCGGTCATTCTCCTCGGCCAGCTGCTCGGAAGAACCGGAATGGTCTCGCCGCATACCTTCCGGGAGAACAACAAAATCCTCTACTGGCTCGCAATTCCGGCGCTGCTGCTTCGCCTCACCGCCCGTGCGAATCTCGACGCTTTGGGCGGCTGGAATCTGTTCCTCGCGGTATACGGAAGCTATTTTCTGCTTCCCTTCATCGCCTGGCTGTCCGGAAAAATAGGGAAAGAAAAACCGCAGCGAATTGCCATTTCGGTGCTGACGTCCATTCGATCGAACCAGGTTTTCATGGGGATACCGGCCATTTCGATCGCGATGGGCGTCGAAGGCCTCGAGGCGATGTCCCTCTTTCTCGCGATGAGCCTGGTAGGATACCACGTGCTCTCGATCACGGCATCGCAGTTCGTCCTCTCCGGAGGGCTTTCGTTACGGGGAGTCGCCGGCACCTTCTGGAAGGTGGTCCAAAACCCCATGGTCTGTGCGTGTCTCGTGGGCATTTGCTTCTCGTACTTCGAGATCCATCAGTTTCCCCGGTGGATCGACGTCACCCTCAAGGTCCTCGGGGATATCGGCACAGGGCTTGCACTGCTCGCGCTGGGCGCGAGCATTCGGGTCGCTTCAGCCAGGGGACTCCTCCGCGCGACATGGAGGGACTGTTTCTTCAAGCTTTTTCTACACCCTGCGGTTATCTACCTTCTTTTCCTGGTGTTTCCCGTCGAAAAGACAATGCTCCAGGTCGTCGTCTTCGCGTCCGCCCTCCCGGTGGCCGTCAATTCACTGGTGGTCGCTCAGGGTATGGGGATGGATTCCGGTTATGCCGGCGAGCTGATCGCCGTCTCGACCATCCTGTCCGTCTTCACACTCCCTTTATGGATGCGTTTCCTGGGGATCTGAAACCCGGTATCTCAGGAGGAACGATGCCATAAGAGAAGTCCGTCCTCCACCACGGGAGCTACCTGCCCGTTCTTTCGAAGCCATGTCAGGTGTGCGGATACCGCCGCGCTGTTCAGGAGAAATTCGCTGATCGACATGGAGAGTCCGAAAAGCGAGCCGATTTTCCCTACGATCGTGTCCCGTCCCGCAGGTTCCGCACAGCAATCCAGCACAGCCTGGCCCACACGCAGCAGGCTTTTGCGGTTCGCCCCGGCGAGAGGGCGGATATCCCTCGTCGCCGGTGCATGGCTGGGAATGAACCACTCCGCTTCCTGGTTCTCGATAAATTCGAGCGTCTCCAGAGCAGCCTGCACATCGACGACGAACATGATGCCATACTTTTCCAGGAGCTCTTCCGAAAAAAGCGCGTCCGCCACGAAAAAAACACCGTCGGGAGTTTTCACACCGATCATATCGAGGAAATGCCCGGGGAGGGGGACGGCCTCCAGCCCGCTCTCGTCGAATGGTCCGGAATTCCGGATCAGAACATCGACAGCGGACGGCTTTGCCTGGAGAAACTTATTGGAAATTTCGCCGAACGGAAACGCCGACCAGAGAAAAAAAGGCTCCAGGAAAGAGTGCTCCATAATCGCCGCCTCGAGAGGCGTCGCCGCGACCAGGCAGCCGGTCCTCTTCTTCAGGAAGGCGTTTCCTCCGCAATGGTCCGCGTGCGAATGCGTGCCGACGATGCAGCGGAGCTGCTTCTTCTCCGCTTCAAGAACACGGGCGATCTTTCGCCCCGCCTCGTCGTCCAGCCCGCTGTCCACCAGCCAGGCATCTTTCCCTCTCAGAAAAAGCCCCGTGTTCACCCTACCCGGAAAATAGTACGTTGAACCCGCTAGATGAAGCATCTCCATCAGCATCGCTCCCTTTCCATCTTTTCTTTATTCTCGCTCGAACAGAAAATGTTTGCAACCATCTTGCGTTGCAGGAAAAATGCGCTATAATAGGATCAACATTTGGTACGGACCACAAAAATATCCTGTATCACGTTTTTGATTTTTTGGAAGGAGGAAATATCATGGAAAAAACTCGCAAAGATGTCCAGGGGAAAAAAATCCTTTCCGAGGCCGGAGAACACGAGGATTTATTCGACGAGGTCATGGCCGACATGAATCATGCGACGTACAAGGCGGGCCTGGATCAGTAATTTCACATCTTTCTTCGTACTCTATCCGCACTGCCGGCGCATGCCGGCTTTTTTTTTGCTTTACCGCCGCTTTCCCGGTGGGGTATAATTGCCCGGTAGACCGGGAGGTGACAGGATTGCCCAATTCCTGCGACAGTTTGTCTTCAAGTTCTTTGTCCGCTCCGACCGCTTTGGAGGTGCGGAATCTCCAGAAATCCTTCGGCGACATATCCGTTCTCAAAGGGATCTCCCTGGCGCTGAGCGAAGGCGAGGTCGTCTCCGTGATCGGACCGAGCGGCTCCGGAAAGAGCACACTTGCCCGCTGTATCTGCCGCCTCGAAGAGATCAACGGCGGCGAGGTTCTGCTCTACGGGAAAAGGATCGATAACGCGAGACATTCCAACAGGGACATCGCCCGTCTCGTGGGGATGATTTTTCAGCAGTTCAATCTCTTTCCGCATCTCTCCGTCGTGGAGAATCTCATCCTGAGTCCCGTCCGCATCCTCGGACTTTCTCCGAAGGAGGCAGAAGAGAAGGCCATGGCTCTTCTGCAGCGGGTCGGCCTGGTGGACAAGAAGAACGCCCGGCCGAACGAACTTTCGGGAGGGCAGCGCCAGCGGGTCGCTATAGCACGCGCCCTGGCGATGAGTCCGAAGATCATGCTTTTCGACGAGCCGACGAGCGCGCTCGACCCCGAACTGGTCGGAGAGGTCCTCGAAGTCATCGCCGATCTTGCGGATTCGGGGATGACCATGATGATCATCACCCATGAGATGATGTTCGCAAAGGAAGTCTCGGACAGGGTGCTCTTCATGGATGAAGGCAAGATCGTCGAACAGGGACCTCCCGAGAACATTTTCGTCTGCCCTCGTATGCCGCGGACGCAGTTGTTTCTCCAGAGGATGCTCGTTCATTTCGGAAAGGAACTCGTGACGTCGACCGAAGAAAGGACGTGCCCCGATGACGCTTGATTTTTCGGCTGTCACACCCTACCTGCATATGCTGCTGCGAGGAGCCGCCATCACCGTCCAGGCATCGTTTCTCTCCCTGCTCTTCGGTACGATTCTCGGAATTTTCGTGGGAGCGGTCAGGGTGGCTCCATTCGGCCCGTTGCGGTCACTGGCCTCGGCCTATATCTACGTGATCCGCGGCACTCCGCTGCTCATACAGCTTTTCCTGATCTATTTCGGACTGCCCTCGCTGGGACTGAACCTCCCCGCTTTTTCGGCCGGAGTCATCGGGCTGACCATCAACTCTTCAGGGTACGTCGGGGAGATCGTCCGCGGAGGGATCGAAGCGGTACCGAAGGGCCAGTGGGAAGCGTCGAAAGTGCTCGGGCTCTCGTATCTCCATACAATGCGCTTTATCATTCTCCCCCAGGCGATACGGAACATGCTGCCGGCGATAGGCAATGAATTCGTCACGCTCATAAAGGAGTCCTCGCTGCTCTCGACTCTTGCCATTACAGAACTCACGATGGTGGGACAGCAGGTGCGGAGCGTCACGTACGCGTCGTTCGAGACGTTCATCATCGTCGGCCTGATCTACCTGACGATGACGAGCATCACAAGCCTGATGCTCCGGCACATCGAGAAACGCTGGACGGTGGACTGAAATACGGCACGATTGAAAAAGGAGACCGCCCGGCTCGTTCAGGCGGTCTCCTTTTCATGGTCTCTTTATGCCGATCCGCTCAAGGCAGTTCGCGGGGCATCTTGCCGGTTCTCTCCCCGGTCACCGGAGCCCGGGAACCGAAGGAAGACCGTTCGATATCCGCGGCGATTCCGTCGAGGTACCCCCATGTCGCCATGACGATCTCGCGGATGGAGAGTTTCCGTTTTTCCCGCATCTCGTTCCATAAGGGTATCGGGAGATAGAGCCAGATCCTGAAAGAAGCCTCGTCGCTGCCGAAATCCGAGAGGATCAGATATCCGGCCTTGCTGTAGAGGACAACGGGCCGGGACGATTGGGAGTTCATCCTCTGGAGATCATCCACCGAAAAGGCGAGGCTCTCCATCTCCTCTATGTCCTTCCGTCCCGGAAGGTCCATGAGGGAAAACCAGATACGCGGCGTCTGAATCGCTCCATCGAAGACGTCGGGCGCTATTTTGAGCCACGTCTTGATCCGCGAGACGCCCTCGTAGTCGTTCCGGAAGAGGGCGAACCGGATTGCCCAATAGGCCATCCGCGCAACGACGTCCTTCTCGAGCGCATCCTGCATCGCTTTCTCGTTCTTGAGGAAATCCTCGTCATGGAAGAGAGTGTCCTCCCTGAGAAGCCCCCGCAGTATCAGCATCGCGGGCAGATGTTCTCCGGGAGGCGCCATCTGCCTGCGCAGGCAGGACTTCAGCCGCTCGACAGCCTCCCTCGGAATCGCGACTCTCTCCACGTCGCCGAGAGAGATGATCTTCGGCTTCTCATCGTACAGAAAGATCTCTTCCGACTCGTCCGTGCCCAGTTTTCCAAGAGTCCAGCGTTCATAGGCCTTCAGGGAGACGGTACCAAGAAGATAGCGGTTATAGGGAAGGAGGAGAAGGACTCTCGGAAACGAGACATCCGGCAAGCCGTCAACATGCATTTCATCGGGCAGCTGCGCCAGATTTCCTTTCGACATGAGCTCGAATATCATATACATCCCCCCCTTTTTCATAAGAGTAACATCATTTCATTAAAGCATCAAGAGAAAAATACTCGTAAGAACTATACCTTTTTCTCAGGATGAAATGATCCGCGTCTTCTCCCCGGCATCGTGCCCGCTCTACTTCCACCGGCGATGAAGCCAGAGCCACTGTTCCGGGCAGGCCCGGATCATCTCTTCAATGGTCGTGTTCATTGCCTGCGTATTTTCGCGGATCGCGGAATCCCTGTCGGGGTGCTCCGCCATCGGGAGCGGTTTTGAAATGACGACGCGATGGCGGAACGGGGAAACCCGGTATGAGACGACCGGAACGACCGGCACTCCTGCAAGATGCGCAATGGCGGCCGGCCCTCCTGCGGTGTAGCATGGGCGACCGAAAAACTGTGTCCGGACTCCGGTGATGTTCCATGCCTGGTCGGGAAGAAGTCCGAGGAATCCCCCTTTCTTGGCGAAACGCACCGCTTCCTTCATCACGAAATGCTTTTCAAATGTTCCTACGCCCAGACGGCTGCGGTACGCCGTGATCAGCTCCGACAGATTGAGATCGTCCGGATTGCGGACAACCGCGGTCAGAGGGTAGCCTGACTGGGCCAGCCAGCCGGCAAGAAGCTCCCAGTTGCCCACGTGCCCGGTCAGAATGATCGCGCCGCTCCCCGACGCCTTGAGTTCGTCGAGGATCTCCTTCCCCTGTACTGAGCAGACCCAACCGAGCACCTGCGAGGGGTCATTGAGAAGCGAGAGGTATTCCGCGACCATCCATGCCAGATGCTCGTAGATTTTTTTCACTTTGCTCCGGATCCACTCTTCGGAGGCCTCCGGATAGGCCATCCGCAAGTTTTCCCGCGCAACGGCGCTTCTCGGGCGAATGCATTTCAGCCCCGCGGAAAAGAAACCGGCGATTGCACCGGCGCGCCATCCGGGGCGAACAACGGCGCGGATGGCATCAAGAACGGCCGCTTTTCCCCTCACACTCCGCCTCCTCCAAGTGAAGCGTAGAGCTTTTTCAGCTTTTTCGCTCCCTTTTCGGGGGGAAAGGAATCGGTGACATTCCTTCGGGCGAATGCGGACGCGCTTCGCCCTCCCTCGCCAAGGACCTGCCGGAGAGCATCCCTGATCTCCTGAGGGCTTCCTGATGAAGGAAGGTGGACATATCCTTCCTTCCCGAGGACCTCGTCCATCAGAGCGGAGCGTGCCGCTACGGAGGGTATGCCCATGAGCGCGGAGTACGCGGCGAGCAGCGCAAAGGAGGGAACGGGACGCGGCAGCAGGAGAATACAGTTGCCCGATGCAAGAAGCTTCCCTCCTTCATCCGGTACATCATCGAGGTTTCGGAGCTCGCTCGACATCTCCGCCGCGATCTCCCCGAATTTTCCGTCATCATTCTCGTCTCCACCGGCGATAAGGAAGAGAGGAGCTCTTGCATCACCTGGAACTTCTTCCTCTTCTTCCGGGCTCCAGTTCACCTTCATTTCAAAGGCTGGAGGGATATAGGTCTCCCCTGAAGAACAGGCTGTCGCGGAGAGGACAGTAGGATGTCCTCTCCATGCCGTCGACGCGTCGAAGCGGGTATGGACCGTCCTGGCACGAAGCCGGATCAGTTTCCACCATGAAGGAGGTTCGCCCCAAAGGTGCCAGAGCCTTCCCTTTCCGCCCACGATGAGCGAGCGCTCCACGGCGGTCAGTGAATGCCAGGAGAGCGTTCCCGCAATTCCGAGAGATTCCGTCCCGCCTCCGGTAAAGACCTGGAGGTGTTCTCCGTCACGAATCAGAGCCCTGGCAAGAGTTCCGGCAACCGCAATCTCCCATGGCCGCATCGATTCTCCTATATACCAGTAACAGGTTGCCTGCTGCTTCATTCTTCCCTGCCCCTCCTCCCCTCTTTCGCCGCTACCGGAAGAGAACCATAAAGAGCCGTTTTTTTCCGAGCCGGACAAAAAGAAACTTTCCGGCCAGCACATCTTCTTTCGAGATCAATGCCCCTTCTTCAGCAACCCTTGCGCCGTTGACGGAAAGGCCTCCTCCTTTGATGAGCCTGCGCACTTCGCTTTTCGACGGGCACCCGCCCGCCGCGACGAGGACGTCCGGAAGCGCCGCGGGAAGCTCCCCTTCGAAAATGCCCGAGGGGACTTCTCCGGCGAGGGTATCGAGCATGGAGGGAGAAAGCTCCCTCGGTTCGAACGATTCGCCGAAGAGGATCGAGCTCGCCTTCTGTACTGTTTCGGCATTATTCCGTCCATGCACAATGGACGTCACTTCAAAAGCAAGCCTGCGCTGCGCTTCCCTGCGTTCCGGAGAGGCGATATGAACCTTCATGATATCCCCGATTTCCTCCAGGGAGAGGAACGTGAAGAGCTTGAGCAGTTTTTCGACTGACTGGTCCTCGGTGTTCACCCAGAACTGGTAGAACTTGTAGGGGGACGTCCGCTCCGGTGCGAGCCAGACGGCGCCGTCTTCGGTCTTGCCGAATTTCGTTCCCGAAGAGGTCAGAAGCAGGGGCTGCGTCGCACCGAAGGCTTCGCCCCCGGTCTTTTTCCGGACAAGGTCGATGCCGGAAATGATGTTCCCCTGCTGGTCGTTGCCTCCCATCTGCAGGCGGCATCCGTACGTTTTGAAGAGGTGGAGGAAGTCGTAGGCCTGAAGGAGAACATAGGAGAATTCCGTGTACGATATGCTCTTTTCGGGGTCGTCGAGGCGGCTCTTGACGTATTCCCTGGCTATCATCGCGTTGACGGAAAAATGTTTTCCGACTTCCCTGAGGACCTCGAGAAAAGTCAGCTTTCCGAGCCAGTCATAGTTGTTCAGGAGCATCGCGGACGACTCTCCGCAGTCGAAGTCGAGGAAATGGGTGAGCTGCTTCTTGACGCCTTGCATGTTCTCCTGGACTTTCTCGAGGGTGAGAAGATTCCTTTCCTTGCTCTTTCCGGAAGGATCGCCGATAAGACCGGTGCCCACGCCCGCGAGCGGAACCGGTCGATGACCGCAGCGCTGCATCCACGCGAGAGCCATGATAGGGATGAGGTGGCCGACGTGAAGGCTGTCCGCAGTCGGGTCGAAACCGATATACGCCGTCACCATCTCTTTTTTGAAAAGAGCGCTCAGCTCTTCTTCATTACTGCACCATTCCACGTGTCCCCGTTCTTTGAGGACGTGAAGCGCATCTGAAAACATATACTTCCCTCCTGAATCGATAGAATCCACTCCGTAGCGCATACAGGGAGAAGATGGCTTCAGTACCGAGCCATCCCCTTGCACTCCCTCATTTTCTCCATTCAAGGAATCCCTCTCCGGGTCCGGGCATCACCAGGACCACGATTCCAAACTTCTCCAAGGCGCCTGCAGCCTGCAGCAGTCTTTTCGGACTCACTCCCACGTTCTTTCCCATCGTTTCCGCAATTCTCCCTGTTTTTGCAAGGTTATGCAATGCTTCCGCGATTTTCGGAATATCGAGGTACGCCCACAGAAAGACCCTGCCCATATCGTGCAATACCGAAGAATACTCTCTGATCGGCCGGAACCGCTCGTATCGCAAAGCATCTCTGTCCATCAGCCCGAGGTACACCATCCGGAAGTTTGCGGCGGCCAGAATGGAGAAAGGGATGGCGGTCGTTCCGCCCACAGGAAAGGTATCCAGCTTTTCAACGCCGGGAACCAAGCTGCTCCACTCGGCCTTCCAGAAGGATTCGACAAAGGCTTCTCCTTTTTGCCCCCTCTCGGGAAACTGCAGAAGCAATCCCGGAAGAGAAAAGACAAGGAATTTGCTGCTGCCGCAAAGGGAGGCCAATACCGGACCCGGAAGCATACTCCCGAAGAGGCCGTCACGTGCTCCATACCGGATGAGTCCTTCTCCGAAGCGTCCGTCGAGGAGCCCCGGCATGCCCTTCGGCAGATTGACTCCCAGAGCGGCGACAAGCGGCGTCGGAACCTCCATTCTGCCGTCCCACTCCACTCCCTGCAGTTTTTCCAGAACGGAGAGAGGAACGATGTCTTCCAACCCTTCCGCCTTCCATTTCATCCGGCCGCCTTCGGGATCCTCCCTCCATGCCGCGGTGACGCGCAGATTCCCCCTGGCGACCGGCAATCCCGCCATGGCGGCCACATCAGAGAGAATTCCTCCGTCGGAAAAGAGCACATGATTGGGCCACCTTCCTTCCAGCCTCCACGACGCAATCGAAGGTTCCTCCTGTCTTTCCAGCGTTGCGGACATTTTCTCCATTGCTTCCCGTGAAGAAGCCAGCATTGTAATTCCGCCGTCGACGGAGAGATGAAGGGGCGGCGCCCCGCGTTCATGTATCAGGGCGAAATCTCCGGGAGCAAGCTCGCCGAGACGGATATCCAAAAGTTTCCCCGCGAATTCCTCCGGAAGTTTCCCCTCTGCGAGTTTTCTCGTCATCTCCGCAGGAAATTTCGCGGCCGCATGGAGATGGATCCGATTCCCCTCAAGAACCAGGAGTGAGGCAGTCTCCCCAGTTAACTCAAAAAGAGATGAGACGGCGGACAACACCTCCACGGGAAAATTCACAGCTCCGCCCGCCCGTATCGCTGCGTGTTGAACGGCCGGAATCCAGGCTCCTCCTCTTTTCCCTTCGAAGTAAAAAAAGGGAGTATCCCGGTCAGGTTCGGGAATAGCGAAGGAAGGGTGACGCCCTTCGGGGCCTCTCCCCCCGTACAAAATCATAAGGCTGAAGAACAAAAAGACTGTAAAAACAAGCACGGGGGAAATAAAACCCTTGCGCACGCCGTCCACCTCCGGAAACAGGATCTCCGCATTGGAGCGGAAAGGAGATGCTCGCTCTCCCTTCCGCACGTCGGATTACGATAATCCGCCTACTTTTTTTGCTCCTCGCAAATCTTGCCGCTTGCTGCCTCAAGCAGGAACTTACTCGTTTTAACCAGAGAGAGCACGTCTTCCTGCTGAACCGGCACAGCCCTGCCCTGCAGTTCCGAGGCGAGAACAAGAATTTCGGAGAGCAACGTCGAGATCTCCTCTCTCCGGAGAAGCACGGGCTGTTCGACAATGGAGGCTGCTTTGCCGGCTCCGTTCGGTTCAAGCTCGATCTCTTGCCCGGCGACGGGAACGACACCTTTCATCCCGGCTTCAGCGAGCGTTTCCGAAAAGGCCAGGGACGATTTCGGCTCGCCGTGCGTAATGAGAAAGAGAGGAGACGTGGTGAAATTGCCTGCCCATTCGAGCAGGTCGTCCCGGTCGGCATGCGCGGAAAAACCGTTGATGGTGTGGATATTCGCCTTGACGGAGACATCCTCGCCCGCAATCCGCAGATTTTTCTCGCCCTCCACGATGCGCCTGCCGAGAGTCCCCCGCGCCTGGTACCCCACGAAAACAACGTGATTCCTGGGATTCCAGATGCCATGCTTCAAGTGGTGGATGATGCGTCCGCCGTTCGCCATGCCGCTCCCGGCGATCACAATGGCATGGTCGATATTGTTGACTGCCTGCGATTCTTCCACGCTTGATACGTACTTCAGCTTCCCCGGGGCGAACGGATCTTTATCCTGGCTGATGAACTGCTGTATCTCCGAGGAGAGAAGGTTCGTGTGCTTCTGATAGATTTCTGTTGCCTTCACTCCCATGGGAGAGTCGAAGAAGATCGGAACGTCAGATCCCAGAAGCCCTTCGTCACGGAGAAGCGAGAGTTCGTACAGGATTCTCTGGGCGCGGTCAACCACGAAACTCGGAATGAGCACCTTGGCCTTGTCTTTCAAAGCCGTTGCAAGAACGCCCCGGAACTCCTCCCTGCTCTCCTCGTTGGTCTTGTGGAGACGATCCCCGTACGTGGACTCCATCACGACATAGTCGGCCGAAGTGATGATGGCGGGATTCCTCTCCATCACCGTCTGTTGCGGTCCCAGGTCGCCGCTGAAGACGACCTTTACCTTCTTGTCGGCCTCTTCAAGCCAGAATTCAAGGATCGCACTCCCGAGGATGTGGCCGGCATCACGGAAACGGACGGAAATGCCCGGCGCGACGGGAAGCCTGTCGTCGTAGCTCGCAGCCGATAGCATTTTGATCGCTTTCTCGACATCGTCCCGCGTATACATGGGTTCGACCGGATCAAGCCCCTTCCGGGAATTTTTCTTAGAACGCCATTCCGCCTCCTCCTTCATCAGGTTCGCGGAATCATACCAGAGGACCTTCACGAGTTCCAGCGTCGGAAGGGTAGCCCAGACCTTCCCCTTGAACCCTTCCTTGACGAGAAGAGGGATTCTTCCCGAATGATCCATGTGGGCGTGAGTGAGCACCACCGCATCAAGAGATGAAGCCGAAAAAGAAAAGGGGTCGCGATTTTTCCGTTCGTCGTCCTTGCCCTGGTAGATACCGCAATCGACGAGAACCCTGCTCGCGCCGCATTCCAGAAGATAGCTCGATCCTGTTACTTCACCGGCAGCTCCGATTATTTTCAGCCTCATGACCGCTCCCTTTCGGGATTCCCCCTTTCCTGTATGGAACCATCCTTCCCGGATTTTCATCCGGGACATCGAAACGACTCTCCGGCATGGTACAACGAATCAAAGTCCCCCCGCCGTTTCGGGAGTACACTTCAAGCCTTCCGCCCACCAGCGTCATCCGTTCGAGCATGTTGGCAAGCCCCCGGTGCCCTTCCACCCTGAGATTTTCGTAGTTCAGGTCGGGTTCGAATCCATTTCCGTCGTCCTTCATCTCAAAGATGACCGAATTGTCTTCCTTATAGATATTCGCGCGCATCTCCCTTGCTTTTCCGTGACGGGCGGCGTTGGAGACTCCCTCCTGGAAGATGCGGAAGAGCGAGAGCAGCTTTTCCCTGCCGAGCTCGACCGAATCGTCGATCTCCATGATGATGTCGATTCCGAAATGCCGGGCCAGTCTTTCGCTCAGTTCGGTCATCGCCTGCTCGACTCCGAGATCGATCCAGGGGGGCGAAAGTTCGTCGCACATCTCCCTGAGTTCGCGAACCACAAGATGCGCAGTCTCTTCCGCTAATGCAAGATGCTTCTTGACGGTCTCTTCATCCTTGCTCATCGTCGAAAGACGCACTTGCTGGATCATCGCGGTGATATTCTGAAGCGGGCCGTCGTGGAGCTCTCGCGCTATCCTGGATTTTTCTCCCTCCTGGACACGGACGATATCGTTCACGTACCGGTTGCGGAGATGCGTTCGCTCAACCGCGGCGCTTGCCAGCTTGTACAGGACCTCCCTCAGGCTCCCGATCTCGCATACGGCAACCGGATCGGAGGGTTCGGGCAGATCTCGTCCCCAGCTGAGCACCTGAAGTTCGGCCACGAGTTCCCGCAGAGGCTGAATGAGCCATTTCCACAATGCCCACAAAGCCAGGAGGATACAGATGGCCATAATGACGACGAGAATCGGCCAGAGCCTCCCTCCTCGGGCGAGAGGGCCGAGGAGCAGTTCCCAAGCCACCGCCGCGATGACGAAGCGCTCTCCGCCGCGGACAGGGTAGACGGCGATGGTATACAGGTCGCCGTTTTTATCCTTGATCTCGACGGCTCTTCCGACCGGAATGTTCGGTCTCCAGATAGCCGCCAGGTTGTCGGCCCCGGGGGACGAAAAAAGCAGCCTCCCGTCGGCATGAACGACGGCGACCCACCCCGGAAGCGACGGTCCCCAGGCGAACAGCCGAAACCGCCTGAGTTCGAGGGTGCTCAGCTCACCTCCCCATCCTGAAATATCGGTTCCTGTAAGCCTTGAAGCCACGTTTTCGGCCATCTCCTGAACGTAGGAGCGAGCTACCGACTCCATGGCGAGTTCATGCTGGACTATGCCGATACCCGACACAAGAAGCACTGCGAACGACGGGAGCATCAGGGCGAACGTGATGATGAGAAGGAGATGCCTTCTCATTCAATGAGTTCCTCCAGCGTGACAACGCCGTATTTCAGCGCGAGAAGGAGCGCTTCCGTCTTGTTCTTCGCTCCAAGCTTGTCGTAGATGGAGGCGAGATGCGTCTGGACGGTCCGTTCACTGATGAAAAGCCGCGAGGCGACTTCCTTGCTCGAAAACCCCTTCGACGCGAGGATGAGAACTTCTCTCTCCCTCGACGAAAGCTGTTCCGGGGTGAATTCACCGTCGCCCATGGCGGAGGCCACTTCGGAGTCGAGGTAGAATCCTCCCTTGGCGACAGTGCCGATCGCTCTCGTGATCTCCTCGGGCGTGGCGGTCTTCAGGATGAATCCCCTCGCGCCGGCCCGCAAAGATGCAAGGACGTACTGCTGGGCATCGTAGGAAGTCAGCATGACAACCGCCACGGGAAGTCCCGCTTCTTTCACGCGGCGCGCTACGGCGACACCGTCTTCCCCGGGCATGCGGATATCCAGAAGCGCTACGTCGGGACGCACCTCGGAGATGAGTTTCCAAGCCGCCTCTCCGTCCGCCGCCTCACCGACGAGTTCGACGGAGCTTTCCTGTGCAAGATACGCTGAAATACCGGCTCGTGTCAACGGATGATCGTCCGCCAGAAGGACCCGTATAGGCATATTCTCCACTCCTTTATCCCCGGTCCGGGAATCGAATTTTATCTAGAGTATGGTATCAGCGGAAAGAGGCCGCAACATCGGCAAAAGACGCCGAAAAAACGGGCAAGCTCAGGCGTTCGCCGGAATTCCGAGCCCGAGCTCGGGCTCAATCCGCCTCATGGCGAGGATCACCCATTCGATGACCGTGTCCAGCGGCATGGGGATCATCTCAGCTCCCTGGACGATCAACTCCCGGTTCACGCCCTTGGCGAACGCCTTGTCCTTCCACTTCTTCTTGACCGATTTGACCTCGAGATCCTGAACCGAGCGGCTCGGCCGCACGAGGGCGGCGGTCATGACAAGCCCGGTGAGTTCGTCGACCGTGAAGAGCACTTTTTCCATGTCGCTCTCCGGCTTCACTTCGGAGCAGAGGCCCCAGCCGTGCGCCAGGACGGCGCGAACGATATCTTCAGGATAGCCTTCTTCGGCAAGCCAGCGAGCGCCTTCGATCGTATGGCGTTCGGGAGTCTCCTGCATCTCTTCCCAGTCGATGTCGTGGAGAAGGCCTGCCATCCCCCATTTCTCGACATCGCCTCCCATCTTTTCCGCGAAAAAAACCATGGAGGCTTCGACGGCGAGGGCATGCTTGACGTGCCCGTCGTCCTTGTTGTGGCGTTTCAAAAGTTCAAGAGCGTTTTCCCGTGTGTGTGTCATTCCGTTTTGTTCCTCCTCGCGAGTTCAGCCGGTCCGAATACGTCCTCCAGAAGATCCCATGCGGAAGCAAAAAAAACCGGAGAAAGGCACACGACCTCGATGGAGGCCTGTGTGCGCATCTCCCTGGCAAGGTCGTCGGGATAGGGATTGAGGAAGATCACCTTTTCGATACCGGCGTTAATGATGGCTTTCGTACAGAAAGAGCACGGCTCATGGGTGCAGTAGATATGCGAGCGCACAGTGGAGATTCCCGCGGCGGCGGCCTGCGCTATCGCGTTCATCTCCGCGTGGGATCCCCTGCACATTTCGTGACGCTCTCCCGAAGGGATGGAAAGAATGCTTCGCAGGCATCCGACATCGGCACAGTGCGGCAGTCCTTTAGGCGCACCGTTGTATCCGGTGCTGACGATCTGTCTCTCACGAACGATGACGGCGCCGACCTTCCGGCGCAGGCATGTGCTTCGAGTCGCCGCGACGCTCGCAATCATCATAAAGTAGACATCCCATTCAGGCCGCGAACAATTCATGACGTGCCCCCTCAGACGGTTTTTTCGATTATAACACTCCCCCCGCTCTTCCCCGGTTGCGGAAAGAAGAATTTCACACGAAGTCAACATGATATGATACTCTTACTATATATGTGCATCCCTTTATATGCAAAGGAGCCTTAAATGTTCTTTTCTTTCAGAAAGATCGACCCTAAAATTCTCTCGTGGTGCGCCTACGACATCGGAAACTCCGCCTTCGCCACCACCATCATGGCGGCGATCTACCCCGTTTATTTCCGGGAAGTGGCCTCCGCCGGACTCGCACCGAACATCTCCACGGCCTATTGGGCCTATGCCGCGGCAGCATCGCTTTTTCTGAGCGCTTTCTTCGCTCCGATCCTGGGAACGCTGGCAGATATCCAGGGTTCGAAAAAACGGCTGCTGACAGCGTTCACCGGCCTCGGCGTTCTTTCGACCGGGCTTATGGCATTCATCGGGCCGGGGGACTGGTTTGCGGCGCTCCTTCTCATGGCGGGGGGAACCGTCGGGTTCACCGTCTCCATCATCTTCTACGACGCGCTCCTCCCGTCGATCACCACGCCGGACCGGGTCGATGTCGTTTCGTCGCAAGGGTACGCGCTGGGCTACCTCGGCGGAGGCATTCTCCTGGCGGTGAACATGCTGTTCATCGCCTTTCTTCCCGGAACAGCGGGCGCACGCCTCTCCTTCCTCTCGGTTGCGTTCTGGTGGGCCGGTTTTACGGTTCCGCTTCTGGTACACGTCGAAGAACCTCCTGTCGAAGGAGAGAACGTCGGAACTGTCGAAGCGCTCGGCCGCGGCATCAAAAGGCTTCAGAGCACATTCAGGGATATCCGCTCCTTCCGCAATCTCTTCCTTTTCCTGGTGGCATTCTGGTTCTACAACGACGGCATCGGGACGATTATCCGGATGGCGGCGATTTACGGATCCCAGCTCGGCATCCCCATGCACCACCTCGTCGGCGCACTGTTGCTCACCCAGTTCGTCGGCATTCCCTGCTCCCTGGCGTTCGGCACGCTCGCTTCCCGCGTCGGCAGCAAAAACGCGATTCTCACCGGGCTCGCCGTCTACCTGTGTCTCATCTTGGCGGGGGTCTTCATCAGCAGACCGTGGCACTTCTGGGCGCTCGCCGTCGGTGTCGGGACCGTACAGGGAGGAACACAGGCAATCAGCCGAAGTTTCTTCGCCTCCATGCTGCCAGCAGGAAGAACCGCTGAATTCTTCGGGTTCTATGATATCTCCAGCAAATTCTCGGGGATCCTCGGTCCCGCAATTTTCGGCGCTATCACCCACCTTACCGGATCGAGCCGTATTGCGATCGCGATCCTTTCCTACACATTCATCATCGGCATTCTCATTCTCCGGAAAGTTCGAGGGTAATCCTCATGAATTCGTTCTTTCTCCTTGCGGCAAGGATCCTGGGAATCCTGCTCCTTTTCCTGTGCTCCGGCTCGGAAGGGGCGGCTCCTCTTTATTCGGGAAACAGGATGATGAAAACCATTGCAATCACATTCGACGACGGCCCCCATGAGACGCTGACGCCGAAGCTGCTTGAAACGCTGCAGGAAGTCGATGTCAAGGCAAGTTTCTTTCTTGTCGGGAAAATGGCGGAGCGCTATCCCGCGCTCGTCAGGGAGATTTTCGCACGGGGACATACCATCGGCAACCACTCGCAGACACACAGAAACTCTCTGCACCTCTCTCACGAGGAATTCCTGGCCGATATCCTCCGGTGCAACGAGGTTCTTGAACAACAGATTCCCGTCCGCATACGATTCTTTCGCCCTCCGGGCGGAAATTACAACAAACAGATCCTCTCCCTTGTTCGGCAGGCAGGATTGCAGACAATCCTCTGGGATATCAACAGCCGGGACTATACGGGAGTCTCGGCGGCCTCGATGACGAAGCGAATTGTCTCAAAAGCGGAGCCTGGTTCGATACTGCTCTTTCATACCGGGGTCACTTCCACGATCATCGCTCTTCCGGAAATCGTCCGTTTGCTCCGGTTGAAGGGTTATGAATTCGTGACGCTGGACCAGCTCGTGTCGAAACACAGCGCTTTTAACCGGGTTACTTTCTGATATCCAGGCACGGAATGCTTTCCGCCGGAGTACAGTGTGATCCTACAGGAAGAAGGAGAGGATGAAAGTGGCTTCGTTTCTTGTGATCTCAACAGGCGGTACGATCGCTTCAAGAGCGGGTTCGAACGGTCTTGTCCCCTCCATCCCCGGAGAGGAGCTCATGTCGTTCGTCAGAGAGATAGAACGCTTCGGAACGATCACCGTCCTCGACCTGCTGTCAAAGGACAGCTCCAACATGTCGCCGGAGGACTGGAAGATGATGGCGGCCTGTCTCCGCTCGGAAGAGAGGAACTACGACGGGTTTCTCGTCCTGCACGGAACCGACACGATGGCCTATTCAGCCTCCGCGCTTTCCTTTCTGCTCCCGGGATTCGAAAAACCGGTTGTCCTGACAGGCTCCATGGAGCCAATCGGCATTCCGGGATCGGACGCGGAGGAGAACATCGAAGGCGCGTTCACCTTTCTTTCCGCACTCACCATCCGCGAGCAGAGCGGCGTTTCCATATCCTTCCACAAAAGGCTCATTCACGGGCCGCGTTCGCAGAAGCTCCTCAGCCATGAAACCACCGCCTTTTCGAGCATCAATTACCCTCAGCTCGGATTCATACAGGACGGAAAAGCCGTTCTTGAACATGCTCCCTCCGTCAAGAAACGCTACCCGATCGACGTGAGCGGGCTGAACCTGGAGACTTCCATTTTTCTCGTCACGCTCTTTCCGGGCTTTCGATCGCGCTCCCTCTTTCACATCGCGGAGGCCGGACCGAAAGCGATCGTCCTCGAAGCCCTCGGCCTCGGAGGGGTTCCCTATCTCGGCGAGAACCTACTTCCCGCGATCGCCATGTGCCGTGAACGGCGGATTCCCGTGGTGATCACGACGCAGTGCGTCTACGGAGGCGTCGATCTGAGCGTCTACGAAGTAGGAAGGAAAACGCTCGAGCTGGGCGCCATTTCAGGAAAGGACATGACAAGAGAGGCGATCATCACAAAACTCATGACGCTCCTTCCCGAAACGGAAGGAGATGGCCTTGAGGATCTTCTTCATTGCAACTTCTGCGACGAAATCGAAGAACCGGAGCATTGAACGCCTCCGGCCGTTTTCTCTGAACGGAACCGTCAGGGACGGACAGACTCGAAGAGGATGCCTGCAAGCCGTCTGTCGAGAGGAACAAGCTGTTTGTATATCTCAAAAGCGGCGCCCCGGTTTCCCTGTTCGGCGAAACACATCCCAAGGTCAAACAGAAGCGCCGCGCGGTCCTTCTCGATCTTAAGCCCCTGTTGCAGGACATCGATCGCCTCGTCAAACCGCCCTCCGATCCTGTAGACTCTACCGAGCGCCCCGTACCCTTCAGGGCGTTCCGGGGCGATTCGTACCGCCGTCATGGCCGCCGCGAGGGATTCGCTCCACAGACCCAGCATCGCAAAATTTTCACTGTTGCCCGCAAGAGCCTCCAGCGAGAGGGGGTGGGACGCAAGATATCGCCTGTAGTATTCCGCCGATTCCTCGTACTTTCCCAACATCCTGGCCGCATGCCCCAGTTCGAGCAGTGCAGCAGCGTGCTCCGCGGACCGCTGAAGCACGCTTCTTGCGGCAGAGTAGGCCTTCCCCGGTTCTCCGTTGAGATTGTATGCTCGTGCAAGCGCCGCCTGCGCAGTCATATTTTCCGGCTCCCGGACCGCGAGATCCAGGGCGGCTCCGATCGGATCGGAACCGAATACAGGCGAAACGAAAGAAATCATCCCCAGGAAAAGGAATACGAACACTCCGAACACGCTACGCTTTCCGGTCTTCATGACATTCACCCTCCAGACAGAGTTCCAGAAACTCTTTTTCGCTCATTTCCCTCCGAATACCGAATCGTGTAAGCACGAAATCATACTTGACGGGATCATCGGGAAGGACCGTCCGGAACACATCCGTCACCTCGACAGCCGTCCTCAGGTCCGCCTGCCGGCGTCCGGTGAGCCCCAGCGATGCGCACATGCGGAACATATGGACATCCATGGGGATCAAAAGATCCCGCGCTTTCAGGATCGTCCATCCGCCGGGATCGACACCGTCGTCGCGAACCATCCACTTGAGAAAGAGAAAGAGGCGCTTGCATGCACTGCCGTCCCGCGGGGAAGGCAGAAGGAATTTTCCGCCGATCGCGCTTCTGTCTCTCAGTACCTCCACAAATCCGGAGAGAGCGCCGAGCGTCGTTTTTTCTTTCTCCATGGAGGACGAGAGAAGCGATTCAAGAGAGCCGTACTCCCGGAGCACCTTCCTCATGCCAAGAATGAGAGCGCCGATCTCCCTTCCCGTGGTAAAGCGGTGACGGAAGGACGCCGTAGATTCCTCAAATGCGGCGGAAGAAGCGGAACGGAGAAACTCCGCGGGCTCCTCCCCGAGGATGTCAAGAAGCCGGGACGCGTTCCTCAGGATCATGGCGACCCTTCCATAGGCAATGCACGAGACGAGAAAAGCAACGATCTCACGGTCTTCCACCCTGGAGAAAGGATAGAGTGTCTCCAGCGGATCCGGTGAGACGAATTTCCGGTGATTATAGCGGCAATAGGCATCCTCGAATCGGGGAAGAACCCGCCGAAGAGCCTGTACGGCCCCGGAGCCTATGGTCATCTCCGGCCCCCACGCCCCGGCGGAGGCGCCATGTCGCGGGAGCTGAGAGGGCAAGAGGCTTCATAACACGGTCCCCTTCGATGGTTCAACAGTTCATCTCCCCTATTTCACTTCGTTGAAAATGGCCGAAGGAGCATGTTCCGGAGATTTCCCCTTTTTTACCCTGTGGTAGTTCGCATAGGTCAGAGGAAGACCTTCCTTGAAAAGCTGCGCTTTTTCCACCTGGCCTATGAAGACCTTATGGGTAAAGATTTCCTGGACAGAGAGCACCTTGAGTTCGATTCCGGCGAGCGTATACTCCGTCACGAGCGGAAGCCCGTGTTCCTCGATTTCATATCTGCATTCGCTGAATTTGTCGAAAGTCCGTCCGCAACGGAAGCCGAACACCCCGATGAACTTGAGCGGCACGCTGTCCTCCAGCACGGAGACGGTGAACCGTCCGCTCTTCTCGACAAGCTCCGTGGTGTAGTTATCCTTGTGAAGGCACGCCGCCATGCAGATCGGCTCCGCGGTCAGCTGCATGAGCGCGTTGATGATCTGGCCGTTGTACTTGCCTTCGTATCCGGTGCTGAGAATATACACCCCGTAGTTCAGCGTGAACAGAGCTCTCGGATCGATCGCAGCATCCATGACTCTTCCTCCTCTTCCATTTTTTTCAAAATGCGGGCAGGAACCTTAAGGCTCCTGCCCACATAATACTACAATATTCCTGGAACGTACTTCCGGTCAGTATGGAGAATCAGTCTCCTCCCCTTGCTCCAAGCTCCCTGTCGACCATAAAGAGGGCGTGTTTCGCCTCGCCGATCATCTCCAGCTTGTTTACGATCTCGTCGGCATTGGCCTCTTCCTCGACCTGCTCGTTCACGAACCATTGCAGGAGCACCTGGGTCGCGTAATCCTTCTCGGCTACTGCGAGGTCCATCAGATCGTTGATCCGCCTGGTCACATACTTTTCATGCTCATAAGCCGCCTTGAACGCCTCGAGCGGCGAGTGCCACTCCGTCTCCGGACCCTCGACGGCCTTGTAGAGAACTCTGCCGCCGCGCTCCATCACGTAGCCGGCAAACTTCATCGCGTGCTCCGCTTCTTCTTTCGCCTGGAGCGTCATCCAATGGGACATCCCCTTCAGGTTCATCGAATCGAACCAGGAGGCCATCGAAAGGTAGATGTAAGACGAGTAAAGCTCCGCGTTGATCTGGTCGTTGATTGCGTCTTCAATTTTTTTGCTGATCATGGTTACATTTCCGCCTTCCATAAACCGTGTATATTGCAGTATTCCCTGCTCTTCTTCGGGGCAAAGGTCTCGAAGACGGCCTCCGCGGCCTCTCCCGGGCTCAGGAACTTTCTGCAAATCCTGTCGCCTGCGATGATCTCGATGAACTCGATGTAATGCTGCTCCGTCATGGGGTGAGGAACGCTTCCGACTTTTACGGTATTGCCCTCTACGACGGGAACGTGCTTCTCCGTTGCGGAATCCGCAGTCTGCTCTTCGAGGTGTTTCATAGGCTGACCGCAACAGACAAGATCTCCTCCTCCGACATGAAGGAGTTCCACGACATTGCCGCACAGTTCGCATTTAAAGACATCCAGCTTTTTCATTCCCGATCCTTCCTCCTTTTGCATTGATTTTCTCCTTGAAAGCCGATTCATTATAACATTTTTCAAAGCATTTCTCATCGATCCCCGTCCTGAAAAAGAGGATACTCTATAATAGAGCAGAAATAAAAAAAATACCACGCGGGCAAAATGGTCCGAATCCTTTGTTTTTTTCTTTCGCCGGCGTATTCACAGGCGCCGTCCTCCATCCGATACACTATGAAGAAGACGGAGCATTTACAAAGAGAGGATGAAAAGAAATGGTGCCACGAGTGAGCAAAATACAACGGATGTTTTCCGCCCTTTTGTCCGTTCTGTTTCTTCTGTCGGCAGGAACTCTCCCGGGCGAAGCGAGCTCGATCCGGCATGTAATCCTGTTGCCAACGGTGAACTATACCGGCTTCGAGGTATGGGAGAGCAAATTTTACCCGGTGAACGTTCTGGAGCAAAAAATGACGGAACATCTCGCCTCGCTTCTTCGAAAGGACCCCTATACGGACGTCTCGGTTCTGGACGAAGCGCAGGCGGATTCCTGGCTGCGGAATCCCTACGGCGGCAGAGCCGATTTTGCGGTGCAGATGGAGCTTTTTTCGGTTCTTGCGAAAGAAAGGGAGGTCCTGGGAACATTTGAAAAAGGCGACGTCTCGCTCAGAGTCCGGATCTATAACGCCGCCGCCACGGATTTGCAGTCAACCTTCACCGCTTCGGGAAAGGATCAGCGCTATACGTTCAACCCTGGTGACGATCGGCTGTATTTTCTGAACGCCAGGGAGTACCCCGTCCTTGAATTTCTTCAGACCAATCTTTTCAACCGGATTCATCAGGACGGGCTGGATCTCCTCCGCCTGACTCCCCCCGATAAAGGGCAAAAAATGAGCCGCCCGACATGGAAACAGTTTTCAGGCACCTCCTACTGGCAGGCTTTTAAGAACGCCATCGACAATGTCGCCGAGGGGATTGCGGACATGGGGGACGGCGAACTCGCCGTCGTAGGCCGTATCATCGCTCCGACGGCCAATTCGACGAGACGGACGAGAGAGTACATCATCACGCTCGGACGGCGCCATTCCCTGTCGGTCGGGGATATCCTCCAGGTGGTGCGCGGCGACACGTATATCACCGTGGATCCGGAGAACCCCGTAGTGGTCCTTCCCCACGTTGTAGGGAACGTGAGGGTCATCAGAACAATGGAATCCGAGGCGGTTGTCCGTCTCGTCAACGAACGGTCGAACAATCCCGTCCAACTCAACGATCTTGTCACCACATCCCCGTACGGACGTAAAAAAGTGGAGCCGCTGCGATGAAAAAGACTCTTCTTCTCCTGCTCGCGACAATTCCGTTCTTTCTGGTTGCGGATCATACGGATTTCGTGCGGCCAGGCCACGCAAACGGCGTGATCGTCACGGAACCGGAGAATGTTCCGCCTCCACCCAAACCCCCGGCGCCTAAAAAAGCGCCTCCTGTCGTAAAACGGCCGATACCGCTTCCTCCTCCGGCGGAGGAGCCAGTAACCGTTGCCAGGCCTTCTCCGCTTGAAGAAGCTCTCCGCCTTTTTGAACAGCGCTATTTCACGAAAGCGACTGCTCTTCTGGAAAAGATCGTCATCGAGGAACCACACAACGCGCATGCGTGGTACGTCCTCGGCCGGTCGTATGAAGCCGGAGGATCTTTCCCCCGGGCGCAGCGGGCCTTCAGGCGGGCGCTGGAGATAGATCCGGCTTTCCCGTCTCTTTCGCGAGTCCTGCAGTACCCAACCGACGGAGACCGGAGGCCTTTGTGGGATCCGAGACGTCCGGCAAGAATACAGGAAATTCCGATCGCCGTCGACGGTTTCACCATTCTTCCGCCCGATTCCGGCGGCGTGCGGCAATCAGCCCCGTTCTCTCCTGCAGTTCCGCCGGTGCTTGAGCAGCAGCCGCCGCAATACGTCCCCCCCTCACCTCGCGGGCAGGAACCGGCGTATCCGGTATATATTCCGCCCGACCCGGTACCGGAGACACCTGTCGCAGCTCCCGGACTCCAACCCGACGGAGAGGAAATTCCGGTCTACATTCCGCCGTCTCCCGGCGCCGAACTCCCCCGGTAGCCTGGCCGGGCATTTCCGCGTATACTGTTGGTGATGGAGATACACCGGCAGAACAGCGGTTTTGTACTGAAATTCTTTCAACAGAAAAGGAGGAGCGTTGCAATGAGAAAATACACAGCGGCTATTATCTGCGGGCTCGCACTCGTTTTATTTCTTTTCGCCGCCGGGACGGCAGCGGCCGTGACGTATGTCGTCGAACCGCTTCTTGTCGCCCAACCGGTATACGCCGGAATGACATTCCATGTCTACCGTCCGTACAATATGCCGTCAGGCTGGTTCGTCACCTTCGACGGGTATCCCGTCATCAGGAGCGCGGCAGGAGTATGGGTCTACGGCTCATACAACGGGAGCGTTCTCTCCCCCACATCCTATGTTGTCGGATCGATTCATCCGAACGCCCTTCCCATCGTCCAATACGTCTCGCCCGCGCATATATCGTCCACACAGCATGTACCCGTCACTCCGCTTCAGCCGCTTCAGCCTGTCCAGCCCGCGCCTCCGCCACCAGGGGCTGCCGCGCCCGGAACAATCCATGGAACCATACTGCCTCCGACATACGTTCCCGTTTGGGCGACACAATCGGCTTTCACTTCGATCGGCTCATGGCAGCGGCTCGTTGACCGGATGGGGATCCTTGAAAATCCGCGCGTTCCAATCGCGTGGAAGGGGCACAGGCCGGAAGCTCTTTTCGTCTGGACCGGAAGAAGCTGGTTTCAGATCAAAGCACGCCCCGGTTCAACAGAAACCCCTTCGGAGATGATAAAGGATCATCTCTATTCAATCACCAGGATGGTGAACAACAACGCTTTCGTCTGGAACGACGCCGATACGGCGCTTCTTGCAAACCAGGCGGCCGTCTGGGGGTATCTCTGGATGGGGAGAATCGCGCCCTCCAACCTTTAAAACCGTTTTTCAAGCGCCGATCCTGCCGCTTTCTCGGCGTTTCCCCCATAATACGCCGGGAAAGCGGGGTTTAATTGCTCGCGGAAGGAGGTATTCTGATGAAACTTCGAAAAATCCTTGTTCATCTGGTTCTCATCGGTTCGATGTGTTGTACAGTCTTGATCGCATCCTCGGAGGCGAGTTACGTGCTGATCCCTGCGGCTGCACCCGCTATTATTACAGCGCCCGATTATGCAGACAGGTTTCAGTCTCCTTCTCCGTCAGCGCTTCCAGCGCAGCTCTTTCTCTCGAAAGAAGGATATCTGTTTTCGTTCGACAACGCGGGAAGAAGAATATATCATGTCCCTTCCTCGTATGTCCTGGCTTCTCCAGGAGGAGACAGCGTTCCTGTCCGGTTCATCGCCGCTCCGATGGTCTTTATGCATCCTGCGGCCATGACCGTCCCGGTCGCACACTATGCTCCTGCCGGCACTTTTATTCCGGTGCAGAGTTACATTCTTGTCCCCTGAGCAGTGTTCTCGCGCAGGATTCATTCGGGAACCTTCGGGATTTTTCCAAAGGGTCCAAACACGCCGAAGGCCGTCCGATATAACGGACGGCCTTCGGTTTCTGTATGAAAGGATTTCCGGCGGCGACCTGCTCTCCCACGGATAGCCTCCGCAGTACCATCGGCGCTGAAGGGCTTGACTGCCGGGTTCGGCATGGAACCGGGTATGACACCTTCGCCATGACCACCGAAAATCCATCTCTATACCCGCCGCACTCTCCAACAGAAGTCAAAAGAAGAAAAAACATATCGAGGAAAAGGCCTCGGCGTATTAGTACCGGTCAGCTCAACCCCTCGCAGGGCGT